>Ga0209204_1000264_pt1 | contig 60278 bp, 51 predicted proteins | sample AD_JPNMR2_MetaG_FD_184425 | JGI IMG/M metagenome (GOLD analysis project Ga0209204, IMG submission 184425) | Active sludge microbial communities of municipal wastewater-treating anaerobic digesters from Japan - AD_JPNMR2_MetaG (SPAdes) (version 2) | ecosystem: Engineered > Bioreactor > Anaerobic...
CATCATTTTTATTCATTTTGTTTTTCATTTTTCAACCCTTTCATGTTTAGTTGAATTGAACCACACACTATATTTTTTCCTTTTTATAAAGGTAACATATACTGATAAAATTTGGCTTATACAATTATTATACTACAAAACAATGGAAATTATGCTTTTTAACAAAAAATTTTTTTTATTTTTACTTCAGCGTTTTGATTAATTTATATATCTGTACATACACCTATCTATTTGATAAATTCTATTGGCAATGGTGTTAACATTACCCATGGGCTGTTGTATTATCAGGCACATTTTTTTGTTTGTTCTATGTTGTTAGTGATTAATGATGTCAATGAGATTTAATATCCTTTGTTCAGAGGTTCTATTTTTCTTTTGTAAAATGGTCTGAGCAAATTAAATTGTTATTAGTAAAGAAATAGGTTTGTCTTTTTCCATATTTGTGGTAAGAGAGAGAAATCCTTCGTAGTTGGTGTTGAATTGGGAAAAGTCTATTCCATTTAGATGTACTTTAAGTTGTTCTAATGAGGAATAAATAGATTGGTTTAGTTTAATACATAGAGTTATATGTTCAGAACATATGGGTAAATATTGTAACTTGATTTTTTCGGGTTGGTATGCATAAGAAATAAGAGATGTCTTCAGTTTGAATTCATTGAATGGTACTTTGGGATCAATAATTAGGGTGCCTTTTTTTGGAGAAAGTCCGAACATTTTTAATACCGCAAACAGGATACCAGCATGACAATTCATATTCATGATGGGGAACTGGGTCATAGGTGTAAAGTTTAGGCAGAAGGTTTCACCTGCTCGTGGATGTTCTGCCGAGTTATAAGCGTCTGGTCCGGACCAGATACCATACCAGATGTTAGGGTACGTTTCTGCATGGGTAAAAAGAGTATTTTTCAACAAGAAGTTCCATGCCTCTTGAGGATTGCATTCGGACCACGCCCATGCTAACCATGCATTGATGGCATACCATATACCGCCGTTTGTATCGGAACCTGGTTCTAAAAATCTACCTTTCATTGGTGGAACAAGGCAAGTAGCACCGAAGGGTTGTGTATCGACACAGTTCTCTTTTATGGTTTTGATTAATTTTTCTTTTTCCTTGTTGTCTAATAGGTCTGCGAGAATTGCGAAAGGTTGGACATCTAAAAACAAATTGTCATCCCCTAATTTTTTATCTCCTATGCCAGTATATCCTTTAGGGAACCACCTCCCATTCCATAAAGACCTGAGGTGTTGCCGTTGTGTTTGTGCAAAATCATTCATAGTTTTTGACAGGGCAGGATTATAAGGTTGTATCCATTGGGCTATTTCTGGCAAAACAAGCACAGACATGGCGGAATTGAAAACAGACTCACCTTTCATCATGGTAATTAAAGGACATGGAGAAAAGGCAAGAAACACATCATTCCAATCACCTGTTCCGCTTCGAATTAATCCATGTTTGCCCGTGGATACGCTATGAATTAGGTGATAAAATGCTTTTTCGATATGTGTTAATAACGTTGCTTCTTGTGAAGGACTTGTGTTTCTGAAGGGAACTTTTTCATGGAGGATTGTTGTATCAAAAGTTGCTCCCAGATATTCTGAAATAGCCCAAAGAAAGAATAAATCTAAATCTGAACTCCATGAATGTATACCAGCCCCTGTGGTTTTTCCATTTCCGACAAGTGCATAAGGCAGTTTCCCTGTCTTTTCATCCTGTAATTGACCCAATAAAAGTAGCATTTCACGTGCAAGGTCAGGACGCAGGTAAATAAGAGGAACAATAAAAAATGCCCAATCCCGTGGAGCACCAGATGCACCATGAATAAACCCATACGCAGAGCCCTGGTCAACAAAATAACGATTAAAATACTCTGTATACACACATCCTGCTTGGAGGTAATACGAATGCCATCTTAGTTCTCTGTCAAGAGGGACTTTTATTTTGGGTATATGAACAGCAATGGAGCGTTTATCTTTTGTTATGACTTTTGATACAGAATATTTTGATTTATACTCTTCAATTTTCTCAGTAGTTCCATAGCCGACTAAATATTTTACGTTGATTTCAGTTTCCGCACTTAATGTTCGTTCTTCCACAAAACTTAAAAGGTTGCAACAATTATCTGATGTTTTTCTTTTTTGAGAAAAACCTTTTTCTTCGCAAAGTGAACGGATAAATGTATCCAAGTGATTTTTATTTGTGAACAAGTGGTTTGGGTTTTGAGTATTTAATGAAGATATAAAGAAGGCATCAACAGGTAAGACTTTCCATGAACTTTTTCTTTTCCTTTGTTCTTTGTCAATGAATTGGAAAATAATTGTATCTTTATCTGTTATATATCTTGCGGAGTTTTGGATTTTTCTTCCTTTTCTTTTACGAAGCATATTCCAGAATGTATTATATGGAGGTGTCATAATAAGCCCTGGATTGATTGGGAACCAATTTGGTTCCCATATTGGAATCACAAGTAGGTCTTGAGTTTCTTTTGTAAGATTTTGTATTTTCACCTCGTGAATAAGTACGGAGTCTTTCCCCTGTGGAGCAGAGAGTGTTTCCTCAACACATAGGACAGAGTTTTTGACTATTTTTTGAACATATCCGCACCCCCATATTATTCTGAAGTCCGTATCGTGGTTGTTATCACTACGATAAGTACATAGTTTTGTATTTTTTGACAAAATCCAACAATACCCTCCTCCTTTCATATCGTATTCTGGGTCGTAATAATTAAGAATTTGTGGACCTCTATCCCATGCGTATATTTGAACGTAACCTTTTGCATGTGCGGTTGCTGTGATGTGGTCATTTCCGACCAGATGCCAAATATCCGTATCCATCATCTTTTCAATATTTATGTGATAGCAGGGCTCCCCGTGTTTATCTTTACCCCAATACCCGAAATGACCTGCTCCAATATTTGGAAATACTTCATACAAATCTTCAAAGGTTTCTGAATCTGGGGAAAAGTGCATGGTATTTTTTATTTCGATTCTTTCTCTTTTTTTGTGGCATCCACTAAAGATTTTACATATTTAACAAAATCATCTTTCCATTGAGAATTGTCTGTATGCTCTTTCAAATATCGGACAAAAGCGGAACCAACAATTACACCATCAGATACAGAAGCAACAAAGGAAGCATGTTGCGGTTTAGATATGCCAAATCCCACCAATACAGGCAAATCGGTGTATTTCTTTATTCGTTCTACAGAAGTAGAAAGGTCATTGGCAATGTTATCTTTTTCTCCAGTAACACCTAATCGCGATACGTAGTATACGAAGCCTGAACATTTTTGAACGATATGTTGTATTCGTTCTTCGGGGCTATTTGGAGCCACCAAAAAAACTGTTGATAGACGGTTCTTTTCTGCCTCTGTTTTATAGGTATCAGATTCTTCTATAGGTAAATCTACACAAAGTATTCCATCTACTCCAACTTGTGCCGACTTTTTCAAGAATGGAGGGATTCCCTGGACAAGAATTGGGTTGAAATAGGTAAAAAGTAGAATAGGGATTTCTGTTTTCTCCCGCACATTGGCAATCCATTCTAATACCTTTGTAGGAGTGGTTCCTTTTAATAAGGCATGATAAGACGCATCCTGGATGACTGGACCATCTCCGACTGGGTCTGAGAAAGGAACTCCTACTTCTACGATATCCACACCAGCTTCATCTAATGCAAGCATAATTGTTTCAAAATAATCTGGTGAAGGGTAACCTGCAGTTATATAGGCTACGAATGTTTTTTCCTTATTTTGTTTTAATGTTTTTAGTCTTTCTTCTATTCTGTTTCTGTTCATATCTCTACGTATCCAGTTTAATAAATTTTGATGCATGTTCAACGTCTTTATCACCCCGACCGGAGAGGTTTACGAGGATAATCTGGTTCTTAGGTCTACGTGGTGCTTCTTTTAACACGTACGCAATTGCATGGGAACTTTCCAATGCTGGAATTATTCCTTCTAATCGGGCACATAGCTGGAACGCCTCCAATGCTTCATTGTCCATTGCGTAGGTATATTTAACTCTACCAGACGAATAAAGCCACGCATGTTCAGGCCCGACACTGGCATAATCCAGACCTGCGGATATGCTATGGGTGCTACCAATTTGACCGAACTCATCCTGTAAAACATAGCTTTGAGCACCATGTAGCATTCCTCTGCTTCCACCTGCAAAACGTGCCGCATGCAACCCTGGGGTAATGGCTTTGCCACCTGCTTCGACACCGACCATTTCAATATCTTTATCATTTAAAAACTCGTAAAACAAACCAATGGCATTGCTACCACCACCTACGCATGCAACCAGCATATCGGGTAATTTACCTGCGTGCTCAAGGATTTGTTGTCGGGCTTCTATCCCAATAATCTTTTGAAATTCACGACATATCCATGGGAAAGGATGGGGTCCATGAACGGTACCTAAAACATAATGGGTATGCTTTACATTCAATGACCAATCTCTCAGGGCTTCATTGATAGCGTCCTTTAATGTTTTACTACCAGCATCGACGCCTATAACCTGAGCCCCTAATAGTCGCATGCGAAACACATTTAGTCGTTGTCGTTCCATATCTTCAGTGCCCATATAGATACAGCAGTCCAACCCTAACAAGGCAGATGCGGTAGCAGTTGCGACACCATGTTGTCCAGCCCCTGTTTCCGCAATCACACGAGTTTTCCCCATTCGTTTTGTCAATAAACACTGACCTAATGCATTGTTAATTTTATGGGCACCTGTATGTGCTAAATCTTCCCGTTTAAAATATATTTGAGCCCCTCCTAAATGTTCTGATAATCGTTGGGCAAAATATAGAGGAGTTGGTCTGCCGATATAATCACGGGCATAATTCTGGAACGTTTTTTGGAACTCTTTGTCTTCGCGAGCGGAACGGAACACCTGTTCCAGTTCTTCTAATGCAGTAAATAATGTTTCGGGGACAAACCGTCCTCCAAACTCTCCATATCTGCCTTTATGGTCAGGATAGGGCGTTTTTGGCTCTGCAAATAAATTCTCTGACAAGATATTCATCCTTCTTTCCTGGATATTCTTCGACCCCAGTGGATACATCAACCGCATAGGGACGAACTTCTTGAATGGCATTAACAACGTTATCTATGTTTAATCCGCCTGCAAGAATAATAGGTTTACCAGTTTCTACTGCTTCTCGTGCTTTCTCCCAATTGCAGGTTTTACCTGTGCCACCGTGGGCTTCACCTATCTTTGCGTCAAGTAAATAACCTCGAACTTTGTAAGATAGCATATTCGTTATTGTAAATTGTTCATCTACTGCGAAAGATTTGATAATAGATTGCCCGACTGGTATTTCTTCGGGTTTTTCTTCTCCACACATTTGTATGAGGTCAAAATAAGTTAAGTATTGAACCCATCTTTCCATAGGTTCGTTCACAATGACACCCACCGTAGTCACAAAAGGGGGGATTACTTCTAATATTTCAATGGCTTCTTCGAAAGGTACATAGCGGTGCCTTGCCTTTGCCTCTGGAGCCATGACAATTCCAATGGCATCTGCACCTGCATCGCATACCATTAATGCGTCATCTTTATTAGTTATGCCACAAATTTTAACCTTCATATTTGCCTTTTCCTAAAAGCCAGGGAATAAACTGTTCTGGTTTCTTACTCTGTAAAATGGATTCGCCAATAAGAAAGGCTTGTATTCCTAATTCAAAAAATTGCCGAATGGTTTCGGGGTGACTTATTCCGCTTTCGCTTACAACAATATAATCATTTGGAATTATTTTTTTCAAACGAGTGGTTGTCTCTATGTTCATTGTTAGCAAATCTAAATCACGATTATTTATCCCGATTATTTTGGCACCAGCACGGATTGCCTTTTCTACTTCACGTTCATTATGCACTTCTACTAATGGTTCCATTCCCAGTTGTCTGGATAGGGATAAAAAATCTTTTATTTGTTCATCGGATAGTATACGGACAATTAATAGGACTGTATCTGCATTAAAAACCCTTGTCTCATAGAGTTGATATTCGTCGATGACAAATTCCTTTCTAAGACACGGGATTGATACTGCATGATGTGCTAAATTTAAGTCTTCTAAGCTTCCGTGGAAAAAACGGTTATCAGTAAGAACAGAAATAGCGGAGACGCCTACCTTCTCATAGCATTTAGCTAATTCGGATGGCTCTAAATCTTCCCATATAGGTCCGCGTGAAGGTGAATACCGTTTAATTTCGGCAATTATTGATGGTTCAGGTTTGAGCAGAGCCTCAGCGAATGGTCGTGGCGGTTCTACCTGCTTTAATAAGTCAAGTAGTAAAGAAAGGGGTCTTTCTTTTTTTAGTTGTTCTATCTCTTCTTTTTTGTGAAATATTATTTTGTCCAAAACCATATTTTATTCTTTCTTTTGTTAAACAAGATGTAAATAGTATACCTTATTGGAATTCATTGAGGCATTTTGAGAATAGAGGAGTGTTAACAGGTATGTATCATTTGCCTAAAATAAGCCAAAATTGATAAACTTACATAAAATAAATTAACAATAATGATAAATTGTTTTTTTAGGAAGAGGTGTCTTTGAGTAAAAAATTAAAAAATACGTCGAGTTACTCTCCTGAATTTGAGCAGGAGGTTGTTAAATACATTGATTTGATTTATAGTGTTGCATATCAGTTGACACGGAATCGTGAAGATGCACAAGATTTAACTCAAAGTACTTTGGTTAAGGCATTTCGGTTCCATGAGCAATTTGAGAAAGGCACAAATATAAAGGCATGGCTTTTGACTATCCTGCGTAATACGTTTATTAATGATTACCGAAAACGTGCTAAGGAACCGACACGTGTTGAGTTGTTAGGGAATGAACCTGCAAAGAGTACTGCACCCGATGCGAGTATTCCTGGGGTTGCCAATAAGCCGTTGGAATATGAACATTTACTTGAGTTGTTAGATGAACCTGTTCGTAGGGCTCTGGATTCGTTGCCTATCGAGTTTAAGCTTGCGGTGATTATGTCTGACCTACAAGATTATTCATATAAAGAAATATCTGCATTTATGAATTGTCCAATCGGGACAGTGATGTCAAGGCTATTTCGTGGGCGTAGATTAATGAAAGAATTCCTTGAGCGTGAAAAGCAAGGCACCTTATCAGAATTATCTTCTCCTAATAAACGTAGGAAAAGACATAAATCCACAGCGTAAAAACTTCTCTTTTATTTTTAGGGATGGAGAAGGTATGTAGTGATAATAAATTAAGCTCTTCGGCTATAAGGTAATTTCCAGCCATTATGGTATTCACAACCTACCAAAGCATCAGCCTTTGGATTGTTTGTAACCTTTTCAGCCACAGGGTCCCAGTGTACTTCTGCCTGTGTTCGAAATGCGAGGTTACCGAGATGGGCAACTGTTGATACATGGTGTGCTAATTCGATATTTTCAATTGGTTGTTCACGACTTTTAACACAGTCAAGGAAATTACGGACATGGGCAGGTCTTGCATCCTTGCCAGGTTCGCCCACCATTTTTTCTAATGTTTTCTTCTTCGGTTCTGGAATAAGTTCCCAGCCGCTGTCGTCAATTACTAATGTTCCCTCAGAACCGCAGAAAAGCATTCCATGAGGTTTGCCGTTAGGACCGATACCGCCGAGCATTTGATGTTCAAAAACAAGGGTATAATTGGGAAACTCATACACGGCTACCTGAGTATCAGGTGTCTCTGTATTATCGTCAACAACTAATTTTCCACCCATAGAACTGACTCGCTTTGGAGTTTCCAATCCCATTCCCCATAAGCATATATTAAGGAGATGAACCCCCCAATCGGTCATTAGTCCACCAGCATAATCCCAGAACCAGCGGAAATTGAAGTGAAAACGATTTTTATTAAATGGGCGTTTTGGGGCAGGTCCTAACCACATATCGTAATCGACGCCTGCTGGCGGGTCGCTATCTGGGGGGTTACCAATACCACCGACCCAATCTAAGTATGCCCAAGCACGAACCAGTCGTATTTTCCCCAATTTGCCAGATTGCACAAAATCTATTGCTTCTTTATAGTGTGTACCACTTCGCCATTGAGTTCCCATTTGAATAATTCGATTGTTCTTCTTTGCACATTCGAGCATCGCCCTGCCTTCATCTATCGATTTTCCTAAGGGCTTTTCGCAATAAACATCCTTACCCGCTTCGCATGCGTAGATAGTAGGCAAGGCATGCCAATGGTCTGGAGTTGCCACCAGTATAACATCAACGTCCTTTCGTTCGACCACTTTGCGGAAATCTTTTTCCGTATCTGGTTTGTGTCCTCTTTGGGCTTCTACTAATTTAACAGTATCTGCTAACATGGCATCATCGATATCACAAATGACCCTGCAATCAACTTCTGGGTTCAGGAAAAAGGTGGACAGGTCAACTTTTCCAATACCGCCACAACCGATAAGTCCGACATAAATCTTTTCATTGGGCGAGATGTTTTTTGCTTCTTCTTTAGCCTTGTCTGCTTGTTGTGCAAACAATCTCTGTTGTAATAATGCGGTACTTATTCCGACTGAAGCAACTGAGTTCCACATAAATTCACGACGATTTTGCTTTTTCATATATGTTTTCCTTATCTAAAATTGTTTATTATTTTCAAACTATAGAATTCAATAGGTATACTATTATCATACACAAACTTCTATCATAATAATTAAGTAAAATGTTTATCAAATGGAGTAGAGGTAATTTGGTAAATAGAATTAGACACATTTTAAGACACCTTGCATGGCGATATAAAAATTATGGTTTGTACTCCATGTGGACAGCAAAGAAGGCGTACTTCCTTAACGCTGTTCGGAAACTTCAGAACCAATTTTTAAAATCACGAGTGAAATGCCCGTGTTGTGGTTGGGAAGGTTATGGCTTTCGGTATTTAGATTGTGGTTGGTTTATAGTCCCGCAGGTGGAGTGCCCATCCTGCCGTGCACACGAACGGCATCGGTTCTTTAAATTATATTTAGAAAGAACACCACCTCATTTTTTGTCTTCTTCTGAAAAAAGCATTAACATTCTACATTTCGCACCTGAACATCACTTTCGAAAAATATTGGAAAGTAAGAAGAATTTACTGCTCTTTTCAACTGATTATACATCGGAAGCACTGCAATCTGTTAGCCCACCACGATTTGTGGCGGATATTCATCACTTACCAATAAAAGATGAGCGTTTTATTGGAATTGTTTGTCTTCATGTGTTAGAACATGTAAAGGACGACAGAAAGGCACTTTTAGAACTTGCACGAATTTTATCGCCTCAAGGAGAATTGCTGTTGATGGTTCCCTTTATGATGGACCAAGAAGAAACTATTGAATATGGCGAGCCAAGGCCTGATATATTCGACCATGTACGGGGTTATTCTCCATGTGATTTTAAGGAAAGGTTAACAGCGTTTACTTTTGAAGAGATTAAGCCTAAAAATATTCTTTCTAAAGAGGAAATAAACTTATATAAGATTCCTGACAGCCAAGTTCTATATGTATGTCGAAAAAAATAAACGTAATTTGTTAAACCCAGAATCAACACATCGACCATTCACAGAGTCTATCGGAGATGAGAGGAGAGCATAAATTGGTTAAAAGAAGGAAATAATGGGCAGAATATTACTCTGACTACATTTTTTAATTGTCGAATTTCATGGAATGATTAAGATGTTTAACAACGTTTTACTAATTCACGGCGAAGTACCACGCCAGCTGGAGATTTTGGAAGTTTATCAATGATAGTGATATCTATTTTTTCAGATTGGCCATTTACTTGACTTTTCAAAAACTTCATTAACTCATCTGGATTTATGGTTGCCCCTTCTCTTAATACAACGAATACTTTCGCTTCTTTTTGCTTGGTTGGTTTTGGCACTGCAATAGTGCATACTTCTACAACATCTGGGTGTAATAAAAGTGTTCTTTCTATCTGAGTATATGGCATAAGGACAAACTCCTAAATCATCATAAACCTGTTAAATCTTGTATGATTAATTCATATTAAAATAATAATGATATAACAATATTTTTGTCAATAATTTATCGCCACGCTTTCATGCGTACTATATTATAATAAAAATATGAGCGTTTTGTCAAAAAAATTATGTGTTTGGGGAAGAAACTTTGATTTTTATAAAATAATTTAAGTGGGGAGAGATAGATAGGTTTTATTGGATGGAATTATCGTCTATAACGGAATCATCTTCTATTCTTATATTTCCCTCGCTGAGGTTGCGTGGTTTGATGTCCACGCCGGGGATAGGAATAATAGCACCTGCTTCAAGTAATGCTTTATATACAGAGCGATTGACCCTGTCTCCACTTGTCACTACATGCACAGCACCATTGACCATAACTGCGAATTGTTTAACTATTTTATTGCCCCTCGGCACATCCGTTCCTTTTAACATCATATCACGTTCTATTAAGAATGTCTCACTATCCGGTGTGGATAATGATTCTTTTATTTCCTGATTTTTTAGCAATTGTTTAAGCCAGGAAGGCCGTTTCTTGCGAAACAGCATATTTAAAGTTCTCCTTTCCTTTTTATATATTATACACCAAAAATAATGGTAATTTCTCTTCTGGTTTAATTTGAAGAATTTGAGGAGGATGTACTATGTTGTATTCGTGCATTGATGGCATCAATTGCACTCTGAGCCAATTCTCTTAATTCGCCTTCGGATTCTTTTTCAACAACTTTATTCAAAATGTCGATATCTTCTTCTTTGCCAAAACGTCCCAGATTTATAAGTGCTTCTCTCCTTACGGATTTTGTTATTTGTTCATCCTGGACTGCTAAACGAAAAATATGTATGAAGTTGGGAATTTGGTTTGGAGGTATACTAAGTAAGATATGTTCACGTTGTTCAGAATTGTCTTTGGCTAAATCCCAAAGTTCATTTATTTTATTATATCCTTCCGATTCCCCTCTTTTGGAGAGTGCTGTCAAAACTTCAAAACGTACTCTTGGTTCTTTATCATTAGCCAATGTTTTTAAGTGATTCGTAACGTCCGGGGTTAAGATGAGGCTTAATAGATTAATTGCACAGACGCGTGTATTTACTTCCTTCTCTGGTGTGGTTAGTGGGATTAATTTATTTGCCCAGTCTTCTTTTAGGTAGGGTGTTAAACTCATAACTGCAAGTACTTTTGCCATTGGTTTTTCTTGTTCATCTTCAATAACATGGAAAAGTCGGTTTATAGCGGTGTCTCCATAACGGGAAATCATCTCTTGTGATATTTGTAATGCTGTAAGATAATCAATATTTTCTTTTTGTAATGTTGAGATGGTGTACCATGATTGAAACAAATTATCAAGAGATGGGCCTGAGGTGTTTGGGCTCTCCTTTTTGAAACACGATATATTGAAAACACTCAATAATAAAGAAAGATGAATCAATAGTATAGAGGCAGTCAATACCTTTTTCTTATATGTACTTAAATATAATTGATGCATTTGAATAAACCTTCTGTAATTAAATTCATCATTAAGTATACATATAACGAAGCCTCATAGCCAACTTAATACAAAGTTATAAATAGTGGTTTTTGTCTGATTTTTGTCATTTTGACGAGTCGTGTGTAAAAAAATGGAAAAACTATATTTTGGACATAAATTATGGATTTTGTAAATTTATGTCATTCTATAAGTTATATATAGACGAAAGAGTTTTATGTTATGGCATGGATATTGCTTTACCCTATTTTGTCCTAAAATAAAAATCGCCGGAAACTATAAGGAGTATAGGTTATGAATATATTCAGCATCGCACAAAAACTATACAGCCCGCTGGACAAAGTTGCGTTGTCGAACCATCCTGTTCTATTTAACATCATGCTTACAACACTTTGTGAGGACCATGGTGTTAGCACTTCCAAAATCAGTCCGCTTCATCGAGCAGTTCGCTTAGGTTTGGAGGAAGCGGTAGAGAGTCTGCTACAGTTTGGTTCAGACCCTAATGAGAAAAACAGTTTGGGAGAAATTCCTTTGCATGTTGCGGTTCGTATGAATAGAATAGACCTTGTTCGTATTCTCCTGCCCTATTCACATATAAATGCTACAAGCCATTATGGATTGACGCCACTTCATTGGGCATGTCTCTTCGGATATACTCCTATTGTAGAGCTGTTACTTTTAAACGGTGCTGACCCGTATATACATGCAGTTGAAGCGGATGGGTTAACTCCGAGAGATTTTGCTATGTTAATGGGTCAAAAAGAGGTCATCAATCTTATTGAAAACTTCGCCCCCCTCAGGTAAATACCAGAGATATAATAGGTGATTTTTTCTATAACTTTCCCGTTGCCGTTTATCCTTGCTTTATTTGCGTAATTGTTTTGATTTTTTTTTGATATTAAGTTTGTAGATTTGTTATACTTATAACCTCTTTATTTTTAATTAACAAAAACACAGGAGCCTCTTGTCTCCATTTTGGGTGCTCATGAATGTATGAGTTCAAGTGGGCTCCGAGGAATTAACCCAAAGTAAAAGGAGTAAAGTATGTCTACTATTGTTACCCCCCGTGAACTATTGGAAGTAGGTGTTCACTTTGGTCATCAATCTCGTCGTTGGAATCCGAAAATGGCGAGGTATATCTATGGGGAAAAGAATGGGATTTATATCATTGACTTAAAGCACACGTTAAAACAACTTTACAAAGCGTATGCTCTTGTGCGTGATACGGTCTCTAAAGGGGGAACGGTGCTGTTTGTGGGAACGAAACGGCAGGCTCAGGAAGCTGTTAAGAGGGAGGCAGAACGTTGTGGCATGTTTTACGTGAATAGCCGATGGTTAGGTGGAACTTTAACGAATTTCAAAACTATTCGCAGTAGTATTGCTGAACTATTGCGTTTGAAATACCTTGAAGAGACAGGTAAAATTGACCAGTATGGGAAGAAAGAAGGGATACGGTTGAGAAAACGAATTGCAAAGTTGGAGAAGAATCTTTGTGGTATTGTTAATATGACTGAGGTTCCAGATATTGTGTTTGTAATTGACACAAAGCATGAGGAAATTGCGGTACGAGAAGCGGCAAGGCTTAATATCCCATGTATAGGGATTGTTGACACAAATGTGGACCCAGACGCAGTTTCTTTACCCATCCCGGGCAATGATGATGCTATTCGTGCGGTATCTTTGTATTGTCGGATTATTGCTGATGCTGTTCTTGAGGGTAAGAATATAAAGGAGAAAGGACCAGTATCTCAGGCAAAAGTACGACCGCTTTCGCGTAGAGTTAAAAAAGTAACCGATGAAGATGTTAAGGTTGTGATAGAGTCGACATCTCAGGAAGAAGGTTCTGAAAAGGAAGCCGATGCAGAGGAAGTTCCTGCGGAAGAGTCGAAGGTAACCGAGCAGGAAACCTCAGCAGTTGAATAAAATTTTAGTTATAAACATACGGAATAGATTTTAATTAATACAGGAGAAAAAAGATGACAATTAGTGCGAGTGATGTAAAACAACTTAGAGACCAAACAAATGCACCCATGATGGATTGCAAAAAAGCCCTTATCGAATGTAACGGCGATATGGAAAAGGCTGTAAAATGGTTGCGTGAGCGTGGAATAATGAAGGCTGCTTCACGGGCACATCGTGTAGCGGCGGAAGGTCTTATTGCTTCGTATGTTCACATGGGTGGCAAGATAGGTGTTTTGGTTGAAGTCAATTCGGAAACGGACTTTGTTGCTCGCGGTGCCGAATTTCAAACGTTTGTAAAAGATATATGCCTTCAGATTTGTTCATCCGCACCACGGTGGATTTCAAAAGAAGATATACCTGAGAATGTATTGAATGAAGAAAAACAACTTTATATTAAGCAAGCCTTAGAAACGGGTAAACCTCAGAATGTTTGCGAGAAAATTGCGGAAGGCAAATTAAATAAATGGTATGAAGAGGTATGTTTGTTAGAGCAAGTTTCCGTAAAACCTGAACATGAAGGCAAAAAGATAAAAGACCTTTTAGGTGAATTAACGGCCAAGTGTGGAGAGAAGATAGAGATTCGTCGGTTTGTCCGATGGGTTCTTGGTGAAGGTATTGAGAAGAAACAAAGTAATTTTGCAGAAGAGGTAGCGGCAGAATTAGCTAAAGCATCAGGAAAAGAGGCATAGAACATTGAGCACACCCATTTACAAGCGTGTTCTTTTGAAGTTAAGCGGTAATGCTTTATCTTCAGATGGTGAGACAATAGGTTCGAATGCATTGAACCATTTATGCGATGAAATTGTGTCCGCATATCAGGTGGGTGTACAAATGGGATTGGTCGTTGGTGGTGGAAATATTCTCCGTGGCAATCAATGGTCAAAGGCTTCTGGTGTAGACCGTGCCACAGCGGATTATATGGGTATGCTGGCTACGGTTATCAATGCCTTAGCCTTACAATCTGCTCTGGAAAAGCGAGGGATAGAAACTCGTGTTTTGAGTGCTATTGAGATGAGGCCTGTTGCTGAGCCATATATACGGAGACGAGCGTTGCGACATCTGGAAAAAGGTCGCATTGTTATCTTTGCCGCAGGGACAGGAAATCCCTTTTTAACTACAGACACAGCGGCGGCACTTCGTGCAAGTGAAATAGATGCGGATATTCTTATGAAAGCAACGCGTGTTGATGGAGTGTATTCGTCAGACCCTGAACAAGATTCATCGGCAAAGCGATTTGACCAGATGAATTATCAGGAGGTTTTGACACAAAATCTTAAAGTTATGGATGCGGCTGCAATCTCTATCTGTCGTGAAAAGAATATTCCGATTTTGGTATTCTCATTTCTTGAAAAGAATTGTATTTTAAATGCAGTTTACGGACACTCGATAGGAACCATAGTTAAGGGAGATTAACCTATGCCACACCCACTCATTAAAGAAGCTGAACAGAAGATGGATAAAAGTGTGGAAAGTTTTCAACAGGAACTTTCTGGTTTTCGCACAGGTAGAGCTAATCCAGCGTTGTTAGATGTAGTGCATGTTGATGCATATGGCAGTAAAATGAAGATTAACCAATTAGGAAATGTCACTGTACCCGATGCCCATCTTATTGTTATAGACCTTTGGGATAAGTCCATTATTGGTGCTGTTGAAAAAGCGATTATGGCATCACCTTTGGGAGTAACTCCGTCTAATGATGGTAGATTGATTCGCATCCCTATTCCGCCATTGAGTGAAGAACGACGTAAAGAGCTTATAAAAGTTGCTCATAAAATAGCAGAAGAGGCTCGCGTTGCAGTTCGAAATATCCGCCGAAGTATTATAGAGTCTTTGAAGAAGGAAGAGAAAGACGGAAAGATTACAGAAGATGATTTACATCGTTTTTCAGATGATGTACAAAAACTTACCGATAAACATATCGAAAAAATTGACCAGATATTAAAAGCCAAAGAGAAAGATATACTGGAAGGGTAAGTCTTTTTATTAGGATTCTGTGGATATTATATTACTGAGCTAAACATTTGAATCAGGTTTTAACCCATGCGAAAGATTCCTGCGGATTTAGACCCGAGAGTAGATTTGGAACGACTTCCTAAACATATTGCTGTTATTATGGATGGTAATGGTCGGTGGGCAAAACTTCACGGGAAAAAAACAACTGAAGGGCATGAAGCAGGTGCAGAGGGAGTTCGGGAAATATTAAAGGGGTGCAGAGAATTGGGGATTCCGTGTTTGTCTCTCTATGCTTTTTCAACCGAGAATTGGGCTCGACCTCAAGATGAGGTTGAATCCCTGTTCCGACTAATGAGTACGTATATTCGGAATGAGATTGATGAGATAAAAAAACATGGGATACGCGTTTTATTTATGGGTGAGTGGAAAGAATTACCTCCTAATGCGATACAAGACCTTGAATATTGTTTGCACAGAACCGAGAACAATACGGATATGACTGTTATTGTTGGGTTAAATTATGGAGGTAGACAGGAGATATTACGTGCGACGCGTTCCCTTGCCGAAAAAGTTCAAGCGGGAATGCTTAGCCCCCAACAAATAGATGAGGAGATTTTTGTAAAACATTTATATGTCCCTGAGTTTTCGGAAGTAGACCTTCTAATTCGTACCAGTGGCGAGCAACGAGTTAGTAATTTTATGCTCTGGCAAATTTCTTATGCGGAAATGGTTTTTTTACCTGTGCTATGGCCTGATTTTCGACGTCAACATCTTTGGGAAGCCATTGTTCAATATCAGCAGAGGGAAAGACGTTTCGGCTCACGTTTAGAATGTCTTTGAACACACCTAATATAGGGGAAGTTTTGTGATTCAACGAGTGATAACAGGAATTGTTTTAGTTTTATTAACAGCATTGCTGTTATGGATACCTCCATTATATTTATGTTTAGCCCTTTTTATTGCGGTATTAACAATGATAGCAGGTTGGGAGTATTTTCAGATTACGAATCCCGTAAACCAAAATGTGTTAAGTCTTACGTCGTTGATTCTGATACCCATCATTGTTTTTTCTGGAGTCGGAGGGACTCCTTTTTATATCCATTTATTTTTTGTTCTCTCTTTTGGTGTTATAAGCCTGTTATATATTTTTAACCAAACAGTGTCGCATACAAAATTGGTATATGCATGTTTCGCTTTATTTTATCTTGGCTGGGTTCCAGCACATTTGTTATTACTTCATACCCAACCCCGTGGACCTGGTTATATAACAATGTTCATCGTTGCAGTTGCTTTGTGTGATTCTGGTGCCTTTTGTGTTGGTAAACTTGTTGGGAAACATCAGTTAGCCCCAGAGATAAGTCCTAAAAAGACATGGGAAGGTAGTATAGGTGGGGTTGTTTTTAGTGTTATTGGGATGTTAGTTTTATGGTTATTACAACGGTTTGTTTTTGTTAACTTTCTCCCAGATCAAAGTGTCGTTTTCTATTTGAAATGGGGTATAATACTTTCCATCATTAGCCAGTTTGGAGACCTATTAGAATCACGATGGAAACGTGAAACGGGCGTCAAGGATTCTGGGACTATTTTCCCAGGTCATGGGGGTGTTCTTGACCGTTGTGATGGGATGCTTTTCGCATTTCCATTTTTCTTCTATTTATATAAGATTCTTTGACTGGAGTTTGATTAAAGGGAAGGTTTTCTAATTTTATGTATGAACTTGAAATACAAACTATAAATAACTTAAAGCAACGGCTAACAGAGTTGCGCTCCTGTCTGAATGTAGAAGGGGTACAAGAACAGATAGAATTGTTAGAACGGAGTATGGAAGCACCAGATTTTTGGAACGACCCTGAACGAGCCCAGAAAACGTTGCAAGAAATAAAAAGCCTGAAGAACGCTATAGAAGAACCGGAGTCTTTGAACAAAGAACTTGAAGAAGCAGAAGCCTTTATTCTCATGGCAATAGAGGAAGATGAGGGGACACTAAGTCAGGAGGTGAACCAGTTGATAAGCCGTTTACAGCAGGAAATTCATCAATTGGAAATTAAAAGCCTGTTCAGAGATCCGAGGGATACAAAACCTGCGATTGTAAGTTTTCATCCAGGTGCAGGAGGGACAGAATCCTGCGATTGGGCACAAATGTTATATCGAATGATTATGCGATATTGTGAGGAGAAAGGACTTGAAACAGAATTGGTAGACTATCAACCTGGTGAAGAGGCAGGATTGAAGAGTGCAACAATAAGGGTTACAGGATTGTATGCCTATGGCTTACTCAAATCTGAAAATGGGGTTCATCGTCTGGTGCGAATATCTCCTTTTGATGCGAACAAGAGACGGCACACCTCGTTTACCGCGATTGAAGTTTTATCTGAAGTAGATGAAGATATAAAGATAGAAATACGTGAGGAAGACTTAAAAATGGACACGTTCCGTTCCAGTGGGGCAGGTGGACAAAAAGTAAATAAAACCAGTTCTGCGGTGCGGTTAACTCATTTACCCACTGGGTTTGTTGTTAGTTGTCAGGTAGAACGTTCTCAACATCGTAATCGTGCGATGGCTCTACAAATGCTCAAAGCGAAGTTATATGATATGGAAATGCGGAAGAAAGAAATGGAACTTTACGCTCAACGGGAAGGTCAAACGGAGGTCGCATGGGGTAGCCAGATTCGGAGTTATATCCTTCAACCATATCAGCTGGTCAAAGACCACCGCACAGGTGCGGAGACCAGTAATGTGGATAGGGTCTTGGATGGTGATTTAGATTTGTTTGTTGAAGCATACTTAAAATGGAATTTAGAAAAGAAAAGTGTAGGAATTTAACTATGGAAGAACAATTCAAAGAACATTCAACTTTACAAGAATTGCGTGAAAATCGTATTCGTAAAATGAACCATTTCCGCGAACGTGGAGATAACCCTTATAAGTATATTTTCCACCGAAGTACTGCTATAGCAAAAATTCGAGAACAATTTGAGAAGATAGAGCAGGAACACGCGGAACAAGCACAGGAGGGAATCCCTGCTACATTGGCGGGTCGTATCACTGCACGACGTGAACAAGGGAAAAGTACCTTTATGGATCTCCGTGATGAAAGTGGTCGTATTCAGTTGTTTTTTGGAGAAAAACAGGTAGGGGAGGATAAATATGAGACCTTAAAAGATTTCGATTTGGGTGATTTTATTGGTGTTGTGGGTTCTGTTCGTAGAACAAAACGAGGCGAAATAACATTGTTTGTGAAAGAGTTTGAGATTCTGACAAAATCACTGCGGTCATTACCTGAAAAGTTTCACGGCTTGACTGACGTTGAGACGCGGTATCGCCAGCGGTATCTTGACCTCATAGCCAACCCCGAAGTGATGGAGGTCTTCCGTAAACGAACGCAAATGATTGATGAAATACGTTCTTATCTGAAAGAGCGTGGTTTTCTAGAAGTAGAGACGCCTATGCTTCATCCGATACCAGGTGGAGCCACAGCACGACCATTTGTCACGCATCATAATGCGTATGATACAGACCTTTATTTGCGAATAGCCCCTGAACTGTATTTAAAACGGCTTATTGTTGGTGGTTTCGAACGTGTGTTTGAGATAAACCGTTGTTTTCGTAATGAGGGTGTTGATACAAAACATAATCCAGAGTTTACTATTATGGAACTCTACGAAGCATATCAGGATTATTTGGGATTGATGGAGGAAACAGAGGACTTATTCTATACGATAATGACTAAGATTATAGGTGCTGAGAATTTTACTTATCAAGAGCAAGAGATTTCATTGGCACGCCCATGGAAGCGTATTCCTTTGCATGAGGCTATCCGTCAATTTGCGGGGATAGACCTTGAATCAACTCGTGACCGTGATGAAGCTAAGCGATTGGCAGAACAAATTGGAGTTGAAATTCCTCCTGAAATGGGCTATGGAAAAATAGTAGATGAAGTTATGTCTACAAAAGTCAAACCTCATCTTATACAGCCTACGTTCCTTTATGATTATCCTATCGAAATATCTCCGTTAGCAAAAAAGAAACGGGATAATCCTGTTTTGACGGAGCGATACCAATTATTTATTGGTGGTTTGGAAGTGTGTAACGCCTTTTCCGAATTGAATGACCCATTAGACCAGAGAGAGCGGTTTATGGAACAGGTTCGCCTGCGTGAAGCGGGTGATGATGAAGCCCAATACCTTGATGAAGATTTTCTTACCGCTTTGGAAGTAGGTATGCCACCGACTGCTGGATTGGGGATTGGAATTGACCGTCTTGCGATGCTTTGTACAAATTCGTCATCCATACGTGATGTAATATTATTTCCTTTACTTAGAAAACTATAAACAATATATAGGAGTTACCTTTGAAATTTGAAGCCTTTGTTGCGTTAAGGTACTTACGAAGCAAACGGCGGAATCGTTTTATCAGTTTGATTTCTATCATTTCGATTGCCGGCGTGAGTGTCGGGGTTATTACTCTTATTATTGTTATGAGTGTTATGACGGGTTTTGATATTGCACTTCGTGAAACAATAATAGGAAATCGTTCACATTTAACTATTTATGATAATGCTGGGAAGATACAGGACTATGAATCGGTTATTCGTGAGATAGAATCACTTTGTCCTGAAATTATTGCCAGTGGTCCCGTGATTCAGGTAGAAGCCTTATTTAAGCATGATGAGTATACTACTGGCGGACTTATTTTGGGTGTGGACCCAGAACGGGAGAGTAAAGTAACAGACCTTGCAAAAAATTTAACAAATGAAGGAGGACGTTTATTTGGTAAAGGGAAACTGCCCGGTGAAAAAGAGATTGTGTTGGGATACCGACTTGCGAATCGCATCGGGGCACGAATAGGCTCGCAATTGCAAATAGTCACCGCACGTTCTATTATCCGCCCTTTTATAGGTCGCCAGTTAGGCTCGCAGTTGTGGCTTTCTGTATCGGGCATTTCTCATGCACGAATGTCTGAATTTGACGAGATTTATGCCTTTGTTGACCTTCAAACTGCTTACATGCTCACTGGTGAGAAAGGAGTGGATGCTATTCATGTGAAGCTGACAAATCCTTTCCTCGCAAGTACAGTAGCATCTAAAATTCGGGAACATCTTCCATATCGCACTAAAACATGGTATGAAGACCAACAGGCGTTTTTTGATGCATTACGGCAGGAGAAACTGGCTATGTTTATCATATTGGCGTTTATTGTTCTTGTGGCTGCATTTAATATTACAAGTACCCTTATCATGATAGTTATGGAAAAACGTCGCGATATAGGTATACTACGGACATTAGGTGCAAGTACGGGCTCCATCTTATTAATATTTATTCTACAAGGTTTGTTTATCGGTGTTATTGGGACTGTTATTGGGCTTTGTGTGGGAATTGTCCTTGCTTGGAATATCAACCCGATTGCCCAGTTTATTGCACACTTGTTAGGTCTTGATTTGTTTAACAGCACAATATATTATTTTGAAGGAATCCCAGTTGCTATTATTCCGTTTGACGTGGCATGCATTGTTGTATCTGCGGTGATATTAACATTCTTGTCTACGTTGTATCCAGCGTATAGTGCGGCTCGGGTAAATCCTGTGGATGCGATTCGATATGAGTAATGTTATTATTTGTGAAAATATTCATAAAAAGTACTACGATGGGTCGCGGGTACTCCATATTTTACGAGGAGTAAATCTCGAAGTCCCAGAAGGGAAAATATTAGCCATTAGTGGTCCATCAGGCGTCGGAAAGAGTACCTTACTACATATTATAGGCACACTGGATTCGCCAACCGAAGGACGAATTGTTATAGGTGGAAGGGATGTGCAAAAGTTATCCCGAATGGAGATTAATCAATTGCGGAATAAAGACATCGGTTTCGTTTTTCAATTCTATCATTTACTGCCTGAATTTACAGCCCTTGAAAATGTGATGATGCCTGCATTATGTAAAGGGAAAAGAAAAGGAGAGTGTTCAGAACGTGCGGAAGAACTTTTATGCAAAGTAGGATTGAAAGAGCGGATGACGCATAAACCTGGCGAATTAAGTGGAGGCGAACAACAGAGGGTTGCCATAGCCCGAGCCTTGTTCAATGAACCGAGGGTTGTGCTTACCGATGAACCTACAGGAAATTTGGATGAAGAAACAAGTAGTGGTGTTATTGATTTACTCTGGAAGTTAAATGAGGATGAAAATATTACACTTGTTGTAGTAACTCATGATGATAGTTTAGCCCAAAAGGCACATCATTGGGTTCATCTACATGAGGGGCAAACATATATTAAGAAGTAAGTCTGGTAAGTCTGACTCACCCGACATATCTTACAATGCGATAAAGGAGTTTTTTCATGAAGGTTACACTTGATTGTCTTGTTTGTTTTATTCGTCAGGCGTATCGTTCTGCGAAAATAGCGACATCTGACCCAGAAATACAACGTCAAATCCTTATTTCTGTTGGTGCTGAACTGCAGAACATGGACATGTCATTATCACCAGCAGAACTATCTCAGTTTATATATGAAATAACTGCAAAACTGTCTGGTAAATCTGACCCATATTTAGAAGAAAAGAGACAGCAGAATGAATTGGCAATGAGTGTAGAAGAAGAATTGCGAGGTATTCGTGACCATAGCGAGAATCCTTTGTTAACTGCCCTACTTCTTTCCGCTGCTGGAAACATTATTGACTTGGGCATCTTAAAAACAGAGGATATTGATATTCATACAGCGATTGAACAAGCCCTAACATTACATTTTGCGGTAAATCATTTTGAGCAATTTCAGAAAGATTTGAGAACAGCAAAACAATTGCTGTTTTTCTTGGATAATGCTGGGGAAATTGTATTTGATAAGATCCTTATTGAAGAACTGCAAAAGTATGTCGAGGTAACGGCTGTGGTAAAGGGCACACCAATCATTAACGATGCCTGTATGGAAGACGCTATTACAGTAGGTTTAGACAAGGTATGTAATGTGATACCTATGGAACGGGGTTGGATTGGTGCTCCATGGCGACAACTTTCATCAGATTTGCGAAAACGAATGGAAGAAGCAGACATCATTATCGGCAAAGGGCAAGGGAATTATGAAACGCTTGACGACTATCCTGGCAATGTTTATTTATTGCTTAAAGCCAAATGTTCTGTAGTGGCAGAACACATGGGCGTTAAAGAAGGGGAAATTGGTTTTCTTTCACCGCGGAAACAACGTGCTAACCATCATTAAAAATTATTTGTTATGGTCAAAACAAACGTTTAATCTTTCTATGTGTAGAAATACATTTGAACAAACATAGGAAAGTTATAGAGAGATAGAATGTCTATGATTTTTTCTTTTGCTGGTCGAGTACTTTTCGGATACGTTGAGCAAGGTCACGGGCAACAATGGGTTTCATAACGATTTCATCAATACCTAACCGCTTTAATTCATCGGGAGAAAGTTCACCGCTAAAACCTGTAAATAAAATCACAGGTATTTCAGGTCGAAGTTCCTTAACCCATCGAGCCAGAACTTCACCAGACATTTTCGGCATGGCTTGGTCTGTAACAACAAGGTCAAATCGGTCTGGGGCTTGTGTAAAGATGGCTAAAGCAGATAAGGGATTCTGACATGCTTCGACTTCATAACCCCATTGAGTCAGGACACGCTTCCCTAATTTACATACCGATTCCTCATCATCGACAAAAAGTATTCGCTCATGCCCTTCGAGAGGTTCCTCATCTGACTTTTGTTCGGAAACAATTGGATGGTCAATTCTGGGGAAGTAGGTATAAAAAGTAGAGCCCATGCCCGGTTTGCTTTCCACAATAATAGCCCCTCCATGAGCAGAGACAATGCCATGAACAACTGCCAATCCCATGCCTGTTCCCTCGCCCGGTTTTTTTGTAGTAAAAAATGGGTCGAAGATGCGTTCTAAGATTTGGGGTTCCATACCATGACCATTGTCGCGAACTGTTAATTTAACATACGTGCCGGGCTTCAATTTGGGATGGATACTGGAGGCACTATTATCCAGCACCACATCTCGTATATCTACTTCCAGTTTGCCTCCTTTTGGCATGGCTTGAATTGCATTTGTGCAGTAATTCATCACAACTTGATGAATCTGTGCTGGATTTCCCATGATAGCACCCGAATGGACGTCAATATTATCAATGATTTCGATGCTTGGTGGAGTTGTTGCTCGTAATAGTTTCAGTGCTTCTCGGGCGATTACATGAAGGTATAACGGTGACCGTTCTTCACCTGTTTGACGGCTAAATGTTAAAATTTGTTTTACGAGGTCTTTGGCACGATGAGCCGCTTGTAATACTTCCTTTAAATCATCATGAAGGGGTGTCTTTTTAGGGACTTCATTTAGTGCCATATCGGTTAGTCCGATAATCACTGCAAGTAGGTTATTAAAGTCATGAGCAATCCCACCCGCCAGAACACCGAGGCTCTCCAATCGCTGGGAATGTTGAATCTGTTGTTCGGCACGACGTCGCTCTTCTTCTTCTTGTTTTTGGGCTGTAATATCCTTTATCGACCCTAAGATACGGTAAGCCTCACCATTTGCGTCTGGCAAAACTACTCCTTGATTTTCAATGTATCGATATTCACCACTTTTATGCATAAGCCGATACTCGATTCGGAACTTGCCTACTTCTTCCCGTGCAATTGCAATATGAGCCTGAACACGGGGTAAATCCTCTGGATGAATGTGGTCAACCCAACGTTGAAAATCTATCATGTCTAATTCACGTGGGAGGTAGCCTGTGACTTGTGTTACCGCACCACCCCACTTAATTTTGCCTGTCTGAAGGTTGCAATCATAAATCATCATCCCTGTTTGTGCAGCTAAAATGCGGTAACGAGAAATACTTTCGGAAAGTCGTTCAGAGGTAATACTCTGGGTATCTTCTAAAGGTTGGCCAATGGCAATAATGCAGGGCTGATTATCAGTATCAAAGACTCGCGCTTGCACATAAATCGGGATTTGACGACCATCCTTGGCTAATATCACCGTTTCGAATGAAACTTGTTGATGCTGGATGATACTTTCTATCCTACCCTGTACCCCTTCCATTCTGTTTTTGGGGATGATATCACGAAGACGGAGTTGTAGGAATTCGTCTTTGGTATATCCTGTCATTCTATACACTATCGAATTACCATTGAGAAAACGGCTATCCTCAATATTTTTGTTAAGTTCAAATATCAGGATAGGATTGCTACAGTTATCTAATAAGAAGCGATTTAATTCGTCGTAAACAAATAATGCACGAGAACGTTCCTCTGCTAAATTCATTAATTTGCGGCTTGTATCCCATAATACCACTTCGGTCTGTTTTATCTTTAGTAAGATACGAACACGAGTAATGAGTTCTGTAATATCGCAAGGGAAAACAAGAAAATCGTCCACACCAGCGGCTAAATATTCCCAACGTCGCTGGGTTGCAATATCATTATTGATGACAAGGAGAATGGGAGTTTTGCTTGTTTTAATCGTTGTTTTCCAATGTCGGCATAATGTTAGGCAGACTTCATTTCCGAGGGCGATATCAAGGATTATACAGTCTGGGACTAAAACCTTTACATAGTCCATTGCGTCTTTTAATGATGACGCACAGTCGATATGACATTCTGGAAGATGTTCCAATATTATTTGATATAGAGAGGAACTCACTCCTTTGTGTGGCTGAATAAGTAGTACACGGTAAAGTTTGGATATATCAGAAACAGTATCTAATTCTCTTTCAGATATCTCATCTGTGTCTTCACTATGGTTGTTGGAGTCGTTCTCAACTTTATCAACTGATTTCAACTTCTTTTTCATAATGTCTTGTAGCCATAATTAATTTAGTTATAATAATCTAAATGTATATTGTAAAAGGAACTCCTGTGAGAAAAAAAATCAGGCAAATTTTAAAATACACGATATTCTTCCTTGTCTTATGTATATTATTCATACTCTCCGTTTTCTCAGGAATATGGCTCGTCTTTCAAGTAAAAGAGTCTCTAACATTTAAGATTGGTTCAAATGTAACAATTAAATTAACAGGGCTTTCTATTCAGTCTGGAATTAGATTTAAGAATGTAGTGCTTGATAGTACTCCCTATCATTTCGGAATAGAACTTGATGATGTTCATATCCAGTTTTTCCAACGAGGTTTTTGGGACTACATTGTATCTATAGATAATTGCACAATTTCTGCTAAAATACAAATGGAGAAAGGTAATAGCATTAATACTAATCAGGGTAGTACCATCCGTGATTGGGAGAAGGATATTAATGAATATATAAAGATGTTTCCTATAAATCTCGGTGTAAAAAATATTGACATTTATATTTCCAAGAACGGGGATGAATTGGCATTAGAAGGACTGAGATTAGAAGCAGATAGGCAAAGAATGTCTGCGAGTCTTGTTGGGGAAACTTCTACTTTAGATATTACCTATAAGGGTAAAAAGGAGAAACGTTCAGGAAGGGTTAATATCGACTATCGATTATTACCAAAATGCCATGAATTAAACACATTAATACAGTTTGACCCACATATTTTAATATCCAGCCATATTAGTGCTGACGGTTTGGGCAAACAATTGAAGTTTAATAATGTTCAAATGTCTCTGGATGAGGAATCTTCCCTTTTTTTGTCCGTTTTAACCTTGCCTATTCTTGGAATGCCTCTATTTTGGGAAAAAGTAGACATCAAAAAACTTGAGGGGACATTTCGACACAGCGATTTTATGTGGTTTCCCGAAGAAGTAAATGGGGACGTATATATCAAGTCGTTAACAATTGGTGAGACAACAAAGCCATGGTTTAGATACAGCACTACGTTAAATATTCATTCCGAGAGCGTAGTGGATGGAAGTTCGACTATCGTTGAATTATCGACATATGAGGAACCAGAATGGAATATGCAATGGAAATACGAATATCTGTCACACCGTACTGAGTTTTCCTTCGCTACTAAAAAACCGATACGAAGCGCGTTTATTCAGGAAATATCCCCTTACTGGTATGATACTTTGATGCTTAAACAAATAGCACCATTTGAGATTAATGTTTCATCAGCATTGGCAGGAGATATGCTTAATCTTCAGGGAACAATGAATGGACAATGTTCCTTTTCAGGAGAACAAAAAATAACTTTAGATAGTCAGGTATTACTAAATTTTGCAGGCAAGCCTGAAATAAAATGGGAAGGCACAGCCTTTTATTTAAAGCATCCTATCCACTTTACCTATGAAGGGTTACCATATCAGGATTTTCATTCTTCTTTACAAACAGAAACCATTCCAATGAAATATTTTATTAAATTATTGCCAACGTTAATGGTGAAACCTTTGGAGAATGCAGTAGGTAATTGCATCATTAATATGAATGGCAATATATGGGAAGATGTAAAACTAAATATTAATGGGACTATCCAGCCACAGAAAGAGGATGAGGAATTTCCACCTATTGTTCCTTCTCAATATTCATTTGTTGGTGTGTTGAAAAATATGCAGGTAGCGGAAGGGAAGTTTAGTCTCATCTCTGAGAATTCGACAGATTTTAAACTTGATCCATGTAAACTACATCTGTTCCCTTTATCTTTGGAAGGGAAAATCAACACAAAGATATATCTTTCGACTATTTCGTCGGTATTTATGCCGATGGACGTTATGGGTAAAGTTAATTTTCAAGGGAATCTGTTCTGGGATGGTGGGATGCAAATACGGATGCAAGGAATAGGTGACGGAGAGGGTGTTGGGATTGCAGGATATGCCTTACCAGAAGGGGCTAACCTCTATGCAGACGGTGAGGTACTAATTGACTTTTCAAATTATGCTATAACTATTGAACAATTGAAAGCAGGTATTAACAATAATACAATTACCATTCTTGAGAAAAGTGTATTTAACTTCCCTCAAAACGAGAAGCCATTCTCTTTATCCCTTTCTCAATTTTCTATTGACGGGGATATTAGTAAATTATATGAATTGGGTATTGACCCTGAGAGCAAAGGGAAATGCACTTTTCACATAAGTGATTTAAGTTTTACTGACAATCATTTAACAAAGGGAAATGTAAGTTGGAATTTAAATATTGAGAAATACAATCAACCCTCATGGTTCATACAAGCCCAGAACATTATAACGCAAGGACAGGCAGAAAATATTGGAGAAATGTCTATTCCCATAAATATAACCCTTGACCAAGTTGGGATAAGTCGTCTATTGCTGAAACAAATTGAAAATGATATAAAGGTGCATGTTTATCCTCCTCAGATGGAATTAAATAAAGTAACTGGACATATCTGGGGAGGCACTTTTGAGGCAAAGGGGACGCTCAATATGAATGAAACAGGATTTATAGGAAAAATAAATGGGCATTTTAAGAATATTGATTTGGCTTTATTTACTGAAGAATTACAACCTCCATGGATTAAATTAACAGGGATAGCACATGGCACATTTGATTTAAATATGAATCTTACAAGTGGCGAATTAATAGACGGAAATATAAATATAATCTGTCCCCAAGGGTTAACGATAAATCGTGATGTGCTTATGCAATTAATTCTTTACTTGCAAAATGTAAGCATTGTTCAGAAACAACTGGAAAAGTTACTGGGACAAGAAGACCCAAAATCATTTAATAAAGGTGAGTTAAACATTGGATTTAAAGACAATCAGGCGACCATCTCTTTATTATTATCAACCCCAAATTTAGACCTTGCTCCTGTTTTTTATATTAATGCGGATTGGAAAATGCTGTGGTCATTACTTACAACACCCTCTAATGTCCAAATAGAAATAAAATAAATAAGGTCTCTTTTAAAATCAACTCAATTTTAAGAATTGAAGTAAAGTGGAATGTGCTTTTATTACGAAGATAGCATTCCTAAACCTATTAAGATTGCCTTAAAATTCATTATCGTAATAGTGAATTAAAATTTATTTTTTTACGTTTAATAAAGAGGAATATTTATAAAGGTTAAAACTTGATTAAATATATTCTTTGTGATTATTATTTAATAAGTAGTTTAGAATGTAATAACAATGAAAGGGTTGAAGGACATGAAAAAAGTTATCATCCTTATGTTAGTGATAGGTATTGCATTAAGTATTAACTGTGTATTGCAAACAAAACATACCATAGAAGCCCATATAACACTTGATATACGGCATGTTCAGGAACAAGCGGGTAGTTTGCTGGATTACGTTGAAAAGAAGAGGGATGAATTACCAGTCAAAGAAGATAATGGCGAGCAAAAGAAAACGAGCTGGTTAGGTTCCAGTTTCTGTATTTTCAAACCTGCATATGCGGAGTCTTTGGCAACTGTGTCTCCTCTCGCTAAAGAGATTGCAGACCGTATGCGGGAACGGTATGATGCCATAGAAGCCTTGAAAAATCAGGGGTGTGTCGCTGAAAATAATCGAGGCTATTTAGAGTTGAAGGATTGTGATGCTCAAAAAGAAGCGGAACGTAAAAATGAGATTCAACGACTGCTTTCCGAAGAGAATAAAGACCGAAAAGCACTCTATAAAGAGATTGCTAATTTAAACAAAAATATACCTGAGATGTCTATATCAAAAGTCGAGACCATCTATGCCCTTGAACGAATCCAAAGAGCCAAATCTGGGCAAATTATCCAGCTTCCAGACAATAATGAAGACTTTATGAAAGTTAAAAATAGTGGATTAGGCCAAAAGTTGGGAGATAAATGTGTCCCAGGAGCATGGGTAACAGTTCCTTAATCAGATTGTATTCCGAAATATAACCTATTTTTCTCTACATATTTGAAATGAGGTTCATGAAATCGATACTTTTTTTCGCACCGAATTGGATTGGCGATGCGGTGATGGCTACGCCATTGCTACGTTCAATAAAAAAGTTTTATCCGTCTGCCTCTGTTCATATTGTTGCCAAAAAAGCAGTTTGCGAACTTCTTGATGGATTAAAATATATTAATGATTCTTTCTCTTTGCCGTCACATCCTTTACAGCAGTTAAAATTGGCGTATGAATTGAGAAAATACAAGTATTCATCTGCTTTTGTATTGCCTCATTCCTTTCGTTCTGCTCTTCTTGCTTTTATTACTGGTGCGTCATTAAGAATTGGTTATGATTGTAATTCACGAGGTTTTTTATTGTCTCATCGAATTGCCTTCCCCCAAGATGGTTCTGGTAATCGCAAAATTCAATACATGGTTTACGAATACTTAAGATTAGCTGAACTGCTAAATATTCCATTTGATAATAAGGGTTTGGAATTAGCCGTGTCTGAGGAGGAGCAATCTCTGTGGATAAAAGAATTAGAAAAAGAACAATTAGGAGGCTTTCGTGTGGGTATTGCTCCAGGTGCGTCGTTTGGTTCGAGTAAACGTTGGGGTGTTCAAAGGTTTGCTACAGTTGCAGAGGTATTAACACAAAAATATGGATTAACGCCTATACTAATCACAGGACCTGGGGAAGAAGAGATTAAAAATGATTTTTCTAAATATTATAAAAAGAAGTTTATTGACCCTTTCATTAATGGGCATCATCTTTCCCGACTTAAGGCGGTTATTAAAAATTTAGACCTCCTTATTTGTAATGATAGTGGACCACGGCATATTGCTATTGCTTTCGATATCCCTGTGATTTGCCTAATGGGACCGACAAAACCTGAATATACCGAAAGTCCGTGGGAACGTGGTGAAGTGCTTCGTGTTCCTGTCGATTGTGGACCTTGCCAATTACCTGAGTGTCCCACAGACCACCGTTGTATGACGTTAATTACACCCGAAATGGTTCTTAACGCAATAGAAACATGGCTAAACAAAAGATAAAGAAGACAAAAAATTACCTTGGTAACTCAAATTGTATTATTGTTTTCTGATATGATAATTAGGTTAAGATGAGGAACATAACTATTAAAAAAAGGGAATGATGTGCAAGAACGAAGAACATTTATTCGTAGGCAGGTAGACCGAGATTTAATTCAACGGTACCATGCCCTAATTCAACGGATTCAACAGTTAGAGACCCGAGTTGGTGAGGAAGAAAGTCGTGAAGTGCGACATAAACGTCGTAGAATAATCCGCCATTTATGCCATGTTAATATCGGTTTACCTATTAGATACTGTTCTGATAAAGATGATGTCTGGACAGTAGAACAACTTCCACTTAAAGGTAGATTGCTTGACCTTAGTGCAGAAGGATGTGCGGTATTTACTCATCAAAGTTTTGATATTGGTCAAAATATTAATTTAGACATAGAGGTTTCTGGTGGCAAACATATTCGTGCAACTGGTGCTATTCGTTGGACGAAACACTTACCCGAAAAGGGTGGATTTGCATCTGGTGTTCAATTTTTAAAAGTTAATAAAGATGACACAAAAGTATTAACACAGTTTTTAGATGAATTAGATAGAACCATTGGCTTGTAAGGATTCTTTTTATGAGAACAGTCTATGTTGTTACAATGTGGTCAGGTGGAAGACCCGCTAAAAAATGGAAATCATTTGAATACCCCAAACTGCTTCCCCAAGGGACTGGGGTTGAATTTATATGCTGTGAGACAAAACTTAAAGTTCAGATTATTGGAAGTATATCTGTAGAAGAGTATGAATCAGGAAAAGAAGACCTTGAAATGGGGCTTTATCACGAATTGAATAATGAGAAATCAAGCACCAAAGAGAAAGAGACCAGTACCCCAAATAATATTGAGCGAATATTTTAATCTTTTTAGGTAAATCTTAATATTTTTGGTTTTATTTTCAATTGCGGTAGAATGTTATTAGTTTAGAGGAGGTAAAAATATGGTTCAGCTCAACATGGGTAATTGTGTTATTGAAGTGGTGCAAGGTGATATAACAAAAGAACAAACCGATGCTATTGTTAATGCGGCAAATAAATCTCTTCTCGGTGGAGGTGGTGTTGATGGAGCCATACATCGTGCTGGAGGACCAGCAATATTGGAAGAATGCAGAAAGTTAGGTGGCTGTGAAACAGGCGATGCTAAAATCACAACAGGTGGTCGGTTACCCGCTAAGTATGTAATTCATACTGTTGGACCTATCTACCGTGATGGGAAACATGGTGAACCAGATTTGTTAAAAAGCTGTTACGAACGTTCTTTAGAAGTAGCGGTGGAACACAAGGTAAAAACTATTGCTTTCCCAGCCATCAGCTGTGGTGTTTATGGTTACCCAATTCCAGAAGCTGCAAAAATTGCTGTTGGAACTGTGAAAGAATTTATAGAGAAGAACCCTTCTTGTGGGATAACCAATATTCGCTTTGTAATGTTCGGACATGATACGTATGGTCCTTTCTGTGATGCACTGAGGATGCTTGGTGGAATAGAACTATAATATCCTTAACTATTTTTCCGTAGTCTTTCTGCGGATTCGAGTATAACCGTTTCTGTTTCTTCCCAACCGAGGCATGGGTCTGTGATACTGACCCCATATTCAGGGACTGCTCCAGGAGGGGGAAAAGGTTGGTTTCCCGCTTTAATGTTACTTTCAAGCATAGCACCAAGAATAAATCGATTCCCTTCTATTCTTTGTTGAATTACATCACGAAGGACATGGGCTTGTAATACATATCTTTTGCCACAATTGGCATGACTACAATCAATAACAATTCGTGGAGGTAGTCCTACTTTTTGCATTTGCTCAACCGCTTCAATGACACTTACAGGGTCATAGTTTGGTCTTCCCCTACCGCCACGGAGAATAATATGAGATAACGAGTTGCCCGCTGTTTCAATAATGCAAGACCTGCCATCTTCATCAATACCTAAGAAGTGATGGTGTCCCCTTGCTGAAATCATAGCGTCAATGGCTACTTGTAGATTACCGTCAGTACTATTCTTGAAACCAATGGGCATAGAGAAACCACTTGCCATTTCTCGATGTGTTTGTGATTCTGTGGTTCGTGCACCAATAGAAGCCCAACATACTAAATCAGAAATGTATTGAGGAACTATTGGGTCTAACAATTCGGTTCCCGTAGGTAGTCCCATCTCAGCAATTTTAATTAGGATTTCTCTGGCTAAATTTAAACCTTTAGCGATGTTATGGGTACTATCTAAATCGGGGTCGTAGATTAGTCCTTTCCAACCTAAGGTTGTCCGTGGCTTCTCAAAATACGTCCGCATAATTATAAACATTACATCACTTACTTGCTTTTGCACATTTAATAATCTCTGGGCATAGTCTAAGGCAACTTCACGGCTATGAATAGAACAGGGACCCACAATAATCATGAAACGGTTATCTTCTCCACGCAGGATAGCACCAACAGTATTACGGAACTCTGCGATACTGCGGGACAAAGCATCTGTCATGGGATATGCCTTTTTTATCTCCCGTGGTGTAATAAGAGGAGTAAATGCAACAATATTTATGTTTTCAATAGCATGTAATTGTTGTTTTTCCATAGCCACACTCCATTGTAGGAAATTTCAATTATTAATATATTCTATCAAATAATCAACCTCTAACTTGTGGGAAGGTCGTCAAATAATTATCCTTGAATAGAAATTCCCTCAAGCTTTAGTAATTTGCGTTTCCATTCCAAGCCAGCGGAAAAACCTCCTATGTGCCCCTTCGCTGTTAGTACACGGTGACAGGGGATAATAATTGGTAATGGATTTTTATGAAGTGCTTGCCCAACTGCTCTGGCATGATTTTGCGATAAGTGTGCCATTTTTGCCAGTTCAGAGTAACTGCAGATGTTGCCCCACGGTACTTTTCTCAAAGCATAGAATATCTTTTTTTGAAATTCAGTCGCAGAGGATAAATCCAGTGGAAGCCCTTCAAACTGTTCTGGAATCCCCGAAAAGTATCTATCTAATAAAAACGATACGTGCCTACCAAGCAAAATATTTGGGGTTTCATGGAGAAGATAAGGTCGCGGATACGAAGAATGATAAAGATAAAGTTTTTGGAGACCTTTTGAAGAAATATATCCATAAATAACATCTGATGCCTTTTTAAAAATAAAATTTGCTACATCCATAACGTTCCCGACGTGGTATAACTTCCTTCCAGTTTTAGATACTATTGATTTATAATTATAGCACTGTTTTGGAGCATAACTCATGACGGATATTGTTTTATCAACAATTACAGCGAGATACTCTCATACGTCGTTTGGACTTCGTTGGCTACGTGCAAATTCAGGTATATGGAGAGAGAAAATCGTCATTAAGGAATTTCATCTTAAGCAGGCTGTGCCAATTATCGCCGAGTCGATACTAAAGGAAAAACCAAAAATTATAGGGCTTGGGGTATACATTTGGAATCTAAACGAGATAACCGAATTGGTGCAAATTATAAAACAGGTAGCCCCTGAAATCATTATTATTATTGGTGGACCTGAAGTAAGTTACGAATACGAAGAACTCCCTGTCTTTCATTGGTCAGATTATCTTGTTCGTGGAGAAGGTGAACGTGCCTTTTCTGAATTGTTAGACAACCTATTAACAGACCGAAAACCACAACAGAAGATATGGGAAAAACCTATTTCGGATTTAAACATTTTGACGTTGCCTTATGACGAATACACATCAGAGGACATTGAACATAAAATTATCTATGTCGAAAGCACACGGGGTTGCCCGTTCCATTGTGAATTTTGCCTGTCTTCCGTAAATCCTGGAGTGCGATTTTTTGATAGGGGTACATTTTTAGAAAGCATGTATAAGTTAATAGAGCGTGGAGCAAAAAATTTTACTTTTGTAGATAGAACCTTTAACATTAATGAAACACATGCATTAGACATTATCGATTTTTTTCTAAGTCATATCAAACCAGATATGAGGATTCATTTTGAGATTGTTCCTGACAAATTAAGTATGAATATATTAGAACGATTTAAGGAATTTCCATCAGGAACTCTTCATTTAGAAACAGGGCTACAAACAACAAATCCAATTACACAAGACTTAATATCGCGCCGTCAGAATTTAGAAAAAACATTTGAAGTATTACGTTATTTACGTACAGAAACAGGAGCAAAAATTCATGCAGATTTAGTAGCAGGTATGCCTGCGGAAACATGGGATACGATGAGAGACGGTTTTAACAGATTAATTGAAGTGGCTCCACAGGAAATACAATTGGGAATCTTGAAACGGTTAAGAGGTGCTCCTATTTCACGACATATCAAGACTTACAGCCTTGCGTTTGCTCCTTTTCCGCCGTATGAGATACTTCAGACCAGTACACTCTCTTTTGACGAGTTACAAAAACTAAAACGGATGGCACGGTATCTCGAACTATACTACAATCAGGGGAACTTCCAACAATCACTTAATCTATTATGGGCATCTGATACAACGCCTTTTGATGCTTTCTCAAAGTTTAGCGATTTTATATGGGAAAAAACAGGAAAAACTCATGAACTATCGCTTGCGACGCTTGCCAATCTTTTATTTTCATATCTTATGTCAACAGAAAAATACTCTAAGATAGAAATAGAATCTGCTCTTCGCAATGATTATTCAAAGAAACCAGGGAGAACCGAAAGACTCAATTTTCATAAAACAATTGAGTTTATGGATAAGGGCAAGAAATGAATTAAATGGAAATAGGTTATTTTGGATGTATACAATAGGGGATGGAATTGGAAAAGAAGGAAAGGAATAAATATGACAGATTCAAAAAAGACGCCATTAGTTAGTGTAATTATGGGAAGTGCTTCGGATTGGGATGTTATGTTGAATGTAGTAAAAATTCTCAAAGATTTTGATATCCCCTATGAAGCACGTGTTCTTTCTGCACATCGAACACCAGAAATGCTGAAAGAGTATGTAAAATTTGCTGAAGAACGAGGAATTGAATTGTTCATTGCTGGTGCAGGGATGGCCGCCGCACTGCCTGGAGTTATTGCATCTTGCACGGTTTTACCTGTACTGGGTGTCCCTATTCCCTCTGGAGCATTGAACGGACAGGACGCATTGTTTTCAATCGTTCAAATGCCACCAGGAATTCCTGTTGCCTGTTTTGCAATCGGCAAACCAGGAGCAACAAATTCTGCACTCATGGCAATTGCTATTTTGGCTCGGAAATATCCAGAATTAAAAACAAAACTTATCGCATATCGGGAACAGCAAGCGAAGAAGATTTTAGAAACCAATCTCCCAGATAATATTTAATAAAATATGCCTCCAGAAGTTTTTGTATTTCTCGCTTTTCTATGTGCAAGTTTTGTGCATGCCACAACGGGTTTTGGTTCTGCTTTAGTCGGTATGCCGATATTAGTGTTGGCTGTGGGACTCCAAATCTCTGCACCTTTGCTCGCCCTATTAAGTCAGATTGTTAATTTAGGTGTGCTGTTGCAAAACTGGAAATCTCTCAATTGGCGGAGTTCGTTAATATTGATCCTCCCTTCTATTTTTGGTGTTCCCATTGGTTTGCTGTTTCTCAAAGGTGGAAATGAGCAAATTTTAAATGCCGTTTTAGGGATAGTTTTAATAGGTTACGGCTTTTTTTCATTTTTTTATAAGGACAATACACATGAAAAGCATTTGGTCTCGTCACCAACCCCAAGCAAAACGTTTTATGGACTGCTTGCTGGTTTTGTTGCTGGAATTTTAGGTGGTGCTTATAATGCAAATGGTCCACCTGTAATTATTTACACCAGCATTGCAAATCCAGAAAAAGGGAGTTTTCGCTCTGTTTTACAAGCCTTCTTTCTCGTTAACGGTTTTATCATTATTTTTGGTCATCTTATTACGGGTTTAGTGACAAAACAGGTACTTTATTACTCACTGCCAGGCATTCCAGGCATGTTTCTTGGTATGCTCTTAGGTTTTTATGTAGACCGTTTTCTTACACCTCAGCGGTTCAGATGGGTCGTTATTATTGGTATCATTTTATTAGGTGCTGGCTTACTTATTCCTTCCACTTTATTTCTACTTCAACCACATCATTAATCCATGTGAAACACTTCTTTTATGGGAGTAAATAAAGGCTTATTTCCATCTGTTTCCATAAGTGGGTTCGTTTTTGACCACCATACTTTCATAATAGGCTCCTGAGCAATTCGAGTAAAGCAACCCTCAGGGTCTACTGATTCAAAATATGCAAAAAGTTCTAACCCATAACGAAAAATAGAATAGTTATGAAATCCTGCTCTGCGATGTGCCTCAATAACATCTTGCCCTATATCTTTGTGTAGCCGTTCATACTCTTCAATAACTAAATCGTTTTTTAATTTCATCATAAAAGCATATCTCTGCATATAGACAACTCCTTTTTAACAATAGTAGTTATTATTTATTTATATAGAATATAATCTTATATAAATACAATGAACTTATCAAAATGAATAGAAAGGGACGAAGATGCAATTATCTTTTTTGCTCCTTTTTACCATTACCTTTTCACAAACGGCTGATAATGAAATATTGACTCAAAATGCAACTTTGAATAATGAGTCTATGTTATTTTGTTGGAAAATTGTTCAAGGTTGGATGCAGTTTAGCGACCCAGAGGTATATTTATTTCCCCGCAACTTAAAATCGGATTTTTACTGGAATGCGAAGGATTGTTCCGCAGACAATTATCCATTTTTGACATTGACGGCATACCTTACTGACCGCTATTTATTTGAAACGAGGATGAAGAGTATCCTAAAAATGGAACAGAAATTATGCAATCGCATCGACCGCCTCCCAGATGATTGGGATTTAATACAAAGGAATTTCCGTACGCCAACACCTGAATTGCCATCCTTAATCTTTGGTTCGGCAGAATATATCAAAGATGGCTTACTACCGCTCACTGAATGGCTTGGTCCCTCGGAGTGGTCTCAACGAATGCTTGACTTGATGGATGATATTTGGAAAAACGCCAAGATTAAGACAGAAGTAGGACTTTTACCAGATACTTCCCACGAGGTTGCAGGAGATGTGCTCCAAGGGCTATCTCGTATGTACTGGCTAACTGGTAATGATAAATATAAAGAGCAGGCTCTCCAATTAGCTGATTATTTCTTTATACATCATTCTCCTGTAGAGACAGATTATTTTCAATTAGACGACCATGGGTGTGAGATTTTCGGTGGTCTTTCCGAGGCTTATTTAATATCTAAATACAAAGCACCCGAAAAACATGAGCAATGGAAAGAACCTATGCATAACATTATCCGTAAGATATTAGAGATAGGACGGAATGACTATGGTTTGTTCTATGAAGCGATAAATCCTAAAGAAAAAAAGGTGCTACGTCAAACTTTGACCGATAACTGGGGCTATAACTATAACGCAATCGCTACCGTTGCTAAGATTGACGATATGCCAGATTATATACGAGAGATACAAAGGACACTTGATAACCTGTGGGAAGCACGAGATTATCCGTGGGAAAATGATATTGCCGATGGATTGGCAGACTCATTAGAAGGGGCAATTAACCTGATAAATCGCTTTCCATCATCACAGGCAGAGCGATGGGCAGACTATACTGCACAGAGATTACTGAAAAAGCAAAAGCCCTCAGGAATAATTGAAGGTTGGCACGGAGATGGAAACAGTGCCCGAACAATGCTGATGTATGCCTTCTGGAAATCACAAGGGTGTTATGTTGAGCCGTGGCATGCGGATATCGGTGTCGGAGCTATACGTCAAGCACATAACCAAATAAAGGTCGTTGTAAAAACAGAATGGCGATACTTAGGCAAATTAAAATGCGACCTACCGAGACATAAAGAATATTTTCATTTGCCGATAGATTATCCGCGATTAAACCAGTTCCCAGAGTGGTTTACCGTAGAAAAGGAACGAAAATATCAAGTGATTGTCAACGACAAAGAACCCATAGAAATGGATGGAACAGAACTAAGAGAAGGAATCGCTCTCGACCTGCCAGCCAATGGCGTTGCGGTTATAACTATCACAGTTTTATAACAAACTGGTTGTCGTTCCTTTCTTTTGATATTTACGGACAAGATGAGCGATTAGAACAAGTATTAAGAAGATGACAACAATACCGATTCCTTTTGTGCCAATTTTTGAGGTAATAGACCATAAACTACCTACTACTGATAAAGTGAATGAGATACCTAATAAAACATTCCAAAGCCACCATTTTATACCTTGAGGTGTATTCTCCTTAAGAAGTTTTTTCTGATTCAAGAGTAGCCAGAAGGAAAGGTATGCCAAGGGTAACAATGTCATGCAAAAAACAGAGGTTGGAATAGCAAGCCACATTTGAGCATCTTTCCAAAAAAGCACACCTATAAGGCTTATAGAAACCATCAGTCCACCGAAAAATTGTGTCCAACCACGGAAAGGTCTATTCAGAAGTTCGCAAAAACATAGGCTATTTATTACCATCAACATTGTGGACACACCCAACCCCATACCTAAAACACCAATACCAAAAATGTAGCGTGCCACAGTGGAACCTGTTAAGGGTTTTAAGGCATCGGAGAGATTAAATGCATCCCGACGAACCAACATAGCTGACAACTTACGGTCTACCTCAGGTAACTGGCTTAACCGATATTCCTTTTCTTGTTGGGATAAGTTATCCCATGTGTTTTTACCTATTTCAAAACTAATGCGGTCTTCTAATAATCTGTTAAAACTGCCTACTAAATTTGGAGCAGGTTGAATGATATTCCCTTTTTCATCTCGTTCACCCAAAAAGCCAGGGGCTGGTTTTGCATGGAATTGAACTGCGGAGGCTATCACCACACAGCTGGTAGCAAGCACGAATGGAACAAATAGTCCAGTCGATAAATCAAATATTGCTAACCCTCGAAACTCATGGTCCCAACCTTTACGCAACATGGAATATGGCAACATAAAGGTCATATTAATTCCTACTGCAGTTGCCGCAGCACTAATGATAACATCACGTTGTTGAGACACGATAAGATTGGTCCAGTAAGAACGTGCAGTATCAGAAACTTCGTTTATGTATGGCATTAGATGTTTTGAAGGTTGGAATAATAGTGAAAAGTCAGGAATGAACCCAGCCAAATATTCCTGCCATCGAACCTGTCCTTTTACGGTTAAAACTGCAACTACCCCAAAAAAACAAATAACCACAGAACCAACCATTATTTTTACAACTATCTCAAAAACTTTTACACCTCTGCCTCCAAGTGTGTACATTGTTAGAAAGGTTATATTAATTGTAAGTATGAGCAGTCCAGCAAGTACTTTCCCTGTAAACAGGTCCACTGTAGGTGGTCCGAATACCTGTGGTAGCAGGTTTTGCTGAAATGATGCAATGGCTAACGAGTACTGAGGCATTGACCAGACAAAATTCGCTAACATTGCACCAACAAGCCAGCTCCACCCTAACACGGGGTTAACATGCTCGTTAATGGTACGAAGAGGTCTCTGTCCTGTGGAGAGGGTAACATAAGAAATCGCACTGAGCATAATAATTCCCGCCAGCATTGCTAACGGCTGTAACCATAACAAACCAAATCCTACCAATACCCCTAAATACATGCTGGATGACAACGACCCACCACCAAGGGTAATAGCACTTTGTAGCCAGCCAGGTCCTGAAAGGCGAACAAATGTTTTAAGAATGGCTCCTTTGCCTTGTTCTCGGGACTTAATAATTAGTTCCTGTTCTTTTTGGATATTGGGAGATATGGTCTTCATCTGTTCAAGGATAGGGTCAGGGTGATTGGACATAAGGCATACCTTTTCTCAGTTCATTTTACTTTGATATTACCAAAATATCGGGATGAATTTTAAGTTCATCCCGATATATGTTTAACATTTACATCGGTTGATTTCTTTCCTTAGCGGATATATTCATTTAAGATATTTTCGAGGAGTTCTTGTCGACCACTTTGCAGTTTTGGTTCGCCATGAGCCTCTGCATATTTAGCAAGTTCAACAAAGGAGAGTTTTTTATTCTCTATCTTTTTGCCAAAATCCTTGTTCCAGCCTGCATATCTTTGGGCTATCGCTTTTTCGAAGACTTTGTCTTTTATCAATTTTCCTGCAATTTTTAATCCACGTGCAAATGCATCCATAGCACCAATGTGAGCATAGAACAAGTCTATCGGGTCTATGGATTGACGACGCACATGTGCATCGAAGTTTAATCCACCTGTGGTAAATCCCCCTGCTTTGATAATTATATACATTGCCAATGTTGTGTCATATAAGTCTGTCGGGAATTGGTCTGTATCCCAACCTAATAATAAGTCACCACGATTAGCATCAACAGAACCTAATAACCCATTTACTGCGGCAAATGCCAATTCATGGTGGAATGTATGCCCTGCTAATGTTGCATGATTTGCTTCAATATTTAATTTGAAATGCTCTGTCAACTTGTAATGTTGTAAAAAGGCATAGCAACTTGCAGAATCAAAGTCATACTGATGTTTTGTTGGCTCCTTTGGTTTCGGCTCAATGTAGAACTGTCCCTTAAATCCAATTTTCTTTTTGTAATCTACTGCCATCTGCAGAAACAGGGCTAAATGGTCTAATTCTCTCTTCATATCCGTATTAAGCAATGTGTCATATCCTTCACGACCACCCCAAAAAACATAGCCAGCACCATTTAGTTCATGTGTTATCTCAAGGGCTTTTTTCACTTTTGCACCGGCAAAGGCAAAAACATCAGGCGATGGATTAGTCCCAGCACCTGCCATAAAGCGTGGATGGGAGAAAAGGTTACATGTTCCCCATAACAATTTTACTCCAGTATCTTTTTGAAGTTTCTTGGCTAATTTTACAATATGGTCTAACCGTTTATTCGTTTCTGAGAGAGTATCCGCTTCTGGTGCAATATCTGCGTCATGAAAACACCAAAAACCTACACCTAACTTGGTGAAAAACTCAAATGCAGCAACAAGTGTTTTTTCTGCCGCCTCCATTTCGTCTTTTGCTTGCCTGAAATTTCGGAATAATGTTGGAGCACCAAACATATCTGCCCCAGAACCACGAAATGTATGCCAATAACAAACCGCAAAACGGAGATGTTGCTCCATCGTCTTACCTAATACTTTTTCCTTCGGATTATAATGCTTAAACGCAAGTGGATTTTTTGAATCGGGACCTTCATAAGCAATTGGTTTCTGAACTTCGGGAAAATATTCTGCCATAATTTTTACCTCCTATAATATGTTTTAATTTAATGTAAGAATTATACGTTGATAAACTTTAATAATACATTTTTATATTCTTTTTTAGGCGTAATATACAAATCGTAATATTTGCAATCACTACATCTTAGATGGTTGTAATACTAAAATAGCCCGTGGAAAATCATCCTCGCCGGAGCCTGCGTCCGGTGTAAATTCGAGCCAATGTCGCTTCGGATTATCACCAGATTTGTCTAAATCATTTGCAATCAGAGAAAATGTAATTTTTTGGTACGCTTCTAATAATAGGGGAGTTAATTCTGATGGTGGAAAATAGGCTTCGTAATATGTATAAGGTTCGTTACGAACTACTGCAAGTTGGACAACTGTATTCACGGTTTCCTCTTCTCTACCAGGACCCTCATAAAGAAAGACCTCCGGTCCGTGCTCCGTTAATGTTAAACTCCATTCCCAAACACCTAAAAATAATTCCAGATTGTCAGCACACCAGACTATATCCCCTGCATACGGTTGAACAAATTCATTATCGTATACTGTAACCGCCATATATAGTCCTTTTTCATTCCAACTACATTGCCATGAGGCTTGCAAGTCTTGAGTATTTTGGGAAGGCTCAAAACGGACAGGATAAAGTAATGGATAGGAAGGGATGGTTTCCCATTCATACAAATTACCATCTATTGTTGGTGAAATATCAGTATATGGAATCCCAATTGACGGAACTATCGGAAATGGTATATTTAATGAATAATTACCCTCCGTTAGTGGGATAACGATATTTGCTGTTGGCACAGGATATAACTTTGGTGACGGCTCATTTCGACTCATACTTATCCGCACTGTTGCAGTATTGTTAGTATTGTCAAATCCCAAGGGAATTTTGCTGTTTGACGGTGTTACTGTCCAAGAGGGTGGACTATCCCACTGTATTTCAATTGTTGTAGCATCAGACGACGGATTTGTTATTTTCATTGGAACATCAATATGAATAGGATTACCCCAATCCCATTCTATTGTTGGTATTTGAAATGCATCTCTCCATTGATTCCATAATTCTATTTTCTCTTTTGTCACGATATCTGATGATTCAACAAAGCCAGGTTTTATAACACTCCATGACACTTCTTCATTTTCTACACGTACAAGGAGATAATGGTGGAAACCACCTTCTTCTGGAGGTTTACGAATCGGGCCACCACCTCCACCTGTAATCACATACTGAATATTGTCTCGTTTTCCTACATTTAGATATCGATGGTCATGACCTGCAAAAACATAGACACTCTTGAACGGCTTTAACATCTGGGCAATCTCATTCCAGCCCTGATGTTCAGGATTGACAAAATATGGTTTGTGTAGAAATACAAAGATATGCTTTTCAGTTACTTTGGCAAGTTCTTTTTGTAGCCACACTTTTTGAATTTCAGAGAAAGAATCCACTTGCCCTGGCTCCTCCGAATTTAACACAATAAACCTCGCATTCCCATAAGAAAAGGCATAGCATGTAGGTCCTATTTCAGACTTATAAATATCTTCGGAGTTTTTATCGGATATATCATGGTTTCCTGGTGCTGGAAAAAAAGGGATATGATTAAGACCCAAACGAATAGCATTTGTAAAGTCCGCCCATTGTTTAGGAAGTCCTTCCGCTGAACCGCCTAATATAAGGTCTCCAACACTCATAACAAAAGCAGGTTTTACACAATTCCATTCCTCCATCATTCTAAAAAATACTGGCGGTAATTCCCCAGGTTCTGTAGGTTGACTATCGCCTACAACTGCAAAAGTAAATTGCTCCGGGCACACACGTGGTGTTTGACGAAGCGTTTCAAAGGAATGTTCTACGACCGTTTCAGAATAAGCAGAAAAAGAAGAAACGAGTAACATAGAGGAAATAATAAGAATGTGTCTGTGATACATTTGTTACTCCTTAAATATGAGTGTAAAAATAATATTTAAACATATTTCATCATTAGTTTCCTAATTCTAATGTCTCTCGAATCTGCTTCATCATATTAGGTGAATATATTGTTTTATTGTATTTGGTAACATCCAATCCTTTTTGCAAACCTAATAAAATTTCTTGCATCTGTTCTGGACTAAATCGTGGGTCAGAAAATAAGTGAACATTTACTCCAGTTTCAATGCCTTTTACTAATATCATTTTTTGTTCCACACCATACAAATTAGAGTCTAACCCATGCGACCTCAGTTTATCATTTAATGTATTCTCATTCGCCTCTATTTCATTTTCATTAGCATGTATTTTTTCCTTCTGAGTAGTGCCAATATTATTGTGTGATATGCTCGGTGTGTTAGGCATAGGAAACTCTTTTTTCTCAAGGTTATTCTGTTTAAGGTTTTTTGACGAAGAATTAGAAGGCCCTCCAAAGAATGACAGCAACGTAAAAGAAATCAAAAGAAGAATACCTACCAAAGGGATAATAAGGATGTTAAGTTCTTTTTTGGTAACGATAACAAGTTCATTTTTACACTGCGGACAAAGAGGTATCGGTTTCTTTTTCAATATTAATTTATAACATAAAGCGGTGAAAAATAATCCTATGGCTAATGGGGAAAAAAGTAAAAGAAAGAAAATCCCCAATGTGAACAAGAAACAACCTACATTGTCCTTCTTTATCTTGTTAGTCTCACCTATGTACCCACAATTAGGACACTGTATCGTATACCTGAACATTTAATACCCCTAAACTAAATATTGAATATGATTACTTACATTAAAAAAATTATACCCCTTTTACCTTATCAAAGTCATTGTCAACTTAGATTAAAGAAACCTTCCTATTCCTCATCCCAGTCCAATATTAATGCAATAATTGAAAACTATTATGTAATATTCTAAAACACTTGCTCTATCTATACGATACTAGTAAACGGTATTTATCTTGATAAATTATAAACGATTTTTTCCCAGGTGGAGGTGGATTGTTCTTTGAATTGGGTTTCGTTGATGGGATAAATAAAAAGAGCAGGGATGTGATTTTCTTCGGCAAATCTGAATGCCTTTTCTTTTCCCATGACCATAAAAGCGGTAGCGTATGCATCCGCATAGGCACAAGAGGGATGAATAACGCTAACAGAAGCAATTGTATTTGGTATGGGGTAACCTGTATGTGGGTCTATCTCATGGGAATATTTTTTCCCTTCCCATATATAGAAATTCCGATAGTTGCCAGAGGTCGCCATCGCCAGGTCTTTGAGCTGTATGGCAAGAAATGCGGAATGCTCTATAGAAATTGGCCGTTCAATTCCAATGTTCCATGCAGTTCCGAGAAATTTTTCTCCTTTTACTCGCACTTCTCCACCTACTTCTATCATATAACTATTGAATGCGTTTTGGTCTAATATTTCTGCTACCTTATCAACCACATACCCTTTGGCAACTGCAGAAAAATCACACTTTACCTCCGGGTTATGCTTTTTTATCCCTTCGGGAACTATTTCTATTTTTCGATAATCAACCCTTTTTAATTCTGCCTCGACTTGTTCTCTTGTGGGAGGCTGTTCCACGGTTCGGGGTCCAAACCCCCAAATTTCAACCAGTGGAAAAACGGTAATGTCCAGTGCTCCATCTGTCTGTTGGGCTATGTCAAGTGAAATTCTAAATACCTCTCGCGTTTCTGGAGAAACAGGAAAAGGGGCTTCGTCTCTATACTGATTAAACCGACTTAATTCCGAATCGGGTTTATAGGTAGACATTAAATTGTCTATTTTTGATAGGCAGTTATGGATTTTTTCGCCAGTACCCTCAGGCATAATTTGTCCTTTGGGCAAAATTATTTTTACCCGATAAGTTGTCCCCATGGTAGTGCCAGAAAAAGAAAAGATATTGTAGGGAGGAACTTTGGTGGAGCAGGACATAAGAAAACACATTATAAACAAAACTTCTCCCCATCGTAGGACGGGAAGAAGTTTTTTGCTATCCTCAAGAATATATTTGTAATTATCCAAAGTTATCGTAAGCAATCATATCATCCTCAACACCTAAATTATGAAGCATGTTCAAACATGCAGACAACATGAGCGGAGGTCCGCAGATGTAGTATTCAATATCTTCGGGTGCGGGATGGTTTTTCAAGTATTCATCATACAGAACTTGATGAATAAAGCCTGTTAGTCCTGTCCAGTTATCTTCGGGCAATGGTTCGGAAAGAGCAATGTGCCAGCGGAAATTTTCATTTTCTCGTTGTATCATATTGAAATCATCTTCATAGAAAATTTCCCGTTTACTTCGAGCACCATACCAGAATGTCACCTTCCGTTTTGTTTTCAACCGTTTGAACTGGTCAAAAATATGGGAACGCATCGGAGCCATACCAGCACCACCACCAATAAAGCACATCTCACGGTTCGTATCTTTTGCGAAGAACTCGCCGAAAGGACCTGAGATTGTGACTTCATCACCAGGTTTTAAACTGAAGATATAAGACGACATGATGCCAGGTGGTATCCCTTTTGCATTGGGGGGCGGTAATGCTATACGAACATTAAGCATGATAATCCCTTTTTCATCGGGATAATTTGCCATTGAATAGGCACGCGTCACATGTTCATCGTTGACTGCAACGATATCCCACAATTTGAATTTGTCCCATACATCACGAAATTGAGGTTCAATATCAAAATCTTTATAGTAAATTTTATACGGTGGGCATTGAATCTGAATATATCCACCTGCACGGAATGGCACTTCCTCACCCTCTGGTAATTGCAATACCAATTCTTTAATAAAAGTAGCAACACTACGGTTGGATTTGACTTTACATTTCCACTGGCGAACCTCAAACACTTCTGGTGGTAACTCAATTTTCATGTCTTGCTTTACCTTTACCTGACAGGCAAGACGATAACCCTTTTTAGCCAAACCACGATTAATATGTGTTTGCTCTGTGGGAAGCAATGAACCTCCACCTTCTTTGACAACTACTTTGCAAACACCACAACTTCCTTTCCCTCCGCAGGCAGAAGGAATAAATATTTTTTGGTTTGCAAGGGTGCTTAAAAGAGTCCCTCCGACAGGCGCCGTTAATGCTTTGTTCGGGTCATCGTTAACAATGATTTTTACGCTACCCGAGGCTACTAATTTTGCTTTCGCAATCATTAATAAGATAGCCAGTGTTAACACAATTAATGAAAACATTAACATGCCAAGCAATACTGTTTGCATGCTTGTAATTCCTTAATCCTTAAGTTTATTCAAATTAAATGTTACCTTTTTCATCGTTTATAGTTGAATCCCTGAGAATGCTAAGAATCCCAGAGCCATCAAACCAGTTAAAATAAAAGCCAGCCCCAAGCCTCTTAATCCCGGAGGGACATTGCTATATCTTAACTTCTCTCGGATAGAAGCCATACCAATAATTGCCAATGCCCATCCGATACCGGAGCCTATGGCAAAAACTAATGCATCCCCGAAGGCATAATCCCGCTGTTCCATAAAAAGAGCCGCACCCAATATGGCACAGTTAACTGCAATTAATGGGAGGAATATCCCCAAAGCGGAATATAAGGTAGGGACAAATCGGTCTAAAAACATCTCCACCAGTTGTACTAATGCGGCAATGGAACCAATATATGCAAGGAAGCTTAAAAAGCCAAGGTCTACATTAGCAAGACTGGGATGTATCCACGCCATTGCCCCTTCACGAAGTAAGTAATTAAAGATAAGATTGCTGGTAACAACGGCGAGCACAAGCACAAATATGACTGCAGTTCCCAGACCGATGGCTGTCTCAACTTTTCGCGATACCGCCATGAAAGAACACATACCTAAAAAGAAAGCCAGTGCCATATTTTCGATAAAAGCACTTTTTATAAATAGACCTGCATAATGCTCAAACATGGTAAGATTACTCCTTCTCTTGTTGTTCAGGTTTCCATGTCCGAAGTAGCCAGATTAGCATGGCTATCATAAATAAGGCTCCAGGAGCCATGAGTAATATGCCATTGGGATAATACCACCCCCCTTCATTGACTGTTTTTAATACCGTATACCCCAAAATTTTCCCCGAACCAAATAATTCACGGAAGAAACCTAATATAATTAATATCATGCTATACCCCAAACCATTCCCTATTCCGTCCAAAAAACTTTCCCAGGGCGGATTCTGCATAGCATATGCTTCCGCACGACCCATAACGATGCAGTTTGTGATAATAAGCCCAACGAAAACAGATAATTGCTTACTAATTGTGGGTACAAATGCCTTCAATATTTGGTCAGCAATAATAACCAATGACGCTATAATTGTTAATTGGATAATAATACGAACATTCGTAGGAATTAAGTTCCGTATCAAACTAATGGATAAATTGGAAAATGCAGTTACAACCGTAAGAGAAATTGCCATTACTATGGCTTTATCCAATTTTGTCGTAACAGCCAGAGCAGAACAGATACCTAATATTTGCAGTGCAATAGGATTGTTGTTAAACAATGGGTCAATTAATGCGGTACGTTCTTTTTTTCCTAAAATAGCACTCATATTTATAAACTCCCTTGTTGTTTCTTATTCTTGATATATTTCCCGTATCCATTATCACTTAACCAGAAATGGATTAAGTTCGTAACACCACGGCTGGTCATTGTAGCACCAGATAAACCGTCCACATGATGCGGGTCAGAATCTGGAGAACCTGCCTGTCCTTTAATCACAGAGAGTTGAACCTCACCTGCGGAATCATAGACTTTACGACCAACCCATAACTGACACCATTTAGGATTTTCAATCTCACCACCTAAACCTGGCGTTTCTCCATGTTCATAAAAAATAATTCCACGAACCGTATTTAAATCCTTATCTAACGCTAAATAGCCATACAACATTGACCACAAACCACGTCCCTGAATAGGCAATATAACCTCATCTATCTGCCCCTGCCGTTTTACCATGTATACAAAACCATACTTTGGAATATCAATCAAACCAGCAGAATTCGGTGGTGCTTTTTTGCTCAGATTTGGGTCTTTCAATGCCCGTTTTGGGTCGAATGTCTCCACAGGGATGTCTGTAGCATAGTCACCTGTGTCAAAGTTTACAAGTCTTACATCGATGTTCTCTTTGAATTTGCTCTGTATCCCTTCGCGGGACAATCTTTCCGAAGGACTAACCAGACCTGACACAAGCAATATTTTATGTTGTCGGTCTAAAATCTGGTTGATTTGTTGCCGTTCTTTTAATCCGACTGCCGCACTTGCCACAAGGATGGAACATATTCCACAAAGGACAGTCGTAAAAATAACTGTATAAAGACTTCCTTCACGCTGCATGGCGCGTCAATCTCCTTTTAATGTTCGATTGCATTACAAAGTAATCTGTTAATGGAGCAAAAACATTGGCAAATAAGATAACCAACATGGTTACTTCCGGATATGCAGGGTTCACCGTTCGTAATAAAACTACAAAGGAACCTATAAACAAACCATAAATCCAGCGACCGGTATCTGTAAATGGTGAAGAAACAGGGTCCGTAGCCATAAATACACCACCGAACGCTAATCCTCCGACAACCCAATGCCAGAGCGGTCCTGCCTGAAAAGCAGGATTCGCGGGAGAATGATAAAAACTTAGCAGAAGTGCCATAATACCCGAACCTAAAAAGACCCCCACAATTGTACGCCATGAACCGACACCGGTATAAATTAAAATCAAAGCACCAATCAAACATGCAATTACAGATGTTTCACCCATAGAGCCCGGTTCTAATCCAATGACCGATTCTAACCAGCTGGTGTTCCCATCGTGTAGATTAATGGAAAATGCACTTACACTCTGCAGTGCCTCAACTCCTTTGTCTTTCATCACGGCGAGACATGTTGCACCACTGTATCCGTCAACGGCAACCCATACTTTATCACCGCTAATCTGTGCTGGATAAGCAAAATACAAAAAAGCACGAGCAGTAAGGGCTGGGTTCAATATGTTCATTCCCACACCCCCAAATATTTCTTTACCTATCACCACACCAAAGATAATGCCGATTGCTACCTGCCATAATGGTATCTGCGGAGGAAGTATTAGTGGAAACAAAAGACTGGTGACTAGAAATCCTTCACTAATCTCGTGTTTACGAACGATTGCAAAAATAACTTCACAAATACCACCACAGGCTAATGTAACAATATAGACAGGAAAGAAATACAACGCCCCGTAAATGATACATGAAATCACGCTTCCTGCATTGAAACTCAATCCCAATGCACGGAATATCCCTGCTCTCCAGCCTGGTACCTGTTCTGGAGATAACCCCATACGTTCAATACCCAGAAATGCTTGTAAGCCTGTATTATATAGAGCCATGATTACACACGGGATTAATGCAATTACAACGGTTATCATAAGCCGTTTTAAGTCGATAGCATCTCGCACATGAGGTGCTCCTCTGGTTACAGTTCCCGGTGTATAAAGAAAGGTGTCGTTCGCTTCCCACAGAGGATAAAGCCACGATAATTTTCCTCCGGGTTCAAACATTTTTCCCTGATGGTCTAAAATATTTCGAAGCCATTTCATATATTTATCCTTCCTTCTCAATCAACTCTAAATTTCTTCTCAACATCGGACCGAAATCATTTTTACCCGGACAAACAAAACTACACAGGGCAAGGTCTTCTTCCTCAAGCTCAAGACATCCCAACTGCTCTGCCCGTTCTACATCATCCATCGCAAGAGAACGAAGTAAAAAGGTTGGAATGATATCTAACGGCATTACTTTTTCGTAAACGCCAATGGGGATGATTGCTCTATGCCCACCATGCATCGCCGTTGTAAAATCAAACTTTTTATTTTTACCCCCAAACCATGCGGATGCAAAAAGATTCAAAACAGAGAACTTATTCTTACCCGGTGCTAACCACCCTAAAAATTCCCGTTCTCTACCTTCTGCGAGTACTGAAATCTGTTGATGATAACGACCTAAATAACCAAATATTTCACCCTTCGCAATATTTCCCGACCATACGGAACCTGATATAACCCGTTTTTCGCCACTGTTAAGTTCGTTTGCAACTAATTCATCTATATTAGCACCTAAACGGGTTTTTATATATCGTGGTTTCGTGACCCCAGGTCCAGCAAGAGTAATGATACGCTGTAAATCCAGAAGTCCCGTCTTAAATAAGTAACCGATTGAGACGACATCCTGCAACCCAATATACCATACAGTTTTGGTACGGTCTACTGGGTCGAGAAAATGTATATGCGTCCCAGGTAAACCACTTGGATGCGGACCTTCAAATTCTTCTACCTGAACGTTTCCATCACCTTTCACTCCAAAATCTGCACCAGGCGTCTGACAGAAAAATACCTTTCCTTGTGTCAATCGCTTCATGACTTCTAATCCAATAGAAATATCTTCTTTTCGGTCTTTCACACATAATTGTAAATCTGGTGCCAAAGGATTACTATCCATGGCTGTAATGAAAATAGAATGAGGGATACTATTAATAGCAGGATTTTTCCCAAATGGGCGTGTCCGAAATGATAACCACATCCCAGATTCTATAAGTAAATTGCGAACATCGTCATCCGACAAATTACTAACTGCTTTCCCTTTGTAATTTTCAAATACCACCTGTTCCTCTGCAGATGGCATTCCAGAAATATCGTTTTCCTCGATCTCAATTACAACACTCTGCAACGCTCTTCGTTCACCACGATGAATTGCTTTAACTTCTCCTTTTGCAAAACTGGTATGAAGCACGCCAGGCAATTTTTTATTTTCAAATAGAACCTGCCCACGTTTTACTTTATCACCAACTGCAACCTTAAAAGTAGGACGCATACCTATATAATCTTGTGCAAGTATGGCGACACTTTTTACAGTCTTGTTCGTGTCAATGAGTGGCTCAGGTGAACCTGTGATAGGGAGGTCTAACCCTTTTTTAATTGTGTATTTACCCATAAATACAAAACCTGCCTGCTCTATATGAGTTTGAGTTTAGTGCATTATAATTAAGTAAACAACTTAAATTAGTCATTACTATAAAAAACTTCCATAATAATAATCAAATGCAAAATTAGAATAAAATTGATATAAATATATACCTAACGTTCGTTATATTTCAAATCGACAACTACCGCTTCTTAACACCTAAAAAATTGTAAGATATAATTATAAATTATCACAACTTTTTACAACAAAATTTTTATGTTATGTTGCTATAAATCCACCATCAACAATTAATTCTGCACCTGTCATCCAACTGGATTCATCTGATGCAAGAAATAGTGCAGTGTATGCAATATCTTCAGGTTTCCCAAGACGTTTTAGTGGCAAACTATCACCGATGGCTTTTTTCTTTTCAGGTGTTAAATAAGGTTCTTGCAATGGCGTATCTACCATCCCAGGATGAATAATGTTGCAACGAATATTATCTGGACCAAATTGTACTGCCAATGATTTTGCTAATGAGATTAGTGCACCCTTGGCACACGTGTATGAATCTTGTGCTAATGTAAATCCAACTAAAGCAGAAATAGAACCTACAAGTATGATGGAGCCACCGCCTGCCCTTTGTAAATAGGGAATTCCATGTTTTGTCAAGAAGAACGCACCTTTTAAGTTTATCGCTTGAACGATATCCCAATTTTCCTCTGTTGTTTCAATAACAGACTTATCACGATCTTTCCATAATACACCCGCATTTGCATATAAAATATTCAATTTGCCAAATTGTTTGACTGCTTCCTCGACACCTGCTTTTACATCTGCCTCTTTACTTACATCACCAACAAACACAGCACACTTACCACCTTCGGATTTTATAATGTTTTCTGTTTCACGTGCCGCCTTTTCGTTCAAATCAAATATCAACACACTGGCTCCTTCACGTGCAAACAGAATCGAACCCGCACGACCCATACCTAAACCAGCACCCGTAATAATGGCTACTTTATCCTTTAATCTCATAAATATACTCCTTGTCCTTTTGTGGTTATTTGTGACAAATCTGAAAGGGAATACATATCATATATAAATTACATTGATGATTTAAATTTTCATTTTTCCTCAGGAATGTTCAATTTAATATTATCGACATGAAAGGTCTCTCCTTCCGTTCTGACATAATAAAATTCTGGGGAAAAATCTTCAAAATTCCAATTCAGTGAAGGAAGTATAAAAACAGGGGTTTCCCCTATAATGTATTTTTCTCTTTTATGTAGATGCCCACAAAACATAGCATTAGGTTTGTATTTTTTCAATATCTCGCTCAGTGCTTTCTGGTCGTTTGAAGAGAGATACATGTTACCTGCTTTTCCTTCATGATTAGGTGGAATATGAGCAAAAATAAAAATAAACGGATATTGTTGTCTATCTACGTTTAATTCTTGCTCTAACCAATTTTGTTGTTCTTGCCCTTTAATTCCTTCCGATTCAAAATGCCCGATATGGTCACCAGTGTCTGATGCATCACAAAGAATAATGAACTTTGCATTTCTATGCACAAAGGAATAAAAATCATTTTGCTTAAAATCCTGAGGGAACATATGCATAAATATCTTCCTATCCTCACGCTTTTCATGATTCCCAAAAACAATATGAAACGGAATTTCAGGTTTTAATTCATCGAATACGTTCTCAAACTCCTTTGCGTGAATATCCCCTGTTACAACTACGAACTCAGGTTTTGGCTCTAATTCATTCATTTGTTTAATGAGACTACTAAAATGCTTTATACCTTCCTTTTCTGAGAGATGTAAATCGGAAACAACCACAAATGAAATATTTTCCTCCGCCATCACATGCATAGACAAAGCGAGTAGTATTAAGAAAAAAATAAAAAAACAAAGCCTCTGCCTTTTCATGAACATATCTCCTTAATGTTGAATAAACCATCGGAACTAATTATATTGGGCTTTATTGTATCAAAGCAATAGGCTGTGCCCCATCACCTCCATTACCTTGACCCACTTCTAATGCTTGAAGAATCGCTAAACCCTGATGCTCATTTTTCAACCGAATCTCAACAATCCCATTTTTCGGTTGAATATCATTAACTATAATGTCTACCGCTTTATTATGCCCACCTGCAGTCGCAGAGATGTCCATGTTTTTAACCTTCTCAATGCCGTTAATATATATTGTTACTGCCCGTTGTTCAGGTGGCAGATTTCGAGTCTCTGCAAATTTTAGTTTTACATAATAGATTCCAGGAGCCACTGTTACATTTGTCCAGAATTCTTGTGCCTGAACCCCATATCGATATAATTCTGGGTCGGCCGTATTTAATATAGTAAATCGTGTTCGTTCTGTTATCCATGCTTGACGCACAATATTCATACCAGTACCTAATCGTGCAACAAACTCTGTTGCTGGTTTCCATCTATTGCCCTGACTATCAACGTAATCCTGCCTGCTTGTATAACCGAATATCATTCGTTGTGTTTCCGTCGGTCCTCCACCTGAACCATATCCGGCACTACCTTCCGCTGAAGAATACACAATTCCCTGCAGATAAATAGAAGCCCCTTTTGACAATGGATTTCCTATCCCCTTTACAACAATTCGTAATGTATGTTGCCCTTGTGATAAACCATTTCTGTAATACAATACCTGTTGTTCCCTTGTTTCATTAGGTGTCCAGCAATCTATAGTTACACGTTGCAGTACATCATCCAGATAAACGTCTGCTAAACCTCCATCGGGAGTGACCTTACCAATAACTCGAAGTTGATTCCCTGTAAAAGAACACGACACCTCCGCAGATTGTGATGAACTCATCAACATATTTTCTGAAACCTGCCAATCTCCAGAATAATTCAACTCCTTCAATGGAATAATCTGCTGAACATCATCACCTTCAATTAGGATTTCATCACACCCATCATGCCGAATCTGAACGATACAATCCCCATTAGAAAGAGTTTTAATTGTAAATCCATTCTGAGATAATTGTTCGCATCTGTCCAAAGCGACTCCATTTGCTCCTACTGATTTAGGTGTAAAAGCGAGTCTTAACACGTCGATATTATCCGCTAAAGAATTAAACGTTTTATAATAGACACGTCCTACTCCATACTCAACATACGTAACCACTGAATCAGTTCGTAAAATATGATTTTCACGATTTGCCCCACAAATCTCTGGCATCCATGCCATCATATTTAGCACATGCTTCAAAGCCATCGGATGGGCTATCTTAAACCATCCACCAGCCACAATTTGCCCACCATCTATATTATCCTCTACAATGCCATTCTCATGACAATCATAAGTAGTCAGAATTGCCTGCCTTCGAGCTACTTCCGTTGCCCATGGACTGTTCACTTTAACTCCATACTCCGCCCACAAAGGTGCCAGCTCCATCGGTCCATACCATAATGAACGACCACAACAACCCGATGACTCCGGATAAGCCCATGCACCACTATATACATCACCTCTCGAATTTGGACAAACACTTGTTCGATTGAGGAATAGTGAAAGAATATTTCGTGCATCATTCTTCCAATTTGGAAAAACATCAGGATTAGAAATTAAATACCGCACCACAAACTCAGTCACATTCTCTGCTTGTACAGGGTCCTCCCAGTCCCAATAATTTCGTCCCCAGGTATCATCAACAGTCCATTTTGGTAATAAAACATCTCGTAGCCATGTCTGTCCCGCATCTCGTGCCTCAACCACAGCATTATGTTGCCCCGTATAACCCATCTTGATTAATTCATCAAAAAACGTTAAAATGAATGCTATCCCGCCCGTCATGTGGTCAGACCATAAAACCTGTTCAGGATTCGCATACCGTCCCCATAATGGAGTTCCCAAATTTCTACTCCGTTTTTCAGCTAATAAATCCGCCCAATGTTTCACAGCCTCCAACCAACGTTCATTACCCACCAATTGATAAGCATGAAGTAGCCCAATACCTACCTCTGCTACAATGTCCAGCTGGATAAATCCCTCCGCATTAGCGTGTCCATACGGCTTCCCTTTCACTGGAACACTAATCAAAAACTTAGGCCAGGAATGGTCCTCCGAGGTAACACAGTAGTCGAGCAGAAAATCTGCCAAAATTGAAATATGTGCGATAGCAGATGGGTCACCTGTATAACGGTAATAATCCACCCACCCAGATAATAAATATGCAGACCGCTGTCCTAAGTCCCCATTATCCCAATCAGAAAGATTCGGCACAGAAATAGTCCCATCCGCAGAAAGACTCCAAGTTCCATTGAAAACATATTCAGGAGCAATGGTACAAGCCTTATCCTTTCCCGCCCACGGATAACGTTTTAATGTTTCTCCCGCAATTCGAACACGATAATCCCATTGTCCATTTAATCCTGTATACCACGGAGCAATAACCCCATATTCATCCTGAACCGCATCATAAGCATAATAATGTGTTTGCTCCAATGCAGATAAATGCAAATACAAAAAACAAATTACAAAGGAAATACTCATGATTAAATCCCTTTACATTTTCTATTACATTTTTATATCGACAATCATAATCATTCACTAAACTAAAAGTAAACCTTATATATCGACAAATAAAAACACAATACCTACCCTTACGGTTAAAAACAGTATCCTCACAGTCCCTACTAAAAAGTAACACAACCATTACTACTTATGGTAAAAAAACAGCACAAGCACCCCTAACCGCATTTTAAGTTTATGGACAGCATCTCACATGTAAAATTATAAAGACAAATCAAACAGTATTTTATAATAATTTCATAATCTTATTATAGAGGCACACCTATGTATCTGCCCAAGTTCTCGCTATAAACCTAAGTATATGGGCAACCCCATCTGTCCACTCCTACTCTTCAGGGCAAACACATGGGTCTACTCCTACTCATCATTCACCGCTCATATTTATTATACATATACACTTCCCAACCAAAATACCAAAGTAGTGGGAGAATCCCTGCTCCCCAAAAAAATAAACATCAACTTCCAATTCATCCATTCGTAAGTAAGTCCGCCCCGTTACATTACCACATTATATAGATACTCCTACCTGTTTTTTTTACTTCGCAATTACACACGGCAAAGAACATTTACCCACAGAGTTTTCTCAATTCTTTCCTCCATGCCCTCTGTTGTTCATTTCTTTTCTAAAGGTAAGTGTAGTGGGAGCATCCCTGCTCCCCCAAAAAAAATAACATCAACATCCAATCTATCCATTTAGTAGCAAGTCCACCCCCGCTATATTATGTAATAATTCCCCACAGGCATAAATGTCTGTGCTACTTTATAATTCCTGGGCAGTAGCCGTCTTCACCATCAGGGCAGGGATGATAACCACTCATGTTAAAGAATTGTATTAATCGCAATAACTCGCTTAAACTAATACTCCAATCCTGTGGATTGTAATCGGAACCGTGGGGTGTGCAACTCCTGTCACCCGGTCCGGGGTCATAGCCATCTTCGGTCCCTGCCTCACAATGATATTCTCAAAAATTGAAGAACTGTATCACTCGAAGCAGTTCGGATAGATTTACCTGCCAATCCCCATTCGGGTCTGCACTATGCGGATGTGTTTCTCCTTCCGCTGAACCTTCTGGTGAGCCTTCGGAACTCCCTTCACCTTCAGAAGTTCCTTCCGTTGTCCCTTCCACAGAACCTTCTCCTTCTATCACTCCTTCGCCTTCGGGAGTGCCTTCAACTACACCTTCCGGGGTTCCTTCGGTTGAGCCTTCTCCTTCCGCACTACCTTCCGGTATCCCTTCTACTACTCCTTCCGGGGTTCCTTCCGGAATGCCTTCGGTTGAACCTTCTCCTTCTACACTACCTTCCGGCGTTCCTTCCAAACTTCCCTCGCCTTCGGGACACGGACCTGTGGATACTACCAAATTTACGGCTGTGCCCGGTGGCACTTGCTGACCTGATAACGGGTCCTGACTTATTACATCTCCCAAAGGAACTGTATCACTGCACCCCTGCGTAATCAAACCTACTGTCAACCCGGCTCCTATTATCTCATTCTCAGCCGAACTCTGAGCCATACCTACTACATTCGGAACCGTTACCGGACACGGACCCGTGGATACTACCAATTCCACTGTTGTTCCCAAAACTACCTGTATCCCTGATAGCGGGTCCTGACTTATTACATCTCCCGATGGAACTGTATCACTGCACTCCTGCGCAATCAAACCTACGGTCAACCCGGCTCCTATTATCTCATTCTCAGCCGAACTCTGAGCCATACCTACTACATCTGGAACTGTTATCAGACTCGGACACGGACCTGTGGATACTACCAAATTCACGGCTGTGCTCGGTACCACTTGCTGGCCTGATAACGGGTCCTGACTGATCACACCTCCAGAAGGAACTGTATCACTGCACTCCTGTGTAATCAAACCTACTGTCAACCCGGCTCCTACTATCGCATTCTCAGCCGAACTCTGAGCCATACCTACTACATTCGGAACCGTTACCGGACACGGACCTGTGGATACTACCAAATTCACGGCTGTGCTCGGTGGCACTTGCTCTCCACCTACCGGCTCCTGACTTATCACATCTCCTGATGGAACTGTATCACTACACTCTTCTGTTATTGTTCCTACAACGAAACCTTGAGTTATAATAAGTGCTTCTGCTTCCATTTGCGAAAGACCCACAAGATTGGGCACCTTATTATATTGCCATAATAGATAAGGATAGGTATTGGTATTTATAATCCCCCAAATGTTGATGAAGTCCCAGCCAACGAATGTTGCCTGTTGTTTCATTTCTACTGTTGTCTTACCTGTTCCTCCCGCTGATGAATTTTGACCGGATGTCTGCATGTCCCAGTAACTTTGGGTAATTGAGCCGCCATCGTTACCACCAATTAACCCGCCAACATCAGAACTTCCCGATACCGAACCCGTGGAATAACACTGTGTTACAGTACCATAATAACTATATCCCACAAGACCGCCGGCATAATCATCTGTCCCTACTACCGAACCCGTAGCATAACTCAGAGTTACAGTACCACCATTACCCCCCACAAGACCGCCGACAGACCAACTACCCGACACCGAACTCGTGGAATAACTCTGCGTTATAGTACCATCATTGAGTCCTACAAGACTGCCTACATTTTCTCTCCCTACCACAAAACCCGTGGAATAACTTTGCGTTACGGTACCATCATTCGCACCCACAAGACCACCGACATTCCAATTACCCACCACCTGAACATTCTCTACACCTATATTCAATACCTCTCCATAAACAATACCAAATAAACCAACATAATCCTCATCCGGACGATTTATATATATATTCCGTATCACATTCCCGTTACCATCAAATCTGCCCACCAATATTATGGGCTTAAATCCCTTGTCTCCATCCCAATTTATCGTATCACTTGCATCTATATCCGCCATTAATGTATAACGCCCATCCATCGGATATTCCCAATCCCGCCCTATCTTGTTCAAATCGGATAAACTCCATATCTCCTTCTCCACCACCGCTGGAGGTAGGACAGGATGACCTAAGGCTTGTAAATATGGATAGGTTACATTTTCCTCTATGTCCCACACAGTTGTAAAATCCCAACCTACAAATGTTGCCTGCTGTTTCATCTCTGCTGTTGTCTTTCCCTCACCTCCAACAGATGTACTCTGACCGGATGTATTGATATCCCAATAACTATCTGTAACAGTGCCTCCATCATTCACCCCAACAAGACCGCCTACATTTTGTTTCCCTGAAACTGAACCCGCGGAATAACTCTGTGTTACGGTTCCATTACTATCGTTATAGCCCACAAGACCACCAGCAGAATAATTACCCACTACCAAACCCATGGAATAACTCTGCGTTACGGTTCCAGTATTATAACCCACAAGACCGCTTAGATATTCTTCACCCACCACCGAACCCGTGGAATAACTCTGCGTTACGGTACCATCATTCCACCCCACAAGACCACCAGCAGAATAATTACCCACTACCAAACCCGTCAAATAACTCTGTTCTACGGTACCTCTGTTCTTTCCCACAAGACCGCCTACATTCCATTTACCCACCACCTGAACATTCTCTACACCTATATTCAATACCTCTCCATAAACAATACCAAATAAACCGATATATGCCTCTTCCAGACGATTGATATACAAATTCTGTATCACATGCCCATTACCATCAAATCTGCCCACCAATGTTATTGGCTTAAATCCCTTACCTCCATCCCAATTTATCGTATCACTCGCATCTATATCCGCCATTAATGTATAACGCCCATCTATCGGATATTCCCAATCCCGCCCTATCTTATTCAGATCGGATAAATTCCATATCTCCTTATTCACCACCGTTGGAGGTAGGACGGGCTGACCTAATGCTTGTAAATATGGATAGGTTACATTTTCCTCTATGTCCCACACAGTTGTAAAATCCCAACCTACAAATGTTGCCTGCTGTTTCATTTCTGCTGTTGTCTTTCCCTCACCTCCATCAGATGTGGTCTGACCGGATGTCTCCTTATCCCAGTAACTATTTGTAATAGTACCTCCATAATCCAATCCAATAAGACCACCTACAAGCTCACCACCTGATACCGAACCTGTAGAATAACTCTGCGTTACGGTTCCAACATTAATTCCAACAAGACCGCCTACATATATTCCTCCTGACATCGAACTCATCGAATAACTATGCGTTACGGTTCCAGTATTATAACCCACAAGACCGCCTACATATTGTTCTCCAGCCACCAAGCCCGTGGAATAACTCTGCATTAACGTACCATATTCATTCATACCCACAAGACCACCTACAGAACTATGACCCACTACCTGAACATTCTCTAAGCCCAAATTCTTCACCTGACCACTACTATCTAAATAACCAAATAAGCCAACATAAATCTGTCCCGGG
>Ga0209204_1000270_pt1 | contig 58879 bp, 57 predicted proteins | sample AD_JPNMR2_MetaG_FD_184425 | JGI IMG/M metagenome (GOLD analysis project Ga0209204, IMG submission 184425) | Active sludge microbial communities of municipal wastewater-treating anaerobic digesters from Japan - AD_JPNMR2_MetaG (SPAdes) (version 2) | ecosystem: Engineered > Bioreactor > Anaerobic...
ATTCCTACCTGCTACTAAATAATCAGCACTAGTCTTCGTATGTTTATACCCTAACCAACCTAAATAACCTAACACTAATACATACAATACTATTAGTATCCCTAATGTCATAATATTATCCCCCCTTATTTTATAATCAAATATTCAAATTTTCAAAAATAAAAATTATAACACCTAAATATTTTTTTTAAATTTTTTTTTCAAATTTAAATTAAAATAGTAATAATAAACATCAGCAAATAAGATTAAATCATAAATTAAACTTTAATAATATTTAAAATCATTAAAATAAATGATAACCAAAAAATAAAATATTTTATAATATGGAAAAAAGGTATATCAATCAGTATATTGTTATTAAAAGTGAGTAAATTGATTTAATTTTTTGATCATAGATTTCAAAAACAGAAAAGTTTTGAAATAATCATTATGTGACTAATTTAAGATTTACATTTAAAAAAATCATTATAAGTTTTCAAATTGTCTTTGAAACTCTTCATCTTGCTCCTGTTCAAACTTTTCATATTCTTCAATCCATTCCTTAATATTATCTTCCCTGAAAAGCTGTATTACTTTCTTACATATTGGTTCTAGCTCTGTTGATAATTCGGCAAGTTGTTGCTCTTGGGTAAGAGACATACGAGCTTTATTTAATAACTCCTTAGCATCTATATGTTTTTTTTGTAAAAAATCTATAATGCCTCTTACAAAATACCAATATCTTGTTCCATTAATAACATCATCCCATAAAAGAGGAGATGATAGAGTTCCAAATAAAATATTTACCTCACCTTGTGAGCTATAAAACTTGATTCTACAATCTTTTGACTCCATTATTATTAAATAATTTTCTCCTTCTGCATACTTACTGTAACAAACCCTGAAACCATATAAATCAAATAAATATTTAAATTTTTGCTTTATTTGCTCTAAAAAATCTGGATATTCTAGATTTAACATAAACCATCCTTTTCATAAAAATATATTCTAGTTGCCGCTGAAAATTTCTAATTTTTATAAATCAAAAATAGATAAGAAAGCACTTAGGCTTTTTCTCATCAACTTATTGAAATTAAATATATTTTTTTCTTATAAAAGTTTAATTTATATTTCTTCACTACTGATTAAATATATAAATTATTTTTTAATCTAATAAAATTAAACTAGATCTATTAGAAACAAAGAATAATTTAAAAAATTTTCAAATAAAATTTTAAAACTTACCTAGTAAAAAGTATATAAATGCCAAGGCCTGTAAGAAGAGTAGCCATAATAAGTCTTATACTTTTTTTACTCATTTTAACAGAAGTAAGGTGTGAACCTAAATACCCACCAGCAATAACAAAAAATGATGCCAAAAAAAGTTCTCCCATTTTACTTTTATCAAATGAAGTAAAAAAATGAACAAGAAAATTAGACAAGCCAGTAATCATTATTATAAAAGATGATGTACCAATAGCAACCTTAACTTCAAAACCTGCGAGAATAAGTAAGGGTACCATTATTGACCCACCACCAAACCCTATACTTATTGAAAGAAAACCTATTATTATTCCTATAAACATATAGTAAAGTATTTTAAGCTTTTCACTTTTAAAATGTAATCTTATCCCTGTCTCTGGAAAATACATTTTAATACCAAGGATAGTTATAACAACTCCCAGCATAACCCACAAAAAATTAGCTGAAATATTATCAAAAAATAAAATTTTAGTAATAAATGCAAAAAACATTGTACTTATTGAAATATTAATCCCAGCAGAATAATCTATTAATTTATGCTTGAAATAGTTTGATACACCAGCTAAAGAACTCAGGAATATTAAAAATAAAGAGGCAGGGATAGAAAACTCTTTTAGACTATAACCAAGAAAAGTAAATAATGGTACATACACACTACCTCCACCAAAACCAACCATAGTAAATAATATAGACGCAACAAAAAATATTAAGAGATATATAATCATTATTAACTCCTCTATTTATTAACAAAAGTTAAAGGATAAGAAATAGACTCATTAATAGATTTCAATTCTTTTTCAATTTTAAACATAAGTTCATCTATATATTTTTGAGTATGAGCTGGTCTCTGTTTTCTTTCAACACAAAAACCTTCGTAAATATATGACAAAAACTTTTCTATAGTATTATTTGAAACTGGTGTAACATTAAACGCCCACTTTTTTATATAATCTGATTCTTTTTTAATATGCTTTTCTTTTATAAGCCTTACTTTTGAACCATATGGTCTTGGTCTGTATCCTAATTGAAATCCTTTTATTGCCCCTATTATAACAGAATAATCTTTTTCATCAGACAATCTTGGTAACTGGTATTCAATAACAGTTTTTTCTTTATCTTCCCTGCAATGGTGTGCATTTTCACATATTATCCTGTAAGCACCACATGGGTCTTTTACTATTTCATTATTATATAATCTCTGCTCAACAATATTATTATTTTTAAGCTTTTTAAAGTCACCTGCAACAAGCATAAGACACTTTATAAGTTCAATATCATTTTCTTTTTCCCAGTTTATAACCCCATCATATTCTAAATTAACGTGTAAACTGTGTGGTTTAACTTTATCAAAAAACTTTATAATCTCTTTTATAAGATCATCTGCAATACCTAATGACCTTGTAATAGGTAAAGAAGAATCAGAAAAAGGCTCTTTTCCTGGTGTTATTTCAAGAAAACCACCGTTTTTTTCAAATTGAGATGATAGTGAATGATTATCAATATGACCACCCAACTTCCAGAGTCTTCGATAAAGGTCAAAATCATGAAAATATAAAAAACCATTATATTTCTTATCAGACTTAAAAATTTGTAAATTGGAAATATTATTAGAATTATCAGAATTATCAATATCAACATTACTAAATTCAAGTTCAAGCCCTATTGTAAGTATACCAGGATTAAGTTTCATCTTGACTTCTTTTGAGGTAAACTCTATTTCATCTTTATGAGAATTAACAAATATTTGAGTGTCTTTAATAGCTCTTTTTACTACATCTACATAAGTTAAAGTCTTTAAATCTTTGAAGATATTTTTTTTATTATCTTCAAAATATAGCTTATATTTATTAAAAATAATAAGAGATACAAGAATAGTTAATGTTTTTTCGTATAATGGATATTTATAATAAAGTAATTTAGAAAAATTATCGCTCACATAATCTTCTATTTTATTAAGGCAGGTTGCATTATAAATAATACCTATATAATTTTTATAAACCTCTTTTGTTACATCAATATCAGGTAATTTAGGCATATTAACAAGATTAATCTCATTATCTATCTCATAATTGGAAAGATATTTACCATCAAGATATATATCAACCAATCTATGTATGTCTGCCTTTAAGATTTCTAATTTTGCCAATTTATCCGTATCTTCTTTATCAGGTGCCTTTATACTAAGCCTCTCACCTATCTTGTTTTCTATAAACTCTTCAATTCTCTGAATTATATCCACATCAATATTATCTTTCCAGACTTTTCTTATATTGTACAGATTACCAACATATACATAACATTCAATAATATTTCCATCTTCAGTTTCAACATTAACCTTTATTCTGTTATAGTAAAAACCCTCATCCTCATACTTATCAATAAGTTTAAAACTCTCTCTATCTATTCCAAAATATACTATCCCTTCAACACTGTATCCCTCTTTTTGTATTATATATGGATAACCAGTATCTGGTGAAAAAAGCTTATAACCTTTTAAAACAGCTTTTTTATAAGGAAACAACTTGCCTGTTACAATTTTAATTATTGATTTATTCATTAAAGTACCATAGGAAAAAAGATTCATTTACAAGTACCTATTATATTTTAATATTTATGAAACTGATTTAAATTTAATTAAACTAAGTTTTAAAAGTCTTTTAAATAGAATTATATAAGCAAAGAGTTTAAAAAATTATAAAAATACTGTATTAAAATTTCTAATTATTTAAAAAAGGAGCTATCTATAAGCCCCTTTAAAACTAAACCTTAATTTATTTTCCTAAATTTTTTATTTTATTATAAATGTTCTTGTCTAACTCTTTTTCTACTCTATCTTTCACAGTATTAATTATTTTATCTTTAGCTGAATCTATTATTTTATTTATTTCATCATACGGCACATTAAATTCCTTTGAAATTGTGATTTTAAATATATCTTTTAATGTAATAGAACCTATTATTATATTCATATAAAATGTTACAGTAAATCCTATTTTTTCAGGTTTTTTAAGTTTTATACTATCAAATGGAAGTTCAAAATTAATCTTCTCAATACTTTTTTCACCTGGTTTTATTCTCTTAAAAACATTATGTTTAAATTCTAAAACCTTATTGTTATTTAAACTCACAATTGCATCAAAATGATCCAATACTACCTCATCTTTAGTAGTATTTTCTATACTTAAATAAAGATTGAAAAATGCTTTATCTATCCTAATTTCAAAATTTTTTGCTATTATCTTAGGTAAGAAATTGGTAAGTATATTTATTGCAGCTGATTTAATATCTTTTATACTATTTCCATCAACTACAATATCATCAGAGATTATTAATTTGTCAAACTCAACCTTTTCAATATCATATTTACACTTTGAAAGTGAAGTTCTGGCCTTAATATTCTGATCAATAGTTTTACAGCTAAATACAAAAATCAAAATTACTGGTAATAAGTACTTTTTCATGTTGCCCCCATTAAACTCTAGATATATATAAATCGAAAATAAAAATAATAAAATTATTTACCAATAACAAAAATTAAATTTTACTCATAAATTTTATTTTTTTGAATTAATATTATTTTTTTTGATTTTAATAAAAAAGTTTTTATTTTTTACAATTATGAAAATAAAAAATAAAAGAGGTATTAAAATGAAAAAAATTGCTATAATATTTTTATCTATCTTATTTATGTCTGTATCTTATGCAACAAAAACTTCAGAAAAAAAGATAAAAAAAGATAAAATTGAATATAGACTACCATCTGCACTTCAAAAAGAGATACAAAATTGGTCTAAAGAAAAATTGGAATACCTTTCAAATGTCTATCTTGAACTAGGTAAAAGATTTTATGAAATTGAAAGAAAAAATGATTCTATGGCATGTTACATGTATTCAATTCAGGTATATCCAATAGGAACACCATCAACAAAAGCAAAAGAACTTTTAAAACAACAGCATAACATTATAATTCCTTAAAATTTTATTTAAAAATTTTAAGGTAAATTTTTTTTAATTTAAGGAAAATTTTAAAGTGGAAAAAAGATTAAAAAAAGCTTTACAAATTGTATTAAAGATAGGTAAAAAAATTTCAAACACGGAAAATATAGTAATAAAAAGAAAAGACAAGAATGAGGCTTACACAAATTATGATATTCTGGTAAATGAATATATAAAAGAAAAAATATTAAAAAAATTTAAGTATGACTCATTTATAAGTGAGGAATCAAAAAAAGTCGAAGGCTCTTCTGAATACACATGGGTACTTGACCCAATAGACGGAACCAATAATTTTATAACTGGTATACCTTTTTTTTGTATATCACTTGGACTTTTAAAAAACAACGATTATTATGCTGGTATTGTACACAATCCTGTATTAGGTGAAACATTTCTAAGTTATAATAACAAAGCAATTTTTTACAATAAAAAAACTAAAAAGTACATAACTACACCAGAAATAAAAAAAGAAAACAGTTTAATATCATATGGAATATCAAGAACAAAACTAAACGAATGGGATAAAATCAAAAAAAGCTGGAATAAACTTAAAGCTGGGTTTCAGGCTACAAGAAACCTGGGTAGTGCAGCAATTGAAATATGTTATGTAGGTCTGGGAAGACTCGGAATTTACATGATTTTAGGCTATAATATATGGGATATAGCAGCTGCTCTGGTTTTTGCCAAAAACTCAGGTGCTGACTTTTACATTAATCATGAAAAATCTTTTTTAATAGTCTATAATAACAATCTAAAAAATGATGTTCAGTCTTTTCTTTCAGAGATTTAACCTTAAACAAACACTATACACCTAAAAACAATACTCTGTCGCCTATTAATTTAAGTATTTCACAGTCTTTTAAGTTCCTATTTGACTTTAGTATATCATCGATTATCTCTTTACTCTTAAACCGTGAAATTCCATACATTTTTGAAGCAACAACTACTATCTCTTCTATAGCCATAAATAAACCCCTTGTTTTATTAATTTATTTATCGTATAATATCAATTTTTTTTAATACCTAAATACCTAACTCCTCATCTTGTGATTTTAAAGACTTTGATTTTATTATACCAATGTGCTCAATATTAACATTTACCGAAGAAATCTCGGAATGAGAAATAACCGGGATCCTAGGGAAATCTTTTTCAATTATAGACCTGACAACTAATCTTACTATATCACTTGTTAAAATAACCGGATTAATTGTATATGAATATTTTTTCATATAAGAAGCAATTTCCTCTATTACTTCACGACTTATTGAAGGAGATAAATTTGAAACATATCCTGATTCTGTTTCCTGCAGAGAGTTGTAAATTGCTGTCTCAAGTTCAGGATCAAGTGTAAGTATATAAAGTTTATCAGCATCCTGTTTTATTGATTGAATTATCTGTTTACCAAGTTTTCCCCTAACCTTTTCAGTTATAAAATCAAGATTTTTTGTGTATTTTATATTATCTGCTATTGTTTCAAGTATTGTCACTATATTTCTTATAGATATACCCTCTTTCAATAAACTCTGAAGTATCTTTTGTATATCACCTAATGATGCATTTTTTAATACCTCATCAACAACAGATGAATACTCATCTCTTATAGAATCAAGTATTTTCTTAACCTCCTGTCTTCCCAATAACTCATATCCGTTCCTTCTTATAACCTCTGTTAAATGTGTTGCAACAACTGTTGTTGAATCAACAACACTATATCCATCTCTTTCAGCTTCTAATCTCTTATCTTCAGTAATCCACTTAGCCTTATAGTTAAAAACTGGGTCTATTCCCTCCTCGCCATCTATATCAGGTACATCAAGTGATTGAGGTACAGCAAAATACTTATTTATCCTTACACTTCCTTTACCTACCTCAATTCCTTTTATTTTTATAGAATAATCATTTGGATTCAATCTTGCATTGTCTCTTATCCGTATAGGTGGGACTACAAGGCCAAGGTCCAGGGCCATAGTTCTTCTTATAAGTTTTATTCTTTCAAGCAGGTCCCCACCCTGAGAAGGATCAACAAGTGGAACAAGATTAAAACCAATCTCAAGTTCCATAGGTTCTACATTTATAAGATTAAATACATTTTCTTCTTTTTTCTGTGTATCTTTATCTTCTGTCTCTTTTGCCTCCTCTTCTTCAACCAATGGTCCATTATTCTTAATATACATACCAAGTGCAATAAAAAGTCCTGATATCATCCATAACGATATAGTTGGAAAACCAGGCAAAAATGATAAGAAAAATAGGAATCCTGCTGAAATAAATAATGGTTTATAACTAAAGGACAATTGTTTTGTAAACTCATGTCCAAAGCTTGTTTCAGTGGCAGACCTTGTAACAATAACACCTGTTGCAACAGAAACCATAAGTGAAGGGATTTGAGACACAAGTCCATCACCGACTGTAAACCTGAAAAAAGTACCAGCTGCATCAGATAAACTCATTCCCTGTTGAGCTATACCAATAACAAGCCCACCAATAATATTTATAAGAGTTATTATTATACCTACCCTGACATCACCTTGAACAAACTTAGATGCACCATCCATAGCACCATAAAAGTCAGCCTCAAGTTGAACCTCTTTCTTTTTTCTTTTAGCTTCCTCTTCAGTAATAATACCACTTGAAAGTTCATTAGTTATCTCCATTTGCTTACCAGGCAATGCATCAAGTGCAAACCTTGCTGCAACTTCCGAAACTCTTGTTGCACCTTTTGTTACTACAATTATCTGAACAGCAATTAATATTAAAAATATCAATATACCTACAACATAGTTGCCACCAACAACAAATTCGCCGAATGCTTTAATTATCTTTCCATCAAAGTTTTTACCCTCAAGTAATATAAGCCTTGTTGATGTTACATTAAGAGCTATTCTAAAAATTGCTGTAAAAAGTATTATTGTTGGGAAAATAGAGAACTCTATAACCCTTTTTACATATAATACAATAAGTAATATGATAAGAGAAAATGCTATATTTAATGCTATAAAAAAGTCAAGAAGAAATGTAGGCATAGGGATTATTAACATTATAACAGTAGCAATTACTGCTATTGCAATCAAGATGTCTGTATTTCGAAAAATCTTTAATGCTTTTTCAGACTTCATTTCCCCTCCCAAAATATATTATTATAAACTAAATAATTTATTTTTTTCAGACAAGATAAAGATTTTTTTTAATATAAAAAAAATTAATAGATTAGATTATAAGAATCAAAAAAACAATAAAAAAACGATAAAAAAATAAATTATTATAAAAATTTTAATCAAAAATTTTGCTAAAAAATTTTATTAAAAAATAAAATTTTAAAATAAATAATAGTAAAAACTAATCTATTTATTAACAGATATCATAAATTCACCCTTTTTTAGATTATATGAATAATTAATAATCCTCTTTGCAATAAACTTAAAGTTACCCGTAATAGGAGAATCAGAAAAATACTCAGATAAAATAGTATTGGATGTAACTGATATTCTACATCTTAACTCATCGAAAGGTATATTACCCAAAAAGTAAATCTTAACAGGAATTTTCAATTCAGTCATTTGAGAAATTAACTTCTGATAATATTCAAAGGCCATGAATGGACTATTACATTTATTGAACAAAATAAAAATTTCCTTAGGTGCCCTTGGGAGAAAAGATAGATTTTCAAGTATCTGGAAAACATTAGAAAACATATTAGAATTAATTTCAGTCACAACTATATCTATATGATTATTCAGAATTATATATCTATCAGGAAAATCAAAAGTATTTTTTACAGTATGAATAAAAAAATTAAAATTCTCACTTACTGTATTAGGTAATCTAAGTAGCATACTTTCCATTTTTTCAGATGATAAAAATGATGATTTTGGTGAAAAGTATAAATATTTTATATTCTGAAATTTTGTATCAACAAAACCAAAAATATCATCAGAAAAATTAATTGTTTTTAAAGGATTTATATAACCATCTTTTTTTGAAGAAAAATATAAAACTTTAAGGTTATTACTCAGTACATAAGCAAGATTTGAAGCTATTATAGATTTACCTGACTTTTCTCCAGCACCAAATATAGAAATAGTAATACCTTTAATTCTATTATAATCAATTCTTTCACTTGATATTTCCTGATAAAAATTCTTTATATCATTAGAATATTGCTGTAAACTCATAAATTTTCCTCCATTTATTATTTCTCTACCAATATTCCCTCTTTCTCTTTTTCAATAAGCCCCATATTATAAACTTTCTCAAACGCATCAACAACTTCAGGATCAAAAGATATACCTATCCCTTCTCTAATTTTTCTTATAGCCTCATTTTCATCCATAGGTGGTCTATAAGGTCTTGGAGATGTCATAGCCTCAAAAGCATCAACTACACCTATTATCCTTGCAGATAAAGGTATCTCTTTACCTTTAAGCCCTTTTGGATAACCAGAACCATCAAACCTTTCATGATGATATAAAATACCTTCATAAACAATCGATGGTATAGTAGCAAAATCAAGAAGTTCAACACCTTTTTGGGGGTGATTTTTTACAACATTACATTCTTCCTGTGTTAATTTACCTTTTTTAGTTATAACTTCAGAAAATACATCAAAATAACCTATGTCATGCAAAAGTCCTGCTACATAATATAATTCAAGTTCCTGTTGATCAATACCAAGTTCCTGAGAAACATAGTATACACCTCTACCAACATTTTGACTATGTGACTGCTTAAATAATTTTCTATCTATTATTTTTGCAAGTGGCATAGCTATCCTAAGATCTATTAATTCAGAATCAATAAAGGATTTTTTATTATCTTTAACTCTTTTATCTGAAATACCAATTAATCTATTAGTATCAGAAGGTAAAGACTTTGGAGATTCAATTAATTTATTAGCATATGTCAACTGTAAACTTTGATTGATCAGATATTTTGCTCTTGTTTGTAAATACTCATCTGGGTCACTCATAAGACATGAAAGTGTTTCAAGTACAGAATTGTTTATAGGGTTATTATCCCTTGTTATTTTATTTTCTATTAAATAGAGTATTTCAAACCTTATTTTTTTATCAAGTTCAGAAATATATTTTTGGATTCCTTCCCATGTTATATCTTTTTTTTCTATCTTTTCCAAGAGTTCTTCCATCTTATACAGTTTAGTCAATTCCTGAAAATAATGTGCATTGGCAGGATTGAAAGACTTAAGACTTACCTTTTTACTTTTACTATCTCTCTTAATTAAAAGAACAACTAAAGTGATAATTAAAGAAAAAACTAATAAACCCAAAGCAGCAATTAAAAAATATGATAAAACATTAATTTTAGATTTTGTCTCATTATTTAAATTACTTTCAGAACTTGATATCTTTTTCTTTATCTCATCTATCTCACTCTTTATCGATTCTTTTATCTCATCTTTAGATATTACAGGAGTACTAACCTGTGGTATTATAACTGGTTTATTCTCTTTTCTAGACATTGCTTCTATTACTTTAAAAAGTTTTTCATTAAACCTCTGTTCTATTTTATCAAGATCTTTTTGTAAATCTATTTGTTTTTCCTCTTTTTTCACTTCTATTACTTTTGACTCAGACTCCCCCTCTTTTTTAATATCTTTTTTTTCTTCCTCTTTTAATATCTCTTGTTTTCCTTCCTGTTTAGTTTCACTAATAGGTTTATCCTCAAGCTTAGCCTCTATAGGTTTAAGTTTATTAATCCAATAAACTATACCCTGGTGGTTAGGAAAATACCTGAAACCCTCTTTAAAAAGTTCATACGCTGTCTTTTGATATCCTTTGTTATACATATCTTCAGCTTTTTGAGCCAGTATTTCTGCCAGCTGTTTTTTTGCCCAGAAATTAGTATTATCAAGTTTAATAGATTCCCTTAAAATATTTATAGATTCATCTATCTTTCCATCTTTATATAGCTTAACTCCTTCATCATATAACTTTTTAGAATCTTCCTTAGGACCTGCATAAAAAATAAAAGGTAATATCAAAAATACAAAAAGTAATTTTTTAAACATATTTTTTCTCCTTTTATTAAAATTTTAATAAACTTTAATTTATCTTGTATAAAGTTACTGCCTCACCACCAAACCTTGATCTTGGCATAACACCGGCGGATACCCACGGAGCTGAGGCGATTGAAGCAGTATTTAAGTCCTTCAAAACCTCAAAGTCATCCCACACTGTTGTATTATAAATACCACCAAAAACATAAATATTATGACCCCAGCACACTGCAGTATGATAAGCTCTTTGCTTAGTTAAGCTTTGTCCTGTATTTATAGACTGAGCTGAAGCTCCAATAGCAGGAATATAATAATAAACAGTGTTTTGAGCAAGAGTAGAAATAGCAGGTTGATTTGTTATCCCAGTAGCATAAATACCACCTATAAAAAATACATAAAACTTGTTTTGGTAACTATATGCTGCAGAAGCAAGAGCAAACCTCTGTTGTGTCAAAGCAGTACCGGTTGCAGTTAAAACGTAATCTAATACATAATGTAGATAGTTTGTATTTTGATATGCCCCATTTAAGTCCCTTCCACCACCATAAAACATAACACCATCCAATACAGCTACACCACCATCAAGACGATAGTATGTATTATTACCACCTATATCATAAAGAGATAGCCAGAAATTAAATAGGTTATTAAATTTCATTATCTTGGATATTGCACCTGTTGAATCATTTGTAAAACTACCGCCTACAGTATAAATATTAGAACCTATAGCAAAAGCTTTCAATCCCTGAACAGCAACAGGAAAATCTGGTCCATAACTCCAGCTATGAGTCTTTATATCAAAAATCTGAACATTTCTTACAAGTTCATCTGAATTTTTCATTCCCCCAATTACATATATTTTCCCATTTGTTGCAGTAATACCTGCAAAGACCACAGGTATTGGTAATTGAGTTATATTTTCATACCATTTATCTTCGACAGGATCGTAAAGATCCACTTCACTTATAGGGGTTAAAGTTGTAACAGAACTTGAACCTCCTACAAGCCATATTCCTCTCATCCTCACTTCTAGCGGTATAGTTGTTGTCTCTTGACTTCCAATAGAAGCCTCATGAGCTATATCTAATATTTCTTTATTGTAGCTACACGAGATCAAAAGAAACATAAAAAAAAGTATAAAAATACCTTTACTTTTCATAAAAACCTCCTTTTACCTTAAAGTAATAGCAGAAAAACCATATCTTGGAGTAGGCATAGGTTTTACAAATCTCCACCTCGGGTTAGAAGAAGAAGCATTAAGTCTTTCCACACTGTTAGTTAAGGTACTGCTACTTATTAACCCACCAAACACAAATATATAATTCCCTTTAGTAACAGAAGAATGATAAGCTCTTGCTTGGTTTAAATTAGGCCCATCAACCATAACCCTTATACCATTTTCAGAATAAGGCACATATATATCAACTTTAGAAGTAACAGCCAAAGTTACTGGTGGTTGTCCAGTATTTGTAACATTTGTACCGCCTATAAAAAATACTCTTGCTGTACCAATGGAAGTATCATAGTAAACACTAGCAGAAAGTCCATATCTTGAAACCTTAAGAACACTAAAACTAGTAGCAGCAATAGCAAGTTTTGAAGTAGGATAAAACCCTGAGAGTTGATTGGTTGGTGCTCCAGCATTGGTCCTCCCCCCACCTACTATAATCTCTCCATCTAAAATAACAAATCCAAAGTCAGATAAAGCTGTTGCAATCATATTACCCATACTAGCACTCCATCTTGAACCGCTACTATTATAAGGCATAAACATAAAAGCTGTCTGAACAGGGCTTGCAGCACTATTTGCAGTAGAACCCCCAAAAATATATATATTTGAATTAAGTTTAACAACCCCTCCACCCTGCTTAGGAGCAGATGCTGGGACATTATCACCTGCAGGAAGTGTTGTCCATGTATCAGTTGTTACATTATATTCTTGAACTGTATTTATAACTGCACCACCTGAATTAATACCACCCATGATATATATTTTGTAATGCCCTGTAGCATAATCATAATATGAAGTTATAAAAGCATTCCTGACAGGTGTTGGTATAGGCAAAGTAGTTACATTTTCATGCCACTCATCCTCGTAAGGATCATAAACATCAATAGTATTAATAAGATTTGTTGTATCTTTCCTACCACCAATTACCCAGATACCATCAAGTTTCCAATCATAGTTATCAGGCTTAGTTATAGTAGGTGCTGCATCTTCCTCAATAGGCTGAGAAAAATAAAGAGCATCATTAAGAATACTATTTTTTGAACAATCCATAAGAACAAATGAAAATAGTAAAAAAATAAATATTAGAAATTTATTTTTCATAAGCCCCTTTTTTAAAATCTTAAGCCAAATCCACTTAAAACTTTAATCTCTTTAAACTTTTTTTCTTTTCCATTTATTACAAAATATTCTCCTTCAATAAAACAGATTATTTTTTCTAAATAATAGTCTACTCCAAAACCTGCAAAATATTCTGAGTCAAGACCTACATCCTCATTTGAATCAACTGCCAAAACAGTCAAATTTTGACCATATCCTACTCTAATGTAAAAATATAAATTAGATAAAAAATCATTACTGAAAAAGAAATATCCTATTTTTAAAAAAGGAGTAAATGTATAATTAGTCATTTTAGTAGTTGCAACCTCTTTAGCTTTAACAGCCTGGTATCTTATATCAATCCCCAATCTAGCTATAGAAGGGTAAACAAACATTGAATATGAAGCACCAAAAATAAAGTTATTTTTGTAATAATCTTTAAAATCACCTGTAATAAATCCATATCCAAAAAATAATTTTAACTCATTAAAACTATTTTTTAATTTTTCAAGTTCCTCTTTATCTTTAGCAATTTTATAATCTAAATTATATATATTTTCAATACTATTAAAGTCCATATTAATAATACCACCACTTGTATTTATAGTAATAAAACCATCTTCAAATGAGATAAGGTTAGCCTGTATTTTAGTACCATCAGCATTATAAATAACGTAAGAGATTGTTTCACCTGAAAAATCCATACTCTTTATCTTTTCTCTTGGTAATCTGAATTCACCATATGAATTAGATATTATAATAAAAGTTTTATTTAATTCTTTAAGAATACCATTAAAAGTTTCCCCTGAATCAAGTTTAAATGAAGAGGCGAAAGAAACTGAGGTAACTATAGCAGCAGCAGTAAAAATTATAAAAACCAATTTTTTCATTTATACTCTCCTTTTATTTATTGTTTTTCAATAACTTTTCTAGTCAATAAAACACACATATATAATCGTAAACTTCATGATAGTATTTTAATCAAAATATATTAAAATTCAAGTTAAATATATTTTTTTTTAATTCATCACATATTTTAATAAATTTTAATCCACAAAAAATAAAACAAATAAAATCTCCACCGAAAGGTGTGAAAGAAAGTATAATTAATTAATGGAGGGAAAGTATGGAATACTTTACTATGAAGGAACTATTGGAGGCAGGGGTCCATTTTGGTCACCAGGTAAGAAGATGGAACCCAAAGATGAAGGAGTATATATATACCAAGAGGAATGGTCTACATATAATAGACCTCCAAAAAACAGTAAAAATGGCAAATGATGCCTGTGAAGTAATAAAAAAAATAGCAAGTGAAGGCGGAAAAATTCTATTTGTCTGTACTAAAAAACAAGGTTCTGATTCTATAAAAGAGGCTGCCATAAAATGTAATATGCCATATATTAACAGGAGATGGCCAGGTGGTCTTCTTACAAACTTTTCAACTGTAAAAGAGAGTCTCAAAAAATTAAGAAGAATTGAAAGAATGGAAACTGATGGAAGTTTTGAAAAACTTACTAAAAAAGAGAGAAAAATTCTTCTTAAAAAGAAAGAGAAAATAGAAAAAATACTTGGTGGTATAAAAGATATGAATGAAATGCCAGCTGCACTCTTTATAATCGATACAGTAAAAGAAAAGATGGCTGTAATTGAAGCAAAAAGAATGGGAATTCCAATAATAGCATTAGTTGATACAAACAGTGACCCAGATTTAATAGACCATCCAATACCTGCTAATGACGATGCTATAAGAGCAGTAAAACTATTTGCTGACAAGTTTGCAGCAATAATAAACGAATCTATTGCTGAATCTAATGATGGAATAGATAACTTGCAAACTCAGAACTTAGAAAGCAATGAAGAAGAAAAAATAAAATTAAAAGCAAGTTATGAATATGAAGAGTATGATGAATAAAATATTTTAAAAAATTATTTTTTCAAATAAATTCATTAAAAGTTTTAGGAGGATAAAATGTCTATAAGTGCAAAAGATGTTCAGGAATTAAGAAGAAGAACAGGTGCTGGAATGATGGATTGCAAAAAAGCTTTACAGGAAGCAAATGGAGATATGGAAAAAGCAATTAAATTACTAAAAGAATGGGGAATAGCAAAAGCTTCTAAAAAAAGTGGAAGAGAGGCAAGTGAGGGAGTTTTAATAGCTATAATCTCAGAAAATGGTAAAAATGGTGCTTTAATAGAAGTTAATTGTGAGACAGACTTTGTTGCAAACACAAATGAATATAAAACATTTGCTCAACAGGTAGCTAATACTATCTTTACAAAAGGTATAAAAGAACCATCAGCCTTAGATACAGATATTCAAAATATGGTTAATGAAGGAATATCAAAGTTTGGTGAAAATATAATAATAAACTCAATAAAAAATATTTCAACAAGTGGTAGGCTATTCTCTTATATACACACAAATCAAAAATTAGGTACAATAGTTGCATTAACAGGCAATGACTTAAACTCTCCTGCTGTTGAAGAACTTGGTAAAGATATAGCAGTGCACATTACTGCAAACAAAGTTATAGGTATTGATGAAAAATCTGTTGATCCTAAATTATTGGAAGAAAAAAGGAAAGAGTTTGACGAAGAGCTTGCAAAACAGAATAAACCTGAAAACATGAGAGCAAAAATAGTAGAGGGAAAAATAAGCAAGTTCCTTAAAGAAGAAACATTGTACAATCAACCATTTTTTAAAAATGAGGAGATAACAATAAAACAACTTATAGAACAAAAAGCAAAAGGTGTAACTGTAGAAGGATTTATAAAAACTACAATAGGTGAATAAAATTGAAACATAATATTAACATTAATAGGGTTTGTATAAAGCTTTCAGGGGAAGCCTTAATGGGGGAGTCTTCCTCTATTGAGGAATCTATAAATCTTGATGCTATAAATCTTATAGCCCATGAAATAAAAGAGGTAAGAGACTTAGGAAAAGAGATAATTATTGTAATAGGTGGTGGTAATATATTTAGGGGGATAAAAGGTGCTATAAAAGGTATAAACAGATCAACAGCAGACTATATGGGGATGCTTGCTACTTTAATAAACTCACTTGCCCTACAGGATGCTATTGAAAAATTGGGCATACCCACAAGAGTTCAGAGTGCTATAACCATCAATGCTGTTGCAGAGCCTTTTATACGAAGAAAAGCAATAAGACACCTTGAAAAAGGAAGAATAGTAATATTTGCAGCCGGGACTGGCAATCCATTTTTTACAACAGATACAGCAGCAGTATTAAGAGCAATTGAAATGAACGCTGATGTTGTGCTAAAGGCAACAAAAGTAGATGGTATATATGATGATGACCCTCTAAAAAATCCATCTGCAAAAAAATACTCTTTAATAAGTTATGAGGACGCTATAACAAAAAGACTTAAAGTAATGGATTCAACAGCATTCACAATGTGTATGGATAACGACTTACCAATAATTGTTTTTGATCTTTTTAAAAAAGGTAATCTTAAAAAAATAGTTGATGGGGATCTTGTTGGAACATTAGTTTCAAACAAAAAATCTGAGTTTGTTTAAATAAAAATAACAACAAGGAGGCTTTATGCATAAAATGAATGAACCAACTTTAGAAAAAGTAATATCTTCAGCAGAAAATAAAATGAATACTACATTAGAACTTTTTTCAGATGAACTTAAAGCAATAAGAACAGGACGAGCAAATATAGGAATTTTAGATAATATAAAGGTTGAATACTATGGTGAAAATATGCCAATCAATCAGGTTGCAACTCTATCAACCCCAGATAGTCATACTATAATAATAGATCCCTGGGATAAGTCAATAATAAAAACAATTGAAAAAGCTATAGAGACATCAAATATAGGAATAAAACCATCAAACGATGGTAATATAATAAGATTGCCTATACCTCCTTTAAGCGAGGAAAGAAGAAAAGAGTTTGTAAAACTGGCCAAGAAAACAGCTGAAGATTTTAAAATTGCTATAAGAAATGTAAGAAGAGAAGCAAATGAAAATATAAAAAAACTTGAAAAAGATAAAGTAATAAGTGAAGATGATTCTAAAAAAGGTACAGAAAAAATACAGCAGTTAACTGACAAGTTTATAGAAAAAATAGATAAAATGCTTCAAGTAAAAGAAAAAGAGATAATGGAGGTTTAAAATAGATTTAAAACTACCTAAACACCTCGGTATAATAATGGATGGAAATGGCAGATGGGCAAAACAAAGGGGACTTAAAAGATATAAAGGACACCAGGAAGGAGTAAATGTTTTTAAAGAAATAATTAAGGAAAGTTTTAAACTAGGAATAAAATATATTTCAGTATATGCTTTTTCAGTTGATAACTGGAAAAGAGATCAAGAAGAAATAAATTTTCTAATGAAAATGATCATAAAATTTTATGATACAGACTTCCCCTATCTTAAGAACAACAACATAAGAGTTTTGCAAAGTGGTATAACATCAAATCTTAATGAAGAAATAATTCAGATAATAAGAAAAATAGAAAAAGAAACAGAAAAAAACAATGGTGGTGTCCTTAATATATGTTTTAATTATAGTGGTCAACTTGAAATACTTGATGCTGCAAAAAAAATAGCAAAAGAATATAATGAAAAAAAAATAGATATAGAAAACATGACAATAAATGATTTTAAAAAATATTTATACCATGACTTACCTGATATTGACCTACTTATACGAACAAGTGGCGAACTTAGAATAAGTGATTTTATGTTATATAGAATTGCTTATTCTGAGTTATGGTTTACAGATAAATTATGGCCAGATTTTACAAAAGATGATTTATATAAAGCAATAGAAGACTTTTCAAAAAGAGAAAGAAGATTTGGAAGTGCATAAATAATATTTAAATAAAATATTATTTTGCTTAAAGTTAAAATATAATCATATAATCTACAATCTAAGGGAATTATATATAATTTATTGATTAATAAATCAAATAAAAATTTAGATAATATACACTATAATTTCTCAAATCAAGACAGTTATTTTGTAAATTTTAATTGGTGTGCTTATAGCTCAGCTGGATAGAGCACTGGGTTGCGGTCCCAGTGGTCGGGGGTTCAATTCCCTCTAAGCACGCTTAAAATATAAGAAGTTACAATACCAGCAAGAAAAGATATAAATAGTATATTAATTATAGGAGCAGGCCCAATAATAATAGGGCAGGCATGTGAGTTTGATTATTCTGGTTCCCAGGCTTGTAAAGCACTAAAAGAGGAAGGATACAGAGTAATTTTAGCTAACTCCAATCCTGCTACAATAATGACTGATCCAAATATGGCTGATGCAACATATATAGAACCCCTTACAGTAGAGTTTTTAGAAAAAATAATAGCAAAAGAAAAACCAAATGCAATACTCCCAACATTAGGTGGGCAGACAGGGCTTAATCTTGGAATGGAACTTGCAAGAAAAGGAATTCTCGAGAAATACAACGTGAAAATGTTAGGAGCAAATCCTGATGTAATAGAAAAAGCTGAAAGTAGAGAAAAGTTTAAAGAGGCAATGTTAAAGATTGGTCTTGATGTTCCAAAAAGTTTTTATATAAAGAGTGTTATCGAGGCAAAGGAAAAAATAAAAGAATTAGGATATCCTGTAATAATAAGAGCATCTTTTACTTTAGGTGGTAGTGGTGGTAATATAGCATACAATGAAGAAGAGATGATCGAGTATGTAAATAAAGGAATAAATGAGAGTCCTGTAGGTGAGGTTCTTTTAGAAGAATCTGTTTTAGGATGGAAGGAATATGAGCTTGAAGTAATGAGAGATAAAAATGATAATGTTGTTATTGTGTGTTCAATAGAAAACTTTGATCCTATGGGCGTACACACAGGAGATAGTATAACAGTTGCACCAGCTCAAACATTAACTAATAAAGAATATCAGATAATGAGAGATGCAGCAATAAAAGTAATAAGAGAAATAGGTGTTGAAACCGGTGGTTCAAATATACAGTTTGCAATTAATCCTGAAAATGGCAGAATGGTAGTAATAGAAATGAACCCTAGGGTTTCAAGGTCATCAGCACTTGCATCAAAAGCAACAGGTTTCCCTATAGCAAAAATAGCAACAAAACTTGCAATAGGATACACTCTTGATGAGATAAGAAATGATATAACAAAAGAGACACCAGCTTCATTTGAACCAGTATTAGACTACTGCGTAGTAAAGTTCCCAAAATGGGCTTTTGAAAAGTTTAAAGGTTCAAAACCAGTATTAGGTGTCCAGATGAAGTCTGTCGGTGAGGTTATGGCTATAGGTAGAACGTTTAAAGAAGCATTCAATAAAGCAATAAGATCCCTTGAAAACTATTACGGATTTATAGGAAAAGGAGAAGAATTAAGTGATTCTGAAATACTTGAAAAGATAGCAATACCAAATCCAGATAGAGTTTTTTATATAAAAACAGCATTAGATAAAGGAATATCAATAGACACTATATATAATTTATCAAAAATAGATAAGTGGTTCTTAAATCAATTAAAAGAAATAAAAGATTTTGAAGAAAAACTTAAGAAAAGTATAAAAGAGTATGATTATACCCTCCTATATGAAGCAAAACAATTAGGTTTTTCAGATAAACACATAGCAAAATTATCAGGAACTACCGAAGAAAATGTAAGAGAAATCAGAGAAAATCTTGGTATAAAAAATGTATATAAACTTGTTGATACGTGTGCTGCTGAGTTTGAGGCAAAAACACCTTACTACTACTCAACCTATGAAGAAGAAAATGAGGCAAAACCATCAGAAAATAAAAAAGTTATGATAATAGGAAGTGGCCCTAACAGAATAGGTCAGGGAATAGAGTTTGACTACATGTGTGTACAGGCATCAATTGCACTTAAAGAATTAGGATATGAATCTATTATGGTCAACTCAAACCCTGAAACTGTTTCAACCGATTACGATGTATCAGACAAATTATATTTTGAACCATTGACAGCTGAAGATATTATAAATATATATGAACTTGAAAAGCCAGAAGGTATAATATTGCAACTTGGTGGTCAAACACCGCTTAACATAAGTTCTGATTTAGAAAAACATGGTCTTAACATACTTGGAACAAGTTCTAAAGCTATTGAAATAGCAGAAGACAGAAATCTTTTTAATAACCTAGTTAACAAACTTGGTTTAAGACAACCAGAAAATGGTATTGCGTACTCAAAAGAAGAGGCAATAGAAAAAGCAAAAAAGATAGGATACCCTGTACTTGTAAGGCCCTCTTTTGTACTTGGTGGAAGGTCAATGGAAATAGTATATAATGAAGATGAGTTAAAATATTATATGGGAAAAGCAATAGAAGCATCACCTGATAAACCAATTTTAATAGACAGATTCTTAAATGATGCCATAGAGATAGACGTTGATTGTATATCAGATTCAGAAAATACAATAATAGCAGGTATAATGCAACACATAGAAGAAGCTGGTGTACACTCAGGAGATAGTTCATGTTTTCTTCCACAAATAAGTGTGGACAAAGAAATTATAGAACAGATAAGGGATTGGACACATAAAATTGCAATTGAACTAAAAATAAAAGGGCTTATGAACATACAGTATGCTGTAAAAGATAACACTTTATACATACTTGAGGTAAACCCTAGAGGTTCAAGAACTACTCCTTTTGTCAGTAAAGCAACTATACCATGGGTAAAATATGCAGTAAGAATAATGCTTGGAGAAAAAATAAAAGATATGGGGCTTAAAGAGGTTATTCCTGATTATTATAGTGTAAAAGAGGTTGTATTGCCATTTAACAAGTTTCCTGAGGTAGATATATTACTTGGGCCTGAAATGAAGTCAACAGGTGAAGTTATGGGAATAGATAAAGACCCCGCAATAGCATTTGCAAAAGCACAAATATCAGCAGGTACGCCATTACCAAAAAATGGATCAATTCTAATCACAATAAATGATGAGACAAAACAAAAAATAGTAAAAAAAGTAAAAATATTAAAAGAACTTGGATTCAGAATACTTACAACAAGTGGTACTCACGATTTTTTTATGAAGAATGGAATTGAATCTGAAGTTATAAAAAAAATACATGAGGGAAGGCCAAACATAATTGACTTGATAAGAAATAGAGAAATAAATCTTATATTTAATACACCAACTAAAAACTATATCAATGATGATAAACAGATAAGACAGGAAGCTATAAAATACAAAATACCTGTGGTAACAACAGTGCCAGCTATGATAATATCAATAGATGCAATAAAAAAAATGAGAGAAAAGGATTTTACAATAAAATCACTTCAGGAATGGCATAAAACATTAAAAAAATAGAAAAGGAGACAAAATTGAAAGTTGGAATAGTAGTTTTTCCAGGTTCTAATTGTGACAAAGACTGTATATATGCAGTAAAAACAGTTATGAAAAAAGACCCAGTTATAATATGGCATAAAGATATACCATCTGATAATGTAGATTTTATAATAATACCTGGTGGTTTTAGTTATGGTGATTATCTTAGAGCAGGAGCAATAGCAAAGTTTTCAAGAATAATGGATTACATTAAAGAGGCCAATGAAAGAGGTAAACTAATTTTAGGTATATGTAATGGTTTTCAGATATTAACAGAATCAGGAATACTACCTGGTGCCTTAATTAAAAACAATTCTACAAAGTTCATATGTAAAGATGTTTACATAAGAGTTGAAAACAATAAAACAGTATTTACATCTTTTTATAAAGATAAAGATGTAATAAAGATACCTATAGCACATAAGGAAGGAAATTATTATATAGATGACAATGAACTAGCAGAATTAATAAAAAACAATCAAATTGTTTTTAGATACTCTGATGAAAGTGGCAATGTTAATGATAAAACAAATCCAAATGGTTCAAAATACAACATTGCAGGTATTATAAATAAAAAAGGGAATGTACTTGGAATGATGCCACACCCGGAAAGAAGTATTGAATCTCTATTAGGTAGTAAAGACGGACAATTAATCTTTATATCAATTTTGAACAATGAAAAAATTAATTTTTAAATTTTTTTGTTATAAATTTCAAATAAAAAGATTAAGGTAAGATATGAAAAAAGTTTTAATAGTTGAAGACCACGAAGATGTAAGAGTATCTTTAAGTTTAATACTAAAAAGGGAAGGATTTATAGTAGAAGCCGCTGAAAAAGGACTTGAAAGTCTTGAAATAATTTCAAAATATAACTTTATACCAGATTTCTTAATTGTTGATTATAATCTACCTGAAATAAATGGTGTTGAGATAGTAAAAAATGTAAAAAAGATAAAACCAGATATAATATCACTTCTTCTTACAGCAGATATATCACTTACTGCTAACGAAGAAGTAAAAAAAAACATTGACTATTTTATCACAAAACCCTATGACCCTGTAAAAATAATCCAAATTCTTAAAAAAGGAGATAATAATGTTTAAAAGAAAAAGTAAAAAAGTATCAGAACAGGATAAAAAAAAAGATGATATAAAAGGTCTATGGAAAAAATGCGAAAAGTGTGCTAATGTAATATATAATCAGGAACTTGAACAGAATCTTAGGGTATGCCCTGCGTGTGGTTATCATTATCAACTTAATCCTTATGAGAGGATACAAATATTACTTGATCCTGATTCTTTTAAAGAACAGGATGAAAACATATCTCCTGTTGACCCATTAAACTTTTCATATTCTGGGACAACATATAAAGCAAAACTAAAAGAATCACAAATAAACTACAATTCAAAAGATGCAATGATTATAGGAAAGGGAAAAATATTTGGTAAATCCATAGAGTTAGGAATAATGGACTTCAGATTCTTAGGTGGTAGTATGGGTTCAGTTGTGGGAGAAAAGTTTGTAAGGGGTGTAATGTATGCTATAAAATACAAAATACCATATGTTGTTATATCTGCATCAGGTGGTGCAAGAATGCAAGAGGGTATGGTATCTCTTATGCAGATGGCAAAAACATCGGCAGCCTTAAATCTATTATCAGACCATAATATACCTTATGTAGTAATACTCACACATCCAACAACCGGTGGTGTAACTGCAAGCTTTGCTATGTTAGGTGATATTATTATTGCTGAACCTTCGGCATTAATAGGTTTTGCAGGACCAAGAGTAATTGAACAGACAATAAAGCAAAAACTTCCACCAGGATTTCAGAGTAGTGAGTTCCAGCTTGACCATGGATTTGTTGATATTATTGTTGAAAGAAAAAACTTAAAAGAAACCTTATTTAAGGTATTAAACTATTTATATGACTGGTAAAAAAAAGAAACTCTTATTATTTTTAATTGTTCCACTATTTTTATCTTGTAAAGGTACCCCACCAACAAATGACTTAAATTCACCTATGGGCCTTTTCTGTTACGATTACATCGCAGGTTCATGGGACACAGAAGAGAAAGAAGATTGCACAGCATCATCCTCACAAATTAAAATTGGTTTTTATGCATATAATCCAGAACCAGGTTTCACAGGTTATAATATATACATAATAAAAGGTGGAACCCCTACCTATGAAGACTTCCAAGCTATTGTAAACTCAAGGATAAACAATGGCAGTTTTACAACAGGAGGCGATAATTATATAATATCTGGAGGAATAAGTTTTACTCCCCCGCAGGACAACTACTATCCAACACTGCCTGGTTATAATTACCCTGAAGTCAAAATAAAAGTAATAAAAATCGAGACTTTAATAGAATATGAACCTACATTTTCCGGCCCAAATCCAGTAGCTATATCAAGTGGAGTATATTACATAGGTGTAACATCACTTGATAAAACAAACGTTGTCGAATCAAAAATAAGTAATATTATTAAGGTAACAGTACCGTGAAAGTTTGTATTTATATGACAATTCTTTTTAACTTGATGATTTTACACTCCTGTGGACTACCAAGTTCTGATGACCTTGAAGACCTACAGGTTCCAATGGGCTTAAAAGCAAAAGTAATATGCTCTGGTACAACACCTGAGGGAATAGAAATCACATTTTACGGCTATAACCCAGAAAACTTTTTCTCAGGTTACAATGTATATATAGTAAAATCACCTTATAATGCTTACGATAATGTTTACTATTATGTATATTCCCATAAAAAAATAGATTCGCAGAATAGACCATATTTTGATAATAATATAGAACTTGCAGCAGTTGTACAGAACGAAAATAATCTATATCCTACAATAACACTAAATTACCTGGCATCAAATTATCCAAATTATCCTCAAAAGCCAACTCAGATAAAGTTTAACATAACAAAAACCCCAGTTAATATTGACAACGGAAACTTCATAAGTGGTTCAACATATGCAATTGGGGTTACAGCTATATCTTATTCAAATACAATAGAAACAATTGTAAGCAATGTTGTCTCCATAGTTTATCAATGTCCATAAAAAGGATAAAACATGTATGATATAATAAGAAACATATTCAAAAAAGAGTTACTCTTTGAACTGATAGAAAAGGCTCCTATTATAGTACTTCTATTAGATAAAGAAGGGAAAATAGTATATTTTAATAAGTTTTTTCAAGATATATCAGGATATAACCTAAATGAAACAATAGGAAAAGAATGGTTTACTACATTTATACCCGAAAATATAAGGGATAAAATAAGAGAAGTTTTTAATTCAAGGCTTAATAATATGCCTGAATATGAGGTATTTCAAAATGAAATTTTATCAAAAAATGGGGAATTAAAAACTATAAAATGGTATAATTTTAATGTAAAAACAGAGGGAAAACTTTATTTAATACTTTCTCTTGGTATTGATATAACTGATGATATTAAAAAAAGTGAAGACCTAAGAAAACTTAGAATTGCAATCAGCCAGGTAGAAAATGGAGTAATTATGACAGATATAAATGGAAATATAACTTATGCAAATCAATTCATAGAAAAATTAACTGGTTACAAACCTGAAGAACTTATAGGTAAAAATCCAAGAATATTCAAGTCTGATTACTACACCACAGAGGTTTATGAAGAATTATGGAAATTAATATCAAGTGGAGAAAGCTGGGAAGGATATTTTTACAATAAAAGAAAAGACGGTAGTTTATACTGGGAAAAAGCCACTATTACACCAATAATAGAAGAAAATAAAATTACTGGTTATATAGGAATAAAACATGACTATACAGAAACACAAAACCTTATAAAAGCACTTGATAATGTTGCAAATGAGTTTGAAGAAATAGTTAAAAAAAGAACAATTGAACTTAAAAATACTGTCGAAGAACTTATTAAAGAAAAAGAGGCAAGAAAAAAAGCTGAAAAATTATTAGTAAGATCATCAAAAATGGAGGCAATTGGAAGTTTTGCATCAGGAATAGTCCATGATATAAAAAATATAGTAAATGCTATAAAAATATACAATGAATTATTAAACTTAGAAAATTCAATAGAAAATATAAAAAATTATTCAAAAGAAATAGAAAATGGTATTAATAAAATAGAGGATTACCTTAATTCAATACTCAAATTCGGTAGATCATACGATGATGAAAAAACTGTAATTGATATAAATATCTTGATAGATACAATTTATTCATTTATTTCTAAAACAATACCAAAAAATATTATAATAAAAAAAATGTTGAATAAAAATAATCTTCTGTCAAAGATAAACAAGTCAGAGATAGAACAGGTTATTATAAATATTATAGTTAATGCGAAAGATGCAATAGATAACAAAAATGGATTAATAATTATTGAAACAGACAATACAACTTTAACAAAAGATAAAGCAATTGAAATTAATCTTGAGGAAGGAAATTACAATATAATAAGAATAATGAATAATGGACCACAAATTCCACAGGAAATAATTGATAAAATATTTGATCCATTTTTTACTACTAAAAAAGAAAAAGGTACTGGATTAGGCCTAAGTTTTTCACTTAATATAATAAACAAGCATAAAGGAAATATAATTGTTGAAAGTAAACCCGAGTTAACGTTATTTACCATATACTTACCTGAATGTAAAAGTATAGAATGTTAACAATTTAAAATTTTAATTTTTCCCAACTTTCTATCTCACCATCAACAATAAAAAATATAGGATTTACTTTTATTTTTGTAAGATTTATATTCACAAGATCATTATATAAAGTAGTATCTCTTATCCTTAATTTTTTTAAAAGATGATCAAACTCATATATAATCTGGCCTTTTGAGATTGATATAATATTTTGGATAAGCTTAAACTCTATTTTAGATTTATCAAATCTATAATTTCTTCTTTCTCCCTCTAAAAAAACATAAGATAAATAGGAGTTTATAGCATCAAGTGGTTCAATATAGTTTTTAAACCTTAAAAGTTGTGGATGATTCTTATAACCCCTGGTTTTATTTTCAAGAACAGCCTTTGCTAATAAACCCTCTCTCCAGAGTGCAACAAGACCACTTTTATCAAGATATTCAGGTGAAATTGACCATAATCTCATTATAAATTTATAAATTTATTAAATTATTTATTTCTCTCAAGAAATTCGTTGGCAAGGTTAATATAACTCTTTGCTCCTACCGAAGATGGGTCATAATTTATAACAGGCAAACCAAAGCTTGGTGCTTCACTAAGTTTAACATTCCTTGGGATTATAGTTTTATATACTTTATCCTTAAAATAACTTATGGCCTCTTCCATTACTTGGGTAGAAAGATTAGTTCTTGTGTCAAACATAGTAAGTAAAACACCCTCTATATATAAGCTTTTATTAAGTCTTTTTTGAACAATACTTATAGTTTTTAAAAGTTGAGCAAGTCCCTCTAAAGCATAATACTCACACTGAAGAGGAATTAATACAGAATCAGCTGCAACAAGAGCATTAAGTGTCATTATATCAAGAGAAGGGGGACAATCTATAAAGATAAAGTCATAATCATTTCTTATTTTTTCTATAGCCTTCCTTAGTAATTTTTCCCTGTCCTCCATCTCAAGTATCTCAACTTGAGAGCCTGCAAGATTTAAATTTACAGGAACTATGTATAAATTCTTGGAAACCTCTTTTATTGTATCTCTTATATCAATTCCTTCAACAAGCACCTCATAAATACTTTTATCCTCTGTCTCCTTATTAAGGCCAAAACCACTACATGTATTTCCCTGAGCATCAATATCAATAACAAGTATTTTTTTATCTTTCATAGCAAGAGCAGAAGAAAGATTTACAGCTGTTGTTGTTTTACCTACTCCACCCTTCTGATTAGCTATTGCAATAACTTTACCCATATCAATCCTTTCACCAATTCTTTAAAAAGTCATTTAAATTTAATTATTTGTTTTAAACAAAGTTAAAATTTTAAGAACTAAAATTTTTATTTTTAAAATTTTACCCCCTTTTTAACATTATCAATAAATCACTTATATCTTTGCATAAAAGTTTAATACAGCTTCAACCTCTTGTTGTTTGAGTTCAAGTATATTAGCTATAACATCCTTACTAAAACCCTCTTTTTTATACTTTAAAATAGAATCAACTTTTGATGGTGAGAGATTTTTAATAACCCCCTCGTAACTATTAGCAGAATCAAACTTAAAATCATGTGTATCAAAACTATTTTTTACGTTTTTCGCCTTCTTTAATAAGTCAGGTGAATCGACAAGCTCAAGTAATTTTTTAATTCTAGCCTCTGATGTGTCAAGTTTATTTATAGCTTTTTCAAGCTGTTTTATCCTTGTTTCTATATCCATAGATAGAGGTTCAATCTCGCTAAATCTTGATAGTACTGTATCTATCTTATCCTCTCCTTTTTTAACTTCTTCAATTCTTAACTGTAATTCTTTTATGTAATCATTAGCAACATCAGCTTTTTTCAGTACTGTTTCAACTTCTTTCTTAAGTTTTGTATAGTCATCTTTTATTTCTTCGGCAATTCTGTTATTAATTTCCATCTTATTTAATATATCACTGATTTTGAACTCTTTTGACTCAATTACCCTTGCCTTTTCTTCAAGCTCTTTATACATATCCTGTAATCTTTTCATCTTTACCTCAACCTGTGCAATATCTCCAGAGTATTTGTTTATAGCATTCATTCTCTCATCTATTTCTCTCGACTTTGCAACAACATCATTTATTTTCTGATTAAGGTTAGTTATCTCATCTTTTTTAACACCAAACTTTCCTATCTCATTTAAAATTTCTTCAGTATCCTTTTTAAGTTTCATAAAGTTCTTTTCAACTTCAACTATTGAATCCTTCTCAACCTGCACTTTTTTAATTAATCCGTCAATATTTGCTATATCACTTAAAAGTTTCTCAATCTTTTTATCATTCTTAAACCTATTAAACTTACTTTCAAACTCATTAAGGTCTTTTTTAAGCATTTCTATAACATCTTTTATCTCTGATTCACTTGATACTTTAATCTCTAATAACCTCTTATCAAATAGATCTATCTTACTATTAACCTCTTTTATCTTTTGAGACAATGATATCTCTATCTCTTTTCTCTTATCATTCACAAAGTGTTCAATATTATCATTTATCTCTTTAAGCCTCATTTCAAAAAACTCAACTCTATTATTAAGTTGTTTTGCAAGTTTATCTTCAACAGAAACAGCTTCATCTTTTAGTAGTTTTATAGCCTCATTTATAGGTTCAATATCTTTATTTAGACTATTAATAGTATCCTGAACATAGTTTAAGAATCCATTTTTCATGTTTTCTATCTCTCTTTTTATACTCTCAGCAGTTTTTCCAACTTCTTCATATATTACCTTATTCATATCCTTTATTTTATCTTCAACATCAGAAATCCTATTTGAAACTATATTTGCTCTATCCTCTAACCTAGAAATATAAATCTTCTCTTTTTCACTTATACTATTTTCCATAACTGTAAGTTCATTATTAAGTTTCTTCTTAATCTCCTCTATGCTTGCTGAAAGATTGCTATCATACCTTCCAAGTTCATTATCAATCCTAAATGATAAGTCTTTTATTTTATTTTCCACCTCATCAATTTTTTTCATCTCTGTCTTGAATATTTCATTTATCTTTTCAGATGCCTCTTCTCTCTGTTTTTCAAGTTTTTCTTGCATCTCTTTAAAAAGAGATTCAAACCTTCTCCTATTAGTGTCAATAGTTGCAACTATACTCTTTTCATAATCATCAATTTTAATTGATAGATTATGCTTATTCTTTGTAATATTATCTTCAAACTCTTTTTTAATTTCATCAGTTGCTTTTCTTATACTATTTATAGTCTCTTCTGCTTTTCTTGAAGATTCATTTTTTATAGATTCTATACTATACCTTAATTTTTCAACCTCCTGGTCTATAATATATTTATAAGGTTTTATAACGTTTTCTTCGAAATCAGACTTTAATTTTTCTCTATAACCGTTTATTTGATTAGATGATTCATGATATTTATTTATTATATCATCAGTTATAGACTTTACTTTTAATTTAAAAGACTCTAACTGCCCTTCTATATCATTTTTCTGTTCTTCAATAAAACTTTGTATTTTATTATTCATCAATTTAATATTATTCTCAATCTCCTCTTTTCCCTCAGTATAAATAGCCTCAAGTCCTTTAACCTTATTTGTTATTTTTGACTCAAGTTCAATAACTGTCTTTTCAACTTTTAACTCGATATCTTTTACTTTATCAAAACTACTTTTTTTAACATCTTCTATTTTATTTACAAGATTTTCACTAATAGTTTTTATATTATTATCAAGATTAGAAAAGTTTTGACTAAATACAGACTTAAAGTTTTCAAGTTCAACAAGAGACTTTGAATGCTCCTCTTTAACTTTAGACTTAATTCTTTCAATAATATTTTCAACTTCTCTATTTATGTTAGACTCTATGATTTTAATTTTCTTTTCAAACCTCAATGATTCGTCTTCATAATTCTTAAGACTACTGAATAACTCACTTGTTTTCGACTCTATCTTTTCTTCAATCTTATTAATTGAATTATTTATCTCAGTAATAAACTCTTTCTTTTCTTTTTCAATACTTCTTTTAAAGCTATCAAGATCAGAATTAACATCAGTTTTAAAAGATGTAGCTATTTTGTTTATCTCAAGATTAAGATCACTCATCTTTTTCCTTATATCTTCTTTATCCCTCTCATAATTCTCAAGTAATACTTTAACTTTATTAGAAACCTCATCCTCAAGTCTTGCCAATACACTATAAGCAGACTTTTCTACATCCTTTACACTGCTATTTAAACTATTTTTGTGAGATTCAACATCATTTATTACTCTAGATATAATATTTTTTATCCTCTCTTCAACATTACCCATTGTTTGAGTAATACTATTTTCAAACTTTTCTAACTTTGTTGTTATTTCCATATACTTATTTTTTATTTCTGTTTCAATCCTTAAGATCCTACTCTCAACCTCTTTTGATATCCTTTTTTCATGATCTTCTGCTATTTTATCTATTTTCTGTAAACTACTTTCAAAACCAGATATCTTTTTATAAATAGAATCAACATAAGTATCAATATCTTTTTTAAACATTGTTTCAATATTCTGCATATCATTTTTTAAATTAACAAACTCATTTTTAGCAGATGAAGCAATATTTGTTATGTGATTATTAATATTTATAATGTTTTTCTGTATATCTTTTATTAATTGAGAGTTCTCATCTTTTATCTTATGATAATCATTAGAAAAATTATTCTTAATTTCTTCAAACTCATTCTTAAACTCAATAAGTCTATTTTTTAACTCAAGGTCAATCTCTTTAGACTTAGTCACTTTAATTTTTTCAATAATCTCTTCAGAAGACTTTAACCTACTTATAATATTTTCTATATCATTTTTATTATCATCAACCCATGCTCTTATAGCATTTTTATATCCATCTATTATTTTTGATATCCTTTTTTCATTATTATCTTTTATTGTATTTGTAATTTCAATAATCTTTGCATCAACTTCTCTTCTTTTAGCATCAATCTCTTTTAAAAACTCTGATTCTATGTTTTTATAATTTATAATAGCATTTTTATAACCCTTTTCAATATTAGAAAAATCAGTCTGTAATTTAATTATCTTCTCTTTATCTTTTTCAAGATTTTTTACCTTTTCAAAAGATTCCTCAGCAAACTTTTTAATATCACTGATCTGATTAAAGGTTGAATCAATGTTTGAGCGGAATTTATCTATGTAAGTTAATCTCTTATCAAGATCATCCAATTTTTCTTTAAGGAGAATCCCAACACTCTTTCCTTGAGAAACCATTTTTTCAAGTTCAAGATAAGAATTATTAAGATCATCCTCTTTCTGTTTTATTTTTTTATTCAAAATTTCTATCTGATTTCTTACAAACTCCTGAATTTTTAAAGAAGACCACTTTTTCTTATCTATACCTCTTATGACAAGAACAATAAACAAAGTAATTAATGAATTAATAACATAAAGCCCAATATCCATTTTCCCCTCCCTAAAAACATAAAATAATTTATGTAAAAATAAAAATTACATATAAAAAAAAATTTAAAATAAATAATTTTAAAAAATACACGATAATAAATAATCTTATATAATAATCTTAAAACCTAAAAAATAAGAAAGAATAATAAAATTATAAAACTAAAACAATTTTTATAATGTTAAGTTAAAAAAAATTAACTTTCAAAATAAATATTTACTAGTTATTATCTGATTTTTCAGTATAATAACCTATTTTTAAAAACTTTTCTATTCTTCTCTCTTTCAATTTTTCTTTTGACAGTTTCTTTAAAATAATAATACTGTCCATAAGTTTATTTTTTAAGTTCTGTGCAACTTCTCTTGGATACCTATGTGCACCACCTGCTGGTTCATCTATTATACCATCTATTATGCCAAGTTCAAGTAGGTCTTTTGCAGTAAGCTTAAGAGACTTTGCAGCCTCACTTGCCTTACTAGAATCTCTAAAAAGAATAGATGCACATCCTTCAGGTGATATTACCGAATATATTGAATATTTAAGCATATAAACAAAGTTTGCTACCCCTATCCCCAGGGCACCACCACTTCCACCCTCACCTATGACAGTAGCTATCACAGGTACTTTTAAATTAGCCATCTCTTTAAGGTTTCTTGCTATAGCCTCACCCTGCCCTCTCTCTTCAGCATCAATTCCTGGAAAAGCTCCAGGAGTATCTATAAACGTTAATATTGGCCTATTAAACTTTTCAGCTATTTTCATAACTCTTAACGCTTTTCTATATCCTTCTGGATTTGGCATACCAAATCTATATTTTTTAGAATCTTCAATATCTTTGCCTTTTTGTTGTCCAATAATAAAAACCTTCTCGTCATTTATTTTTGCAAAACCAGTTATTATAGCTTTATCATCCCCAAAAGACCTATCACCATGTATCTCAATAAAGTCAGAAAAAATCATATTAACATAATCTAAAAACTTTGGTCTTTCAGGATGCCTTGCAACAAGAGTTATTTGCCATGGATCTAATTGAGAATATATTTTTTCAAGCTCAGATTTAAGCCTTGAATTAAGAGTTTCAATAAGTTTATAATCATTAACCTTATTTTCTTCGTAATCTTTTTTTAAATCATCTATTTTTTTTTCAAGTTCAAGTATTTTAGACTCAAAATCTAAAGCTATCATAAATCCCCCTTATTAATTTAAGGTTATAAGATATTATAATTAATTTAAACTATAAAATTAATCATTATTTCTGTAATTTTTTAAAAAATTTTCTTTAAAACTTAAAAAATCATTGTTTAGTATTGAAAATCTTATATTTTTCATAAGGTCATTATAAAAATAGATATTATGTATAGTGCCAAGAACATCTGATAATATTTCATTACTCTTAAAAAGATGGTGTAAGTATGCTCTTGAAAAGTTCTGACATGTATAACAATTACAGTTAGTATCAATAGGGAACTTATCTTTTGCATATTTTTTCTTATCAATACGTATTTTACCCATTCTTGTAAAAAATGTCCCACTCCTTGCATATCTTGTAGGTATAACACAATCAAACATATCTATACCTCTCTCAACTGCTCCAAGTATATCCTCTGGTAAACCAACACCCATTAAATACCTTGGTTTATTTTCAGGAAGGTACGGCTCAGTCATCTCGATAGTTTTCATCATTAATTCATGCCCCTCACCAACACTCACTCCACCAATAGCATAACCATCAAATCCTATATCAACAGTATATTCAGCAGATTTTTTTCTTAAGTCTGGATAGATAGAACCCTGAACAATACCAAAAAGGGCTTGTTTGTTATTTTTAAGTGTTTTTTTAGACCTATATGCCCATTCCCTTGTCCTCTCAATAGAATATTCTGCATATTTATAGTCAACAGGATATGGCAAACACTCATCAAAAACCATTATTATATCTGCACCAATTATCTCCTGAACTTCGATTGAAAGTTCTGGTGTAAAAATAACATCTTCACCTGTATAAGGATGTTTAAAAAAAGTACCCTCATCATTTATTTTCTTATTAGGCAAAGAAAAAACCTGAAAACCACCTGAGTCTGTCAGCATTAATCCATTCCATTTAATAAAATTCTTTATACCCCCAAATTTTTTTATAATATTTATTCCCGGTTTTAAAAAAATATGATAAGTATTAGCAAGTATAATCTTTGAACCCGTCTCTTCTATGTAATATGGTGTAAGCCCTTTTACAGTACCATTAGTACCAACTGGCATGAATATAGGAGTTTGAACCCTACCTTCAGGTAATATTATTTCTCCTACTCTTGCTTTTGTTTTTTTATCCTTTTTTATCAGATTATATCCTAACATTAAACCTCCGAATTTAATAAAAGAATTAAAAGATTAAAATAAAGATAAAAGGTGGCGACCGGAATCGAACCGGTGAATCGCGGTTTTGCAGACCGCTCCCTTAGCCGCTTGGGTACGCCACCATTATTTGAAATGGTTGAATCTAACTCTTTAAATTTAACATTAAAAGACAAAATTGTTAACAATTTATCTTAAAATTAAAGTCAAAAACTAAAATAAGCTCCCTAAGTATCTTTGCAGCAACAGCAGAAGAATTGGTATAATTATCATACATAGGAGCAAGTTCAACAATATCAGCACCAACAAGTTTTTTACCTTTAAATGAATAAATAATATCCATCAGGTCATTAAAAGATATACCTCCTGCCTCCGGAGTACCTGTTGCAGGTAAAATAGATGGGTCAAGAACATCAAGATCAAGAGTAAAGTAAAGTGGTTTATCTGTAGATTTTATAAAATCTATAATCTTATCTTTACTGTAAAGATTTATAATTTTAAACTCATCTCTTGTCCCTGACCTTACACCAAAACTATGCACTCTACCATTACCTATAAGATCAATTGTCCTTTTCATAACTGTAGCATGTGAAAACTTTTCTCCAAGATAGTCTTCTCTCAAGTCAGCATGTGCATCAAGATGAATTATATTAATATCAGGATAAACAGAGTAGTATGCCTTTATTATTGGGTATGAAATAAGATGTTCTCCCCCAAGACCAATAAGAGTTTTAGATTTAGCCAAATTTTCCTTTACAAAATTTTCTATTATATTTAAACTTTTTTGCGTATTACCAAAAATAAGTTCAAGATCACCATAATCGAAAAAATCAACATCTTCCAGGTCAAGGTCTAAAACAGGTGAATATGTTTCAATAAGATCAGAAACATTTCTTATAGAAGATGGGCCAAATCTTGAACCTGGTCTAAAAGAGGAAGTCGAGTCAAATGGACATCCAAATATAATTATTTTACTTGTATTTAGGTCTTTTTTACTTGAAATAAAGCTCATTTTACAATACCCTTGACTATTTCTGGTAAAGCAAAAGAAGCATAATGTATGTTTCTGTTATAGTATTTAGTCTTAATTTGATATTTATTAAAATCAGAATCTTTAATAGGGTGATATTTTTTAGTTCCCATTAAAAAAGACCAGTTACCTGAAGGATAAGTTATAACTGGAGAAAAATAAAAATATGCTTTATTAAAAATAGACTTAACATTATTATAAAGAGACTTCATAACAGATAGTTCATAAAAATAGTTCTCAGCCTGTATGGTAAAAATACCATCACTCTTAAGTGAATTATATATTTTTTTAAAAAAACTTTCCTCGTATAATTTTGCAGCCTCACCTACAGGGTCAGTAGAATCAACTAAAATTACGTCATAATACTCTTTTTGTCTATCAAGGAATGCAAAACCATCTTCAACAAAAATAGAAGTCCTTGGATCTTTAAAAGATATAGAGAGATTTGGGAAATATTTTTTAGCAGCCTCAATAACTTCACCATCTATTTCACATAAATGAGCCTCTTTTACAACAGGATGCTTTAAAACTTCTCTTAATGTACCACCATCTCCACCACCAATTATAAGAACTTTCTCAGGATTTGGATGAGTATATAATGATGGGTGAGAAATCATCTCATGATAAAAAAATTCATCTTCATCAGTTGTCATAACACAGCCATCAAGCACCATAAGATTGCCAAGTCTTTTAGTTTTATATATTTCAAGTTTTTGATATTTGGTTTGAACCTCAAGAAGTTTATCTTCATACTCAATTCCAAGCTTTACACCAGGTTCTTGTAATTCAAAAAACCATTTTTCCAATTTAATCTCCTTAAAATAATAATATTTAATTTTTGATCAAAGCAAGATAACCCACTAGAAGTGGGTTAAATATAGATTTTCTAATACCAGAGAACAACAGCAGCAAATACAGCACCAGTCCTTTCCACAGTATGTTCAACAGAAATACTTTTTATTTCTTTTAGTTTTCTACCTCTCTTTTTAAAACCCTCCTCTGCCATACTTCTAACTATTCTTTCAATATCTTCTTTATGACCTCTTGCTGAGTATTCCATTATTAATCCAGCTTCATTCGGATCCTCCGGTATAGCAACAGCAACAGCAGCAGCAATTTTTTCACCAGGTATATGATCAACAATACTTGCATATGCTATAGGTACTAAAGAACCAGGAGGAAGTTTTATCTTACCCTCAATATATTCACAATTAGGAGGCAATATACTTGACATCTTAACAAGATTGGTATCGCCTACACCAGCATCAAGTAGGGCACCATCAAAAGCATTTAAAGGCATACTACCTTCTGACTTACCTGCCACCAAAAAAAACTTTGTTGGAGTTTTAACCATCATATTTTTACCCTTCTAAAACTTTTTGATTTAACGAATATTCATTATAATTTTCAATATTTTTTATTTTAATTTTAGATTCTCTTCCTCTTGGAAGTTCCATCACTTCAATATCTGAAGCTCCAAAACTCTTTTCAAGATGACGAAGAGTAATCCATGGATCAACATGGTCTCCACATGTATAAACATCTATTGAAGCATATCCATACTCAGGCCAGCTATGAATAGATAAGTGAGATTCAGCGATTATTACTACACCGCTTACTCCATAAGGATTAAATTGATGAAATGTAGATTGAACAATCGTAGCATTTGCCTTTAGGGCCGCCTCCTCCATGGCTTCTTTTACGTATGATACTTTACTAATTTTTCGAGCATCACAGCCATAGAATTCGGCTATTAGGTGAGTACCAAGTTTTTTCATAGGCAACCCCTTTCTTATGTTAATAATATTTATAAACTACTAAAAATCTCACCCCACTTTCTTGTGGTTTATTTTATAGAAATAAAATTTAATTAAAAAATTTAGAATGTATAAAATTTTTTAAAAAAAAATTAAATAAACTTATGATCAGTAAATAAAAGGTAAAAATGATGTTTTACTAAGATAAATTCTAAAAATATTTTAAAAATATTAATTTAAAAAATAAATTTTTCCCTAGACTCTTCTACTTGTATTCTCATTTACAAATTTTCTTATTATATACTTACTATTTTCATCGATATTAACAAACTCTAAGTGAATAATATATTTATTTTCATTTGGTCTTAATGATAAAATTTTAGCAGTTATATTGATCATTTTTTCAAGATAAAAAGATATTGTGATTATAGTATCCTTTTTTATAGGTTCACTACTTGTTATACATGCTCCACCTTCACTTATATCTATTATATTTACATTTATAGATGTAGGAACTTTTGTATCCTCAAAGATCTCTTCTGTTATTACTCCAGATATATTTGTCCTTACCCTTATATATTTTCTTCTCTGTTTCCTTACTAAATTATCACTGTGTGCAAGATAAATATTTGTTTTTACACTTTCCTTTGATATAACCTCTTTTGTATCAATTATTGATGTACCAAACTCATAACTTGCATCATTCTGATGAGTAAAGAAAATAAATACTTCACCTTTACTAATAAGAGGCTCAAGTTCAGTCCTAGATTTTTCAACCTGAAGTATAAAAAGATTATTATCCATATATACTATAATACCTCTTGCAGGATTTGGATTCTTTCCTCTACTATAGATTATCATTTTTGTACCTATATGAATATCTCTGGATGAATGAATGATTTCACCTGGTGCTGGTTTTCTTTTATAAAAAACTGAATTAACATATTCTATATTAGAGTAAAAGTCAAGATAAATTTTACTCTTTGGTGTATATTTTGAAGCTAAATATTTTTTTTCTTTAACTACAAGTTCATTGAAAATTTTTTTATTTGTCAGAATATTAGTAAGAAAAACATTATATTTTTTTGAGAGTGTTTCCAGTATCTTTATCTGATGATATGTCATGTTTCTCTCTTCAGCCATCTTAAGGAATACTTCTTTATCTTTTTTATATATCCTCATCCTTTTAATCATGTATAATAATTTCACAATAAAAAATGTTATTATGACAAGAAAAATAAATATTAATATACTTTCAAAACTTATTTTTACCTTACTACCCGACCTACTGAATTGCTGACTTAGTTCTTGAGGAGTTATTGAAAATATTTTAACACAAACTAATAATAAACCCAAATAAAAAATAATAGCCACCTTTTTCATACTTATACCCTGATTATTATTAGAAAAATTATCGAAAATTTTATAATAATAAATTAATCTATAATTAACTATAATTCAAATTATAAATTAAAGTGCATTTTTTGACTCAAGAAGAGTTAAAATCTCCTCTATATTTTTATTTATAACATCAGGTAATCCCTCTATCTTAATATTAAGAAAACCTTTTACTATTAATGATATTGCCTCACTTTCAGTAAATCCCCTTGACATAAGATAATATATTTCACTCTCTGCTATTTTACCTATCATTGCCTCATGTGAAAGTGTAACATTTTTCTTATTTGTCCTTAACTCTGGTATTGTGTGCACTTTTCCTTTATCATCTAGCATAATTGAACTACATTCGATATGTCCAAGCATAATTGAACTACATTCGATATGTCCAAAAGTATTATCTGCCTCAGCACTTATATCAGCTCTTGCTATTACAGTACCACCATCGCATACACTACGGCTATTTATATCAGCTCTTGCATTCTCACCAAGTAATATTGCACGACCACCAAGATCATAAACTGAACCAGACTTCGCATATATAATAGAATTAAGAGATGCAAATGAGTTTTTATTAAGATATACAGTAGGATAACTTTGAACAATTTTTGTATCTTTAAAAGCTATATAGTTTGACACATACTTACCACCATCATTAACCTTTACTCCTGTCCTTGGCCTTACTTCTGTTGTCTCGTTCCAGTTGTGAACCATTGTGTATGATAAAAATGAGTTTTTTCCAACATAAATTTCAGTTATACCATAGTGTGTTGAGTCAGATGAAGATGAAGATGATAAACAGCCATTTATTATATGAAGTTCAGCATTATCCTCAAGTATAATAAGATTATGAACCTTCTGTTCATATAAAGAAGACTTAATATAAAAACAAGCTTGTAAAGGTAAAAACTCTTTATGCCCCTCTTTTAACCATATAAAATATCCTCCCTGTGTCTCTTCATAAACTTTTTTTGTAATATCATCTTTATCTTTATCAACAAGTTTCCAGGTATATTTTTCAATAATATCAGGATATTTTTTTATAGCCTCCTTAAAAGGAATAAAAATAAAAGATGAGGTTTCATTTTTAAAAGTTTCAAGACTATCAGTTAAAAAATATGTTGTTTTATTACTGTCTATATCAATCCCAGCTTCTTTAATTTCATTTTTTATAATTTGCATAATTGACACTCCTTAAAACCTTTTTCTTTTATAAGTTCAAAAATTCTGTAAGGATTACCCTCACAAACTATTTTTCCATTAATAAGTATATATCCTTTATCAGCACTAAGATAATCAAGTATATAACCTGTGTGTGTAATTATAAAACTTGATTTTTTTCTATTTTTTATTTTTTTCCTATCTAAAAATTCCTTTAGTATATTACCAATAAGATTAATATTTTCAACATCAACACCAGCTTCTGGTTCATCGAGCATTATAAAATCTGGATTTTGAGTCAAAATCTGGAGTATTTCAGACTTTTTCTTTTCACCACCTGAAAAATTTATATTCAATTCACGGTCTATAAGTTCGTTCATTTTAAGTTTATCGACATAAGAATATAGTTTAGTACCATACTTTTCTTCAAGTTTATTTACAAAATTATTAAGCATAAGGCCCTTAATTCCCGGTGGATTTTGATAAACTATGCCAATACCTAGCCTTGCTCTTTCATCTATAGATAGATTTGTTATATCATTTCCATTAAATATTATTTTCCCAGAAATAACTTTATATTGTGGAAAACCTATAATTGACATCAATAATGATGTTTTACCAGAACCATTTGGTCCAAACAGTATATGGTTTTCACCCTGAGGTATTTTTATGTTTATATTCTCAAGAAGTATTTTATTGTCAATACTTACAGAAAGATCAATTATTTCAAGCATAAACTCTCCTAAAAAAATAAAATATTATATTTAAATATACTACTTTTAAAGTATACTATATAAAAAAATTATTAAAACACAAATAAAGAATAAAAAATAAAGAATAAACGATTTAAAATCGAAAATTAATAACTATGAAAAAGATAAAATCATGTTTAATTTTTATATTGGCTATAATTTTATTTTCTATGACAATTCAATTCTGTTCGGAAAAAAGCATAAAACCTGATAATAAAATAATATTAGAATCTGTTCAAGAAAATAATATAAAAAATGTCAAAGAAGATAATAAAAACGAAAGTTTTAAAAGAAATAATGAAAATAAAGAAAATGATAATCAGTTATTAAAAAATCAAGAAAAAGATTACTCATTAGACGAGCAAAGTGCTAAAGATGGGGAGAAAAACAAAGAAAATAAAAATGTGGGGAAAAAAGACGAAGAAACAACAAAAAAATACGAAAACACAGAAAAAAATGATAAAGATATAAGTAAAAAAATAGATACTGATAGAGAAAAAAATAATGATTCTCTGAGTAAAAACATCGATAAGAAAGATGAAAAAGAAATAAATAATCTTGATAAAGATTTTAAAGATATAATAGCTGTTAGAGAAAATTCAAAAAAAAATAAAAAAGATGATGCTGAAAAAAGCAAAAAATTATCAGATAAAGAAATAATAATTGATATGTCTGAGGACTATTTCAAAGATAAATGGGAGATAATATCAAAAATACCATATGCGGTAAATGCTTTTGGAATAACATTATATGAAAATAAAGTTTATATATTTGGTGGATATACTGAAAATGGATATACTGAAAATGTACTTGAATATGATATATTAACTAGAAAATGGGAATATAAAACCCCTATGCCAAGAAAAAGGGCTGGTTTTAATGCTATATGCTTTTATAACAAAATATATGTAATAGGTGGAATAAATGAAACAGGTCCTATAAAAGAGGTTGACATATATATACCTGGGAAAGACATATGGTTAAAAGGTCCCTCACTTCCAGAACCAAGATATCAATATGGACTTACAGTCAACAACAACAGGATTTTTATAATAGGTGGAATAACAAAAAACCCGTTTTCAGTACTGTATCTTGAACCAAATAATGATATATGGAAAGAGGCCCCATCTCTTAATACCCCAAGAGACTCTCATGCAGCAATAAGTTTTAATAATGGAATTATTGTTATAGGTGGTAAATATAGAAGTAATAATATAAATATAGTTGAAATTTTTTTGCCCCCTTACAATAGATGGTCTTTATATGATAGTTTGCCTAATTCTGCTTTTGGTTTTTCAGCAATAAACTTTAAAGACAAAATAATAATTATAGGTGGGTTCACTGACATTAGTGCAACAAATTTCTCAGATTCAGTTGTTATGTACAACATTATAACAAAAACTATTAAACAATTAAGAAAAATTCCAAAAAGTATTGCCAATTTTGGAACTATTGTTTATAATAATAGTATATACATTTTTGGTGGAAGAAGTTATGATGGGCTTCAAAATAGCGTAATAAGAATGGATATTATTGATGGAAATATTGATAATAAGTAAAGATGAAATAATAAATATATTATTTAAAAAGAAATATAAAAAAATACTTCCTGAACTTAAAATAGAGTTTTCAAACTTAGATAATAATATTGATCAGTTAAATAATTTAATAAAAAAATATAAACTAATTATAGCTGACCTTGACCATGAAACTGATAAAATAATAGAAATATATCAGCAACATAAAGAAAATAAAGAGTTCTTATTTATAACAGACAGGGAATATGAAAACTTTATAGACTATCTTATGGAAGATAAAATAAATAATATATATCCGAAAGGTCTTATACTAGAAGATTATAAAACATCTGCTCTTTTAATAACAAATATATATAAAAACAAAATATTTGGAATAAAAAATTATATTAAGAATCCGGTCTACTTTGAAACAATACCAATACACTATTCAGCTGAAATAAAGAAACTAAGTCTTAAAATAGAGTTCCTCTTTTCAAATATACCAAAAGAAAAAATATTACAGATAAAATTAGCATTCTATGAAATAGTATCAAATGTATTTTATCACAGTAATGAATTACAAAAAGGTAAAGAATCATACATATCTGAACCAATATATATAACATTTGCAGAAGATCTGGAAAAAATAATATTCTGTGTTGAAGACAGAAAAGGGAAACTTACAAAATCAACTGTTTTATACTGGCTTGAAAAAAGGCTTAAAAATGATAAAATATTACCTGACGGTCATGGTCGAGGATTTTTACTTATGAAAAACATTGTAGATAGCCTTATAATAAATATAATATCAGGGAAAAAAACAGAGTTTATAGCAATATTCTATAAATACAATTATCTTGGAGAAAAGTCTTTACTAATTCATCAAAAATAGTGTAAATTTTCATTAAAAAATTTTTATTTTAAAACTCTATGGATAAAAACTCTATTAATAACATATTTGATAAAATAAGACCAGAAAAACTTGATGACTTTATTGGTCAGGAAAGAATAGTTAATAATTTAAAAGTATTTATAGATTCAGCAAAAAAGAGAAATAAAACTATTGACCATATACTTATAAGTGGACCACCGGGAGTCGGAAAGACAACACTTGCAAAAATTATAGCAAATGAAATGAGTGCAAACTTTATAGCTACAAATGCACCAGCACTTGAAAAAACAGGTGATCTTGCAGCAATATTAACAAGTCTTGAACCAAATACAATACTTTTTATAGATGAAATACACAGACTAAAACCAGTACTTGAAGAGATGTTATATAGTGCAATGGAGGACTTTAATATAGATATAATAATAGGCCAGGGTGCTGGAGCAAAAACAGTAAAACTTAACCTTAATCCTTTTACATTAATAGGGGCTACAACAAGACCAGGAATGCTTACCCCTCCCCTACTCACAAGATTTGGTATAGATATAAGAGTTGATTTTTATACTCATGAGGAGATAGAAAAAATAATAATTGAAAAATCAAAAATACTTAACATCAGCATAAAAAAAGAGAGTATAGAAGAGATAGCAAAAAGGTCCAGAGGAACACCAAGAATAGTAATAAAACTACTCAAAAGAGTCTGGGACTTTGCTGTTGTATCATCAAAAAAAGTTATAGACCTTGAGATTACAAAAAAAGCACTTGAACAACTTGGGATTGATAATGAGGGGCTTACTGTTGAGGACAGAAGACTACTTGAGATAATGTTGAAAAATTATCATGGAGGGCCTGTAGGATTGCAGACACTTGCAATATCACTTGGTGAGAGTGAGGACACAATAGAAGACATCTATGAACCTTTTCTAATAAGAATGGGATTTATAAAAAAAACATCTCGTGGAAGAGTTTTAACAGAAAAAGGTTATAAATTCTTAGGATACAAAGAAGGAGATACACTCTTTGAAAACTAAAAAAATATTAGATTATAGTATATTTATTATTGATTACCTTACATCTATGATTGAACATATAAGCTATCTTTTCGTAGTTGCAAGTTTAGTAGTATTTTTGGCAGTATTTGATGAAAAAATAATTGTATTACTACTTGATTATATTTTTATATACGTTCTCTTTTTTCAGATAATAAAAAACATCTATTTTTCAATAAAAAATACAATAATATTTAAAAAAACATCAATACAAATAAACCTTTTTATTTATACATTATTATACCTAGTATATAAAGAGATAGTATATGTTGAATTTGATTTTAAAGACTACTATGCGACATTTTTTTTGACAACAAGATTTATTATATATTTTATATATCTTTTTCTTAACAGAAAGAATATAAAAGACTATTTTAAAATAATAAAACTAAATCCATATCAAAGCTTTACAATTGGGTTCATATTCTTGATATTGTTAGGATCTCTACTTTTAAAACTACCTGTATCATATAATGGACATCTAAGTTTTCTTGATTCTTTATTCACCTCAACATCAGCGGTTTGTGTTACAGGACTTACTGTTGTAAACACATCTGATTTTACATTTTTTGGAAAAATAATCTTACTCATATTAATACAATTAGGTGCCATAGGTATTATGACATTTACCTCATTCCTTGCAATAATTTCAGGTTCAATAAGCAAAACTTTTGACAGGTTGAAGTCTGAAGAAATATATTCAGAAACAAGCTTTAAAAAGCTAAAGAGGCTTATAAAGTTTATAGTAATATCAACATTTACAATTGAGATATTTTGTGCCATATTTATTTTTATATCAATAAAAACAGAAAATATAAATGTTGAAAATCCTATATTTTTCTCAATATTTCACTCAATATCTGCTTTTTCTAATGCAGGATTTTCTACACTCCCAAATAATCTTATTCAATTTTATAATATAATACCTTTTAATCTAATAATAATGATATTAATAGTCCTAGGGGGGCTTGGATTTCCCGTAACACTTAATTTGATTGAAAAAATAAAAAGAGAGACAAAACTATCTTTAAATACAAAAATAGTATTAATAACAACTTTCATATTAATTATAACAGGAACACTTGGATTTTATTTATTTGAAAAAGAAAATTTATCAAAATATAATTCAGTCGATAGAATATTAATCTCACTATTTCAATCTGTAACTTCAAGAACTGCTGGATTTAACACAATTGATATATCAAATCTTTCAGTTACAACATACTTATTACTTATATTTTTAATGTTTGTTGGTGCATCACCCTCGTCAACAGGTGGAGGGCTTAAAACAACAACGCTATTTTTATTAATATTTGGCACATACCTGATGATAAGGAAAAAAGATACTCCGTATATATTTAAGAAAAAAATATCACCATCATATTTCTATCTTGCAGGTTCTTTTCTATTTATAAGAATACTTATACTTTTTATAGCAATAACAATTCTGTCTTTAACAGAAAAATTTGATATAATAAAAATAGTATTCGAATCTGTATCTGCTCTCTCAACAGTTGGACTTTCAACAGGTATAACACCAGAACTAAGCACATCAGGCAAAACTGTAATAATTTTATTAATGCTTATAGGAAGAATTGGGCCCCTTAAGTTTTTATCCTCTTTTGTCAAGACTGAAAACCCAAATAAAGTAAGAACAAAAATAGAATACCTTCAAGAAAATATAGTCATGGACTAAAAATGGGGCAAACAAAAACCCCATTTAAAAATATTATTCCATATAATAACCAGAGCCAACTATAATATTTTCTTTTCCTAATCTTTTAAAATATGTGTTTTTCTTTTGTATTTTCTTACTAACAGGATTTACCCAAGTATAATCAACAAAGCCCTCACCTTTTTCTCCCACTTTCATAAAATCTTTTACGAATTCCTTACCATTTGTATCTTTTAAGTCCAAAAGATTTTTACCTTCTAGCTCCTTTTTCTCACCATGTGCAATTTGATAACCATCAAGATTAAATATTGTAAGATACCACTCATCTTTTTTCATACCATACTTTGGATCTCTTAATATCTCACCAAAAGTAACCCACTTTCCCCCAACCTGAACATAAAGTATATTATTTTCAACCTTATGTTTATTTTTTTGTAAGAACTCAATACCTTTCTGTACATACTTTTTTGCAGTTTCAGCTTTCTCATCCTTTTTACCTTGAGCAAACACAGAAGAAAATAAAAGGATAAGAGTTAAAACATACAACTTTTTAAACATTTTCTCCCTCCTTAATTTTTTATAAAATAAAAGATAAATTAAAAATAATTAACAAACAATAAAGAGTCAAAAAAATCTTAAAAAAAATTGAAAACAAGAGTTATATAATAACTATTGCAACAGCATAATCTTTAGAATGACTTATAGAAATATTATCATAAAGATTACCATAATATACTATGTAAGGCTTCCCTAAATCATTATTTAAAACCTCTATATTTGAAAAACCTATTGAAACCCCTTTCCCCAGTGCTTTCATAAAAGCCTCTTTTGCAGCAAACCTTCCAGCTATAAACTCATATTTCCTCTTTTCAGATTTTATACTATTAAGTATATCAATTTCAGATTTTGACAGAATTTTATTAATGAAATTTTTATTTTTTTTACACACTTTCTCTATTCTTGATATCTCTATTATATCCAGACCTATCATCTTATCTTTTTTAACATCTCATTAAAAACTATAGGATGTACATAGTTTGATATATCCCCTCCATACTTAAAAACCTCTTTTACAAGGTTTGAAGATATAAAAGAGTATTCAGATGCTGTCATAAGAAAAACAGTCTCAAGTTCATTATATAGAGTTTTATTCATCATAGACAGAGCAAGCTCATATTCAAAGTCTGATACTGCTCTAAGTCCTCTAATCACTACTTTAATATTTTTTTCTCTGGCATAATTTACCATAAGACCGTCAAAACTGTCAACAGTAACTTTATTAGATAAGCCAATATTATCTATAACATCCTTTATGATTTTTTTTCTTTCCTCTAATGAAAAAAATGGAGTTTTATTCGGGTTTGTTATTATACCAAGCAAAATATGATTAAAAACAGAGGACGCTCTCTTAATTATATCAAGATGACCATAAGTAAGAGGGTCAAAACTACCGGGATATAACGCTACTGCCATATAATATCCTTTTCTAATTTCATCTTATTTTTTAATGGTTTATAATAATCATAAAGTCCAACTATGTTTATAAAATTTTTTAATTTTACATTTATCCTAAGGTTATTAACACACTTATGACAATAATTATAGTCTCTTCTTACAAAATGTCCCCAGTATTTACAGTTAAAACAGGTTTTAAGCATAAGTTCAGTATTATCTATTCTACCTTCTTCAAAATCTATCCTATCAATTAAACCCATAATAAGACTCCTTAATAAAAAATAACTAAATTAAAAAATTTTTTCAAGGATAAAAATAAGTTTTCAATTAAAATTTTAAAGTTAAAATTCATAAAAAACTAAGCTAAAAATATTTATTTTGCCCCAATAGATATGCCTTTTTGAAACATCTGTTTTGACGCATTAAGCATTGTTATATTAGCCTCATAAGCCCTTGTTGCTTCAATCATATCTACCATCTCTTTTACTACATTTACATTAGGCATTTCAACATAACCCTTTTTAGGTCCATACTTATATGCATCAGGGTGAGTCGGATCATAAACAAGCCTTCCCTCTGAAAAATCCTTTTCTATCTTTACAACCTTAACACCCTCACCAAGTTTAGGGCCTAAACCAGTCGGTAAAAATGGGCTCTTATAAGTTATTCTCTCTTCCTTAGGTCTTAAAACAACAATTGTCCTCTTAAAAGGTCCGCCATCAGGTGTCCTGGTTGTGTTAACATTAGCTATATTGTTTGATATAACATCAAGTCTTGTTTTTTGAGCAGACAATCCTGATGAACTTACATTTATTGAATGAAACATTCCCATAGTTTATACCTCCATAATTATCTTAAAAGCATATTTATTCTGTTATAATTTCTTGTTATCATATTACTTGCTGCATCGTAAAGTAAAAGTGTCTTTGATGCCTCACCCATTTCATATTCCATATCAACATTATTACCATTATTCTGAGTTGAGGTATAAAACTCTGTATATATTTTTGGTTTAACAGATGTATAATCTATTTTCTCAAAAAATGGTATATGTTTTGAATTAGTCCTTGCTGCTTCAAAAGGATAAGGAGAACTGTTTGAGTCTAATGCTCTTTTAAGTTCTGAAGAAAAAGTAACATCACTCCTTTTAAAGTTCGGGGTTGTAGCATTAGCAATATTGTTTGAAAGTACATTCCACCTCAAAACACTGGCATTAAGAGTCATCTCAAGAATATTTTGAGTCATTTCAAACATATTTGCCACCTTAAAATCTTTTTATTTAAAAACTCGGTATAATTTTTTTTTGCTTTATTTATTTTTAATAAGCTTAAAATATAAGAGAATAAAACTTCAAGAATCTAAAAACATAATTCTCTGAATAATAATAATTGTGAAAACTTATCTCTACAAAATCAAAATTTAAAATACTAATTAAAATAACAATTGTTTATAAAGTTCATTATCATTTTATCTTATAAGTCTTTACTTCACCTGCAATATTTTTCGAAATATTCCTTATATCATTAACAATATTACTTGTCTTATTAGCAGCTATATTTGTCTCTGAAAGTGCATCCTTTTGTTCCTCCATTGCTGTTTCAACCTCTTTACTTATAACCTTAAGATCATCAAAAATCGACTTTATTAAATTACTGTTTTCCATCTCTTTCTTTGTTCTCTCTGCTATTAAAGCACCAGCTTCTTTTAAAACAGTTATTGCTCTTATTATTGTCTTATTTGCATCCTTCTGTTCCTCAGCTGATGTTTTTATCTCCTCGTTTATCCTTTTAAGTTCCTCAATTCCACTTTTAAGTTTTATAAAATTATCTCTTGCATTATTACCAAGCTTTATATTTTTTGATATCTCACCTGTAATATTATCAACAACCTCTTTTATCTTTTTTGCACCATTCCCACTCTTATCAGCAAGTTTTCTTATCTCCTCTGCAACAACGGCAAAGCCTTTTCCATACTCACCCGCATGAGCTGCCTCTATTGCCGCATTCATAGCAAGAAGGTTTGTCTGCTCTGCTATATCCATTATAAGTTTAACCATCTCTATTATATCTTCAGACATTTTTGATATAATCTGGCTAGAACTTACAACAGTCTCTATTGCTTTATTTGAATCATTTGACAAAATCTCAACATCTTTCGCAAAATTATTTGCTTTATTAGTTAAGTCTGCATAACTTGCAATACTTGCAGTCATCTCCTCAATAGCTGTTGATGCATCATCTATCTTTGTCTTGTTTTCAACTGAAAGATTATATATATTATTCAATGCATCAAGTATTTTTCTAAGTGTCTTATCAGCCTCATCAATCCTGCTCATCTGTTTTCTCATATTATCAACTATCTGTGATGCTGATGCTGTAATTTCTGTTACACTAGCTGATGTCTGAGTAGAAGATGAGGCTAAATCTTCAGCAATTGCCTCAAGCTGAACCCTATCCGTCATAATACTTGTTATAAACTCCCTTAAACTAGTTATAAAGTCTGAAAGTGTATTTACAACATTTCCAATCTCATCCTTCCTATTTAACCTTATTTCTACATTAAGCTCCCTATTTGAAAGTTTTCTTATAGAATCAATCATTAAAGATATTCCATTTTTAATAACATTTTTATTTATGATTTGAAAAACAATGAAAGAGACAAAAAGGAGAGCAAGAAAACCAATAACCAAAACATAAACAATATAATTACTTACATTCTTTATCGTTATAGATGATTCATTAATCTGTTTTTCATAAAATTCTAATATTTTAGAAGTATAATCATTAAAATTTTTCTTTTCTTCCTCCTGATTCAAAAGATAAAAATTGGCAAGAGAAACATCTCTATTATTATAATCAATCAATGATAAAACCATTTTTGATATATCAACAATTTTTTGATAAGAATCTGATACTTTTTTGACAAGTTCTATATCATCATCACCAGATACATTTCTTAACTTCTCAATATTACTAATATTTTGATTTCTCATCTCAGTTAAAACCTCAATTTCTTTTTTTATCTTATCATCTTCTACACCTGATGCAACCTTAATAACTATATCTCTTACTTTAGCATAAGTATTTGATACTCCTTCATATATTCTATTAACAATATCCATTTTTCCCTGAATAGTTGAGTTTTTTTCAAATAAAGACTTTGCGTTTTTTATACCCATAAAACCTATAAAAGTAATAATTAGTGATACAAATATAATTGTTGAAATTGATAAAATTATTTTTGTTTTTATACTAAGGTTCATTAATCCCTCCTGAGTATTGCCAGTATATATGAGATAATTATAAAATTACCAAAATAAATTTCAAGTTTTAATATTAATCTTTCGGTTTTTAATTGATATAAACTTTAACTAAAAATTCAAAAACTAAAATTCAATTTAAATAAATATATTATTATAAAATAAAACTAAAAACTCTTGGTTAACATATACCTAAATGTAAAATAAATTAAAATTTTTTTTACTGTTTTTAAAAAACTGATTATATTATATATATTAGTAAGTTATAAAAAAAGAAAAAAATTGGAGGTAATTTATGAAAAGAGTAGTATATCTATTACTTATCCTTTTTACTGTAAATACATTTGCAGTAGAAATAGGTCTAAAAGCAGGTTATATGAAAGGCGTAACTGATAATTTTAAAGATTACAGCAGTTTGCCTGCCTTTGGATTTGACCTTGGAATGAGCTTTATGATAGTAAAGGTATCAGGTGAGGTTATGTATTTCAGTGCATCACATAAAGACTATTCAGACCTTAAAATAAAAGATACAGCATTAAACATTAATGTAGCCTTAAAAGTTCCATTTATTGGAATATATGGTGGTATTGGAACTGGAATTCATTTTGTAAAAGCAGAGTCTCCTTTCGGTTCATCAGATACAGAAAGTAAAAATGGGTTTAATATTTTTGCAGGATATGAGTTACCACTTCCTCTTATTTCTCCTTTCTTAGAATTAAGATATGTTAATGTAAAAGATAACCTATCTCACTTAATGATACTTGCAGGAATTAATTTAGGATTCTAAAAAAATCATTTTCCCTGATAGATTTCTATCAGGGGTTTAATTTTTATAATCAAAACTATTAATCTATCTTAATTTAAGAAATAGACTATATTTTTTTTAGTTAAAACATTAATCTAATAAAAATTAAAAATTTCTCGATAATTTTATAATAACAACTTTCAAGATAAACAGGAGAAAGATATGGAAGGTAAAAAGATAAAGATAAAAAAAACATTTAAAACAGAAAATACAAATCAAAATCAATCAAAAGAAACAGAACAATCAAAAATAGAAAAAAATCTTCAATTACTTAAACTTACACTGAAAAAGATTGAGAATAAATATAAAACATTTGGATTCAATGATTCACAGGAAGAAGACTTTTTTGAAAAAAATAAAGGAAAAAAAATAACAATAATTTTATCAAACAACTCAAAAGTTGAAGGTAAACTCCATGCTATTGACAAATATAGAATAGCAATAGAAGAAAATAACATAATAAAGTACTATTTTAAACATGCGATTTTATGTTTTTACCAATCTTAGTTTTAATTTTTAACTAAAAATTTTTTTGTTATTTTTTAAATCATAAATTAATAATATCACTTTAGGAGTAAAAACATGAAAAAAAGGATCTTTATTTTAATTTTAACACTATTACCATTATTAACATTCTCCACACCTGAGGCTGGTATTATAATAGGAAATCCAACAGGTTTAAGTTTTGAATATGTTAATATACAGGTTGGTGTTGGATGGGACATAGATAAGTATTTTAATATGAATATTGACTATCTTTTATTCAACAAGTCTGGAATAATAAGTGGAGCCCCATCTCTTGGACTATATGCTGGTCTTGGAGGAGCATTTCAGATAGAATCAAATAATGAAAAAAGTAATGATGACAAAAATAAATTAGGGATAAGAATACCTTTAGGTATATTTGTACTTATAAAAGATATACCACTTAGAATATTTCTTGAAGTTGCACCTACTATGTATCTTATAGAATCAACAAGTTTTGGATTTGGAGTAGGATTAGGAATAAGATATGTATTTTAAAATAAAGATATACTATATTATATTAATTTTAAGTATTTTTACTATAAATATAAATAACTTTACTTATTCACAGGATAATAAAGATAAAAAATTATCAGAGGAAAACAGAATAAAAAATATTACAGAAGCAACGGAGGAGAACTATCAATTTTTTATAAACAAAAAAGAATATTCAATAATATACTTTTACTCTAAAAACATAATAGAATCAATAAAAATGAAAGAAATTATAAATAAGTTAGACCTGGCTCAACTTAAAGAAAACTATTTTATATTAACAATAAATATAGATACAAACTCAGGTTTAAAAAATAGTTTCAGAGTCTCTACACTACCTGCAATTGTTATACTTAAAAATAAAAGAGAAATATATGGAATAACAGGTTTTATAGATGATCAGATCTTCCTATCCTCTCTTATAATAAATGGTATAAAAAATAATGATTTCTAATTTTTTTGATTATATAGAACCATCAGAGATGCCATACAATAATATTGCAAGAAGGTTAGGTTACCCTGATATAAAATATATAGAGACTAAAGAGTATAAAATAATTGAATCATTAATAAACGAACTTAGAAAAGTATGGCATCCAAAAGCAGCAATTAAAACAACTACAGTGAAAAGTATAAATATTGATAAACTAATAACTCAGGAAAATATTGAAATTGTAAGTGAAAAAGCTATAAAAATACTTAACAATTCAAAATTATTATCATTTGCAGCAGCAACATTGGGTAAAGAAGCATTTAACCTTCTTAAAGATAAAAAAAATTCTCTTACCGAATATTTTTTTCTGGATGCAATAGAATCTGAAATAATTGAGCAAATTATAGAAGATATTAATAAAATGATAATATCATATGCAAATATTCAGGGTTATAATACAACCCAGAGAATAAGCCCGGGATACATAGATATTCCGCTTAGTTTTCAGAAACAATTTCTCGAGTTTATAGATACTGAAAAAAGACTTGGAATAAAAATTAATGAAAAGTATATAATGGATCCCGAAAAATCAATAACATGTATAATAGGATGGATAAAAAAATAAATTTTGCAGAAAAAATAGTATCTATTAATTAATTTTTATATGTTTATAAAATTTCATTGAGGGATTTAATGAAAAAATCTTTAAAATTAATAAGAAACTTTTTAATTTTCCTCATAATATCATCCGGTAGTATATTTTTTATCACTCTACTTCATGAAGAAAAAATAGATATTTCAATAATCCCACTAAAATTTACAATACTTGCAACCATAATATCTCTTTCAAGTATAATTATTGAAGTTTTAAGAATAAAAATGATAGCAAAGACACTCAATAAAAAAATAAAACTCAAAACATGTCTTGATTCTATAGTTGGGCACGAGTTCTTATCAGCAATAACACCTTTTGGTGGTGGAGGGCAACCATTATCAATATATATAATGCATAAAGAGGGATTGAGCCTGGGAGAATCAGTTACAATCTCGTATATCCAGACACTCTATACAATAATTATACTTTTTATTGCGGGATTTATATCTATACCTCTATTTCCCTCTGTACTTGAATCAAAAACACTTCAGTTTTTTATAATTGGTAGTTTAATAGCTATAATATATTTTTTTGGTTTTTCTTATTTTTCAATAGCAAAGCCTAAAATATTAAAAAAAATAGGTTTTATATTCATAAAATTATTAGGGAAAATAAAGCTAATAAAGTCTCATAAAATGTATCATACAAAAATAAGATTAATAAGAGAGATAGAAGTATTTAACAGACATATAAAGTCATCATTTAAGTCAAACTTTATTGATATTATACTTATATTTATTTTAACATTCTTAATATGGTTTGTCAGGTTTATATCTATATTTCCGATACTTTTACTATTTAGTAATTCAATAAACATAACAAAGTTTATTGGGCTACAATTTATGATAACAGCTGTTAACTATTTTTCAATAACCCCTGGATCAAGTGGAACAACTGACATACTTGCAGCAATAATATTTGGGCTTTTCATGCAAAAAAAAGATATACCAACTTTTATAACAATCTGGCGTTTTTTTACCTTCCATATTATTGTTTTATTTTCAGGGGTAATGATCTCAAGAATACTCTACTATTTTTCACACCATAAAGAGGTAAAAAATTGATAACAACAAAAGATATTAAAGAAATTGTAATTAAAAACTCAATAGAAATAGAATATATGAGGATTAATGGAAAAATATTAGGAAAAATATTCGGAAAAATAAAAGAATATGTAAAACCTGGTATATCAACATTCGAGATAGACAAAATAATAGAAGACCTTATACTATCAAATGGGGGGGTACCATCATTTAAAGGATATGAAGGATATCCTGCAGCATCATGTATTTCTGTAAATGATGTAGTAATACATGGAATACCAAATAAAGAGGAAAAGCTCAAAGAGGGAGACATAGTTGGAATAGATATAGGATTTTATAAGAACAAATTTCATGTGGATTCATCTTATACATTTAAAGTTGGGAAAGTTGATGATATAAAGGAAAAATTATGCAATGTAACTTTAAAAGCATTAATGTCTGCAATCTCAATAGCAAGAGAAGGGAGAACTCTTTTTGACATATCAAATATAATACAGACAATAGTTGAAGAAAATAATTTTTCTGTTGTAAGAGAGTTTGTAGGGCATGGAGTTGGTAAAAAATTACATGAACCACCACAAATCCCAAATTATAGAATAAAAGGACTTTCAAAAATAAAACTCAGAAAAGGAATGACACTTGCAATAGAACCTATGATAAACGCTGGGTCAAAAGACATAAAAATAGATAAAGATTCATGGACAGTAAGGACAGCTGACGGAAAACCATCTGCACACTATGAACACACTATAGTTATAACAGATAAAGCACCAGAGATCCTGACATTCTGGGAAATATAGAAAATAAAAAATTTTATTTATAAAATTTTTAACTTTAAAATTATTAACTAGTATAAAACACTATAAGCTATTACCTCTTTACTCTTACCTTTAAGTTTTATTTTATCTTTCTTAACAAAAGAATATGTATTACTTAACAATTCCTGGATATTTTGAGATACAACAATCTCACCACCACCTGCAATTGAACATAATCTTGCACCAGTATTTACAACATCACCTATTACAGTATAGTCCATTCTTATACTACTACCCATCTTACCAGCAACAACTTCACCAGAGTTAATCCCAATTCCAACTTCAAGTTTGTACTCTGTATTTATTTCATTATTTTTAGATCTTATCATCTCCTGTATTCTTATAGCAGTATGAACAGCTTTTTTCTCTTTATCATCACCTCTAAACACAGCAAATATCTGATCACCAACATACTTGTCAATATCCCCACCATTTTCAATAACTATTTTCGACATCTCTTCAAAATAAAAATTAAGTAACTCTATAACTCTGGTAGGGTCCAAAGCCTCTGAGATAGTTGTAAATCCTCTTATATCAGCAAAAAAGACAACAACATTTTCCCTATGAGGCTCAAGCCCCCCACCCTCTCTTACCTTACTTTCTATAACCTTTGTCGTTTGTCTGGAAACAAACTTTTGCATCTCAAGCTTTTCCCTTAAATGTATTAACATATCATTAAACTGAGAACTTAAAAGTCCAAACTCATCAGAACTCTTTATCTCAATAGTAAAGCCAAGATCACCTCCCCTTATTCTTTTAACAGCAGATATAATTAAATAAATAGGTTTTGTAATTAAAAAAGAAAAAATAAAAACAAGTACTATCCCAATAAAAAGCCAGAATAGAGAAACATTTATCATTGAATATACAGTATCTTTAATTGGTTGATAAAGTGCTGTCTTTGAAAAATATATATTCATATATCCAACCATTCTTACATATTCTTTATCAAGCTCAACTCTATCTTTAATAAATACTATAGGATAACTGAAGACAATATTATCATCAACCTCTAACTTTCTAATTTTAGCAAATGACGGATCTACATAAAACCCAAAATTAAATATCTGGTAATAAGCTGGCGGTAAAAGATCAGTAATAACACTTTTTTCAGTATTAGAAACCTTTCCACTCTTATTTTCTATTAACTTTAGGTTTTTTGTATTAACTGTCTGATAAACAATAATGTTTTTAATTTGGGGAAGACTTACTGCAAAGTTTTTAATAAAAATAAGAATATCAAGTGGTTGGTCAAGTGTTATATATTCCAATAAAACTTTACTGCTACTATTTATATAGCCACTAACAAAGTTTTCAACAGTTTCATTAATAATCATCTTTTGGTTATCATATGTTTGAAAAGATGAAAAAAATATTATTAAACATACAAGAAATATAAAACTTAAAGCTATTTTTATCTTTATTCCAGCTTTATAATAAAAAGACCTAATTTTCATAAAATACCCCGAATATTTTTGATATAATATTAAATTAAATAATTAACAAAAATTTAAATAAATCAATAAAATTTTTAAAATTTTAAAAAATATAATTATAAAAAATTGACTCTAAATTCGATATTTGTTATATTTAAATAGTCTTTTTTAAGGGCCCATAGCTCAGTCGGTTAGAGCGGTTGACTCATAATCAATAGGTCCCAGGTTCAAGTCCTGGTGGGCCCATTAATCAAAATACAATAAAGTTTCATTTTTAATAAGTAAATAAATATATTTTTTTAAGTTAAATTACAAATAGATTTTCTACAGTTCATAAATCTTAACTATTTAAAAAAACAAAATATTTTATTTCTTTTTGATCGAATTTTAATATCTAAAGAAATTCTAATATTATTAAGAGAATAAAAAACAAAAAAATTTGAAATACAAATAAAAAAAATTATAATATAACATTAGGGAAGTATTATAGTTAGAGGGTCATTAAATGAAAAAACATATTCTATTAAACAGTATTATACTAATAATAATATTTATAGCAGCAGGATGTAAAACTAAAAATCCATTTTATGGCGTTGATGAAGAAGATATAAAAGGCCCTGAAATAATAGTTGAATATCCCTCTACTTCTCAAGTACTAAGTGGTAGTTTTATACTTGTAGGTAAAGCAAAAGATTCTGACAATGACGTACTTAAAATAGAGATAAGCGTTGATAATAAAGCTACCTGGAAACTTGCAAATGGTACAACTAACTGGTCTTTTACTGTTGATTCATTATCTGCATGGGGAGCAACATTTGGCACATATACAATATATATAAGAGCAACAGACACTGACTATAAAAGAAATACAACTACAATATCTGTTACATATACTATAGATAACACTAACCCTGAAATAATAGGTCAGATAAAGGATGAGAACGATATAAATAGTGATTCATATCACAATATAACCGAGGGAAATACAGTAAAATATTACTGGATATTTAATTCAAACGTAAAGGGTTATGAGATAGTACTATACAATATCACAGATGGGACAAGAGATATTTTTGTGAAAGATATACCTGCAACAGGTACAGCTACATTCACAGGAACTGAAATAAACCCTGGTACTGCAAACGAGGGGACAATAACAACAGGTGTATCTAATATAATATATGGATGGGATGGATCCGAATGGGTAGTAAATAGTTCTAAAGTAATTTTCCAATTTGACGGTCAAGACAGTAAAAAATATTATATTGCTGTAAAGTCATATGATGCATCTGGTAACAGATCAGCTGCTATGATAAGCGTTGCAATAGGAATTGACCTTTCAATACCAATTTCAGGAACAGTTCAGGACCCTGGAGTATACTCAAACTCAACATCAATATTATTTACATGGTCTGGTTTTTCAGATTCAGGCTCTGGTATTGACTACTATGAAGTTCAAACAAGTGATGATGGTTCAAACTGGTCAAGTTCATACAATTCAGGAAACTCCACATATATAATTACATCAGGTATAGGTTCAGAAACTTTTGATGATAATGAAATTGTTTATATCAGAGTAAGAGCTGTAGATAAAAGTGGTAATGTTTCAAATTGGGCATATTCTGATGGAATACTTATAAATCTCTCTGTTACAGATATTGGTGTAATATCAGATAATGGTGGCCCTGATTATGATAGAGATTCAACAGATGGTAACAGAGATGTTATTTTCACCTTTAATGATATCTCAAATGCAACAGGATATATTATAGAAGTGTATGAAACAACTAGCGGTAAGTCAGATGAATACTACAAGAAACCGAAGAACATAGGTGCATTACCAAATGGAACTAACACAGGTATTACAAGTGTATCTCTTACAACAGCATCAGGTATTACAACATTTAAGTTCACAGGGCAAGATGGTAAAAGATACTATATCAAAGTAAAAGCATATGATGATGCAGGTAATATATCTGCTAACTGGAAAACAAGTAATGTAATACTGGTTGACATAACAAACCCAACGTCAGGTACTGTCTTAGATACTGCTAATGGGTCTATATTACCAGGTGTATATCATAACAGTACATCACTTGTATTTACATGGTCAGGTTTTAATGACACAGGTTCTGGTATTGCATACTACGAGGTTGCAACAAGTGATGATGGTTCAAACTGGTCAGCATAGACTAACGTAGGTAATGAAACAAGTATAACAACATCAGGTATAGCACCTGAAACATTCAATGATGGTGAGACTGTATATATTAAAGTAAGAGCAGTAGACTATGCCGGAAACTATAGCCCTGAGGTTGTATCAGATGGAATATTAATAGATACAACCCCACCATCAATTGTGAA
>Ga0209204_1000278_pt1 | contig 58333 bp, 46 predicted proteins | sample AD_JPNMR2_MetaG_FD_184425 | JGI IMG/M metagenome (GOLD analysis project Ga0209204, IMG submission 184425) | Active sludge microbial communities of municipal wastewater-treating anaerobic digesters from Japan - AD_JPNMR2_MetaG (SPAdes) (version 2) | ecosystem: Engineered > Bioreactor > Anaerobic...
TGTCGTTTTTGTACTTTGAAACAACCTGTTTAACAACCGCATCTAAGCTTGCCATATTACCTCTTTTTGATATTTAATAATTAATTTATGATTAGTATAAATTTAATAATTGTTACGCAAAAAATATAATGATAAATAGTAATCAGTACAATCCTTCAATATGGAACTTTAATTTCAATAAAAAAATTTAGATTTAACGCATTTTTACCAACAAGTGCTATTATTATAATAATATTATATTATTATTGCTATTATTTTAACAATATATATTCATAATATGCCATTATAGAATACAATATATTAAAAATCCCAGTATATAATTTACAATTTTAATATATCATTTTATATATAAATATCCATAGATTTGTATAGTAAATACTAATTTATTATTAATCAGGATTATAATTTTTTATCCTGTGTCTAATCAGTATGGAAAAAAATAGTTGGTTATTACCACAATCAGCAATAATTACTAAAAATGTTTTATCAGAAATGAATTATATACTCCTGTTGACAAAAGCATTAGAAGTAACCAGGCATTTGTTGCATGAAAAAATAAATTTATTTCATTATAAACTTCCATAATTTAGATTTATTGTAAATTTAAAAAATTTGAAAAATCCATATATACTCTTAAAAAATTCTTGCAAAAACTTATATTAGAACTACTTTAGGAAAAAGTGCGGGTGTAATTCAGTGGTAGAATGTCAGCTTCCCAAGCTGAACGCCGTGGGTTCGAGTCCCATCACCCGCTCATTCCTTTAATTAAAACCCTTCCACAGTTACTATCGCCCATAATAAAAAATTATGTATTTCCTTTTTATGGCGATATAATAACAATTGACATATTTATTCATTTAGTATTGTGTGCCATTAGATTTATTCACAGTTATTTATATGCAAAAGACTAATTCCCATTTTACCAGTATTACTTCCCACTCCCTTATTGCTGCTATAGGGAATACTCCTCTTATTGAGTTATCAAAACTTTCACCCAAAGGAAGCAGAATACTAGCAAAATTTGAAGGCGCCAATCCTGGCGGTTCCATAAAAGACCGTACCGCCTGGTACATGATTAAAAAAGCAATTGAATCAGGAACATTAACACCCAACAAAACTATACTTGAACCAACAAGTGGGAATACTGGTATTGGTCTTGCAATGGTTGGTTCTGCATTAGGATACAAAGTTGTTCTTTGCATGCCAAAATGTGTCAGCGTTGAACGCCAGCAGACGCTTATTGCGTTTGGAGCACAGTTAGTGTTGACTGAAGGTTGCATGGGTACTGATGGCGCAATCATCCAGGCACATAAAATGTATGAAGAAAATCCAGATGTTTATTTTATGCCCAATCAGTTTTCCAATCCGGCAAATGTACTGGCGCACTATGAAACAACCGGCGCAGAAATTCTGGAGCAAACTGGCGGGCAGATAAGCGCTTTTGTAGCAGGACTGGGAACCACAGGAACCATTATGGGTGTAGCCAAAAGATTAAAAGAATATAATCCAAAAATCAAGATAATTGGCGTTGAACCTGTCCCAGGTCATTCAATTCAGGGTTTAAAGAATATGCAGGAGGCGATAGTTCCTGACATATATAATCCCGGCATGCTTGATGACATCATTATCATTGACGATGAAACCGCATTTGAACATACACGCAAATTAGCATTACAGGAAGGCCTTTTCTGTGGTATGTCAAGCGGTGCTGCCGTTGCAGGAAGCATACAGGTTGCAAACGATCTGAAACAGGGTACCGTGGTTACTATCCTACCCGACAGAGGTGACCGATACCTTTCAACATCGCTATTCCAGTCAATTTGCGCCAAATGCCCACCGTAACATTTGATGCAACATTCTGAGTTCAAAGTTCTATCGAACCTTCAATTTTTTCTTCAGATACCGATGTTATCATGACAGGTACTATCGAACCCAACTTGCTTCTACTATAATGATTATTTTCAAGTGCAACTTTTAGATAGTTATCGGTAAGTGCCGTTATACCATCCCCATCTTTTTCTATGACTGCTGGACGAATTGTATTTAAAAACTGTAAACGATACTGGTATGAACATTCCCGTGCAATATCGCGCAAACGTTGTGCTCTTGCATGGATAATATCATATGGCAATGGGCGATAGTTACTGGAAAGTGTCCCTTCCCTGGGTGAATAGCTGAACTGATGAACATAGGCAAAAGATATTTGCTTAAGCAATGTTACCGTTGCTTCAAAATCTTCATCGGATTCTGTTGGATAGCCAACGATAATGTCAGTACCAATAGCAATCTCTGGCATAGATGTCCTTACTCTATCAATGAGCTTTGTATAGAAATCTACTGAATATGGCCGATTCATGTGCATAAGAACAGGATCAGACCCTGATTGCAACGGTAAGTGAATGTGTTTGCAAACTTTATCATGCTTTAAAATATCTATCAGTTCTTCACTAACGTGTGTAGGTTCAACCGACGTTACTCGTACTCTGAAATTACCCTCCAGAGTAATTATTTTCTTTATAAGCGATGCTAATGTATCATCGTTATACTGATATTTACCAATAGTTATACCAGTTAATACAATTTCAGGACAATTACGTTCAATTAAAAATTGTGCATGTTTTACAATATCATCCACCGGCCTTGATGTTGGATTACCACGCACTTTTGGGACAATGCAATATGAGCATCCCCCATCACATCCATCCTGAATTTTGATATAGCCACGCGTTCGCATAAATGGCAATGCATACGCATTTGCAATAGTACTTATGGAAGTGTTTTCATTATCTGTACCAATTGCCCCTGATAAAATAACCAGTTTATCTTTTTGCATGTTGGTAAAAGATGCCTGTACTTCATTCATGGCATCAAGTTCATCTTTATGTGTTTCAACCATGCAACCCGTAACAATGACCTTGCCAGTTTTTGAAAATTTTGAACCCTGGCGAATATAATTACGGCATTTTTTATTGCTTTTATCTGTCACTGTGCAGGTGTTAATGATTACTATATCTGCAGGAGAGCCAAATGGGACTGCTTTAAAACCTGAAGATAAAAACTGTGATGCTATCTGAGCAGATTCATACTGATTACATTTACACCCTAACGTCTTTATTGAAAACGTTTTTTCATACATTGCTCTCGGTTTTTTTTATCTCCCTGAAAATAATTCGCATTCTGGTTGCTGCAGTAAGATTTGTAGTAACTGCCATAAGAATCATAGCACCAATCATAACGATTTCAGGATTGACCGATGAATTTTTGAATAATACCTGGAAGAATGGGTGTAAAACTGAAATGACACACAATATTGTTAATCGCTCAGCTCTCTGCATTACTCCCCGTTTTGTAGTGATACCTATAGCTTCTCCTCGTGCCTTTGTATAACTTACCAGTTCTGATCCTATTAAAGCTACTATTGTGGCAAGTAATGCAATGAAATTATTCTGATAATACAACGCTATGCCTAAAAACACAACACCTTCACTGTATCTATCAACACATGAATCCCAGTATGCACCTGATTTTGTTACTGTATTAGTTGTTCGTGCAACACGGCCATCTATTATATCCAGTGTTGCACTTACTATGAGTATCCACCCTGCCAGACCAAAATTCCCAATATAATAAAAATAAGCACTGACAAAAGCCAGTATAAGGGAAATTGCAGTAATAGTATTGGGTTTTATTTTAAAATAAATAAAGAAATTAATAAATGGCTGATTAACCCAATACCAGAATTCCCTGAAAATAAGGCCCATAAACGTCTCATGCATTCTTGCTACTATTTCAGGATCCTTAGGCCTTTTAGGATATATAAATAAAAAAACAATAAAACTTAATAAAGCCAGTGCATTAATGATAATCAATGGCAATAGTGAACGCACAATTTCATTTTGCAAAAATTTAACCATACATACTACCCTATAAAAGCAAATAATAATGTGGGGTAACCAGCTTATGCAGCAGTATTGATAATAGTCAAGTATATTTGCAGTATTTAATCTGGTTTTCTAAAAAATCACATACTGAATATATTTAATTACTTTTCTTTTGTCATTCTATATATAAATCGCGCACGTTCATTTGCCGGGTCTATTTCTAAAGCTTTCTTAGAATAATAATTTGCCTTGTTATTGTTTTTATGTTTCATGTATAATTCAGACAACGCTATATAAGCACCAGTATGTGTTGGATCTAACTCAATAACTTTTTCAAATATCTTCTTAGCTTCAACATCATCTGGATCAGTTTGTTTATAATACATGATTCCAAGCATATACAAAACTTCAATAGAATCAGGCATAATGATTAATGCTTCTTTTGCATATTTAATGCCGTCTTTAATATATTTTTCTTTTAGTGAAGCAGGTATATTTGTTTCATATGCTTCTATAAATCGTGTTTTTGCCATGTAATATAATAACTCATATATATCTTGCTTATCAACTATCCTGTCTTTATTTTTGTATGCCTGTTCAAATTCATTAAAAGCAAATTGTAAAACATTGTCATTAAAATATATTTTACCCAGTTCAATATGAGCTTCCGGATAGCTGGCATCAAGAATAATTGCCTGATTATATTCTTTTATGGCATTGCCAAATTCACCGGTGTTTTTATAATAATCACCCCGTGCTTTATGAATCTTTGCAAATTCAGGATATGCACCTTCAAATCGTTGAATAACCCTATCACCTATTGTTGATAATCTGAAATATCCATACCCAACCAGCATATCGCCAAATGATTGTGAACGGAAAATAGTTTCAACCGTAAAACGGGAAACAATTAAATTATTAGTATTTATCACATATAACGTTGTTCCTTTATGGATACCGTCAGTATTATAAAGCCTGACAGTTACTTTTGTTTTAGGCTGGACTGTGCGGGTTAATTCCTGTTTTGCTGTATCTTCCCTTTCCCCAATGCTGATAATTCTCCCCTTAACTATCGCTTTCCATGCAACATAATCATTTTGTGTATAAAAAACAGGAATAATCTGGCCAGGATTATCATATTTCATCTGGCCGGTTGCAAATATAGTACTCACTAATAAAAATACGATACAAATTGAACGATTAAAAATGTGGAGAATATGATTATTAATGAATCCCATTATTTTTCCTTTAAATATCGTAAAGGATTAAGCGGCGTTATATATTTTCTGAATTCAAAATGTACATGTGCTCCGGTTACAGAACCCGTCATGCCACTTTTTGCAATAACCTGCCCCTTTTGAACGCTATCACCTTCCTTAACTAAATTCTTACTATTATGCCCATATACAGAAATATATCCCTTATCATGTTTTAACACAACTACATTTCCATAACCATCTTTCCAGCCTGCATAAATTACGGTACCATCCAAAGCTGCTTTAACCGGTGTACCAACATTACAACTGATATCCAGCCCACAGTGAAATTGTCTGCCTTTGCCCAATGGATTTCTTCTGGTCCCAAAACCGGATGTAATTTTGCCACTTACCGGCCACATTAACGATATCTGTGATTTTATCCGATTTATAACGCTTACAGGTTCTTTTTTTGCTATATTGCGCTTATCTTTTTTATCACGTAAATCAATTTTTGCATCAGGAATAAAAATAGTTTGTTCCTGAATTATACAATTGGGATCTTCTAACGAATTATGTGCAATAATGGCATGTAAAGGGACATTGTAGTAACGAGCTATAGCAATTAGCGACTGTCCTTTTTTTACTTTATGAAAAACCCCTTTTCTGTTAGGGACTATAATATTCCTCCCGGGTTTAAGAATATCTGGATTATTTATATTATTGGCCAATATTATTAACTTAAAATTTGTATCAAATTTTTGAGCTATCTTCCATATATTATCATTTTTTTGGATTTGATATTTTGTATGATGCCAGCGCTTATCTCTTTTTTTCAATTCTTCAATATTATAACTTTTTTCTTTTTTTTTACTTTTTGAGGAATCTACCACAATCTTATTTGATAGGTCTATATCATCATCAAAATTATCATCAAATATAACCTCACCTTCAGTTTCAACTGGAGGCATATCATCTTCCATCTTAATGCCATCAACAATAAGCTTGTTTTCAACTGATGACAGATTTGATGAAGCAATTTTTTTATTATTATTCTGTGGTTTATCAGCAATCAGGGTAAATATTACTATCACAAGAATAAATAACAGTGAAAAAAAACCATAAATAAAAGAATTCTTTTTCCTTTCTTCCGGGAAGGAATATCGTTTAAAATCATACATTGTAACATCAACCCTAAAAAATATTAAACTTCCAGTAGCAATGTATTATATTAATCGACATACGCCAGCTATAGAATTAATCAATTAGATAATAATTGTATAATATAACTAATTAAAAATCACATCTAAAGCCCTTCCAAATCCTGTAATTGGTTTATTTCAGGTTCCTTTTGGGATATGAATATAGGAATAGATACTGGATAACGTTTTGAATGATATAAATAAAATCGTATTTTTACCAGGATTGATTTTTTATGAATACACTGAAATGTTTTGCTTATGTTTATCTAATGTTTCAGTTATTTCTATTATTCTTTCCTTCAATAATTGAATGCCCTGGCCAGTTAAACTTGAACCAAGTATAGCATCTGGAAACCGCAAATGCACATACTGGATTGTTTCCTCTTTTGCAATATCAAGTTTATTGAAATAGAGTATAACTGGTTTATTACTGCAATCCAATAATTGTAATTCGTGATTCACAACCTTTATAGCTTTTTCGATATCTATATCCAGGCCTACAACATGTATAATAAAATCTGAATATTTTATCTCTTCAAGTGTAGACTTAAATGATTCAACAAGATGTGAAGGGAGATTATTGATGAAACCAACAGTATCAGTTAACAAGACTTTGTGGCATTCATCCAGATAGACAATTCGGGTATATGCATCAAGAGTAGCAAACAACCTATCCTCAACAAATAAGTCATCCTTTGCGAGCATATTTACAAGAGTTGATTTCCCTGCATTGGTATATCCAACTACTGCACCAATTATTTCATTTTGCAGACGCTCCTGCCTCTGCACATTTCTGTGCATGGATATGTGTGATAGTTTCTTTTTAAGGGTTTGTATTCTTTTAACAATATGTCGCCTATCAGTTTCCAGCATTTTTTCCCCAGGACCCCTTGTCCCAATTCCACCTCCCAACCTGGATAAAACACCTCCAAGACCCTTAAGTCTTGGTAAAATATAGTTAAGTTGTGCAAGTTCAACTTGAATCTTTGATTCGACAGTTTTAGCTCTACGTGCAAAGATGTCCAGTATAACCTCAGTTCTACCTATAACACGGCAACCAAGAAAATTTTCAAGGTTTCGTATCTGAACAGGGCGGATAATATTTAAATCAAAAACCACCAGTTTGATTGATTGTTCCAGAACTATTTTCTTTATCTCTTCAAGTTTACCGCTACCAATAATATATGCTGGATCTAGTGAAATCCGTTTAACTACCAGCTTAGAAACAACAACAGCACCCGCTGTTATTACCAGTTGTCTTAATTCATCTAAGGAATGAAACACTTCCTCTTCATTATCGTGTGGTAAATGTATTCCTATAAGAATAGTCTTTTCATTTTCGGAAATTGGGATTCTATTTACTGATGCATCCATTTGATATTACTTTTGACCCGGTTGTAATAAAATTTTTTTTAAACCAGCCTTGATTTACTTCCAGAGCAAATTTAGCAGGGTATTTTGATGAGTATGTTGGGAAAGTTTGATATGGTTTCATATCCTGAATATCATTTATTATTCCATTTTTATCTATGAATGCAATACTCAAAGGGATGCCGGTATTTTTCATCCAGAATGTTCTGTAATCCTCATCATCAAAAACAAATAGCATCCCGCAATTATCACATAATTCTGATCTCCCCATGAGTCCTTTAGCATGCTCTTCACCCGTATCAGCTATCTCAACATTACAATTTATGGGTCTATTTATTGTATTAATAATGTATATAACACAATTTTTTTTATTTTGTGCATAAACAAAAAGCTTTCCATTATAATAATATTTCTGCACAATAACAAAATACATTGCGTTAAGCAGTATCAATACAAATATACTGTTTTTTTTAAATATTTTCACTATTTACTTTTTATTTATAACTTTAAAATTCATTTATATATTCAATACGTATAATCCGATTTGGATTTTCATCTTTCTGGAATAATACATCAAATTCTATTCCCAATCGTTGCATGTACGAATATCTCATACCAACGTTGTACAACCACTCATCAGCTCTATCAAAGTTATAATATACACGTTCCATCTCAGCTTTAAATATAAATATTTCTCCAAGTGGGATATCCAGAGCTAAAAAATAAGATGTATCTTCAGGGACATATTCAGGCTGAGTTGGTATACGCATACCAAAATGTATATGCTGTTCATCATTGAATAAATATATGGGTTTTGTAATTACAAAATACGGCCCGTATATCATTTGATTCAGTTCATTCTTACTATTATATGTCTTGCCTTCCTCCCCAATATAAAAGGAATCATAGCCAATGGCAAATGAAATTGGGAACATTTCCCATCCATCAGTAAATTTAATTTTCCCTACCACACCAGGTACATTGGGATCAGGATCATCTTTACCAATTGCATTCTGAATATCCAGCGAAGCTCCCAAAAAAAAATTATTATGAAGCCCAATAAATGCTTTAAGCTCAACCCCGCCATTATCATACCCAAGAAATGATAACTGGTAAGTACCTCTTGCAATTGTATATGCAGTTGGTGTGTCAATCACTGTTGTATTTCTTATATAATACTGAGCATAAACATGATGTGTAAAAGTGATAAAAAGTATTGTAATTATTATTTTTCGCATAGTTATCCCAACCATTTCATGAATTGATACATAAGATATAGTATTATATTTATATTCGGCTTTTATAATGACAATTTAAGCATATCATTTTGTATCTTGAATATCTTTTGTATCCCATCTTGTGCTAATTGCAACATTGATTCAAGTTCTTGTATTGAATATGAACGCTTTTCGCCAGTACCCTGAATCTCAATTATATTATTGTTGCTGTCCATAACCAAATTCATATCTACATCACACTGAGAATCTTCTTCATAATCCAGATCTAGCAACAACTCTTTTCCAATATAGCCTATTGATATTGCTGCGACCTGGGCTTTGACTGGATTTTCAGCAATAATGTTTTGTTTTAGTAATGAATTGACAGCTAACTGTAAAGCAATATAAGCACCAGATATTGCAGCAGTTCTTGTCCCTCCATCTGCCTGAAGTACGTCACAGTCGACAACCAGTGAAACACCTTGCATAGCTTCTAAATGTAAAACCGTACGCAAACTTCGTCCAATTAATCGCTGGATCTCAACTGACCTCCCATCTGGGCGAAGGTTTCTTCTCTCAGTCCTTGGATTTGTAGCATACGGTAATAACGTATATTCAGCTGTTAGCCAGCCAATACCTTTATCCATAGCATGTTGTGGTACCTGCGGTGACTGTGAAACAGCACATATTACCTGTGTATTACCACATGTGTATAATACTGAACCCAATGCAGCAGGACAAAATTGTGGTATTACTGTTACTTTACGTATTTCATCGTATTTTCTGTTGTTCTTTCTCAAGTAACTCATTTTGCCTTTTTAACTCTTTAAGTTCTTCTAAATCCTGTATTTTTTTATCTACATTTTTATGATATGGATTATAATCCCTTGCTTTTTTAAATTCTTCGATAGCACCATCTATATCATCTGTAATAAAATATTTCATACCTCGTTGATAATGAACTTCAGCTTTTAATTTGTCTTCTATAGTAATGACCTTTGGTATAAGTTTAAATGTAATGGTAAAAGAATAAATAGGGCCAAATACACCTGCATCCTGATATGAAGCATCTATAACAAATGCAATGTTCTTAATTGCATAGTTAAAACCCAGGCCAAATGTATATTTACCTGCATCATTGAATCTATATCCGCTTCTGAAAAATAAAATATCAAGATAATTCAATTCAACACCGGCATTGATTCTGAAGCTTTCATTAAATCCTGAAGTAAAGTCATACAGATCAGATGATGTAATAGCATTTTCTATCAAATCAACATTAAAACCAAAAAAATGTGACATTTTATATGATAATCCTGCACGGATTAATCGTGGCAGACTATCATCTTTAGCATTTGTTCCAATATTTTGTATTGATAATCCAAGAGATAAATTTCTTATTGGAGCATCAAAAGGAGAATACATTGTTATACGTTTCAAAATTCCTGCATCAAATGCAAACGATTGCAATTGCAATGTATCAATTTGTTGATAGATATATTTTATTGATCCCCCTACTTCCATAAATCCTAAGGAATAACCATACGCTACGATGCCACTAACATTGTAAAAATTAACTGTTCCAATCTTATTCCCGTTAATATCAATCTTATCAAAAGGGGGAACCCAGAAAACTGAAGTTGAAAAACCAAAAAAACCATTCCATACTGGAAATGCTAATGAAACATTTTCAAATCTTGAATCTACTATTAATTCTTGATGCATTAAACTCATAACCGGGAACTTCAGAGTACCCAACCCAGCTGGATTGTAATAAATAGCATTTACATCACCAACTTCAGCAGTAAATGCTTCACCCATACCAAGCGGTCTGCTGCCAACACCAATTTCCAAAAAATCCGCACCAGAAGTTCCTCCTGAACCTGCTGCATATGTATATTGGGAAGTAAAAATAAATAATAACAGTATTATTAAGAAAAAAATAGTATATTTTTCAGTATGTATCATATAATCACAATATCACAAACAACATACAATGCCACTGAACAAACTGATAGCATTTAATATTAATAATAAAGAGTATGAGCATGTACCAATTATAAGTTCGTACAATATATAAATACTACATAACCTGATTTTGATTTATGCAATAAAAAAATGGAAATAAGCTATTTAATTTTTATACTTTTAAGGCTTTTTAAATAAGCATAAATGAATCTATTTATATCTCCATCCATTACATGATCTACTGAGCCTGTTTCCTCCCCTGTACGGTGATCCTTAACCATGGTATATGGATGAAATACATAAGAACGAATTTGATTGCCCCATGCAATATCTTTTTTTTCGCCAAATTTTTCCAACTTTTCTTTTTCCAGTTCCCGTTTTCTAAGCTCATATAACCGTGATTTTAGAATTTTCATTGCATAGGCTTTATTTTTATGTTGTGAACGCTCATTCTGGCATTGGACTACAATCCCGGTTGGGATATGAGTAATTCGCACTGCTGAATCAGTCCTGTTAACGTGTTGCCCACCAGCACCTGATGCGCGGTAGGTATCAATTCGCAAATCTGACTCATTTATCTCAATATCAATATCCTCAGGTGCTTCAGGGATAACATCTACTGATGCAAAAGAAGTATGCCTCCTCTGGTTGCTGTCAAATGGAGATATTCGAACCAGCCTGTGAATTCCTCGCTCACCCTTTAACAATCCATAGGCATATTCACCCTTTATTAACATGACAACTTCTTTGATACCCGCTTCAATATCAGGCATATAATCCAGAATTTCAACATCAAAACCGTTATCTTCTGCCCAACGCGTATACATGCGCATGAGCATGCTTGCCCAATCCTGTGACTCAGTGCCACCAGCACCAGGATGAATGGTCATAATGGCATTTTTGTCATCATCAGGATCTGATAGTAATTCCAGTGTTTCTAATTGTTCAAAGCGTTTTGTAAATTGCTCAACCCGCGATGCAATATCACCTATAACATCAGTATCATTTTCATCAATTGCCATTTCCAAAAGCATTATGGAATCTTCTATATCTTTTCTTAGAATATCCCAGGGTTCAATATTCTTTTTAAGCTGGGTTATCTGTTGCTGAACCAAAGTACTTCGTGCTTGATCCTGCCAGAAATTTTCTTTATACGTTTCTTCAACTAATAATTGTAATTGCTTCTTTTTATCATCTATATGAAGCGCAGTATACAGCTCTTCAATGCTGGCTTTAATCTGCGTCAACTCTCGCATCAAATCTTTTACGTCCGTATATTCCAACATTTTACTCCTTGCTAATATGAATTTGTTTTTAATTATAATAATTATTAATTACAATAAATATGTATTATAGCGCATGGTCAATAGAAAATGGTATTTTTTTGTAGAAAGTGATAGCTCAAATGATTAGATATATCCTGTTCAAGTTCTTCTGATGAATGAAAACCCTTACCTGTTATCTCTTGCCACATATAATCAGCTTCCATGCAAAGATAAATATATGCCTTTTTGAATATTTCATGTAATTGTTGATACATAAAATTATAAATTTGTATTCTTAATGGTTTAAAATATCGGTATTTCCCATCAATCCCGGGAAACATTTCATACACAGTCATCATCTCTTCAGGAAATTTATCTCTTAATATCTCTCTGAAATGCAAATGATACCTGAATCCGCCCATAGATATCCATACAACTTTTTCAGGATCTATTTTTTCCTGCAATAATTTTATAACATTATAATAATCATTTTCCCAGCCGTGATACAGTATAATAGGATCAAAGTGAAAGGCCACATAATAACCTGCATCAATTGCTTTTACTGCAGCATGTATTCTTTCGTCTAATCTGGCAGTATCATGTTCATAATATGCAATATTATGCGGGGTGTTTAAACTCCATGCAATCACTGCATTTCCTTTAGATGGTATATCAAGTAAATGATCAATATTGGCTGACTTGGTTTTTAATTCAAAAAATATATTGTTGTACTTTGAAAAAAACTGTATGAGTTCAGAACCAATGCCTGTAATTTCATCAAACATAAGTGAATCGGTAAATTCACCTGTTCCGATTCTATAGACCATTGATTGCAAACAATTTTTAATAAAATCATGTAATTCGGCAAAAAGCCTTTCAGTATTGGTAAATTGCACAATACCATAATTGTTCAAATATACATGCATGTAACAATATGAGCAATTATACAGACAATTAAAACAGGTATTGATAACCCTGTATCTGCAACAAATCATATATGGTGAACCAGGGCAAACCTGATAAAATCTTCCAAGAAAAGGTTTTAAAATTATTACGTCTTTTGAATCTATTGTATTAATCTGCAATTCATTTATTATGGAATTTAATTCTTCTTCATTATGATAGGCTATCCTGTTATCTATTGCGCTTGATAAAAACCTATCAACAATTGTGTTGCTTTTCTCTTCCTCTGGATAGACCAGATAGTGTATATCCTTTATAGTTCGCATAGTATCTGATTAACCCTGATATAAGCAGTACAATTTTTTACGGTAAAGCACTTTTTTTATTGCAAATTTTATAATACTCATTTTAGTTATTGTTTTATAGGCTACAACAAATTTTTATAGATAGGAGTATATCTATGGGATGCTTATTTTGTAACATCATAACAGGGAAAACTCCATCAACCAAAGTTTTTGAAAATGATAAAGTATATGCATTTAAGGATATAAATCCACAGGCACCATTCCACGTGTTAGTGGTTCATAAGGATCACATAAAAAATATTGATGAGCTTAATGAAAAAAATAGTTATATTATGAGTGATATTTTCCTGGCAATAAATGAAATAGCAAAGCAGGAAAAATTGGACAAAGGCTACCGTGTCATCATTAATAACGGCACCGCTGCAGGACAGGTTATATGGCATTTGCATGTGCATATACTGGCAGGTAAAGACGATCTTGGTCCTATGCTTGTCCAATAGAAGCTTTTCGCCTTGGGATTGATACAATAACTCTTTCTATAGACCTATCGGTTGCTTCTTCAATCTGGAATGTTATGTGCTGGAAATGTATTTTCTCACCAACCTCAGGAATATGCCCCAGTACATATAATAGAAAACCTGCTAATGTTTCAAAATCTCGCTTTTCAATTTTTATTCCAAAACGTCGCTGGAAATATTCAATATCCAGGTCCCCGGCAACACTGAATTTCCATGGTGCTATCTCTTTAATTGAATCATCCTGTGGATGATCCCTTGTTTGTATCTCACCTACAATTTCTTCGGCAATATCTTCATCAGTTAACAACCCTTCTACAGCACCGTACTCGTTAACAACAAAAACCATTGATATTTCTTGTTCTTCCATTTCATCTATAAGCTCATATATTTTTTTTGAAGAAGGAACAAAATACGGTTTCCGTATTATTTGATCAATATTTTTCACGGATTTGTTTTTTAATATATCCTGATAATATATATATCCAATGATATTATCAACCCTTTCCTCAAAAACAGGTATTCTTGAAAACCTGGTTTTTTCAATTAAATCTATGCAATGTTTTATAGACTGTTTTTTTTCAACTGAGATAATATCTATAAGTGGAGTCATAACCTCATTTGCTCTCACATCCCTGAAAGAAAGTATCTCATTGAAATAGATGTAGTGTTGCGATTCAATAATACCTTCTTTTTCTACGGCTTTAAACAATGTATCAATCTCGTCACGGGAACTTATAGGTAACGGCCTGGAATCATCTTCATGAATTGCGTTCTTTATAACAGTGGAAAAAGCCAGTATTATGGTAACCAGTGGCCTGAACATTAATGAAATAACTTGAAATAGCCAGAACGTATGCAGTAAAAATTTTTCTGGCTTTGAACGTGAAACAATTTTTGGGAAAAGCTCACAAAAAATCAAAAAGAATATAGTCTGGGCAATAGTTACTATGAAAAGCCTGGAATCATGTATTAAAAGTGCTTTGCTTGCAAAAAATGTTATAAACGCAGTTGCACCAATATTAGATATATTGTTCCCTATAAGAACTGCTACCAGTGCACTGTCGGGATTTTCAATTATTTGCATAATACTCCTGGCTCTTGTTATTCCTTTATTGACAAGTGCCTGAACATTTATAATATTACTTGATACTATAGCTGTTTCAGTTGCAGAAAAGAATGCAGAAAGAAATGTAAAAATTATGATAAGAATTTGTGATCCAATATATATTTCCATCATAACTCTTCTTTTTTTACTTCAATTGATTGGATTCTGTTTTTTGTAACATACCGTACCGTTAAAATATAATCATCAACCATGATTGAAGCTCTTCGTTTTGGCAAATAGCCAAGCCTTTCAATGATATAGCCCCCAATTGTCTCACTTTCTGATGAATCTATTAAAACATTAAACAAAGCATTAAATTCATCAATCTGCATATCTCCTGGAACTATTACCACATCCTTTTCTTTTTTTATTTCAGCCTTGGGAATGTCTTCCCACAATGTATAACCTCTGCCAAATAATTCTGCAATTATTCTTTTTAATGTAACAATACCTGCTGTTCCACCATATTCATCTACCACAACTGCTATCTGGATTTTATTTGTTAAAAATTCTTCAAGTAATTCGCTTAATGATTTTGATGCTGGATAGTGATAAATTGGATGAATAAGTTTTGTTATCGTTTTTGCTTTTTTAATTCCAGTAGCATATGGCACAAGTTCACGCGAGTCAATTAAACCTATAATGGTATCCAGATTATTTTTATAAACTGGTGCTCTAACAACATCTGTTTCTTTAAATATATTGATGGCCTCCTGAACGCTTGCATCATAGGGAATAAATATTGCTTTATTTCTATGTATCATTGCATTTTCTGCTGTTTTCTTGGTAAATCGCAAAAGGTTACTGATAAATTGTTTTTCATCACCTGACAATATTCCATACTTTTCGCCATAATAAATAGCCGCTGACAAATCATCTTCTGATATATCGAATGAAGCATCTAATCGCAATTTAAATATCTTTATGAATGAATTAGAAATCGATAATAGAATATATCGAATAGGCAATATAATAGTATGAAACAATGATATAATTGGCATTATATAATGAACCAGTTTTCGGTAATTATATAACGATAATAACTTTGGGATTATCTCACCAAAAAGGATTATGACAGGAGTAACTATTGCTATTGCTATAATATGCCCATACTGTGGCCATTGCGATAATAACAGTGATGTTGAAAGAGATGACAATAAAATATTTACAAATAAGTTGCCCGTTAATAATGTTATCAAAATATTTTGAGGATGAGATAAAAATTTTGCTATTTTGTTTTCTAGTAAATTTTCAGAAAAAGAAAACTTTATCAATTCACTTTTTTTAAAAGAGAATAATACAGTCTCTGAACCCGAGAAAAATGCTGATAAAAATAAGCAAACAAATATGATTGCGATCTGTAAATGAACGTAATCCATTATATTCATCGATCAAAATCTTAAGGGAAGATCTCTATCTCTTTAACTTTTAATACCCTGGCACATACTTTTTTAAATTCATCAGTAGGTTGTTGCAAACCTTTTTCTATTTTAGAAAGATATGAAGGGGAACAGCGCAACATTTTTGCCAATTCATATTGCTTAATCCCTTTAGATATACGAATGCTCCAAAGTTTATTTTTAGATTGCACAAATTCATTTATAATTTCTTTTTTATCAGGAATACTTTCGGGAAATAACCTGGCTATACTGACATTCAGATATTTTGCACACTGTTTCTTAAATTCTTCAGTAGGTTCCTGAACACCACGTTCAATTTTACATAAATATGATGGTGATACGTGTAATGCTTTTGCCATATCAACCTGTTTAATATTTTTCTTTCTTCTATAGTAAAGAATCATATTAGCCACAAAATTATTCCTCCTTGGGAAAAACTGCTTTTACTTTTTAAAGTCAAGAACCACATTAAAGCTAATTGATTGAGAGGTTTGATTGCCCGCGAAGTCTTCTGCAATAACTGTCAGATTATTAATTCCCGGGTTATACGAAACATTTGTTACTAAATAATTCCCTTTGCTATCATATAAATTTTCAAATGGTAACCCTTTAATTGTCAACTTATTTTTATTATCAAGTTTTATTGCATTAAATTTGACATCTGTAACAGTAACATTATTTAAAATCACTTTCAGGGAAAAAACACCGCAACGCTCATTTTTCTGAATGGCATCAAAACACTGAATAGCAAGAGGATGATGTTGTGTTAACCTTATATTACCGCCTTCACGTAGTCTTGTGTAACTATCGCCCACTTTAATATATACCCCTTCTATAACTGGTGGCTTTTTATCATCAATTGATGGCATCACTGTAAAAGGATTTACTGATACAATAAAATGATTCAAAATAGCAAAATGAAGATGTGTTCCATACGATCTTCCAGTATTTCCCATAAATGCTAAGCTGTCAGTAAGCGCATAACGTGGTTGCAAATGTATATTATTTTCTAAATGAACATACAATGACTTCTCTTTTTTATTATGTTCCAGTATGCAATAGTTGCCAACTCCGGGATATTGTTCCAGAGGGAATAATGCTTTGTCCCAGGCAAAAACTAAATTTCCTTCCTTTACGGGATATACCTTTTTGTCAATTGAAGATATATCCACTCCATTATGGAAATGATCAGGACGTGGCTCCCCAAATGTTGAATGTATAGTTCCATTTGTAACAGGCAACTGGAATGATAATAGAAAACATGATAACACAACTAAGGAAAAAATTATAAATAATTTATCTTCTTTCATATATATCCTCAATGAGATTCCGGTAATATATGCATGGTACAATACTCACCTGGTTCAGTTCCAGCATAAAATAATTCGTTAATTGCAACACGTGGACATAACCCCTCTTTTCGCGGTACCAAACCTGTATCCAGGCAGATAGTTTGTTTTGTAATTCCCTGTTCTGGAATAATAAATGATTTATATTCTGAATCTTTGTATATAGCAAATACATAATCAGCCCAAACAGGTGCTGCTACAACACCACCACTTCTTCCCTTCCCCAGAGAGATTGCTCCAGTTTTATTGCCAATCCACACTGCGGAAACAGAATCAGGAGTATACCCAATAAACCATGCATCAACGTAATCGCTACTGGTACCTGTTTTGCCTGCAACATCAACTGGAACCGATTTATTTTTAAATACCCATGAAGCAGTTCCGCCTTCTTCAAATACACTTTTCAACATTGAAACCACAACTGCACATGCAACAGGGTCAATTATCTTACCATATTCTTTGCGCTTTTCCTGTATCTGCAATAAAACCTCTTCTTCATTATTCCAGACTATATTCCCATTATAATCTTTAACATACCGTATACCATAGGGAATAATAAAATCGCCGCCATTAACAATTGTTGAATGCAATACACCATTTTCAAGGGGCGATAGTTCATATGTACCCAGCGCCAATGACAATGTTTTATAAAAACGAGAATCCAGTTCACTGCTGGACAAATTAAGGGCTTTTTGTATGATTGACATTATACGGGAATATCCCTCTTTTTCAAGGACCTGAACTGCAACAACATTGATAGATTTCTTCAATGCTTCTCGTATGATTATCTTTCCTGAATATATTCCATCATAATTTTTAGGGGAATATCCACCCTTAAATGTCATGGGGATATCATCCATAACTGTTGAAGGCGTTATAACCTTATCCTGAATAGCCGCAACGTACACTACTGGCTTGAACGATGAACCGGGTTGTCTTCGTATTTGCTGAACATGGTCCATCTGGTTTTGATAAGAAAAGCTATAGCCACCAGCATAGGCTATAATTTCTCCGGTAAATGGATTAATTGAAACAAAGGCTCCTTCAATATTTTTAGCTTTTTCCATTTCATCAAGTGCACGCTGTGGATTTTTTATATATTTTGCTTTATTTTCGTGATACTCTCTTTGTAATTGTACGCCTTTTTTTAACGCAGCCAATGCAATATCCTGTTTTGTAGCATCCAGGGTAGTATATACACTTAAACCACCCTTTTTAACAACCTCTTCAGAAAATTTATTAACCAGTATTCTTCGTATATATTCATTGAAAAATGGCGCCCTATTGATACGATATAAGCTAAATATGAAGCTTCCTATTAACGATGATTCCGCAGTATTATCCTTTGAAAATTGAACATCCCATTGTTTTAAAAAATTTTTATACTGAATTTCGGCCATCTGTTGTTTTAAAAAGCCTGCATCAACCATCGATTTCAAAATCCTTCTTGTTTTCTTTAGTGAAACATCAAGGTTATTAAGTGGTGAATAAATAAGTGGATTTGAGATAGTAGCAACGATCATTGCACATTCAGTTTCGTTACAATCTATGATTGACTTACCAAAAAACATTTTTGCAGCAGCTTCAACACCATACGCACCATTACCAAAATATATATAATTAAGGTACATTGATAGGATGTCCTGCTTGTCATAATGTTTTTCTATTTCCAGTGCACAAAATATTTCATATATTTTGCGCTTTATATTACGCTCCATATCAGTAAACAGCACTTTTGCCAGTTGTTGCGTGATAGTGCTGCCCCCCTGTACAACTCTCAGATGAATCAGATTGACAGCAAATGCCCGTAAAATGCCTTTTAAACTAACACCATTATGAACATAAAAATCTCTGTCTTCACTGGCAATAACTGCTTTGATAAGCCATTTTGGAAAGTATGAATAGGGAACTATCTCCCTTTTTTGTTCAAAAAATTCGCCTATTATTTCGTTATTGCGATCATAAATTCTGGTAGGAATATCTACAACTTTTGCAGAAACATCTATCTCACTATACGTATATGAATAACCCTCCTTCAATTCCTCTGTGCGATCAATCAGTTGTTTATATTTGAAAAGCTTATCAAGGGTCTTTTGTTTGTCATGTATCCATTCGATATATACAATTGATGTATACAACAGAATCACAGTAAGAACAATAACAGGAATCCCAACAAATGTAAAAAATTTATGTTTTTTCATCCAATCAAATAGATTAACATCCATACCATAAGCCTTGTGATTTTTTAGTTACTATTGCTTGAATAATGCTTCCCTGAAAGCTGGCCACAAGCACCATCTATATCACTTCCGGCACTTTTCCTTATAGAAATGGGTATATTCATAATTTCAAGTCTTTTTATAAATTTATTTATTTCTTCCTGGGTGGGAATTTCTAAGTTATGCTTGCCCTTGTTTAACGGTATAAGATTAAGTTTAATACGGTTATATCTGAACATGGTTTTTAAACGCTGTGCATCTTCTTCAGAAATATTATCTTTCCGCATGATATATTCTATTGTTACTCTATTTCGCGATGCAGGAAATTTATTTTCCAGTAACCGTATGATTTTTTCCATAGGATATTTTTTTTCAACCGGCATATTCTTTGCACGTTTTACCATATCGGTATCATTTAATGATATTGCTAAATTATATGGGCGTTTTTCATCTATAAATCGTTCAATACCTTCATACATACCACATGTCGATATTGTAATTTTTCTTACCGATATATGGAAGCCAAAAGTATAATTCATAATATCAGCAGCTTTTAATACATTATCATAATTAAGGAATGGCTCTCCCATTCCCATAAAGACAACATTATTATTTTTTAATCCTGTTAAACGCCTTACCTGATTTATCTGGTCCAGAATTTCTGCAGTTTGTAAATTACGCTTAAAGCCAATTTTAGCTGTTTCACAAAAAGCGCACCCCATTGGGCAACCTGCCTGGCTTGAAACGCAGATGGTCAATCGTCCTTCATCAGTGCCATCATTACGAATAAAAACAGATTCAATAAAATGACCATCAAAGGTTTTAAATAAAAATTTTTCTGTACCATCAACCACTGATTTTTTACGATCAACCAGTTTTAGCGGTGATATTTCATACTGTTCATCCAGATGGTAGCGCAGATCCTTGGAAAAGTTTGTCATTTCAAAAAAATTATCCACATTGCGCTCATAAAGCCAGTTAAACAGCTGTTTTGCTCTGTAGCTTTTTTCGCCAATAGCTTCAAATAATGATTCAACTTCTTTCAGGGAATAATTTTTAATAAATTCTTTCATACATGAAACTAAATAGAATGTTTAGCTTTATATTTATAAGATACAAATGGGAACATACGATTTAAATATAAAATAAGGTTGGATTGTAAAAAATAGACAAATAGATTTCAAAAAGATATATTTCAATTAAAATTATTTTAATGTAAGGATATACCCAGCATAGCATAGCAGAGTATATCCTTATAAGTTTAATTTCTTAAGATTTCTTTTCATCCTTGACATCATCATCAGAATTCATAGCTTTTTTGAATTCTTTTATTCCTGATCCAATATCCTTTGCGATTTTTGGTATTTTTCCAGCACCAAAAATGATTAAAACTATAAAGAATATTATAAGTAATTCTGGAAGTCCCGGCATACTCATAATAAAAGCCTCCATAATAATATGATTTGCTCACAGATAGTATACTACAATTATTTGTCAAATATTTTAAATATTAGTGTCAAATATTGTAATATTTATTATAATATATGTATCTTATACAGAAAAATCTAATTTTATTTTTAATTATTGCAAACTTATACTGCTGAGGTAAAAACAACTCTTTTTGTTTCGTTATCTTCATAAAATTTTGTATTTTGCATTGCCTTATCTATCTGTAATTTACTACGCTTAATAGTAATAATTACACCAGGGTATGCAATATCGGTTATACTTATGGATGGTTCTTTTTCTAATTTATATTTTTTTTCAATTTCATCCCTTTGGTCCAGTAACATTTTAAGCTGCTTGTTGTTATCTGATAATTCTTTTAATAGTAGCAAACAATTTTTCTTTTTTACCGGTGGCAAAATATTCAGGAATTCCTTTGGATTTTCAAACACTCCCTCACCAAAACTATTTTTAATTTTTTTAAGAATTTCTTCTACATTGGTTTTGTATTTTTCCATCTGTTTGCGCAATTCAGCCAATTCCCGCTCTACAATAAGACTTTTCCCTGCAGTCAGTTTTGTAATATTTTGCAATTGTGAACCTGCAACATTAACTATAATTTCATGACGGGCAGTTGTCTCACCTCCGATAATCTTGCCATGTCTTCCCGTAACAATCACTGCATCATTTGAAAATACTGTACTGTTGATAATAGAATCTTCAATTTCTATTTTTCCTAATGCTTCGATAGATGAATTTAGAACAAATTTTGCTTTTACATACCCGCCAGCAATAATTTTTGCTTCACCCTTTCCACCAATTCCCAATTTTACCACTATGTCACCATTTGCTGTTAGCCTGGCATCATCAACATTCTTATCCACATAAATATCACCGGTTGCATTTACAGTAAAACCCGGTAACACAGAACCCATTATCTGAACCGACCCATCAAAATCAATATTACCTGACTCATAATTTACATCACCTTTAATGATTGCAACTGGCAATACCGACAGTGTTTTGCCTTCAATATCAAGGCAACCATCTATTTGAGAAACAAATATTAATGGATTTGATTCAGAAGGGACAATATTGGAGCCTGGATAATATCCATCTTTCTGGACAATAGTAGCTTCAACTTTTTCTCCATAAATATCAAATCCATCCTCAGGTTTTATACCTGGAATTTTTTGTAAAACTTCCTGTCCTTTTTTTATTTCAATGATTGCACCAACTTCTTTAAAATCGATTCTACCATCATCCAAAAGTTTGCCTGCTTTCTTTTCAATTTGTACTAAAGGAATATAATAATCATCATATCCATTAACGGGTTCTCTGCCACGTGCAACTAAAATTCTATGTACTTTTGGATTATGTGGATCAATTTCATTCATCTGGGATTCGATCTCATTTTTATCAATAATGCCTACTATTTTATTTGCTAAAAGCTGCTGCTCAATATCTTTATATACTGGTAATTTTAAAAATTTTGTTGGGAAAATAATATATGAAGCTTTTAACTTATCTTTTGAAATCTGCAAAGGAAGTTTTAACTGTATCCGGGAAGTTCTCTGATCATAAACAACAAATCCATAATCACTTGCACGATAGCACCCGCTTATTGAATCAAAAATTATACCATCACCGGCTTTAAATGGTTTAAATTTTTCAGATTTATAATATTTATATCCTGAATCCAAATGATACACTATATCAGCAGGATCATCAACTTCAATAACACGTGCAACTATTTCATCTCTATATACAAAATTATAAGGCGAGGAAAGTGTATAAAATTTATTTCCAGTTTCATCTGTTTTTTCAACAAACATTGATGAAACATTTGGATCAAAATAAAAAACAGTTAATTTCATGGAACTTCACCAGGGTATGATTGTATTATACTTTTAATCAGCATTCTGCCCCCTTATATAGTAACTATCGGTTACAAAAATAGTATACATCATTAGATAATTAAATACAACTAAAATTTTGAATAATCAGATTTAAAATAATATAAAGGACAAATATTTTAATTCATTGAAATTATGTATCATTTGATTATTATCTTTCACATATTATTATGGACAAATTATTGTAATTATTGTATATTTTAATAATTTATATTTCTAGGGTACATGATACATGAAACCAAAAAGAATAAATAACAAAATTACTATAGATGAAATAATAAAGCTTTCAAATGAGCTCAATACCATACAGGATTTAGACATACTCCTTGAAAAGTTGCTTTTTGAGGCACGTTCGGCAGTTAATGCAGATGCTGGTTCTATATATATCAAAGATAAAGATGAACTTGTTTTCAGCCATGTCCAGAACGATACACTGACTAAACGACTATCACCTGGACAGAAACTGATTTATACAACATTCCGCGTCAAAATAAACACCAGTTCAATTGCGGGTTTTGTTGCATCAACCGGAAATTTATTAAATATACCGGATGTGTATAATATACCCCCAGATGTAACCTATAAATTTAATGCCACATATGATGTTATTTCACATTACAAAACAACCTCCATGCTTACTGTTCCACTACAAACAGTTAATGGGGCAATTATTGGTGTGTTACAGCTGATTAACGCAAAAGACGATAAAGGTAATGTAATACCTTTTACAAAAGACGACGAACCTATAGTAATGCTGTTTGCAAATAATGCAAGTCTTGTTTTACAGCGTGCACGGATGACGCGCGCAATATTACTAAGGATGATAAGCATGGCCGAATTGCGAGACCCAAAAGAAACTGGTGCCCATGTTAACAGAGTTGCTACGTATGCAATTGAACTGTATGAACAGTGGGCAAAACGCCATCATATTAACGAAAAAGAGATAGAAACCAACAGGGACATTTTACGAATGGCTGCCATGCTCCATGATGTGGGAAAAGTTGCCATCTCGGATTTGATTTTGAAGAAGCCAGCACGCTTTACCGAAGAAGAGTACCAGATTATGAAAAGCCATACATATTTAGGTGCACGCCTGTTTAAGGATACACAATCACAATTTGACGAGATAGCAAGTATTGTAGCATTAACACATCATGAAAACTGGGATGGAACCGGTTATCCCGGTTATATTGATTTAGATACTGGCAAACCTTTAGAAAAAGACAGCAAGGGAAACCCATTAGCGCGTAAGGGGGAAGAAATCCCTATTTATGGTCGTATTGTTGCTCTTGCTGATGTGTATGATGCATTATCATCTAAAAGAGTATATAAAGATGCATGGAATGAAAATGATGTTCTCAATGAAATTAAATTAGCCAGTGGTAAGAAATTTGATCCTGAACTTATAGATATTTTCTTTTCTTGCTATGACTTTCTTAAATCGATCAGGTTACGATACCCTGACAGTGAATAATATATAAAGGGGTATGCTCTTTTTACATGCCCCTTTATTTTTAAACCATTTTTTTCTCAATCAAAAGTTCTGCAATCTGAATAGCATTAAGCGCAGCACCTTTTCGTATATTGTCAGACACTATCCACATGTTTATGCCATTGGGTATTGATTCATCTTCCCGTATTCTTCCCACAAAGACATCATCCTTACCGGCAGCATGAATTGCCAGAGGATATTCATTCTTTGAGGGACCATCAACCACTGTAACACCTTTTGCAGAACGTAGCAGTTCACGTACTTCCTGCGGTGTTATCTTCTTCTCGGTTTCAATATTTACTGATTCTGAGTGGCCATAAAATACTGGGACTCTTACTGTAGTTGCAGTTACCTGTATTGAGCTATCGCCCATAATCTTTTTAGTTTCATTAACCATCTTCATTTCTTCTTTTGTGTATCCATTTTCAAGGAATACATCAATGTGTGGTAACACATTAAATGCTATCTGATGTGGATATACTTTTCGCTGTGATATGGGTTTTCCATTCATAATATCTTTTACCTGAATCTGAAGTTCCTCAATTGCTTTAAGGCCAGTTCCGGAAACAGCCTGATAGGTATTTACAACTATTCGTTTTATCTTTGCAACATCATGTATAGGCTTCAGAGCAACTACCATCTGAATTGTAGAACAATTGGGATTAGCGATAATGCCATTGTGCCAGTCAACATCATTTGGGTTAACTTCCGGAACCACCAGAGGGACATCCTTTTCCATTCGCCAGGCTGAACTATTGTCAATAACAATACAGCCGGATTCAGCAGCTTTTCGAGCTACTTCTCTACTTATGGAAGCACCTGCAGAAAAAAGCCCAATATCGAATCCTTTAAAAGCATCATCTGTTACCGGTTCAACAGTAACCTTTCGATCACCAAACTCTATTGTTTGTCCAACAGTAGTTTTTCCCAGGAAGCGAATATTGTTAATAGGAAAATTGCGTTGCAATAAAATTTTTCTGAATTCAATGCCAACTGCACCTGTTGCACCTAAAATTACCACATTGTATTTTTTCATAATGAATGATCCCCCTGCATTTTTACTTATTGTGTATTTGTCATATATAGCACTTTTTTTTGTCAATAATAACTTTTTTATTTTATCAATTAGTCATAAAAAATTATTTTTCACATTAATTATTTCAAAATCATTACCATAATTGTATTTCGCAATTGACAAATATTTTCGCTTTACTCATAACGTATTAATAATGTTTATCATTTTGTGCGATAGTCACTTTTAACTAAATTTCAGGTTAAATAAACAATACATCAAGATTTTGTCATTGCAAATCCCGGAGTGGTGAAGCAATCTAAATCTTAAAAACAAGATTGCTTCGTCATCCCAATACAATCAAGACTCGCAATAACGATAGGATCACGTCATTGCGAGTCTCGAAGGGACGTGGCAATCTCTTTGATAAATCTGGGATTGCTTCGTTGCACTCGCAATGACCTGGTATGGAAGGAATTGCGTTGTTGCTATGCCCATCATAAAGTGATATTATAGATGTGATAATTTTCTATTGACTGCTAAAAAAGCGCTTTTAGCAATGATTGGACAGCAATTACTTACTTTGGATAAAATTCTATCCCTGGAGGAACATTTATGAAAAAAGCATTAATTGTTGGTGCTACCGGATTTGGCGGCTTAGGGTTGATTGAAATTCTTTTGCGTCATAAAGGTTTTCAGATTGCACAATTAGTTGCCCGCAAGGATGTTGGCAAAAAAATATCAGAAGTGTTCCCGCATCTTGAAGGTTTTTGCGATATGCCAGTACAATCACCCGAAGAAATCAATTACGACGATATAGATATTGCATTTTTCTCAACTCCTGATAAAGCAGGCATGCAGATGATTCATACATTTTATAAAAAAAACATCCCGGTTATTGACTTCAGCGGTGATTTCAGGTTTGCCACTGTTGATGACTACACTATATATGCCAAAAATAAAGGCATGAATACCGAACACGCTTCCCCTGACGTACTTGCACATACTGTGTATGGATTGCCCGAAAAATATGCAGAAAAAATTAAAAAAGCAAAAATTGTGGGCAACCCAGGCTGTTTTGCCATAGCTATGATTTTGGGATTATTACCTGCAGTTGAGACAGGCATCATTGATTCTGAAACAATCATCTGTGATGGCAAAACAGGTGTATCCGGTGCAGGCAAAAATCCAGGTGAAGCTAATTTTTATCCTCAGCGGTATGAAGATGTCAATACCTATCGTGAAGGGCATCATCAGCATATCGTGGAAGTTGAAAATATAGTCAATGCCCATAGTAAAAAGAAACACAAAATTTTATTTATTCCGCAAATCGTCCCTCTAAACCGAGGCATTCTTGTTACAATATATGCTGATGTACAATCAACCATAACCAGTGATGAGCTATTTGAAATGTACAAAAGCTACTACACCAATAAGCCGTTTATCCATATCACACACCGTTCCTGCCACACCACTGATGTTCGTGGAACTAATCGATGCCAGATACGCCCTTCCATAGACTCAAGGACAGGCAAGCTTTTTATAACCTCAGTTATTGATAACCTTATAAAAGGTCAATCTGGCAATGCTGTTCAAAATGCTAATTTAATCATGGGATTTGATGAAACCGAAGGCCTTATGGTCCCTGCTTTTTATCCATAAATAATTATTCATGAGCGGGAACCATTGGTACAAACCGTACGTACGTTATTACTTTCTGTGAATAATTGTTTCCGTTACGGACAATTTTGACCAGTTCTTGATGATAATCACCAACCGGTGCAACCAGAATGCCACCATCTTCTTTAAGCTGACTCAGCAATGCATCTGGTACTGTAGGAGGGGCAGCGGTGAGCATGATGACATCAAACGGAGCATGTTCAGGCCAACCCTTATAGCCATCACCAATTTTAACGGTAACGTTTTTATAGCCTAAGGATTTCAATCGCAACGCAGCCTGTTTACCAAGAGGTTCAACTATTTCAATAGTAAAGACTTCCTTTGCAAGCAACGATAAAATTGCCGCCTGATACCCTGATCCTGTGCCAATCTCAAGTACTTTCTCACTGCCATCAAGTTCACATAATTCAGTCATCAGTGCAACAATATATGGCTGAGATATGGTCTGACCATAACCAATTGGCAACGGATGATCTTCATACGCCTGAGGTATACTGAGTTCTGGCACAAATTTGTGTCGTTCTACCTGCAGCATTGCCTGTAATACACGAGGGTCTCTGATTCCACGGGCTTCTATCTGTTTTTTTACCATTAATTCACGAAGCTGCTGCAATGATTCCCCCTTTACATCATTGAAGGTGGCATTGAATAATGATACAAGAGCTATCGCTACTGCAATCAGTATAAAAATAACTGTCGTTATTTGCCAATTCATTTTTTAAAATATACTGTTTTGTGCTAATGCTTTTGATAATAAATATAAATTTTTTTATTTATCTTGACAAGTTTTTTATAATAATTATTGATTTCCTTTTCAAACTTGAATTAAATATTTTGATTTACATTTTATCATATTTACTACTATAGTAAGCGATAGTTACTGGCAACAGGTACATTGTTATGTCCAAATCAATAGAAGGAGTTATTGCTTCACCAGGTATAGTCATAGGGAAAGCCTATATTTATCGAGGTGACAATATCATTATTCCCAAATACACCATAACAGATGACCAGGTTGAAAAAGAAATACAAAGGTATGATGAATCCCTTGCAAAAACCAAAGAAGAAATCAAAGCTATACAATCGCAGATAGCAACCAGTTTATCCAATGATATGGCCGATATATTCAAAAGCCATTTGATGGTTCTTGAAGATCCATATCTGGATCAAAAAGTTCGTGAAACCATCAGCAAGGAAAAACGTAATGCAGAATGGGTTTTGAATGATATCACATTACAACTGATTCAGAGCTTAAAATCAATTGAAGATGAATATTTGCGTGAACGAATTATCGATATCTCGGATATTAACAAGCGGCTTATTAATAATTTACAAAAAACACACGATGAATCACTGGCCGATTTAAAAGAAGAGGTTATTGTAGTAGCAACTGACCTGACACCATCTGATACGGCTATGATGAATAAAAAATATGTTTTGGGCTTCATTACCGATCGTGGTGGCAGAACTTCCCATACAGCAATTATGGCACGTGCACTGGAAATCCCCGCAATAGTTGGTACCCAGGTTGGCACTTCACTTATAAAGCACGGTGATACTATCATACTGGATGCTATACACGGGAAAATAATTGTTAACCCATCCAAAGATGAAATTGGTGAATATGAAAAATACCGCGAAGATCTAAAACAGCTTGAAAGTGAATTAGCCGCTATAATTGAACTTCCTTCCCATACTCTTGATAATGAAACTATATATATTTATGGCAATATAGAAATCCCCGATGAAATGAATATTATACGGGATCACGGTGCACAGGGTATTGGGCTTTTTAGATCAGAATTTTTGTTTCTGGATAAATCTTTACCTGATGAAGAAAAACAGTTTGAAGAATATAAAAAGGTGGTTGAGTTCTTTAATCCTCACCCTGTTACTATTCGTACGCTTGATATAGGTGGCGATAAAATTTATGCTTTTACCAAGCAATACAAAGAGCGAAACCCCTTCTTAGGATGTAGAGCCATACGATTTAGCCTTGAAAATGAATTTTTATTCAGGCCACAACTCAGGGCAATACTGCGTGCTTCAGCGTTTGGTAATGTTAAATTGATGTTTCCCATGATTTCTTCTGTTGAAGAGCTTCTCAAAGCAAAATCAATTTTATATGAAGAAATGGAAAATTTACAGAAATTGGGGATACCTTTTAATCAAAATTTACCTGTTGGCATAATGATTGAGGTACCTTCAGCCGCAATAAATGTTGATATATTCTGTAAATATTGTGATTTCTTTTCTGTTGGAACCAATGACCTGGTTCAATACACATTAGCTGTTGACCGCATCAGTGAAAAAATAGCATATCTTTATAATCCGCTAAATCTGGCTGTACTAAGGCTTTTAAAATTAATTGCTGATGTTGCAAATCAGAATAATATCTCTCTTTCAATATGCGGTGAGATGGCAGGTGAACCAAAATATACCATGCTTTTACTTGGTTTAGGATACCGACAATTATCTATGAGTTCTGCATTCATGTACCAGATTAAACGTATCATACGTTCTGTTACCGTTGAGGAGTGTAAAGACATGGTTAACAATTTGATGCAACTGGATAATACGTATGACATAGAAAATGCAATGATGGAAGTATTAAACAAAAAATTTCCCAATATGTTTTTCAAATAATTCACTCACCATGAAATTATATCACGACTTAGCAGAATATTATTTCACAATAGAGAAGTGTCACAGGAATATTAATGACGATATACATCTTATTAAAGAACTTGCTGCAAACATACCAAATCCTGTCTTACTTGATTTAGGTTGTGGAACAGGCGAACACCTCAATGAATTATATAAATGTGGGTTTACATGTACCGGTTTAGATAACAGTAAAAATATGCTAACACATGCTAAACTGCGATTTCCCAATGCTGCTAACTTTATTCTTTCAGATATCACAAACTTTGACTTTTTTGAAAATTTTGATATAGTCATTTCTTTATTTGGTTCATTTGATTATATGATACATGATGAGGACGTTGACAGAGTGTTATGGAATACATGGAGAGCTTTGAAAAATAATGGTTTTGGACTTTTTGAAATATGGAATGCAATACCTGTCAGGGAAATTAAGGAAAAACCATTAACAACAGTATCAAACGTTACATATAAAAACCTGACGATTAAACGGGAACGTGGCTTTACTCTCATACCTGATAATAATAAAACAATTGCCCAGGTAGACTATAGATATACCATTTCAGATGGCAATTCAACCCGACATGTAAAAGATAAACATATTATGCGTGCTTTTTTTAAAGAAGAGATAGAAGAATTTTTACATAATAATGGTTTTAAAATTGTTACTATCTATGCCAATTCCAAAAAAGAACCATTTATAAAAACATCCAACAAACTTTTAATTCATTTTAAAAAGAATTAAAAAAAATATCCATGACCGTTTGATAGCCATGGATAATAATTACTTTGTACAAAATATTTATTACATAATCTATGTATAATTGTGTTTGGTCAATAATTCATTGCTTACGTCTGAAATTATTGATTCCCGTACTGTATCTTTCCACTGCTCATTAAGTTTCTCGGTCTTTTGCCTGTCTTTAAAAAATTTTTCAGGTTCTTCCAATGATAAGAACAGTACTTCTTCCATGCTTGTAACAGGATGGAATATTAGCTGTTTTCGTACATATTCAGGTATCTTTTCCAGATCTTTTTCATTATCCTTAGGTATGATAATATGAGTGATTTGTGCACGATGTGCAGCCAGTACCTTTTCTTTTAATCCACCTATTGGGAGTACTTTGCCACGTAAGGTTATTTCACCTGTCATGGCAACATCACATCGAACCGGGATCTGGCTTAATAATGAAGCAATAACCACACCCATAGTAATGCCCGCAGAAGGTCCATCTTTAGGGATTGCACCTTCAGGAACATGCAGGTGTATATCATGCTTACGCAATACATCTTCGGGTATATTAAAATACTGAGCATTAGCACGTACATAGGTAAAAGCTGCATGAGCAGATTCTTGCATCACCTCACCCAACTGGCCTGTCAGTATAAGTTGACCTTTCCCTTTTATCAAAGAAGCTTCAACCTGTAACACATCTCCTCCTACTTCAGTCCAGGCAAGTCCATTGGCAAGGCCTATCTCACTTTTTTGTTCTTTTTCACCATATTTAAACTTGATAGGTCCTAAATACTCGTGCAGGATATCAACAGTTATTTCACGAACATGCGAAGAGCCATGTTTTACAACTTCACGTGCAACTTTACGGCAAACTTTTGCTATCACTCGTTCTAAACTTCTTACACCAGCTTCACGTGTATAATGACGTATGGTATACAGCATCATATCTTCGCTATATTTGATATTTGACTCACTCAGTCCATTTTCTTTAATTTGCTTGGGTAGTAAGAACTGCAATCCAATATTTAATTTTTCCGGTTCGGTGTAACTATTAATTTCAATTATTTCCATTCTGTCCTGTAGGGGAGCAGGTATCCTGTGCTGTACATTAGCAGTTGTTATAAACAGCACATCTGAAAGGTCATAGGGCACTTCAAGATAGTGATCTACAAATGTGTTATTCTGCTCTGGATCAAGAACTTCAAGCAATGCAGATGAAGGATCACCTCTGAAATCCATTGACATCTTGTCAACTTCATCAAGCAGGAATACAGGGTTAACAACACCCGCTTTTTTCATCTGCTGGATAATTCTTCCCGGTAACGCACCTACATATGTTCTCCGATGGCCACGTATTTCAGCTTCATCACGAACACCACCAAGCGACATCCTTACAAATTTCCTCCCCAATGCTCTGGCAACGGAACGCCCTAAAGATGTTTTCCCAACACCAGGAGGGCCAACAAAACATAATATTGGGCCTTTTAATTTATTTGACAAGTGACGCACCGCTATATATTCAATAATCCTTTCTTTAACTTCTTCAAGCCCATAATGATCTTCATTGAGAACCTGCATTGCATGATCGATATCACGATTGTCTCGTGTGCGCTTATACCATGGAACATCACGCAACCATTCGATGTATGTACGCACAACAGCAGACTCAGCTGATAGAGGAGGCATCTTTTCCAGACGTTTAAGTTCCTTTAATGCTTTATCTTTTGCTTCCTTTGACATCTTTGCTTCTTCAATTGATTTTCGCAACTCTTCAACTTCATCAGCTAAATCATCACCCTGCCCCAATTCTTTTTTTATTACTTTAATCTGTTCATTGAGATAATATTCTTTCTGGGTTTTTTCCATCTGTTTTCTAACCTTACCCTGTATCTTTTTTTCAATATACATTATCTCAATTTCCCCATTAATCAGCTCAATGAGTTTTTCTATCCTTTCTACAGGGTTACCCAATTCCAGTATTGCCTGTTTATATTCAACTCGCATTGTAATATACGAAGCAATAACATCAGCCAGATGTGAAATATCCTCAATCTGCATCACGGTAGTTAATGCTTCCTGAGGAACTTTTTTATTTAATTTAATATATTTTTCAAAGGTATCAATTAAATTGCGCTTTAAGGCTTCTACCTTTGAATCAGTTTCATATGGACGCTCAATATCCTTAATCCCTACTGTAATACCATCATCAGTTGATTCAAATTGTGAAATATACACACGTGAAATACCCTCAACCAGCACTTTAACAGTACCGTCAGGTAATTTTAAAAGCTGAAGAATCTCGGAAAGGGTTCCAACATCATGAATATCTTCTTTCTTTGGGTTTGCTATCTGTGAATCAACCTGAGCAGCAAGGACCAATAGACGGTCACCCTTCATTGCCGAATCCAGCGCTTTAATTGAGATATCCCGGCCAACAAATAGTGGTATTACCATATGTGGGAATATTACCATATCCCGTAATGGCAATAAGGGGTATCGTTTAAAGTAATCTATATCTTTCTTCATAGTTTCTCCTGAATTGTGTGAGTAGTGTTCCAATACATAAAATACTGAAAATAGTGCAATCCGGACACATACTTACGCACTTTTTTCTGCCGATTTCTGAATAATTTCAGGGGATTTTCTGTACAGTACAACATCCTCGTTAATGATAACCTTAGCTATGGTTTTCTTGGAAGGAATCTCATACATCAGATCCAGCATTATCTCTTCAAGAACTGACCGCAATCCACGTGCGCCGGTTTCGCGTTCTATTGCAATCTGAGCTATTGCATCAATGGCTGAATCAGTAAATTCAAGTTCAACATTTTCAAAGGCAAATATTTTCTGGTATTGCTTAGTTAAAGCATTGCGCGGTTTTGTTAAAATTTCCCTTAAAGCCTGTTTGTCAAGCTCATGCAATACAGCATGGACATGCAATCTGCCTACAAACTCTGGAATTAAACCATACCGTATAAGATCTTCAGGGATCATTTTCTCCAGTATATTGATTTTGCCAATATCTTTCACTGACTTAACTTCCGCACCAAATCCCATGGTTTTATTACCAATGCGAGCATGAACAATTTTATCCAGCCCAACAAATGCGCCACCACAAATAAACAAAATGTTCTTGGTATCAATGGATATGAACTCCTGATGAGGATGTTTTCTGCCACCCTGTGGTGGAACATTGGCAATAGTTCCTTCAACAATCTTTAATAAGGCCTGCTGTACACCTTCACCAGATACATCACGTGTAATAGATGGGTTTTCAGATTTACGTGAAATCTTATCGATTTCATCGATATAAATTATTCCTATCTCAGCCCTTTTAACATCGCCATCTGCATTTTGAATCAGTCTCAGCAATATATTTTCTACATCCTCACCCACATAGCCTGCTTCGGTCAGTGATGTTGCATCTGCTATGGCAAATGGTACTTTTAGAATTTTTGCCAGTGTTTGTGCAAGCAACGTTTTACCACTTCCCGTTGGGCCAATTAATAAAATATTGCTTTTATCTAATTCAACGTCGCCTTTGCGTAAATTAAAGTTACTGGTAATTCGTTTATAGTGGTTATAGACTGCTACTGAAAGAACTTTCTTTGCATATTCCTGCCCAATAACATATTCATCAAGAATAGCTTTAATCTCATGAGGTTTTGGTAAATTGCTGGTTAAAAGGTCGCCGCCTTCTAATGCCCAGTCTTCTTCCAGTATCTCATTACATAATTCTATACATTCATCACAGATATATACATTAGGACCAGCAACTAATTTTCGTACCAGGTCCTGGCTTTTCCCACAAAATGAACAATAATGGGTTATGTCAGGCTTGCCATTATCTTTTTTCTTATTTGACATATATCCTCTTAATAATAATTATCTCTTATACATTACTTATCTACTATCTTTTTGAATAACTTTATCAATTAATCCATACTCTACGGCTTCCTGGGCATCCATAAAATAATCCCTGTCCACATCTTTTTCAATTTTTTCTATAGGCTGTTTGGTATGGATGGCATATATTTCATTCAACTTTGACTTAATTTTCAGGATTTCCTTGGCATGAATAGCAATGTCAGAGGCCTGCCCCTGAAAGCCACCCATTGGCTGATGAATCATTATACGCGAATTTGGCAGTGCAGAACGTTTTCCTGGTGCACCCGCTGCCAGTAGCAGTGAAGCCATTGAAGCTGCCTGCCCCAGGCATATAGTTGCAACGTCAGGCTTAACGTACTGCATGGTATCATAAATAGCCAGACCAGATGTTACAATGCCTCCTGGTGAGTTAATATATACATAAATATCCTTGTCAGGGTCTTCTGCTTCCAGAAATAACAACTGAGCTATGACTAAACTTGCTACATGGTCATCAATTGCATCTCCAATGAAAATGATACGATCCTTTAATAAACGGGAATATATATCATATGCCCGCTCACCACGTGCTGTTTGTTCTACAACAATTGGTACAAGATAGCTCATGAAATTACCTCAACAAATTTATAAATTTCTAAATAACCATATATATAGTGTAGCATCTGTTCCCGTAACTTCTATAATTTGTTATGAATGTCTATTCACTTCTTCTGAGTAATATATTCCTGAAAAGTTACAGGCTTAAGCATCTTAATATCTGCATTCTGATAAATAAAATCATATGCTGTATCCAGTATTAAATCACCTTCAATTTCATCCCTGTTCCCTTTTTCCTCAATCACTTTTACGACTTCTTCTTCTGTAACGCCATTTTGTTCAGCTATTGATTTGATGAATTTCTGGAACTGTTCTTCAGAAACTTTAAGCTGCTCAAGTTCGGCAATCTTTGTTAACACCAGTGCATTTTTAATATTGCGCTGAGCTTCATCCATAATAGATTTCGATAGCTCTTCAGGATTAATCCCAAAAATTGAAGCAAACTCATTGATATCTTTGCCAACATTGCCAAATCGTGACTGCAATCTCCTGAAAATAGCATACATCTCTTTTTGTATCAAGGATTGGGGTATGTCAAATTTACTGTTTTCAACAATCTTTGTCAGTATATCATTCTTTGCCTGATTCAGTGTCTGCTCTTTTGCATAGGTTTCCAGATTTTCCCTGATTCGGGTCTTCAACTCCTCAAGAGAATTGTATTCTCCCACACTTTTAGCAAATTCATCATTGAGTTCAGGTAACTGTCGCTCAAAAATCTCTTCAACCTTCACCAGATACGTTACCTTTTGCCCCTTGAGATCTTCCACTTCATAATCTTTGGGGTATTTAACTTTAATTTCTTTCTCTTCACCTTTTTTCATCCCAATAATATCATCATCAATAGCCCATGATTCTTTGCTCTTGCCAACAACAAGGCTGTGCGAGGTAAAGGCAGTTGCATCTATCTCTTCGGATGATTTGTCATCAATGCGCTTCATTTTAATTGTTACCTGATCACCTTTAGCTACCCTGGCATCTTCACCTTCTTTTTTGGTTACCGTTGCCATCCGTTCACGCATTGATTCTATTTCAGCATCAACATCTTCATCGGTTACTTTTACTGTTTTTTGCTCAACATGAATGCCTTTATAATTGCCAAGCTCAATAGTTGGCGGTATATCAAATTCTACTATAAAAGAAAAAGGCTTTCCTTTTTCAAGGTCTTTAAAATCAAATACAGGCTGGCTTACTGGCGTATAGCCCTTCTGTTCAATGGCTTCAATATACGCAGACCGCACAATATTTTCGGCAGCTTCACCTGTAACAAATTCAGCATATTTTTTTTCAACTAAATCAAGCGGCGCTTTCCCAACCCTGAAGCCTTTAATTTCAGCCTTCTTCTGAACATTTTTTAAAACCTTTTCATATTCAGCATCAACACGGTCATTAGGTATTTCAATATCAAGACGTATCCGTGCATTTTCAAGTTTTGACTCTTTAATTTCCAAGGTTGACTCTCCTCATTATATATTAAAATATTATATAGTAAATTCATTACCAGATAAAATGAAGATGGGATACTTTTACGTTAATCATACAGGGCTGATACATCAATTTTTCATGGAAAGACCATGAAATATATGAATAATGTACTATTATAGCACAATTTTGAGTTAACTATAGAATAAACGATTGATTTTTTGTATATTTAATTTTACCATACATACCGTCAAATACTTTTTTAAGCGATAGTTATTAATATATTAGCCTTTTAATAGATTAAGGAATGAAACATTTATGGATAAAACCTATTATGCAAAAAAATACCTGATTCCAATAAACGACAGCGACATAGATTGGGATAATGAATTTAACCAGGACGAGAAGAATATTTTGCGTGGTATTAATCAAAGAGTTGTAAAAGGCATGCATTTAGATGAAATTCTCGATTTTGTTTTTGATGAAGCATCGAAAATATTACCACTGGACAGACTGGATGTTGCTTTTCTTGATGATGATAACACGCGACTTGTATTGTACTATACAAAAACCTCTTACAATGACATACATCTTCTCAGGGGATATTCTTCTGATATTCAGGGAGGATCTATCCAGGTAGTATTAAATACAGGTTATCCAAGTATTATTAATGACCTTGCATCACATTTATCAAGCTATCCAAAAAGTGAATCAGCTCAACTTCTATTAAAGGAAGGGATTCATTCATCAATTGCTTCACCACTTAAAGTAGACAACCGGGATGTAGGTATTATCATGTTCAGGAGTAAGCAAATTAATGCCTATACCATGCATCACATCAAATTGCTATTAGCCTTCAGGGATCGTTTAGCTCAGGCAGTAGAAAAGACGTACCATATAGAAAAATTAACTGCAACGATCAACGCATACATGGAAATGCTGGGTTTTATTACTCACGAGTTAAAAAATCCATTAGCTTCAATTATAACTCTGGGAAGAACAATAGCATCGGGGTACTTTGGTGAAATAAGTGATAAAAATAAAGAAATGGTAAACAGGATTGTAAAGAAAACTGAATATTTACACAATATTGCACTTGAATACCTTAATTTAGCGCGTTTTGAATCTGGTGTTTTTAATACAAAATTTTCCGAAGTCAATTTTTTTGAAGAGATAGTTACATCATCAATAGATTTTGTAGAAACCAACCTGAATGAAAAAAAGATGAAAATTATTTTACACAATAATGCTGGGAATATAAAAGTATTATGTGACCCAGAACTCATGAAAATTGTCATGAATAATTTATTAAGTAATGCAATAAAGTATGGATACCATAATGGACAGATTATATTGCTTGTAACTGCTGATGAAAATATTATTCATGTAAGTGTAAAGAATGACGGACCTGGATTCCCAGAAAGTGAGAAAGTAAAACTTTTTAAAAAATTTTCAAGACTAAATACACCTGAATTAATGGATCAGAGTGGCCATGGCGTTGGCCTTTATGTAACATGGAAAATCATTCAAATGCATTCGGGCCATATCTGGGCACATTCAGAACAAGGCAAATGGGCTGAATTTACTTTTGAAATACCATTGCGTATGGATCAATGCCTCATACAACCTTCACGCTCATTTCAGGATGATGTAATGAGATAGTATGATGTTAATAAATTAGTAATATACTGAATTCTATTGAGAATTCCATAATTCAGATTTCTCCTCACTTTCACAACCTCAATAACCTCAGATAAATAATCCCATTGATCTCGCTTCGATAAATTCAACAACCTCGATGTAGAGAAGAATCCTGTTAATTAAAAATTTAGATTCTTTCCTATGCTCAGTATATCAATTATTGCCTCATTTTTATCAATTTGGGTAAGTGCAATCGAAGTCTAGGATTGATCTATATAATTATGATAGAATAAAAAAAAGCTGCTTTTAATTAAGCAGCCTTTTAAAAAATGAGCGGGAAACGGGATTTGAACCCGCGACCTCAACCTTGGCAAGGTTGCACTCTACCGCTGAGTTATTCCCGCCTATTGCGAGCGAAGGGACTTGAACCCCCACACCCTAAGGTACTAGATCCTAAGTCTAGCGCGTCTACCAGTTCCGCCACGCTCGCATACTAAAATACAATATCAAAAAATCAAGTAATTTTTTCAAGCTAAATTTATATTGCGCAGCGGAATTTGGGTTGCCCGAGACTCGAACTCGGAACCATCTGATTAAGAGTCAGGTGCTCTACCAGTTGAGCTAGCAACCCCTCTTTCAAATACTTAAACCTGACTTTAGTTAATCAAAAAATAATTTAAAATAAAGATTTTTTCAATATTAAATTATGTAATTATGTGTCAAGTTTTTTTTAAAGCAATTATAAAAATAATAGGTTAAAATAGTAATTATTATAAAAAATAGCTCTTTAGCTAAAATTTCTAAAAAAATTTCATGTTAATTACTTATTGCAGCAATAATTTGTTTTAATTCTTCAAAACGATATGGTTTGGGTAATATCCCATTAAAACCATAATCTTTATAATTAGACATAACAGGATCATTTGAATACCCACTGGAAACTATTACTTTAAATTCGTTGTCAAATTTGCGAATCTGTGTTATAGTATCTTTACCACCTTTTTTACCTGGTATAGTTAAATCCATAATGGCAAATGAATAATGCTGGTCTGATTCTTTTGCCACTAAATATTTTTTATAGGCTTCATCGCCATCACAGGCTATATCCACTTCATAACCCAATTCCTCTAACATCGTGCGTAAAATAAACTGAATGTTTTCATCATCCTCCAGAACCAGTACTCTACCTTTTCCAATAAATGAGATTTCATTACCATTTTCATCTATCGTTTCAACTTTTTTTTCAGTTGCTTTAAGATATATATCAAAACATGTGCCTTTACCTGGTTGTGAATCAACAAATATATAGCCACCATGTTGTTTAATGATTGAATAAACTACCGTCAATCCCAGGCCAGTGCCATGTGGTTTAGTAGTGTAATATGGGTCAAAAATCTTTTCAATATTTTCATTTTGTATTCCCGGGCCGTTATCCTCAATTGAAATTCTTATATATTTATCATTACCAATAATAGCTTTAATGGGATCATCTTCATTAACATTCAATGCATAAACTTTCAACAGACCATGATCATTCATAGCTTCCCGAGCATTAATTACTATATTCTGAATAACCTGGCTGATTTGCCCTTCATCCACCTCTACATTATAGAGATTATCATCTATGATAAACTTAGATTCTATACCAGAACCACGCAATACAAAAGTAACTATGTCTTTTAACATAGTATGTAAAGAAGTAACCTTCTTTACCGGAGCACCTCCTTTTGCAAACGTCAGTAATTGCTGCGTGAGCTCTTTTGCTTTAAATGACGCTTTTTCAGCATCATTAATATGCTGATACAATTCTGATGACGCATTCATTCTAGTTTTAATTAAAGAAAGATTACCTACAATTGAGGTAAGTATATTATTAAAATCATGAGCAATGCCTGCTGCCAGAAGCCCAACTGATTCTAATTTTGAAGTCCGTGCAATATGCTCCTCTATTATTTTCCTTTGTGTTATATCGCGTAAAACAACGATTGTTCCTGTAATACTATTCATCTGGTCTTTTAATGGCAGGATATATAATTCAATGTTATAGGAAACATTACCAACATGCAGAATACATTCATTTGAGATTGATTTTTGCTGTAATATTTCAATTATAGTATTAAAAGTAAAATTAACTGGTTGCTTACAATCCAAATCAAGGATAGATATAATATCTTTTCCTATGAGTTCATCGTATTCTTTATTCAGGAGATTACAGGTTGCATTATTTACCAGTAGTATTACCGCTGCTCTATCAGTTACTATAACAGCATCATTAATGGACTCAAGTACCCGGTTAAAACGTTCTTTTTCTTCAAATAACTGGATATTGCGAAGTGTTAGTTCTTCTTTTGTTTTTATTAAATCATTATTAATTTTTTGTAATTCTTTATACTGTTCATATATAATCTGCGCACTTCGTTTCAACTGAGTAATATCAATAATTGAGCTAATGACTAACTTTTCCCCTGAAGAAACAAAAACATCAGAGTTAATAATACAATCTTTTAATAATCCATTCTTTGTTTTAAACGTTACATGGAAATCTTTAACTTTTTCATTTGTCCTTAGAGTATGAATATAATTCTGCAACTCTTCTTTATCAGCAAATATATTTAATTCAAATATTGACCTGCCAATGGATTCCTCAGGCACATAGCCAAATGTTTGGTATGCTGCTTCGTTAACTTCTCGGTAAACTCCATCTCTGAATGTATTTATAGTCATTGGAATGGGGCTTGAATAAAATGCTTTATAAAACTTTTCTTCAGAAGTTTTTAATTCCAATTCAATTTTTTTGCGGTCGCTTATATCTGAAGCTGAGCCTAAAATGGCAATACGGCCATTATACATTATTGTAGCTACATTAAAATCAATCCACTTTACTATATTATTTTTTGTTATTATTCTTGCCTCGTACCTGTTTATTATATCTTCACCGCGCTGGCGAGCATCTGCACGTAATCTGGCAGACTCAACATCATCGGGATGAACAAAATAATAAAAAGGCTTGCCAATAATTTCTTCTTCAGAGTATTCAAGGATATGTGCAGTTTCTGGATTAATCCACTGCAAAATGTCATCCTGAATAATAAATATTGCAGTTAATACAGAATTTGCCAATGTTTTAAATTTTTCTTCTCTTTCTATTAGTTTTATTTCAGATAATTTTTTTTCATGAATATCAGTACCAACACCTGAAAGGCCTAAAAAATTACCCTGCTCATCATAATGTGATTGTGATATTGTAAGAACATACCTGTATAAACCATCTTTTGTAATTAAGCGGTATTCCAATGGTTCAATAATTCTCTTTTTTACCCTTTCATAACTTTCCAATACCATTGGTAAATCTTCAGGAAATATAAATTCAGTGAAAGATTTACCAATCAATTCATAAGGGTAAAACCCAATAAAATTTTTTATGTTTGAACTTATATACCGAATAATGCCATCTTTATCAACCTGATATACTATATCATGAAACGGGCTTATTTTGACATCATCAAATTGTGAATGTGCCATTAAACTTTTAATTAAAAATCTATCTATAATAACACCAACCTGTTGCCCAATAGCTTCAAGTAAAGGGTTAATGGTTTCAGGAATTTTATTAGTAGAATGTGAACCAATGTTAATAGCACCTATAACACGATCATGTAATAGTACCGGAATTGTTGCTACAGCCTTTATTCCTTCAACCTTTCTGAAGTCTTTATCAGATAAATTCATTGTAGTGTAATCAATATACTGTGGTTGCCCCTTCATTATAAGCTGATAGTTCCAGCTATCGGGTGTATATCGGGAAGCTTTCTCTAAAAAAGTTGCATTAAATCCTTTTGCAAAGGTCAACTTAAGTTCCTGTGTTAGCGGATCAATGATGTATATACCACCACAATCCATTCCCGTAACTCTTAGTGTTGTATCTAAAATATAGTTAAATACATCAGCAAAATGGTCGGCATCTTCATCAAAGATTTGTAACTGATACAAATCTTCATATATTTTTTTCATTATATAAGGAATCTTCTGGTTAAATTTAGGTACAATTAACAGTACATCACGTTTATTAAACTTTATCTTATGTAGTGAGAAACTATAAGGAATGTGTTTATCGGGAACATCGATTATTATTGTTGGTTTATCGATCGTCAACTTCTCAAAGTAATTGTGTACATCATCAATTATCGAATATGGAAATACTTCTTTTATATTTTTATTAATATATGATGAATTATTAGAATGGATTATGTGTAATGAACTATCGACAATAACAAAATCACAATTGGCAAATTGCAAAATATCTAAAACAAACAATGTGTCCATAGGCTATTTTATAATTTCTTCCGTTTCAAATTTCCTGCTGGCAAAATCCTGTTCAAAAAGCGTAATCCACAACTCAACTCGTTCTTTACCGTAACACTCCTTCCATGCTTCAAGTATCGTTTCAACAGGTATATCCGCAAAACTGCCGTGATACTCTATATATTCCATATATTGCTTCTTTTCAGTGTTATACTCAGGGAAAATTGCATCATCCACACCATTAAAATCAATAGGGGATATTTTATGGAGCAGGCATAATTCTTTATTGAAGGCTGGTGTTGCTTTTACCCATTTTCCGTTTAAATAAAACTCAGTAAAACCATGATACACAAATATATTACTTCCCAATGTTTCCAGAAGTTGCTTTGTTGCTATATGATTTTTAACAGTTGCAAAGCCTACTCTGCTAGGGATATTGCAGGCACGTCCTAAAGCACATAATAAAGAGGCTTTTGATACACAGTATCCACGCTTGCGGTTCAATACAAAACTGCCTCTATAATGTTCAGGCTTATAAAACGGAGAATACGGATCATATTTGATATCATCACGGACAGCATAAAAAAGCTTTACTGCCTTTTTAACAGCATCGGTTTCACTGCCAATAATAGTGCGAGCGTAGTCAAGAACATCAGGGCTATCGCTATCAATGCATTGTGTTGGCGTAAGATATTTTTCCAATTGCTTTTCAGTCATATAAGTAGTATGTGGTTATAAATTTAGGTAATAGTATAAATAAGTATAGTCCAAATCATGTTTCCTTCAATAATTATTGTCAATCCTAAATACTATAAATGTAATGTCAAAGAAATAGTATCTTGGATTATAGATAATACACTGCAATAATTTCATTAAAATACTTATATCCCCAAATCTGTTTTTTCAACTTTAACGTACACTCTGCAAGCATATCATAAAACCTGTTTTCAGCACAGGCAATCATATCCCCAATAAAAACTACAGTATGCCCCCCAGCGTATTTATAAGCCTGTAATGCCTCTAAAGCCATGGTACTTTGTGGCTGAGGCCAGCATAAAAAGAGTGTCCGTTCTGGATACTGTCCTGCTTCCAGTGCATCACCTTTTTGAACATCGTACCATTGTTCATCAAACCACACATTATCTGAGTGATTAACAAACGGATATTGAGCATCATCTGGGGGATATTTATCAAATGCAACCACATCAACACCCACCTGCTTCAGCATATAAGCCCAGTATCCATTGCCTGCACCTATTTCAATTATGGGCGATAGTTCCTGTATAATAGACAGTAACTGAAAGGTTGGTACTGCAAATGCATACTTTTTTATCAGTTCATAGCGCAAGTTCCAGTACTGGTATTCATCCAGGTGCTTATCTTTATACTGTAGTATTTCCTGTAAATAAGGGTTATGGATAGTGAAGTCTAATTCATCGGGAATATAGCGGAATATATCATATTCACTGAAAGTGTTTTGCATGGTGAATATACTGTATGGTGCGCGCCCGGCAGGAGTCGAACCTGCGGCCTGCGGATTCGAAGTCCGACGCTCTATCCAGCTGAGCTACGGGCGCGAGTTGATTTTAAAAAAATTTAAAAAATTTTTTAAAATGTTTTTCAAACATTTTATCCTGTTACTGAGCTACGGGCGCTTTCATTGTTATAACAAATTTAACGAAGCACCTGTTACTTCTTTGTTACTTGCTTAAATCATCTTTTAAATGTTTTTCAAACATTTTATCCTGTTACTGAGCTACGGGCGCTTTCATTGTTATAACAAATTTAACGAAGCACCTGTTACTTCTTTGTTACTTGCTTAAATCATCTTTTAAATGTTTTTCAAACATTTTATCCTAAACTGAACTACGGGCGCGCTTATTATGATGCTGAATATTATTCAATATTTCTTGCCCATTTGATGTTTTTTTTCAAACAATTTTTTAAAATGTTTTTCAAACATTTTACTCTACAACTAAACCACAAGCGCGAGTAAAATAAAAATGGGTGGATGACGGGGCTCGAACCCGCAACAACTGGATCCACAGTCCAGGGCTCTACCATTGAGCTACATCCACCGTAACTATCTGACAAATAAACTATAATTAGGAATGACAATACTTAAAATGTAATTATAGTGTCAATTATATTTCAACTCAAAATTTTTTCAATTTTACGTAATAAATACTACTACTTTCGCTGCCATCTGAAAAGAAGCGAACCTGATAATAAAAATATAGCAGATACCACAATCAAATACAATAACTGATAGCGTATATCAAATAGTGTGGCACCTTCATTCATCACCATACGTGCACTTTCCACTATAGGTGTAAGCGGCAAAAGCTGGGATACCTTCTGTACCCAGGGACGTGCCCCCTCCAGTGAAAACCACACCTCTGATAGAAACATCATGGGCCAGGTAATAATATTAATTAACCCATCAGCAAACTCCTGGCTGTCACTTCGACAAGCAATCAGCAAACCCAACGAAATCATACAGAACCCACCCAGTGCAAAAACTACAAACAGCGTAAATAACGAACCTTTGCACTGAAATCCATACAATAAAACAGTTCCAATATACACAACAATTGTTGTTGCAAGCATTACAAACATACGCGACAATATCTGAGCTGTTAAAAATTCAAATGGTCTTACAGGTGCAACACTGAATCGTTTTAATATGCCGTTTTTTCTATACATTACCAGGACATAACCTACACCATATAATGAGTTAAACATTGCATTCATTCCTAAAATGCCAGGAAAAAGCCATTCAACATAGCGGATTCCCCTACCCTTAAACGAATGTTTAGAAAAGAATGTAGTAGTTGTACCTGCGCCTTTCAACAGTTGTTCTGCTATATACCCATTGGGTGATGAATCATTGATAAAATACGTATTATGCTCAGGATCCACCAACATGTCTATTTTAAATTTTTGTAAACTATCAACAGCTTTTTCCTTAGATGAAAACTCAATAAAATCTATATACTTTAATTTTAAAAACTCATTGAATTGTTTATTACTTATAATCGTAATTTCATTATTCAATGGCTTCACCACACCAACTTTGAGTACTGGCGATGATTCGCTTCTGAATACAACACTGAAACCAATAATAATCAAAAGCGGGAAAATAATATTCCACCCAAGAGCTGACCTGTCGCGATAAAATTCTTTTGTACGTGCAATAAATATTGTCCATATCCTGTATAGCATTGTTAAGCCCTTAATTGTGTTCCTGTTAATTTTAAAAACAAGTCCTCTAAATTTTGTGAACGTACTACCATGCCAGTAATATCAACATTGTTATCAATAAGCAGCCTCAGGCAATCATGCGGTTGTTCGGTGTGTATTTCAATGGTATGATTTACCGTATACCACTCACAATTCATCTGGCGTAAAATATTCTCATCAACCGTTGAAGGCAATGTAATGGTAACTCCACGGCAATGTTCATTAAGTAAATTAATCGGCGAATCCATGGCAATAATTTTACCACGATCCATAATTGCCACAATATCACATAGCGTTTGGGCTTCCTCCATATAGTGTGTTGTGAGTATTATGGTTTTGCCTTTCTTTTTTATTGATTGGACAATATCCCACACATGACGTCGCGCCTGAGGATCAAGGCCTGTGGTTGGTTCATCAAGAAACAATAGTTCAGGATCATTTGCTAAAGCTATCGCCAGAAGTAACCGCTGTTTTTGACCGCCTGATATTTTCCTGTTATCCCTGTCCAGTATTTCTTCTAAATAACACAGAGAAACAAGCTCATCCAGCGAAGCCCTGCGTGCATACAAATTTCTGAAAGTCAGTAGTATTTCTTTGACGGTAAGATACTGTTGCAATTCAGTATGCTGAAGCTGAATGCCAACCTCCTGTTTAAAATGCTGATCACGAGGCTTCCCCTTATACAGTATTGTTCCGTTGTCAGGTTTTTGAATTCCCTCAATAACTTCAATGGTAGTTGTCTTGCCAGCACCATTTGGTCCAAGCAATCCAAAACATATACCACGGGGAATAGCAAAACTGACATCGTCAACAGCCTTAACACCAGGGTAATATTTATATAGATTTTTAACTTCTAATATATAGTCCATTGCTTATCCATAGGTATATTGCATTTGTATCACTAAGCAGTTATTTTACTTTGTACGCTTTACATGAATACATCATACATATGATTCACATTCTTCAATGAATTGAGGTTTGGGGTTACTATAGGCAGGATGGTACAGTATATGCAAGCAGTTTTTTGCACGGGTAAGAGCAACATACATCAACCGCCGTTCTTCTTCTATATCCGTATATGGATCGGGCAACAATCTATCTTTTACACCACACAGTATTACTACATCAAACTCCAGGCCCTTTGCCCCATGTATGGTCATAAACTTCACATTATCATCTGTATTTATCCTTGACTGCAAAAATGTGCCCTGCCAGTTATTTCTATACAGCACACCAATAGAAATTTTTTTATCATACTGCTTAGCGATAGTATCTGCAATCAGTGCCTCTATTTCAAATGAGTCAACCTTGACAAAATAAATTTTGCCACCGCCACCACGCACTGACTTAACCCAGCGCCGTGACCTGAATCTGTTTTTAGCAATAAGTCTGTTTGAAAGCTTCACTATCTCCTTTTTTGACCGATAGTTACTGTTAAGTGAATGTACTGTTAAATTATCAAAATATTTTCGTGCATTGACAATATATTCTATCTTTGCATCTCTGAATTTATAAATTGATTGCCAGTCATCGCCAACCATAAAAATATTGGGGTTTTCTTCAGGTAAAAGCAATTTTAAAAGTTTAAAATTATTTTCTGATGTGTCCTGAAATTCATCAACCATCACATATTTAAAAGTTTTATGTATTGTATTCCGTAACGATATATTTTTAGACAAACAATCTATAGATTTATTTATCATATCCTCAAAATCAATGACGTTATGTACCTGCTTATACTGTTCATATTCATCTTTAATAGTTTTGATTGCAGCATAAATATCATGAGGCAAATTTATACTTTGAATATTTTTTAACGCTAATTTATACATTACTGATGAAGGAATACCATTAAATGTTTCAACATGCTTTTCAACTATTTGTTTTATAATTTTCTCTGACGATTCTTCATCAAGAACAGTTACCTGTTTCATATTTTGTTTAATAATATACTGAAGGCAAAAAGCATGGAATGTGGAAGCAACAATATCATTTCCGCAATTGCCTAACCCTGCAATTATCCTTTTTTTAAGTTCATCTGCTGCTTTTCTGCTGAACGTAAGCAAGAGCAGTTCACCAGGTTTACATAATCCTTTATTGATTAATGCAATACTGCGCTGTATAATAGTATATGTCTTCCCACTTCCAGCAGAAGCAATGACAAGATGTGCACCGTTTTCGGCATTTATTGCCTTTATTTGATTTTTGTTAGCTTTTATGGACATTGTAATAATTATTTTATCACTATGATAAAAACATGTTTCTCCGTTGCTAAAAGCGGCGGAATTAATAGACATTTTTTGCCTGAAAAAAATAAGAAAGAAATACTGACTATGTATCTAATTAATACGCTTGTATAAAAAAATCCTTAAAAAAATATTTCTATATTTTTAAAGTTATAACATTCTTTTCGTTAATCTAATACATCACTGCCATAGGTTGAGGAAGTATAAGTATTCATTTTTTATGTAACAAAGTATATAATGAACGAATTCGTTCATCATATTTATTTAATTCCATTGCCTTACTAATTGCTGCACGTGCACTATCTTTTATTCCTAAAGCCAAACTTGCCTGTGCATATTTCAGCCAGCCACCATAGTAATTAGGTACAATTTTTGTTACTTCAAAAAAGCTTTCCATTGCTGTTTCAAAGTCGCCCATGGCAAAATGTAGTTTGCCATAGCGCATGTACCCCCATGGATTATCAGGCATTGCATTCATTACTTTTGCATAGACATGCGATGCTTCAGGATACATCTCATTATCCAGATAATAATCACCTTCAAGAATATCGGTCACCCAGCAATCACCAGCAACGTTTCTATGCAAGGCAAAATCACGCGCCATATACCACGCCTTATTACGTAAATTGTATGTTTGCAGCAACAAATCATTCATCCACTCCTGTATCATTGGTTCATTGCGAAGGTAAATTCCTGCATCCTTTTTTGTAAACCAGATACTATCGTCCAGAACACCACGTTGTTTTTCTTCTTCATATAGTTTTGTACCAGGATACAATGCAACAGGCGACACCACACAATCACCAGGCAACATGGTAGCAATCAGCTTTTTTGTTTTTTTTATATCACTGTATGTTTCCCCTTTCATCCCAACCATTAAATACACTGAAAGATATATTCCAACCCTTCGTGTAATTGCAGCAGCATTTAGAATTTTTTCTACAGTTATTTTTTTATTATACAAAGAAAGTATCTTTTCAGAACCTGATTCAACACCATACTGTATATGTTCAAGCCCAGCTTTTTTCATGGCAATAAGCATTGATTCATCAACCGAATCAACGCGCCCCTGACAGTTCCACATCATATACAGCTTTTTTTTTATTATTTTGTCCGATAGTTCCTGTACACGGTCTTTTTTGATTGTAAAATTGTCATCCCGTATTGAAAAATAAATTATTCCATATTTCTTATACAATAGATTAAGTTCATCAATAACATCATCAATATTTCTGAATCGTACCTTTCTTCCCCAGAAAGACGGAGAATCACAGAACGTACAATTGAAGCTGCAACCACGTGAAGTTATTATATACTTAAATTGTTCATTGATATTTACACCTGAAAGGTTACCTGCAAACTTTGCAGGATATGGCAATGTATCAATATGTATATTATTTTGCTTTAGTATCTTTTCTTTTATGGGTTTGCCTTTTTTAATTGCATCTGCAATTGAAAGCATTGCTCCTTCGCCTTCACCTTCCACAACATAATCAATATATGGATAACGTTTAATAATCTCCTGTGAAAGGAACGTGGCATGCGGCCCGCCAAGTACAACAACACTATGCGGGAACACCTTTTTGATTTTTTGTATTACGGAAAATGTCGTAACGCGATTATGTGTATATAAAGAAAAGCCAATAATGTGTGGTTTTATAGTTTTTATCTCTTTTACTATTTGTTCAGGGCTTTTTTTAGAAAAATTGGCTAATGTTACATCATACCCTTTCTGTGACAGATATGCAGCAATAGAAACAAGACCAACAGGTAGCAATGTAATATAATAATCATGACTGTGTTCTTTTTCCACACAATAGCCAAGTACAATCTTCATATAGCCCCTTTATTATTTTATCGCAGGGAATACAATCATTCTTGAATATTAACATAGCTTCTTAATTATATTTTACTATTATGACTGTTATGAATAATTTGACCAAAAATTTACTAAACTCTGTGTAATTTCTATGTAAACCCCTTATTTGGTGGTATTTTTATAATAAATATGAGATAAAAATATTTTACATTAATTTATTTTACCTGCATTATTGATATCTTAATTTAATACTTAGCCACATATACCAGTAAAAATTATAATTTTTATAATTTTATATAGGGGAATATGCAAATTACTATCTCAAAAAACGAACTCTATACAATGATTAAAAAGGCGGTGAAAGAAGTTATTTATGAAGAACGACTTGATATATTATTAAAAAGTATACCTGCCATTTCAGATGAAGAAATGACTGAAATAAAAAACCTTTATGGGCATAAGCCACCAAAACGTAAAGCTGCTAAACGAATAACAATTGATATATGAAATGGACCATAGAATATTCCAAAAATACTGTTAGTTTTCTTAAAAATAATCAATCTATTGAAGATAATATTATAAACGAAATAAAAAGGTAATCCAAAAATTACAGGGTCAAACTGTTAATATCAATTTAAAAAAGCTTTCTGGTGAATGGGAAGGATACTATCGTATTCGCAAAGGTAAAATACGTATTATTATTTATCTTGATTTTTTAAAAAGAACTGTTTATGTAGAAAATGTTGATTTTCGAGGAAACATATATAAATAATCATGTTTTTAAAACTATTTAAGAATCTTTATCTACTGATTTCTGGTTTATTATCGTTTCAATTTTTTTTGTTAATTTTTCGTAGTGGCTTCCTTCCCAGTATATTCTGCCACATTGTGTGCATTTATAATATGTATTACACCAGCTCAGTACACCTGGCGGAATTCGATTTTTTTCCTTTTCAAATTCTTCAGTATTGTTAGACAACTCGGTAACATTCCCATTACACATTATGCATCGGCTGAATGGATTTATCTTATCCCATAAATCCAGCCTGTCTAATATTTCTACTATTTGCTTCTGTGGACTGGTATTGCGAACAATTAATCCCCTATCAACAATCTTTCTCATCAGTAACTGTCGGTCACGAGTAAGCAAAATACGCTTTTGCTCTGCTGCTATGTGGGCTAAATCTTTATCATCCCAGGTTTCATTATATAAGACATCAAAACCAAATAAACGAAGATATTTAACAAGTTTACGTAAATGGACATCGCAGACAAATGCAGGTGCACGCAGACTTTGCGGCCTTAAACGGGTAATATTACTGATTTCAAATCGTTCAAAAACAGGGTATACGCTGATATAATCATCATTCTGAACAATATAATCAAATCCAACCGAAATCCCATTTACCTGTATAAGATCAACTTCAACATGGGGAACACCCAGGGATTCTATTAAATCTTTTATACTGCGTTTGCCCTCCCAGCTTACAGTGAATGCAACCTTCTTTTTATCTTTTGGCAGGAAGTCATTGAGTTCTTCGTAAAAACGAATTGTTACAGTATATTCTTTCAACTGTTATTCTTTTTTGAAGAAGTTTGATATGGCTCCAGGTGTACAATAACATCCAGAACTTTTGGGCCTTTATCTAAAAGCTCATGCTTTACGCTGCGGGCAATATCATGTCCATCCTGTACCGACATATTGCCATCAACCAGTACATGCAGATCAACAAAATATCCACTACCAACACGGCGTGAACGAATGCTGTGCACCTCTTTGACCCCATCAACCTTCATTGCAATTAAATCTATTGCATCCACCTGCGATTTAGAAGCTCCTCTGTCAGATAGTTCCATCACTACAGGTTTTAAAATATCAAATGCAACCTTAACAATAAACATAGCAACAACAACAGCACCAATATGGTCAAAGAAAACTAAAGAAGGATGTGCAATGGCAAGTGCTACCGCAACTAGCGCTGGTATGGAACTCAATGCATCTGAGCGGTGATGCCATGCATTGGCAATAACCGAAGAAGAATCAATTTCTTTTCCTTTTTTTACTGTCCATCGATACAGCCATTCTTTAGATAGAATAGAAATAAAGGCAGCTATAAGTGCAATTGCTTCAGGACCTTTACTGTCAGGCTCAAATGCCGTTATTATACCATTGTACGCAATGCCAATGCCAACAGCAAAAAGGGCTAATGCAATAAATGCTGTAACAATACTTTCTATGCGTTCATGACCATAAGGGTGATCGTCATCAGCAGGGCTTGCCCAGTATTTGATGCCTACAAGTACTGCAATATCTGTCGTTAAATCAGAAATACTATGTATAGCATCGGCAACCATTGCCTGACTGTGTCCCAGTATCCCTGCAACAAATTTCAATCCTGACAGAATGATATTGACTATCATTCCAGTCCAGGTAACTTTTTTAGCTACAATGGCTTCATAGTGTTTTCCATTATCCATAACGCTCCCCAATACTTAGCTTTGGTTTACGAACCACAATAGCTGCCTGCCCACTTACCGGGCACCTGTTTTCACAGATACCACATCCAATACATCTGTCTTCATGAACAACTGGCAATAAAACTTCAATCTGTAGTCCTTTCTTATTTTTGACAATCTTTTTTTCTAATGTTATAGCCTTGTTAGCAACCGGGCATACTTCTTCACATACAATGCAATTTGTTTGTTCTGACCATGGTAAGCATATATCATGCAGGATAACAGCAGTGCCAATAACAAACTTTTGTTTACTGTTAAGCGATAGCTTCTGAATTGCTCCTGTGGGGCAAACCTGTCCACAGCGTGTACAGGTAAAATCACAGTACCCAATGCGCGATATTAAGCGTGGCGTGAACATTCCATAAAATCCAGCTTCAGTAATGCATGGATGAAGCGCATTGGTGGGACACACATTCATACATTGCCCACACCGAATACATGCATCTAAAAATTGTGATTCGCGCAATGCACCTGGTGGACGAATGATGAAGCTATCGTGTGATGCTGCAAAAAGCGATACTTTACTGGCAGCAACTATCACCGATGACCCCGTTGCAATGAGCAAGTCTCTTCGAGTTATTCCTTTGCCAGGATACTCAATACTTTTGTTTTTCGATGGTCTGGTAAATGTAAAGGAAATAGCATCATACTTACAGTTTTTCAGGCAATCAAAACATTTAATACACTCATGCTCTATTGTGCCAACCCCGTCGGTAGCTATCGCCCCCATACGACAGCCTTTAACACATGCCCCACAATGAATACATTTGTCTGTATCAACAACCCGTCGGAATAATGAAACATGTGAAGCTATAGCATACATTGCACCCAATGGGCATAACACCCTGCACCAGAACCGCCTGAAAAATGCAGATAACCCTAACACAACAAAGAAAACTACAGCAACCCATGCCCAGTTGTAGTAATAAAACGGATAATCCCGTGCCTGATATCCAGGCAATATCCATGACAGAGGCTTTGAACCTATGAATGATACAAACGGATATAAGAAAAGTTCATAAGCACGATAGGCAATGGTAATTGGATCAATATATCCTGACACTGTAAAACCAAAGAATGCTATAAGCATTGAACTTAACAATACTAAAAATTTGATTCTGCTTAAGTTTGTTTGTACTTTTGTTTTTCCTTTTGGTTGTATAACAGTATCAGAAGCATCAATGGTTGCACCTAACGGACACATCCATCCGCAAAAAAACCTTCCAAGCAAAAAAGTCAAAATAAATAACACTAACCCTAACAATGCATACTTGACTGTATGAGTTGTAATGTATCCAATTGTTATACTGTGTATTGAAAGTGAAGGATAAAATCCTATTCCTGCATCAGAAACTGGATCATGTAGATAAATGATGCTGGCAATAAAAACAAACCATAATAAAAGCTGACCAATTGCCCTGTATATGGGCCAGTGTTTTGATTTCATACTGTTCTTGTTATTGTTGAATATGCAGTAATATTAATACTGCCCATACCTGATTGTGCCGCCAGGTTAAGATAGCCAATAGAAGATGGTTCAATACCAAACAATTGCTTTGCTGCATACGCATCAACCATAACGGGATTTGTACCAAAAATTACTGTTTTAGTTTCTCTTATATCCGCAGGGCTACCTGATGATGGGCCATGTTTTGTTAAGATGCGCAATCCATCCAGTATTATTAAATGTACTTTTACTGCTTTGTTAAAATCAACAATATTCCTGTGCAGGTTTATGTGATAATAGCCTCGGTTGCCGCCAATAACACCCATTAAGTTTTTCATGGCAAGGGTAAGCTGTGCAGCACTATGATGCTTTGCAATGGGCATATTTATAATACAATCAGCTTCCAGTATATCTTCATACACATCAAGTGTATCTAAATTAAGCCCACCAGGGACTTTGACTGTTTTAAATTTTGCTCTATCCATATACACATAATCTACACCAACTTTTTTTGCTACTTCTTCAATACCACTTGACCTGTAGCAAAGCCGCGCATTATGAACAGGTCTATCCATGATCGCAACGTTTGCCCCTGCTCTTTTACACATTGCTGCAACTGCTTCAACTAAGATTGGATTTGTTGTATGTGCGCGATCAGGAGTTGAATTAAAACCCATGTTAGGTTTTATGACTACTTTGCTTCCCTTTTTGACAAATTTTTGAATTCCTCCCATTTCCTCAAAGCCTTTTACCACCATACCATATATAGATTTGTCTGTTAATGCATTTGTTTTTATCACAACCAGATCGGTTTTCTTTTCCAGACCAAATGCTTTTTTTAAACCTGTGAGATAGTTACCAGCAAGAAATCCTGTTGCACTGATAATTGATGAAAATAAATTTTTGCGTGTTATTTTCATACTCACCCCTTTGCCGATTGTGGCTTTTCTTTATAAAACAACAAAACTCCGATACCTGCCAGGATAATAAGTATTCCTAAAACAAATGCCTGATAACTTTGCCATGAATATCCAGGTTCAAGTAATGAATTCACAGGATCATCGGGATCATAATATACTGTTACTTTTTTGCCTTTAGGATATTCCCGTAATAATTCCTCACTTGATTTATTGACATTCTTTGCTGAAATTTGAAAACCAGTAATTTTTTCACCGTTTACTATAAATTCATACTTGATATTGGCATGGTGTTGCCTTTCACGATCCCAGTCCATAAATGATTGCGTTATAACACCTTCAGTCTTAGGCCAGTGTAAACTTTCCTGTGCATTATAAATGAGTTTTATTCCAGCAAGAGTGATAATTATACCAAAGACAAAAAGAAAAATTACAATTTTTTTCTTTTCTGACATAGACTGCTTTCCTCCCGTATAATAGTAATAATTGTTAAATACCATGCATGTATAACTATTTACCGTTGATGGATACAAAGCACAACCTTGCGCTTTTATTTTTGAATAATTACTTATTTTATAACCGCTAAAACGTTTTAACAGTAAACTTGCATCTTCCCATACTATGATGTAATATAAATTTTTATTAAAGTATAGTAAAATCATAGATAAAAGTCAATCATGTTATAGCCATTTTGCTAATGAACCGTTAGCAGTGGTCTGTACATAGAGTATTGAAGGGAATAATTCTTTCACATCATCAATGTGGGAAATAATAAAAATCTGTCGGTATTGCTCCTGAAGAGTGTATAATGCATTAATTATTGCATTCCTGCGTTCATTATCCTGGCTGCCAAAAATTTCATCAAACGCCATAAATCCAACCGCACCGCTGCCACTGAAATCCCTGATAGCATTGCTGATAGCTATCCGTAAACAAAGATTGGCACAATCAATTTCACCTCCTGAAAATCGGCTTAACGGGTACCACCTGCCATCATCCATTATCTGGAAGTTAAAAGTATCATCCATTTCAATTGCCTGGTATCGCCCCTGAGTTAATTGATTGAAAAGGTTGCTGGCATAATTGGCAATAACAGGCATTGCCATCTGCAGCACTGACTCTCTGAATCCATCCATGATTTTATCTAACCGTTGCAGCAATTCAAATTCCTGTTTAGCAACATCAATCTTTTTACGATTTTGTTTATCTTTTTTAAGCTCATCATCAATCTTGCCGATTGCATTCTTGATATCATTATACAATAATTTTTCTTCATTTAATTGCTTTATTATTTTTTCTTTTTCCTGCAATACTGAATCATAGTCATTTTTTACTTCATGATACAATTTTTCTGAAAAGCCCAGGGTAGCAATATCCTCAGTAATTTGTTTAATTTCAACCGCTCTATCATTTTTCTGTTTTTCAAGCTGTTCAATTCTCTGCTGTAAAACAGGAATCTCACGTATCTGTGCTTCTAATCCAATGAACATAGTATGAAACGCCTCAAGTTTGGAATATTCTTCTACTATATTTGCATACTCCTGTTCATCAAACATTACCGTACTCAATTCCTGTAACTGCAAGCCAATGACATCAAGATTATCTCTTTTCTTTTTTAGTTCACTCAGTTCTTTTTCAACATTTTTTTTCTTTTCTAACAATTGCGCTTTCTGTTGTTGTAAATCATTTAACCGTATATCTAATTCTTTTACTTCATGGTCAGCGTTTTTCAACATGCTGTCTTTCTTTTCAGCAGCACTCTTCAGTAGGGCCAATTCTTTTTTTTCATATTCTTCAATTTCACTCAATAGTTTTGCAATTGTTGCATCATAGGCTTCATGCAAAGGGCGCAAACATACAGGACATTCAGCTTCCCTGCCAAGCTTTTCAATCTGCTCAATATGCTTTTTTCGGTCTTTAACAGCCTTTTCAATACCGCCTATATGTTGTTTTATTGTATACAGTTCTTCCTGTAAAGATTTTACTGTTTGTTCTATGTGTTTTTTTCTGCTATCATTTTGTTTAATTGTTGTTTCAAGGTCATCAAGTTTTTGCAGTTCACTCTGTTCTGCTTTTATACTTTTTTCTTTTTCATGCAACTCATGCATAAGTTCTTCATATTGTTTCTGCAACGCCTGCTTTTTCATATTCATTGCACGCGCCTGTTCAAGTTCCTCTTTTTTCTTTTTACATTCAAGGTACTTTTTCTCATGACCATACAGCTTTTCATATTCAGCTTTTGCATGTTCAAGCTTCTTAAGTCTTTCTTTGGCTTCAGCAATATTTTGCATGCAGTTATCAAACTGTGCCTGTAGTTGTGTTTGTTTTTTTAGTAAATCATTGTGTTTTATGTAAAGCTCTTGCTGTTCTTTAAAGTTTTTCTGCACATTGATAAACTTTTCTGAAATCAATTCATGGTTTTTCTGTAATGTTTGTACTTCCTTTTCTTTGTGCGATAGTTCCTGATACTGTTTCTCCAGTGCCGATTCTTTTGCCTTAATATCATCATCGCTTAAAAGCATCGCCTGTTGCCCTTCAATAAATCGCTTTTTATCATTTCTGTCATTGCGTATCATCTGTACAATCTCATCCAGCAAGCTGAAACCCATTATTTTTCTGATGAGTTCTCTACGATCAGAACCTCCTGTTTCTGATATCTGTCTGAGTTCACCCTGTGCTGCAAACACTGAGTGCGTGAATGCATCCTGCGGCATCCCCAGTATATCTTCTATTGTCCTGTTCACATCAGTAGCACCAGTTGCTATCGCCACATCATTTTTATATAATGAAGCATACTGATTCAGGTTTTTCCCTCTAAATTCACGTACAATCCTGTACTGAGTATTATCAATTTGAAAAACTAACTCAATTGAAACAGAAGCTTTTTCTTCCGCAAACACTGAGACCATATATTCCTTTGCAGTTGGCAAAACACCGTAAAGAGCACACACAATAGCATTAAAGATGGTACTCTTTCCACTGCCATTTTTTCCAATAATCCCAATGAGTCCTTCCTTAAACTCAATGGTAGCATCTTTATATTGTCTGAAATTTTTCAAGGTAAGCTTTTGTATAATCATTAGCTATTCCTTTATGTCAGAAAATTGCTCACGGTATTTTATAAAATAGTGTTTACCCAGCGCTTCAACTGCTTCTCTTTCTTTTTCATCGCTGATTGATTGTTTACAATATGCTGCAAAGACTTCTTCAATTGAAATATGTTCTTTATATGATGAACTATCGCTACGCTGCTTTTTAAAAATTCTTTTAGGCAACACCACAAGCGCCTGTGGAAATTGCTGTGCAATCCACATATTGCTCACAGCAACACTTTGATGCGCATCAATGTCATGCAGATACACACTCACAATAGCACCCTGCGCAACCTGTGAAGAAAGTTCCTGAATATTTTTCTTAATATCCTCTACAGAATACTCACTGCACGTTTTTAT
>Ga0209204_1000284_pt1 | contig 57863 bp, 47 predicted proteins | sample AD_JPNMR2_MetaG_FD_184425 | JGI IMG/M metagenome (GOLD analysis project Ga0209204, IMG submission 184425) | Active sludge microbial communities of municipal wastewater-treating anaerobic digesters from Japan - AD_JPNMR2_MetaG (SPAdes) (version 2) | ecosystem: Engineered > Bioreactor > Anaerobic...
TCAAAACAGGATTATCGTTTTCTAAAAAAGATCCATGCTGATCTTAATTTTTTCAGCATGGGTTGTTTATTGAGGAGAATTATCCTACTTTTTTTGGAAGAGTATGAAAAACTTGGGATTACCGGGGTTGAGATGAAGTGTAGTATAATAACATTAAAGTTATTTTTGAGGCTAACAAAGATGAAGAAATGGGATAAGAATAGAGAATTATCCCACTTTTCCGGCAACACCGCCCCATTTTACAAAGCAATCTACAACGATTGTTATCAGGTAGTGGGTTTTGAGACATACTATTGAAAAAATTTATTTTAAATTCTACTCGAAAAATAAACAAGACTATTACAATCTTTTCTCAAATAAAATTAACCCTGGCATAACTCTATCTTTTTAATTGCCTAAAAATAAAACCGCACCCTGATTAATAAAAATAAAATCGCACTCTTGAAAAATTTGATGCCAAAAATGAATCAGTAAAAATATTTTAAAAAATAAAAATTAGATTCTTATTTGCCTAAAAAATAAAAAAATCTTTTCTAAGAAAATGAGAAGATAATAGAGAAACAACTAAATTATTAATTTAAAAAATTTAATAAACAAAAAATTTTTTACTATTTTCTTTATATAGAAATATCTTACTTACTTTTTTTAGTGATAATACAAATTTATATATTTTTTATAGTATAATTTTTCTATCTATTTCTTCCTTGCGATTACAAAAGTTATATCATCTTTCTGTTCATGCAAAAATGAAAATACCTCATTAATTATGGCTTCCTCTATCTCCTTTACTGGTTTATCGCCGAGTTCTTTTAATTTATTAATTAATCTTTCCATATCATACTGCTCATTTTTATCATTAGTCGCCTCTATTAATCCATCTGTATATAAGAACATTAAATCACCGGATTCTAATTTAAAACTCTTTTCTACCGTATTTCTCTCTATATCTGGCACAAGTCCCAACCATACTCCAAGAGTCTCTATTCTTTCAACTTCTTTTGTTGTATGTCTGTAAACAAGTATATCAAGATGAGCTCCGGCATAATGAACTGTACCATCAGGATCTGCCACCATAAAAGATAGAGTCATAAAATGGTCTTCGCCCAATCTCTGTTTAATATTCTGATACATTACTCTATTTACTTTTGCTATTAATTTATCAGAACTTATATCTGGATCATTTAATAGTATTGTGTTAAAAGCCGTTTGAGCCATCATCATTATTAAACCACTCGTTAATCCATGGCCAGAAACATCACCTATTCCAAACCATATTCTTCCATTTGTTTCGCCTATTAAATCATAATAATCCCCTCCTACCTCTGCTGCCGGGATCATGGTTGCTGTTATTTCATAATGTTCTCTATATGGAATAGATGGTAATAGACATGTCTGAATTCTGGAAGCAAGTTCTAATTCTGATTTTTCTCTTTCTGCAGATAGCAACTTATCCTGATATGCCTTAATATTTTTTATCATCTGATTGAAATTTTCTGACAATTGTCCTATTTCATCGTCATATTTTGCTTTAACAAAGTGAGTATAATCCCCTTTTGCTATAACTTTTGTTGCTTCAGCAAGGGTATTTATAGGTGTAGTAAATGTTTTACTGAATAGATAACTTATAGCAATTATAATAAGGGAAACTATTAAACTTATAATTATTATTATTCTTACTACTCCCCATATTGGTTTGGTAAATTGTGATATTGGATGAAAATATATATATTTTGTCCAGGATTGATCCCCATATTCTACAATTGTTAAGAATTTTTTACCTTTATATGTAATAATATGTTTTTTTTCAAATATTTCATAATCAAGATGTTCTGGGTCCATTTTATCAAGAAGATCATCTTTAACTTCTTTTATATTTAAAATATTCTTATCTACATTTAACATCTCATAATCTTCATAGCTAAGAATATTACCAGACATATCTTTTTCTTTTATATATTGCATTGTTGTTTCATCAAAATTAAGTTCATCTTCATCACTCGGATGATTTAATGAGATTATGTTATTATTAAAATCAAGAATGTAGAGCGTCCCAAATTTTAAAGGAATAATATCTTTATAAAATTGTGGTATAAAATCATTATTTAAGGAAATATATAAAAATTTGGTAAAAGTATCCTCTTTTTTTTCCGGTGGTGTAGGATAATAGGGATATATCATAACAGGGGATTGCCCTTCTAAAGTATTTACTCCTAATATCCTTTCATCTGGTTTACCAAATATCAATTTTATGCTATTGTCTTCTCTTAACTTTTTAAAAAGAGGATCATTGAATAGTAATTCCATATTTATTGGCGGCTGATTATTAACTGTTCTGTGTACTTTATATTGTGTATTATCAATTATTGACTTTTTGTCAAGTTCTACAACATAAAGTCTTCCATCTATCTTCTCTTCAAATGTATTTCTAAGCCCGCCCTTTGTGGTAACATCGCCAATCAATAAAGCAGAGGTATCCATTTCATGTTGGGCGCTCTTATATTGTTTAACATTAAGAGCCTCTATTACCTGAGGATTATCAAGCATATTTGGAAGGGCTCGTGCATACTGCCCATATAAAAATTCCATATTCTTCCTTACCTGTGTTAATAAGGTTGTATAGAATTCATGACCCTGTTTTTCAATATATTGATACAATCTAAAACTTGTAAATACAACAATAATTATGAGAGGAATAATTGCAGTTGGAAGTATGATAGCAAGAAGCTTCCATCTTATTTTAAGATTACCCCATAAATTTTTGGACTTTACTACATCATTCATATTTTAATCCCCTTAAATGTATTTCAAAGATTATATTTGTATATTAACATATTTATAAAAATAAATCAAAAAAAATTTAAAAAATATAAAAATTATTTAAAATATTTATTTAATACCTCACAAAAAAATTTAGCAGCTAATAAATCTGGAAATATTTTAAATACTGTACTCTTATAAAACTTATTATTTTTTATATTGGTAAATTTTGAAATGACAAAATTTAATATCTCTTCATATTCCATTAATGTTATATCTTTTTGTGGTCGGGTTAATATTTTTATTTTATTTAATATCTCTTCAATATTAGTGGAGACCTTATTAGAATTTACAAGAGTATTATATCTCTGCCAGATAAGTTCTATTAACTCTTCTATTTCGTATAACTTTATCTTTTCAATTTTAAAAGATCTTGCAGCGCATTCTATCAAAGGAATAATTATATCTTTTTTTAATTTTAACTCTTCTGGCAAAATTTTTCTTATGTCTCTTTCCATATCGATTATATCTCTACCAATATACTCCTTTAATGTTCCTTTTAGTTCATCATTATTTTGAATTATTTTTAAAATCTCTTTTGTTACCTTATCCTTATTTTTAGGACTAATAAAATATTCAATGCCTTCAATCTTCCCAAAAATTTTTAATGTATCAAGATATCCCATTGTTATATTTCTTTTTGATACAGAAGGAGAAAAATCAAGGATTGTCCCGGTATCACTCGAATTTTTAATATAGATCGTATTTGTCCCCTCTATACTTGGCCTTCTTACTACACCAAGGCCAGAGATATCCACTGCGATAATATTGGTATATCCCCTTTTTTTAGCAAGGTTTATAGGAATATTATCATACAATCCGCCATCAAGATATTTCTTATTATCAATAGTAGTTATCTTAAAACCCGGCAACGTGGCTGATGCAAGAAGATAATCTTTTAATTTACCAGAGGGGATATCTTCAATAAATATTTCAACTGGTTTCAAATTATTGACCTCATATGTTACAAGCCCAAAATCTATCTTACTCTCTCTTACCTTTTTTTCATCTATAATTTTTGTAATAAGATCCTCTAATGGCTTAATGCTAAATCCACCCTTCTTAATTATATCTTTTTGTAACTCTAATAGTTTCTTAGGGGATAATTTTGAAACATCTATAATTCCATCTTTTAAAATATCGCTGGGGATATCTACAACTTTATCGGTTGATATATTTTCCCACAATTCTAATGCCTTCTCATACTCATCGAGTATCATCAAAGCACCATTTAAAGAACCAACAGAACAGCCAATTATTGCATTTATTTTTATATTAAGTTCTCTTAAGGCTCTCCATACACCGATTTGATATGAACCCTTGGCTCCACCACCACTTAATACAAGAGCATATTCAATGTTAAACATAATAATTCCTTATTTTAATAACTTCCAGTAAAATCTCTTTTATCTATTAATTTTAGCTGAGTTGTATATATTTTATTATTCCTCATATACTCAACTGTTACCATATCTCCTGGTTTTTTGTTTTTTAATATCTTTGAAAGATCAGAATACTCTTTTATCTTTGTATTGTTAATTGCAATTATTATATCTCCGCCGATATATATTATATTATTCCCATAAATTGCTCTTTCATTTCCGCCTCTTAAACCGGCTTTTGCTGCCTCTCCATTTCTTACCACATTCATTATCATCAACCCATAATCAATAGAGTATCCTAAGATTTTTGCTATCTTCTGATTTATTGGCAAAAAAGTAGCATCAATCCATCCTCTTTTCACATAGCCATACTTTATTAAGTCTGGAATTACCTCTTTTGCAATATCAACAGGTATAGCAAATCCAAGTCCAATACTACCACCGCTTGGTGAAATTATCATGGTATTTATCCCTATCATATTACCAGAAGAATCAATTAAAGGGCCACCAGAATTTCCGGGATTTATTGAGGCATCTGTTTGAATTGCCCCTTCTATAACATTTCCATTTTGTGTCTTAATGGGTCGTTCAAGAGCAGATATAATACCGGATGTTAAGGTTCTATCCAGACCAAAGGGATTCCCTATTGCGTAGACTGATTGACCTATCTGTAGATCTTTTGATGTGCCAAGAGGAATTGGACTAAGATCTTTAGGCGGATTCTTTATTTTAATAACAGCAAGATCATTTTCTGGATCCACTCCAATAATTTCTGCCTCATAAATATTTTCCTCTTTAGAAAGGGCAACTATTACTTTATCAGCTCCACCAACAACATGATAATTTGTAATTATGTATCCCTCTTTATCAATGATTGCACCAGATCCTTGTCCCTCTGTTTGTTGAGGATATATATCAAAGAAATAGTTTATATATTCTGTTTTATAATAGGTAATATTTACAACAGAAGGGCTTATTTTTTTATAAATATCTATTGTTCTTAATTCATCTTCAAATAATTTTGTCTCTTTTTTGGTATCTACTGGTATATAAATATAATCGCTATCTTTTTTTTCTTCTAATAATTGCTTTGTAGTAAATTGCCTATTCTGAATAAATATTGCAATAATAAAAAATATTAAAAATATTATAATACAGATTGTAAAAAAGTACTTATATATCTTCATATTTTTTATTATATATTAAATAAAATAAAAATTCAATAAAAAAATTAATTTTAATAGTAATTTTATTTTCAGACATTTATCCAGAATAAATTATAAAATATATCTGTTATATTAAATATAATTACAAAACATAATTCTACGACAATTGTCAACTTCTTATTTATAAGGAAGGCTTACAAAGACAAAATTTAACTTTAATCTCATTATCGTATCAATTGCATCCTGCCTGCTTATTTTACCTCTCGGTATAGGATGAGGCGGGGCATCTCCAATTAAAAATACATATCTATTATCAGACAAAAAATCTATTTCATTCAGCCTATAAATTGCCTCAAAGACAGCCTCTGGAATATCATCCCCTCCAGATGCATAAAGGGATTTTACGATACTTTCATATTTACCAGGATCATCGCTTAATTGATATAGTTTGTTAAGATAGATATCCCCATAATCCTTGTATAAAATAAAACCTATTCTTAATCTATCAACTTTTTTCTTAATCTCATTGCATAAATCTGGAAAAATCTCTTTAAAAATAGGGATTTCTTCTTCCATAGAAAGTGTTGTATCTATAATGAAAATAATCTCACCTATATTTCCTTCTCTAATATTTTTCGGAATATTTTTTAAAAATTTCTTATAATTATCGAGATCTTCTATTATAACATTATCCGAAGAACTCTCTTTTGAAAAATTATCAAAAATTTCAATTAGATTGTTTCGATAGTTAGATGGATTTACTCTTAATTTTAATGTGATCCATTGATCAACAAATTTACCAGAATAGTCAGCAAATTTTTTTTCAAAGAGCCTTAAATTTATCTTAACCCCCGGCTTAATCTCTATTTTCCCCTCTCTTGACCAGGGATATCCATAATAAACTTCTTCTGGAAGAAAAAATTTAAATGCCAACCCCAATTCTTTATGAGGCTCTGGCGTAGAATCTACAAGAAAAAATGCCTCATATTTAGTCTGTAAAATTCTATTGTCAAGAATTCTTATTTCATTGCCATTGCATGGATGGAATTTAGGTGTTCTTAAACCATAGTTTGTCTTTTTTAATGAAGGATCTTTTTGTGATTCTGTTAACAGTATAGATTCTATACCATCAAGCTTTTTTATATAAAGATCATAACCCGAATCAGACTTTTCGAATATAATATCCTTCTCGGAAATAAAAGGTATTTCAGAAAATAAAAGATAGTTAAATAATAAAAAAATTATACATATTATCTTTTTCATAAGGATATAGTCTATTTGCAAAGAAATTTTCGGATATTAACCTGCTTTTTATTAGATTAATATTGGTAAGATTTCATTTTTAGGCAAATTTTTTCTTAAATTTTGTAAAATTTTGTAAAGGATTTTTTCAAAAATTTTGTGATTAATATATAGAAATATTTTTATATGGGGGTTTTTTATGAATAAGACAATTTTAAATTGCAAAAATAATGATTGCCATGAATTACATTTTGTAACTACTTCAGAGATGAAGAAAAAACTTAAAAACATAGCCAGAAAAGAGAATATCTCTTTATCGAAATTAATTGTTTATGTATTGCAAAAGTTCTATGATAGAGTCAAAAAGATATACTGTTTTGGTCCTGAGGATGAGAATGTTTATGAAAGAATAAATGCTGACGCCTCTATACATTTTTATTTACCTAAGGAGGATTATCGGTTTTTGAAGAAAGTCCATGCTGATCTAAATTTTTTCAGCATGGCAAAATTGATTAGGGCAATTCTTGAAATTTTCATTGAAGAATATGAGAGAATGGGGCTGCTTGGATTTGAGAAGAAATGTAGTCTTGTGACATTGAGATTATGGCTGAAATTAACAAAGATAAAGAGGTGGAAGAAGAGTAGACAATTGTCCCACTTTAAAGAGAATTTCACGCCATTTTACAAGGCAATCTACAACGATTGCTATCAGGTAATAGGCTTTGAGACCTATTATTAGTAAAATTTTCTAAAAATTTTATCAAGAAAGAAAATAATACTCTTACAATCTTTTCTCACATAAAATTAATCTCAGGATAAATCTACTCTTTTAAGTGGCTAAGAAAAAATAAAGACTATATTTAAAAATTATCCCCTATTTTCTTTGACAAAATTCAATAATTAATATAAAATTTTAAAAAAAATGAGAAAAATATATTTTAACTTTCTTATTCTTTATCTTGTTTTTATGATTTTATTCTCCATAAATTGTAAAACTCTTTCAAAGAATAGCTCTATCTTTTACAATTTTTCTGATGTGAATATAATTGATATAGACTATTCAACAAATAAAAGATATCAGACAAAAGAGTTAACTCTTGAGAATGATGCAAAAGTAATTATAAAACAGTCTTCCAATACTAATATTACAATCTCTTTTTATCTAAAAACCCCTAATCTCTATCAAACAAGACTCGATTCTGGAGTTGAAAAAATAATTTTACTTTATATAAAAGAGATCTTCACAAATGCACTTTTGAGAAATAATCTTAATTTAGCCAGTGATCTCTCCATAGAAGGTAATACAGACTTTTCAAGATTCTCTTTTGCTGTTGATCCGGTTAATGTTAATAAAATACTTTCTCTATTTTTAGACTCTCTTTTAATAAAAGAATGGGATTTAAATCTGCTGGATGAAATTTTATCAAGAGAAAAAAATAATTTTATTAATAATTATAAAACTAATAATGAGTTTTATATAAATTATAGTCTTGAAAAATATGTATTTAATGCGAATCCAGTTTTTAACTCATTTGATGGGAATAGTGTTTCACTGGTTCTTTTGAATTTTGACACAATAAATGAATATTACAATAATAATTTTTCTGGTAAGAGAATGCTTCTTTTAATTTATGGTAATGTTGATAGCAATTTTAATTTTAATTTTGTAAATTTTTCTTCTAATTTTAAAATAAAAGATTTTTCAGAAAGAACATACAATAGGTTTGTCTCGAGTAGATTTAAATTGACACCTTATTATCTTCCTGTAAAAGAGAGTAATAAAAATGCTATTTTAATGGCTTTTTACAAATCCCCATCTTTTTTAAATGATGAATACTTTACATATCTTGTTACACTTGAAATACTAAAAGAGAATGCCAATCTTATTTTTCCGGAGACTGCAAAAATTAGATTTGATTCCATGATGATAAACATAACAAATTATGGAAGAATTTTATTTTATGCAAAGCCAGAAAATATTCTTCAAAAGATTTTAACTTTTAGAAGATTAATAGATTTTTATAAGAATGGGCTTGGTTTTCTTTTCTATTATGATAAGGAGAATGATAGTATAATTAGAGAATATAAAAATCAGACAGATGATAAACTCGTATCCATGAATATTAATTATATATTGAGAAAGGCAAAGAATAAAGTCCTTTCTGATTACAATTTTACAGATCTTAACTCTGTTGATAAAGAGAAAAAATATATTGCAATATATTTTTTATTAAATAAAGAAATTAGTTATTTTAATATAAAAGAAAGAATTGAAATAATAAGCTATGAAGACATAGTAGTATTAGCAAAAAAAATATTTACAAATTTTAGCTGGGCAGTGGCAACAGATCCAGAGCAACTAAAAAAGATATCAAAAGATTTTTTTACTTTGTAGTAAGATTATATACCCCATCCCAATTGTCGGGAGGTGGAGTCTCAATAAATTTATTACATCTTTCAATATATATTTCTGTGGTTTTATCTAAATCTTTAATTTCCTTAAATATTCCTAATGCCTCTTTATAATTAAAATTTTCAAATTGAGTCAGTCCCCTATCAAATATACTAAATTTTTCCATCTCTTCTGGTGAGATTCTATCTATTGTATTTATCAATTCATATAATCTTATTGGTGTCTTTATATTTACAACTCTTACTCTATCAAGTCTTCGAGCAAATATTCTATCTTTTACAATATCGTACGTATATTCACTTATCAGTTTGTAAGTTCCGTATAATTTATTTACACCTTCAAGTCTTGATGCAAGATTAACCGTATGACCGATCATTGTATAGTCAAGCCTTTTTGTTGATCCCATATTTCCTACTACCATATCCCCACTATTAAGTCCTATTCTTGTATAGAATGGTTTATCAACTATATTTTGATCTTTTATCTTTTGATTTATCTCTATCTCCTTTTCTTTCATTCGGATTGCAGAAATGCATGCTCTATAAGCATGATCTTTTAGATTAAGTGGTGGGCCAAATATGGCTATAATTGCATCCCCTTCATATTTATCTATAATCCCACCATTTTCTATGATAATGTCTGTCATTGCACTTAAATATTCATTTAATAAGTTAACAAGAGTCTTTGGATCTGCCATAAATTTTTCAGAAATAGAACTAAACCCCTCAATATCAGTAAACATTGCTGTTGCAAATATTTTTTCGCCACCTAACTCTATTTTGTCTGGAGATTTTAATAATTCATTTATAACTTCTGGGGATAGATATCTATTGAATGTATTTCTTATTATGCTTTTATCTTTTTCAGATAGTAAAAATTTTACTATTATCATTGCTACAAATGAAAATACACTATAAAAAAGTGGTATTACAGGAGATATATAGATATCTGTTATTCTAAAAAATATGCCTGTTATTAATATTACTATTATAATAAAGATAATCCCATAAGTGGATGTTATTATTGATTTTTGATTTTCAATTATAAAGATGGTTAATGCTATTATTAAAAATGTCACAAGTAAAATAATCCATATTGGTGCTATTCTAATAAATTGATTTTGAAGTATTGTATTAAATACAGCAGGGTGTGTCCCAACATTTTCAAAATCCTTATCAAATGGCGTGGAGCCTATATCAGTTGTGCCGGTTGCCGTAAGCCCAATAAAACAGATTTTATTATAGAGATTTTTCTTTAAGATTTCCCTTGTTATTAAAAGATTATTGCAGCTATTTCTTGTATTTTCAAATATTGCTCTTATATTTCTTTTTATATTTTCAAACTCTTCTTTTTTATTTGAATTTATTTTATTAGAATTTATAAAATCATCAATCTCTTTTTCTCTTTTTCTTATATTCTCTTCAGTTACAAAATTAAGAACCCTATTTATATAATCTTCAAAATAGTCATTGATCTCTTTTCTTAATTCATCCGTAAGAATCGTAGTTTCAATCAATTCATTCTTTGCATTTCTATATTCAATATATTCGTTATAAAGATCCATCGCCTCTTTTTCTTCTATCTTAGATAAATTCTCCAATGAATTTTCAAAATTTTTCAATATTTCATATTTATAATATAAAAGATAATAATAAGCAAAATGTGTTGGTGGTTCTTTTTTATTCTTTACCTCTTCTTTATTACTTATGAATATCTCATTAAATTCCCCTTTTGGCCAGTTTATAATCATTTTATTTTCATATATTGGTATTTTTATATCTCTCTTTTTTCCTTCTATTTCCACATCTCTCAAAATAACAAGATTATTTTTTGATAGATCTATTTTTTCTGCTGTTATATTATAAATATCTAAAAATGGCCTAAATGCAAGTTGTGGAATAATAAAATCATTCTTCTTCATAAAAAGGTTTATACCTCTAACACTTGCATCCTTATCTCTTTCAACTTTTGTAAAACCAACATTTTTGAATTCATTTAATATGTTAGAATTAGGGAATTCTGTTATGTTTGCCTCTATTATTGATCCATGAGATTTTCTATTTTTTAGTAGAATATCTCTTTTTATACCAAATTTCTCAAGCATTTTATTGTTGTATTCAGCAATATTCTTATCAATAAGATCATCTTTATAATGTTTATCATAAAGCATATTCACAGTTCCATAAGCCTTACCATAATATCTTATTCTTTTTGCAAAATATATATCATTATCAATAAATACCTTATCCATTTTAGTAGTTATACTTTGATAATGATTTATTAAACTCTTATTGAATGATTTTTTGACTGGCTCTAAATCATATATCCTATTTTTCACAATAAAATCACTCTGTGCATCAAATTCTTCATATATATTTTGAAATTTCTCTGATAAAAGATTATTTAACTCTTTTGCCTCTTCTATATTTACACCAGCCACGCTATTACCTAAGAATTCTATATCGTAGATAACCGCCCTTGCTCCAAAATCTGCAATTATTTCGAGGGCATCTCCATGAATATATCTGGGCCATGGCCAGCTATATGGGATATATTCCATATTCATTGAATTGTCATCTATATCTACAAGGACAAGATCCTCTGATTGTTTTATATCTTTTTTAAAATTTCTAAAATATATATCATAAAATAAAAAATTTAGTCGCATATATACTGAAGGAATTAATATAAAGATAACCGGTATTGAAGAAACTATAATTATAAAGATCTTTCTTATCTTAGGATTTTTCAAAAGATTTGTTATGATTTCTTTCATAATTTTTCCTTAAAATTTTAAAAAAGGATTATATTTTACATTTAATATTATTGTAGTTAAAATTTCTTATCTTGTCAAAAGAAATTAGTTAAAAAATTACTATAGGGTGCGATTTTATTTTTAGACAATTAAAAAGTATAGATTTATCCTGAGGTAAGTTTTGTGTAAGAATAAGAAAAAGAGAAAAATTTAAATAGAGTATTAATTTTTACAGGAATTTTATTTCTAACAGCCGAAATTTCGAGTCAAAAGTAAGCAAGAAATATTGGTCTGGATGGGGATGGCGACGGATATCAGGCGGCATCACCTTCCCCTTATCTTTCTTCACAACCAAAGCCTTCCTTTCTCTTAACTCCTCAAGTTTTCTTTTAAGTTTTTCAATCTTATTTTCAAATTCTTCTTCCCCAAATGTCTCAACGCCAAGAAAGTATTCCTCCAGTATCTCTCTTACAAGCACTGCCATACTGAAAGTATTCAGGTTGCTGTGAATTAGTTTCAATTGGTTATACAACTTTTTAGGAATATATACCCTTACTCTATTTGTTGCACAGACTATTGGGTACTCTTTTTCTCTTCTTTTCTCTTTAAGATGCTTTTTTTCAAGAATTGTAATAATCTTTTCTAAAATCTCTCTCATCAAGCAAGAAAATGAAATAGATTTCTTTTTTGCCAAATTCTTAATTTTTTCTAATAAAGTTTTATTTATAACAAAATCATACTTTTCCATAATTTTTCCTCCTGAAATAAAAATTGTTTTCTAATTATTAATCACAAAATTTTTGAGAAAATCCTTTACAACTTTTAAAAAAAAATAAAAAATTTTTGTCTAAGAATAAAGTCACTTACTTACTATTTTATTTTTTTCTAAAAAAGCATTATCTTTTTTAAAAAATGACGGTTTAATTTTATATCAATTAATGTCATTTTGCCCTTAATATAAAATAACTTTATTATTTTCAAAAAGAAAATCATAATTACTCATGACTCAAATTACTAAAAAACCATAATATATTTTAAAACTAAATAAAAATGTGAAATTTCTTTACCTAATTTTAATAATAATATACCAATGAACAGTGAATTAAAAAAGAGATATACAATCATAACAGATAATTAAAATTCTTTAAAAATTAACCTGAAGTTATATTTTTTAATGAATCAACTATTTTCTCAAGTTCAAATGCTGTATCAGAGGCAGTTTTGCTTGTATCAGCCGAGTAAGAAACCCCTTCTGATATCTGCTTCATTGCCTGTAAAATCTGCTCAAAGCCCATTATTAGCATTTTTATTGTCTCTTCGATCTTCTTTGAAGAGTCAAATGCCTCATTTGATGACTTCTGGATATCTTTAAATATTTCCATAACATTGTTAGCAATAGATAAATTTTTGTCAATAAGATCTGTTGCCTCTTTTGAAGCATCTATCAACTTTGTGCCTGCTTTTTCTATTTTTTCTATTTTATTTTTTATTTCAGATGTTGAATTAAAAGTATTATCCGCAAGTCTTCTTATTTCTGATGCAACTATTTCAAAATTTTTTCCTGCTTCTCCTGCGGCAGATGCTTCAAGTTCAGCATTGAATGCTATTATTTTAACCTGATCGGCAATGTTATTTATTATCATAACAACATCTCTTATTGCTTTTATGTCTTTATTTAGAATATCGATAAATTCAATAGTTTTCTGATTGGCATCTTTTACATTATAGTTAGTCTTAACATTTTCATCAACAATCAAACACCCTTTTTTAACAAACTCTTCCATTGTTTTTGTCTTTATTAAAACATCAGATGCCTTATCTCCTATATTTTTACTTAAACGATCAGAATCTTCCATAGTAGAAACTATCTCTGCTATTGCAGCAGCCTGCTGATTTGAAACAGAAGAACTTTGTTTTGATATACTTGAAAGAGATATAGATACCTCACCAAGTTTTATAACCGTATTTTTTATATTTTCAAGAAGTTCGTTAAATCTCTTCAATACTTTATTAACATATACAGCCATCTCCCCAAGCTCATCAAAATTAATCAAAAAAATCTGATTGTTAAAAGAGTTAGAACTGGAAGAGAGTTTTTTTAACTCTTCCATTAAAGTATTAATCTGAAAACGATATTCCATTTTTGATAGATAAATAGGGAGTATTCCCAGTACAAAATATATAACAGAAAAGGGAAGAGTAATAAGTAAAAATTTACTTAGAGGTACTCTTTCCGTAACAGATGAATAATAATAGGCTATGTAGGTAAAGTTTATTATTATATACAAACAAGCCGCTGTTATTGCTATTTTATCTTTATTTCTTGAGAATTTATCATTTTCACCCTTTTTTATATCTGTTATTTTTAGAAATTCTTTAGGTTTCTTTAGTATTAGATTAATTATAAATACAACATAAAGAGAACTAATAAAACCTGAAACAATTTTTAATGAGATACCGAAAAAAAATGGAATTCCACTTTCAGCCTGCCAGTGTCTTAAAATATAGTAAACAGTAGTCCCTAAACCCCATGCAAAAACCTGAAAATTTATCATCATCCATGGTATTTTTATCGCAGCTATACGAGCTTTTTCATAGTCTGTCCCTTTTTTGATATAGTTAAAAAGAGGATTAAGATAGGTCAAAACTCTTAAATAAATTATTGAAGAAAATACAACATATAACACCATTACCATTGGCTTAAAAGCAAATTTAATTCTACTTATAAGATTTATATTCATACTATCATATTTTATATTGAAAAATGAATTAAAAAACTCACTAAAAACAAGAAAAATAAATAAAATTCCAAATAATGAAATAAAAATATTAAATTTTATCCTTTTTACAGATAAATCCTTATTTTTATTCATAAGATCTCCTTACTTAAATGTCATTTTGTAAACGCCATCCCAGTTATCTGGGGGGTTATTAATAAATTCAGATATTCTTTCCATATATATCTCTATGATACGGTCATTTTCAATAATTTTTCCGGCTTCATAAAAAAAATCATACGCAAGGTTCCAGTTGCTAAGTTTAAACATTTTTAAGCCTTTATTGTATAAAGATAAAAACTCATCCGTATAGTTATTTAAAAGCTCCACAGAATAAATCGTAACAGGCTTTTCTTTACCTTTGACTCTTATAGTATCAACTTCTCTAAAAAAAAGTGGAGATGAAACTTTTATTGCTTCTCTGTAAACCTCTTCTGATATAAGTATATCTGTGTGGTAATATTTATTCAATGATTCAAGACGGGCTGCAAGATTCACAGTATCTCCTATAGCTGTATAATCAAAGTTATCCTTAGAACCTATATTTCCTATAATGGCATCACCTTTATGGATACCTATTCCTATTTTATACTCGCCATTTTTAGTTTTAATATTCAATGAAGTTGTGCCGTTTATTCTTAAAAGTATCTCTATTGCTGCTCTTAATGCACGATCAGAATTATTTTCATAGCTCTCAGGTGCACCAAACATAGCAAAAACAGCGTCCTCTATATACTTATTAATCTCACCGCCATACTTTTTTATAGAACGGGAGAAAATGGTAAAATGATTATTCAAAAAATTTACAACATCAAAAGCAGAATTATTTTTTTCAATAAATGAAAAATTTTTTATATGTGAAAATAAAACATATATATTTCTTTTTTCCCCGGTCATCAAAGATTCTTCATTTTTTTTCTTTAAAAGATCCTCGATTATTTTTTCAGGGAGAAATTTCTTAAAATTATTTTTAAGATCAAATGCGTATAACTTGTTTTTTTCATGATTGAAAAATTGCTCGAGTATCAATTTAAAATTATCTAAAACATAAGTAAGTAACATTTTTTCTTCTTCAATATTTATTGAATACTCTATAATTAAAGGGATGCTTATATCTTTAAGTCTTATCAGATAAACTCTTCTTTCTTTTGTGGAAGAATTTATGTAATTATTTACTACATCTTTAAATATTTTTGTTTTAATTGTAACTTTTTTTGTATTTAGAGAAGTATTTTCTTTTAAAAATGTCTCTTTTGTCTTTATATCAATATTTTTACGATCTTGATCCATCAATTTTGTAGAAAATTTCTGATAATTATAGAATGTATTGTTATTATTAAATATAAGAGAGAGGGCATTTATATTAAAATATTTAAAAAGAATATCATATATATTCTCAATTAAATTTTCATTATCTTTTGCCATAGCCACTGCATTAAACAAATCCTCATTAATTTTACTTTTAATTAAGTTTTTTTCATGAAGATTTTCTATAAAACACTGAATCTCAAGATTTTCCGGACATCTATTAGTTATTGAGTACTCAACCTTAGTCTGTTTAAGTATCTCTTTTGCTCTATTTACTATATCATCTATATTTCCTGCTTCTTTGTTAATAATAAAATCAGCCCCTGAATTTTCTTTAAATATAAGATTTCTTGAATCTTCCACAGAGGAATAGACAATAATTACTATATTTTGAAGATTTTTATCATTTTTTATATACATGGATAGATCAAAACCATTTATTTCATCAATTACAGAATCTAATATAACTATTTTTGGTTTGTATTCATAAATAAGTTTAAGCCCTGTAACTGAAGAAACTGCTCCTTTAGCTTTTATATTGATTTTTTGAAATTTCTCAATAAAGTCTTCTATTAATGCCTTTGAACGATCTATTATAATTATATCTGCGTTTTTATTAACATTCTTCATTATTTTCCTCTGGAATATCTATAGAAAAAATATCCTCATCTATTTTATAAGCCTTGCTTTTAACTATTTTAAGTCTATCAAAAATACTTTTTGAAAATAATATATGTTTATGGTATTTTTTAGTATCCCCCTCAAGTTCCTCAGCTTTTCCAGTAACATCTCCAATCATTGTATAAGCAGTTTTTTGCTCACTTCCAACATTACCGAGTATCATCTCCCCACAATGAATGCCTATTCCAGTTCCAAAACCTGATTCTGGGAGTTTAATTCTACTAATATCAACTTTTTTTAAACCCTTTGCCATCTCAATCCCTGCCAAAACCGCGTTATCTGCAAAATTTTCATTCTCACTTTTTTCAAAAACAGCAACAATCGCATCACCTATAAATTTATCTATTCTTCCGCCAAATTTTCTTATTCTTGTCACCATCTCTTCAAAATAATTATTCAAAAAATTAATAACATCATCTGGTTGATTGGCTTCAGTTATATTTGTAAATGACCTTATATCAGAAAATATAACAGCAACCTCTTTTCTTTCTGGTTCTCTTTCAACTTTTCCCTCTTCGATCATTTTGTCAATGATATCTGATGGTATAAACTTTGAGAATAGAGTTTTTAATTCTTTTCCCTCATTAACAACTTTCTCATAATTTAATGCTTTTTCAATAAAAAATCCCATTTTAAAGGACAATTCTTGAAGAGCCAACATAAAAGAATCACTGGAAAAATTATTTGTAATAAAACTTCCAAGATGGAGAGTAGCTATAGGATTACCATTAATATCTGGAATTATTGTGTAAAAATAGGAGTTTAATATTTTATCAATATTTTTCTTTGACTCATTTAAATCTCTTTTACTATCTGAAGAATATATTTTTTCTATATAATCATAATTTAGATATTTAAAAATTGTAAAATGATCATGAGCTGCAAATTTTAACATATCATCGATGTTATTTGATGAAATTTCTTTAAAAGCTTTTATAAAAACTCTTGTTTGAAGATTATCTGGCATCATAATCATTATTAAATCAGCATTAGTAACAAAATATATTATAGAATACATTTCTTCAATCAAGAGTTTTAAATTAGTTATATATTTAAATAAAGTTATAAAATAATTTGATAAGAAACTTTTAGATATCGAATTATCTTCTCTTAAAGAAATTTCATAGATCTCATTCTTTAATGCTTTTTTTTCGAGTAAATTAATAACAAATTCATTATTAAACTCATCTAAAGCACAATAATATGTATCTTTGTTATATTCAGTATGAATTTTTACTATTTTACTAAAATGAGAGGTAACCACAACTATCTTTGAAATGCTTAATTTTTCATTCTTTCTTATAATTTTTACAACTGCAAAACAATCAACCTTAGCATCTCCATTAATAACAAATAATTCCGGAAGATCATCATCATTAAAAGATAAATCACACTTTTTATTTCCTGCAATATCAATATCGAGATATTTTACCATAAACTCATTTTCAGATAAACAAAGACTTTTATCTGAAAAATTAACACCACAAATTAATCTTTTCATACACTATTCAAGAGCCTATTTATAGTTTCAATAAACATTTCACGGTTAAAATAAGATTTATTTAATATATCATTAACTCCTATTCTTTTAAAATTATTTCCAGTCTCTGGATCATCAGAAGATATAACGGCAATGACTGGCACATTTGAATATTTTTCTTCTTTTCTTAGATTCTCAATAAATGTTACTCCATCCATTTTTGGCATTGAAGAATCTGTTATAATAAGATTATATATTTTATTCTTGGTTTTTTCAAGTGCATCTATCCCGTTTTCTGCATGGTCAACATTGATTAGGGGGGTTATTTTTTTTATTATATTAATCTCTATCTCTCTATTAATTTCACTATCATCAACAATAAGGATATTCTTATACATCATATTATCATTTGAAAATTTCTCTCTAAACTCAATATTTCTAATTTTCTTGAGTCTTTTTATTATTTCTGGAATATACAATATATTAACTATTTTATACTCCTCATCAAAAACAATCCCTTGAAGCATTTTTAATTTCTCAATATTCTTAGGCATTGGTTTGTAAATTAGTGATGAATGATATAGTATTTCATCAACAATAATTCCTATTTTTTCTCCAAATTCTTCAACTATAATTATCTGAAGTTTATTCTGAACAGTTGATAAAGATGGCTTAATGATGCCTGAAAGTGGATAAATTGGAATTATATCATTTCTAAGCTTTATAGCATACTTTGTTAATAGATCTATAACATCATTTTTATCAATATAAACAATTTCACTAATAAAAGTGGAAGGAATTAAAAATTTCTCTTTACAGCTAGTTACAAAAAAGCCGCTTACTGTTGTTAATGATTTAGGGAAACTCATTGATACAGTAACTCCTTGATCCTTTTTGCTAATCAATGTAATTTTACCTTTTATCTGTTCAATATCACTTTGAGCATCGTAAAGCCCTGATCCCTTATTGTTATTATTTGTTGTATTAACTGTTGTAACTCCTTTAATAAAAAGATACTTAACCAGCTCTTCCTCACTAAGTTTCTCAATTTCTTCTGATTCATAAGGGAAAAGTTCCATACAATTTTTTCTTAACTGAGTAAAATCAACACCTTTACCATCATCTGTTATAGTTATTGTTATTTTTCCAGCTGATTCAGAAAAATCAACTAAGATTTTTCCATAAGCCGATTTATTTTTTTTAAGACGTTCTTCTTTAGTTTCAATACCATGTTCAATAGAGTTAATGATAATATTTTCAATGGGTCTTTTTAAACGGTTTAAAATATATTTATCAATGAGTGGAGTTTTATTTGAAAATTCTATTTCAATCTTTTTATTTGAATTAGCTATTATAATATCAATATTTCTTTTTATATCATCAATAATAATTTTTATCGGGAGCATTCTAAAACTAAGAATTTGCTCCTGAAGGGTAAAAGTGTCTCTTTCTGCCTCTATAATCTTTCCATATAGGTTACTTCTGATCTTCTTGATTTTGCTAATATTATTAAGAATCTTATTTTTAGCCTCATTAACATAGGGATTATTATCATCAGAAAAGACAAAATGTGAAAATTCATACTCTATTTCTTTAATCCTTTCTATCTCTTGTTTCAATTGATATTGATATAATACAATATCATTTAATTTATTTATTATATTGTCTATTTTTTTAAGATTAACTTCGACTTTTCTTTCATCATCTATACTTTTTAGACTTTGAAAATTTGTAACAAAAGTGTTATTTTTCAAAATATCATTTATATAAACTTTATTAATATCTATATTCTCCACGCTACTGCAATTTTTGTAAATATCATGCAATCCCGACATACCTATAACAATTTCACTATTTTCATACTGTTTTATAGCCCATTTATAATAATGCATAGTTAAATAAAATATTTTTATGTATTTATCATTTATTTCAATATTATTAGAAATAATCGTTTCCAAAAATTCATTTAATCCTTCAGATAGTTGAAATATGGTTTTAAAATCATTCAACCTTGATGAACCGATGACGAGTTTTACTATATTTTGAATTTCTTTTAGAATACTTATTTCGTTAGGATTCTTTTTCAACTCTTTAAAAAGGTTTTTTAATTTTTTTATATTCTGAACTATCTCTATAAAATATTTATCCTTGTTATTATCCATAATTCTACCTCTTAACAAAATAAAAAGCATTTTTATAAAGTTTAAGTTCGAGATTCTCATTATCTATAAATGCAGTATCTGTACTTGACATAATAAGAATACCACCATTTTTCATTCTGGATACCACATTTTTAACTATTAATTTTTTCTTATCATCATCCATATAAGTAAGTATATTGCATAAAAAAACTATATCAAAATCATTTTCTATTTTATTATAATCATCAAGGACAAGATTAAATCTTAAAATTTCTATTTTTTCTATTATTTTACTATCAAAAATCAAATATTCATTATCACTCTTTGAATATTTTTCAATAAGATAATGAAAATTTTTACCATCCTCTTTTAAAAGTCTCTTTGAGAATTTGTTTTCTAAAATATTTCTCAATGCAATTAAATCAACATCAGTAGCAAGAATTTTTACTTTTTCTATTTTGTTATTCCAGTATTTTTCTGCAAGTAAAGAAATAGAAATAGGTTCTGCACCGATAGAGCTTGCTGCACTCCATATTTTAGGAATAATATGCATTTGTCTCATATTAGTAAAAACAACCTCATCAAGAAACCTAAAATATTTTTCCTCTCTAAAAAAATAAGTTTCGCCAATAGTTATCTTATTTATTAATAAATGCAATTCTTCTTCTTTTTTTTCTAATAATTCAATGTATCTTTTCAAATCAATACCTATAGACTTAATCCTTTCATTTAAGAATCTTTTTAATGAATTAATGTTGGTGTCCACAACTTTTAGTCCGAGTTTTTTCTCTATATACTCATTTATGACACTAAATTCTTTATCATCCATTTTTTAATGTCCCATAAACATTTTTATTAAATAAGGGGCTATCTCGTATGAAGGTAGAACAATTGACGCACCACCCCGTTCAAATGCCTCTTTTGGCATACCATACACAATGCTTGTTTCTTTATCCTGAACAATTGTAAAGCCACCATTTTTTAAAATATCCACACATCCCTCTGCACCGTCTTTGCCCATTCCGGTTAAAAGTACTCCCACAAGATTATTTTTATATACCTTTGCGCAGCTTGAGAAAAGCACATCAACAGACGGCTTTTGATTGTTTACTTTTGCACCGTCAGATAAAACTAAATAGTTCCCTTCTGCTTTAAGATGATAACCTTGAGGTGCAATTATTACTTCCCCAGGTTTAGGAAAATCTTTTTTTTCTGCAAGTCTTATATTCAATGGACTGGTTTTGTTAAGCCACTCTACAAACCCCTTTTCAAAACCTTCTTCAAAATGCTGAACAAGTGCAATTCCAACTGGAAAATCCTTAGGCATATTATCAAAAATAATTTGAAGAATTTTAGGTCCCCCTGTAGATGCCCCAATAACAATGAGCTTTTTATCTAATTCACCAGTTAGTGGAATATCTTTATATTTATTTTTCAAACCGAATAAAATATCTTTATTTTTTTCTTTATTATTAACGACAGAGTTTATTTTCTCAAGAAAATCTTTTGCATACTCTTTATCATTTATAAGTTCAATGTTTGGTTTTTCTATAATTGCAGCAACTTTATAGTTAAGAGCCTTTTTTATTTCCGGATTACCATTTTTTGAAGATAGAATAATAATAATTGTAGGCTTAGTCTCCATTATCAGTCTTGCAGTTTCTACTTCATCAATAAGAGAAAGCCCCTCGCCAATAATTATAAGATCAGCATAAGTCTCGTTGTGTGTTTTTATTATCTCTTCTCCATTTCCAGTCATCTTTATAACTTCATATAATCTAGAGCTACTTAATATATCCTTCAAAAAGGTTTTTAATATTGCAGAATTATCCCCAATTATAACCTTATTCATTTTTTATTCCGCCTTTTAATAAAATGTCAAAAATTATTTTTTCTATATCAATAAAAAAAACTATACTATTATTATCTTTAAATGTACAGCCAAGAAAACCATTATTTTTATAAAAATTTTTTAATATCTTAGGAAAAATCTTAAGATTTCTTATCTCTATCCTTTTAACCTCTGATCTAAATGAGATTAAAAAAGAAAAGAGATCCGGGGAACAATCAATATTTTGTGTTAATATAAATTCTTTAAATCTTTCTTTATAATTACTATATGAAGACTTTTTTAAATCACCAATTATTGATATTTTTGCTTCATTTTTATCTATATTATTCAATTTAAAAACCTTAGTTAAAAATCTGTCAATATCAAAAGATATAATCTTCATCTCCCCATAATTTATCAATCCATTAAAATATTCAGCAGTAAAAGGTAAACTTTGCGAACCAGAGTAAGAAATACTCCCAACAATATTATATCTATTAATTATAAAATCATAATTTCCGTAATTTATTGATAAAAAATCAGCTGTTTTCAATATCATTTGCTATCCTATCAATGATATTTTTTATGTTTACAATAAATACTTCTTCTTCATCTATTGTAATAGAGCCTTCAAAATAATCCATATTTTCATTTTTAGAAGTGAGAGGATGAATATTATCTTCCAATATATTCTCAATCTTGTAAATTCCAGAGATTATAAATGCAATATTATCAATTTTATTTCTTAAAACTAAAAAAGTTTTTCCATCAAGCTCACTCCCTGTAAAAAGAGATTTCAGATCAATAACAGTATAAGGTTCTCCGTGTCGATTTAATAATCCTCTGATATAATCAGGCACAAAAGGTAGATAAAATACTGGATAATCAATTATTATCTCCTGAACAACATTGCCAGGCATTGCATAAAGTTTGTCATCAATATAAAAAATGATAAATTTTACCTTCTTATCATTAACAGATTCTTTTTTTAATTCTGTTATTTTAGATTCTATTTCTTTTAATATTTCTTCATTATTCAATGAGTTAATATTGTTTCTTTCATTCATTTGCAACTTCCAATTTATCAGTATTAATTTTATACTTTTCCATAAGTTTATTTAAAAGAATAGCAAGCTCTTCAAGGTTATCAGCAACCCCACTTGTTTCCTTTGTAGCCTGAGCCGCATTATCAACTCCTTCTGAAATCTGTTTTAAGGCAATAAGTATCTGTTCAAAAGAGGCAACCTGTTGTTTTATGGATAAAGATATCTTTTGGGTAGCTTCATTAGAGGCTTCTGAACTATTTAAAATATCAGAAAACATCTCATTAATTTTTGCAGAAATCTCATTACCTTCTTTTATCTTTTCAGTTCCATTTTCAGAAGTAAGTAGAAGCCTATCGGAAGACTTCTGAATCTCGTTAATCTTTTCTTTTATTTCCTTAGTAGAATTTACCGTACTATCAGCAAGTCTTCTTATCTCAGTTGCTACAATCTGAAAGTTTTTACCAGCTTCCCCGGCTGCTGATGCCTCAAGTTCAGCATTAAAAGCAATAATTTTTGTCTGATCAGCAATCCCATTAATTATGTTTACTATATCCCAAATGTTATTTATCTTTTCGTTTAAATATTTTATTCCTTCTATAGTAGAAGTATTTGACTCTCTAATCTCTTCCATTTTTAAAATACTTTTCTTAACAATTTCGAATCCAGATTTAACAGTTTTTTGCGCATTCTCAGTAGTAACAGTAACTTCCATAATCTTCTTATCTATGGACTTAGCAAGAGTATCAGCATCCTCCATGGTACTTACTATCTCTTTAACAGCTGCTGCCTGCTGGTTTGCAGTCGAAGATGATTCTTGTGTTGATGAAGAAAGAGTCTGAATTAAGTCGGATATCTTATTTGCACTGTTTTTTATATTATTTAAAATATAGGAGATTTCATCAAAAAACATATTAAGATTTTCAGCAAGATTACCCATCTCATCTTTTGAAGTAACAGGTATTTTTTTAGTCAGATCATTTTCACTAATTATATATTTCACCATATTAATTGCGTCTCTAATAGGTCTTGTAACAGTTCCAGCAATAATAAAACTCATTGAGGTAAAAACAGCTACACCTATAATAAGAAACAGCAACATAAAAGTAATTATTTTTTTAACATTGGAAGACAGTTCATCAAGATAAGTTCCAGCACATATTATCCAATCAAGGGATTCTATATATCTGTAATACAATACCTTCTCTCTTTTTTTGGATTCATTCTGTTGTTTCCAAAAATATCTTACAACCCCGTTTTTTTTCTCAACTATCTCTTTTGCAAAAGAGTTGTCATTTCCCTCTCCAGACTCTAAAATATTTTTCCCCTTTAAAAATGGATGTATAATAATATTCCCTTTACTGTCCATTATGAAAATATAACCTGTTTTTCCAATTTTAACATCAAGCAGGCTTTTCTCAAAATCCTCTGGATTAATAAGATGTGAAAATTCCTCTTTATAAGAACTTACCCATATTATTATATCCCATGGTTGAAAATATCTCATGTAGCCAGCTTTTGCTCGCTCTTTTGGCTCTCCGGGGTTTTTCCAGTTATACTCAAGGTAGCCATTTTTCATTGAGATCGCTTTTTTCATAAAGTCATAGCCACTTGCATCTGTTCCAGGAGCCTTGGGATGTATGACTAAAATTCCCTTGGAATTAACTCCGGCAACGTATCCAGTTTTACCTATTTTTTGAGATAAAATAATATCAGTAACGATTTTTTTTGCATCATTCTCTTTTAGTTCCCCTTTCTGATATTTTTCATAATATTTCTCTACTATTTCAAGATTTTTTTCAGCAATTCCCCTGAGATAGCTTTTTATAGTATTATCAAAGGTCAATAAAAGCATGTTTTTAGTATTTTCAACAATTTTCTCTGTATTATCAAACTAAAGATTAAAAATAAGTTTATTTATAAATATCCCCATAAAAATAGTCATGATCATAAACTGTACAACAAATACAAAACTGTAAGAAAGTATAAGTTTGTTTTTGATTTTAAGATTTTTCAAAATATTCATAGAAAACCCCTGAGTTTTATTATAGTTATAATTATTATATATTATCGTTTTTTAAAACTTTAATCTTGAATAGGATAAATGTTTTAAATCAAAAAGTTATGAGAATTTATTTTTTCATAATCCTAAAAAATTACCTCATATCTTTTAAATTAATTTTTTATTATAGCAAAAAGTTTTAAATCGTAAATAGTAATTTTCATTTCATATCAAAAATTCCAGTAATAAAGGTAATCTATCAAGAAATTCAAAATTTTTATTCTTAAAATAAGAAAGACCACAGAAAATATAATTTTCTAATGCTTCCTCTATGTTATTTTTCTTTAGATTATCATTTACCCTCTTAAAACTTCTTACAAAATCCTCAATTTTTTCTATTACCTCACTCTTAAATCTATCAAACCATACTTTTCCTCTTATTTTTAATCTTTTGTTGTATCTAACGGCAAAGGTTCCCAATACCCACTGCATTATTTTTGATAGATTTTCTCCTCTTTTGGGTCTTATAATAAAATGGCAGTGGGTATAAACAAATACGAAATTTAGAAGTGAGAATCTAAATTTCTTCTTTGCCTGTTTTAGAGTTAATAATAACATTTCTCGGACGAATAGGGGCTTTAGTTCAGGTCTGTCCCTGTTGATTGTGCAGGTAATATAATAGCTAGCCCCCTTTTTTAATATTCTATTTCTTCTCATAAAAATCCTCCTTGCTTCTAAAAAGTATTTCTATATATTAATCACAAAATTTTTGAGAAAATCCTTTACAATTTTTGAGAAAAAAATTCGTTTTTTTTGAAAAAAAATAAAGTAAGGGACAGAGTTATAAATCTTTTTAAATGGGGACAGACTTATAAATTTTTTATGATCAAAAGAGGGACAGACTTAACCTTATTATGGTTATATTTAATAACATATATTTAACAAATAGTAATATTTTTAAGTTAAATTGAAGGTATTAAGGGACAGACTTATAATTTTTTTATAGTTAAAATTAAAACAGGGGACAGACCTGAACTTTATCATGAAGAGAAACTAATTTTTATACAATCAATCCTAGACGAGTTACAAACTAAATTTTTTGTAGGATATTTATAATATCACTTTTTTACAACATCGTTTACTTCAAAAGTATAAACTACTGACTGACTTTCTTTCAAAAATTAAAGTAATAATAATCCTAAATTGTTTTATATGTTTATAAAAGATTATACCTCCAGATATCCCATCTAAAATTTTTCTTACAATTTCTTGTGCCTTGAAAAATTATATTTGATAATTTAAACTTTTCTCTTTTTATAAAGATTATCACAAAATAAAATTGTAATTTCAGTGCCATTATCTTTTTTTATTTTCATTTCACCATTTATCTGTTTTACAAGTAAATTGATTAACATAAAACCAAAAGTATTATCTGAATAAGGATCAATATTCTCAGGAATACCGATTCCATTATCTTTTATCATAAATAAAAATCTATTATCTTCTATTTTCTTTAATTTAATGGTCAAAGTTGGGTTTTCTATATTATTAAAAGCATGTTTAAATATATTTGAAATTAACTCATTTGTAATTAAAGCAATAGGCATGGCAATGTCAAGAGATATATTAACATCCTCAATATTTATCTCTCTTTTTAGATTATTCTTAAAATTGTAATTATGGATTGCTCTATCTATAAAAGAGATTAAATATTGTGATATATTTATTTCTGAGAAATTATCTGATTGATAAATATGCTCGTATGTCAATGCCATTGATCTTATTCTTTCTTTTATGTCATCCAATATCTCAATAACATTTTCTTTAAGGTATGACTTGTTTAATTCAATTAAAGAACTAATTACTTGAAGATTATTTTTTACTCTATGATGAACCTCTCTGAGTAATATATCTTTTTCGAGTAAGAGAGTTTCGAGTTTCTTGCTTTTTTCTATTTCCTCAGTAATATCTCTACCAATTGATTGATATTCAATAATATTGTTATTTTCATCAAACAATGCATGATCAACCCAGTTCATCCAGCGAATTGTCCCATCTTTTAGAATAACTCGATGATTATATGAGATAATCGGTTTATCAATAGAAAGGGAAGAGAATTGTTGTATTACATATTCTTTATCTTCATCCGGGATTAAAGGTGTAAAAAATCTTCCGATAAGTTCTTCTTTTTTCATTTCAAAATATTCACAATAGGTATTATTTACAAAAGTAAGTGTTTCATCTGGTAAAAACCTACAAACAAGTGCTGGAATATCATTAACAATTGCCTTATAGTATTTTTCATTTTCTTTTAACTTTTTTTCAATCTCTTTTTTCACAATAATCTTGTATACATAATCTATAAAGAATTCAATCTGTTTTGCATCATCCTCAGTATAATCGTTCTCTTTATTTGCTACTCCAATTATCCCAACTATATTATCATCTATAATAATAGGAGATGCTAAAAGCCTTGTTATTTCAATATGTCCTTTTGGATATTTTGGATTTTTAAGATCATTTATAATAATAGATTTTTTATATTTAATAGCATCAGCCCATCTTCCTGTCTCCTCTAATTTTATTTCTCTTTGGATATTTTGAATCTTGCACTCCTTTAAGGTGTTTTTTGACCATCTATTTATTTTGATTTCCTGGTTATTACTATCATAATCGTAAATATATCCAAATTTACTATTGGTGATATTTATTGCCTGTTCAAGTGTAAAATCCAGAATTTTTTCTATTTCTTCTTTTTCTAATTTAAAAATATCTAATATATTTTCAAGTTTTATCTCATTTTCAAGTAAAATATTATATCTTTCTTTTTTATTTTGAATAATATCATAATTTTTCAATTCTGAGTTAATAATTTCATTAATTTTTTCTAAATTTTCTTTTAATAGATAATTACTTGCCCCTTTTTTTAATAATTGAACAGCCTTTTCATCGCCTAAGGGGTCTGATAAGACAATAAAGGGGATATCTGTATTCTTGCTTCTTGCAATATCAAGAGATTCAAGATCATTAAAACATTGATTGTTATAGTCCAATATTATAATGTCTATTTGATTAAGAAAATCCTTATATCTTTCTCTGTTTTTATCTATTAAAAGTAAGATATGAGGATTAAATTCTTCTTTTAATTTATCTTCTATCTTTTTTTTAAAGTCTTCAGAATTTGTTATTAATAAAACATTAAGAATATTTTTCATTTTAATCCTTTGAATAAAGACTATATTATTATTATAATACATAGTTATGATTTATTCAAATATTTTTAAATTAATATTTAAATTAAAGATGAGATTTTATTCTTTAGTTAAAATTTTTTAAATTTTTTAAAAAAGTTGTAAAGGATTTTCTTAAAAATTTTGTGATTAATATATAGAAAATAATTTCTATTATTGGAGGTAAAAAATGCTGCAATTTGATTTTGTTATAAATGATTCTTTATTTAGTAAAATTAAAATCTTAAAAGAAAAAAACAATAAAGGATTGTCAGAGATAATAAGAGAGGTAATAAATACAATGCTACCTTTTTTAAAGAAAAAGCATCTAACAGAGGAAAGAAGAAAGAGAGACTATCCTTGTGTAAATGCTACAAAAAGGGTAAGAGCGTTTCTGGAAGAGAGGGTTTATAATGAATTAAAACAGATACACGATACTTTAAATACTTTTAGTATCGCTGTATTGGTAAGAGAAATATTGGAATTATATTTTGATCTTGTGGAAAAGTATGGTGTGGAGGGGTTTGAAAAGAGGCTTGAGAAGGTAAAAAACAAAATAGAGGATATGAGATCAAGGAAGGTAAAATGGTATAAGGATAAGGATGAGAGGATTCATCCAGATATCCCCTTTTATATAGACCAGGAGGTATATTATTACCTTGTCTTTGGCACAGATTTTTGCCTAAAACAGATTCAATTTTTATAAAGACTGGCATTTTTTAAAAATTTTATCTATTCTACTACTCTCAATTTAGGCCAATCTTATCATAAGTCTGTCTAAATAAGAATATCTATTTTTTATGAATTATTTTTCTATTCTTTTGTTTATTTTTTAGTCAAAAATTTTATTTTTTCGGATTTTAATAAATATAAAAAATAAACATAAAGATTATTTTTTTGAAAATTAGTGTATATTTTTTACTCATTTGTATATTTTTTATTAATTATAATATAAAATTTATTTTGCTTTTTGTTATTATATATTATTATTTTTTATATATTTTTATTTTTATAGATTATTTTTATTTATATATATAATATAAATAAATATTTTCTTTTATTTTTGTTTTATTTTAACTATATATAAAATTTGGCACACTTATTGCTTAATAATTTTTAGAAAAAAACTAATAAAATTAAGGAGGTGATTGTATGAGTAGAGATTTAGTAAAACATGATTTCTTTAATGATGCTATTTCATCCTTTTTTGATGAGGGATGGAAAGGATTTAAGTGGTTGTCCAGATTCTCAAAAGAGTTTGATAAGATCCTGAACGGTAGATGCGATTTTGAGGAAAAGGATGATAGTTATCTTATTGAACTGGAAGTTCCTGGCGTCAAAAAGGATGAGATAGAGATTACTTTAAAGAATGAAGTCTTAACAATCAATTGGAGTAGAAAGAGTGAAAAGAAAAAGGGTCTCGGAAGCAAAGGGGTTTATGAAAGAAGTGAAGGATCTTTCTCAAGATCTTTTAGTGTGGAAGGTGCTGATGAAAAAGGAATTTCAGCAGAATTAAAAGATGGTGTATTAAAGATTGTTGTCCCAAAAGTAGAAGGGGCAAAAGCTAAAAAAATAGAAATTAAATAATAAGGAGGTGTGTTATGTTAGAGACTATTTTTGATGATTTTTACAGATTAAACAGAGAGTTTAACAGACTATTTGGAGTAAGACATCAAAGAAGAGATTATTGGCCAGAGACCAATATTTATGAGAATCAGAATGAGTATATGATTGTTTCAAAACTACCGGGAGTTAAAAAAGAGGATTTAAGTTTAAGTGTAAAGGATAATGCAATTAAGATCAGTGGTAAAAGAGAGTCAGAAAAGGAGAATAAGATAAACTATCATCTTAAAGAGAGAAGAGAAGGGGAGTTTGAGAGAAATTTTCTCTTACATGAAAAGATTGAGGCAGATAAGATTGAAGCAGAGTTAAAGAATGGTATATTGTTAGTTAAGATTCCAAAGTCTCCAGAGACAAAACCAAAAACTATTGAAATTAAATAAAAGGAGGTGGCTTATGAATATTACAAAAAAAGAGGATAATAAAAATATTGAGTCCACAAGAGGATATTTATATTATGTTCCAGCAACAGACATATATGAGAATGATAATGAATATAAGATGATATTCGATCTACCGGGGATTGAAAAAGAGGATATAAATATCAAGATAGAAAAGGATATTCTTACTCTTACTGCAGAGAATAAAAAGGAACCAGCAGAAGGATACGAGGTATTGAGAGAAGAGATGGAGTTTTGTGGCTATCAGAGATCCTTTAATCTTAATGGAATAGTTGATACTGAAAAGATAGTTGCTGATTATACAAATGGAACTTTGATAGTAACTCTACCAAAGAAAGAGGAGCAAAAGACAAAAGAGATAAAGATCAATATTGCCTAAAATTAAAGGATCTTGTAAGGGGCTTTAAAAGCCCCTTTTTTTATTTAATTTTAATCTCTTTTTCGGAAGAAGATTTCTCATTTCGTTTTGTTTTAAAAAGATAACTACATACTATACCTGCAATAGCACCAAAAAGATGTGCTTCCCATGATATGTGTGATTGTTGAGGGAATATCCCATATATTAATCCACCATAAAGAAATATAACAATTATTGATACTATTATTGTCTTTATATTCTTTCTTAAGAATCCAGAAACCACAAGAAAACTAAAAAGCCCATAGATTAAGCCGCTTGCCCCTATATGATAACTCTTTCTTCCAAAGATCCATACGAGTATTCTGCCAATTAAAATTATTAGAACTATTACTGGTAATGATTCTTTTTTATAAAATGTAAATAATAAAAAGAGTAATATAAATAATGGAATAGTATTTGAAATTATATGAAATAAACCAGCATGTAGAAAAGGGGATAATGGTATTCCAACTAGTCCCTGTATTGTCCTTGGAAGAATTCCATAATTATTAAAATCAATTGGGATTATTATATCAAGTATAAATACTAACCATACAGAGAATACGAAGAAAATAGATCTTTTTATAGCCATTTATTACCCCTTTTTAGTTTCTAAAAGAGTTTATTATCCTATCTCTTAACTGAATTAATTCAAATTGATTTTCTGCTCTTGATATTGCTGTTATCATATTAGAATAAAATAGACTATTTGTAAATATTACTGTGCTTGCATAACAGTTTATATTTTTATATTTAAATACGAAATCTACTCTGTACGCTTTACCATTTCTATATTTTGGAAAATCAGAATAGACCATTGTGACATCAGAGAAAAACTCTCTTAATTGATATTCGAGTGTATAGTCTATTTCTTTCTTATTTTTTAAAACATTGTCTATATTAATTACCTTACGAATTGTGGATATTGATATTATGTCATATACTGGTGGACTGGATAATGGATTATAAAATGCAACATCTACATTTTTGTAAATTACAAGTCCATTCTCACTCTCTATTTTTTTCTTAAATTCCTCCTGTTTAGATCTATCTATATTTGAATTAATTGCAATCCAATTTTCTGGAAATTCGACTTTGTAGCCATATTTTGAATTCTTATAAACATTCTGTTTACAGCATAGAAAAGATATTAGAATTATAAAAAGTAAATTTTTCCAATTATGCATCTTTGAAATCCTCCAGTATTTTAAGATTTTGATTAATCTCTTTTAACTTTTTTAAAGCTACTCTCTGAATTTGTCTTACTCTCTCTCTTGTTAGACCAAGTATAAATCCAGTCTCCTCCAGAGTATGAGGACCTAATCCATTTAGACCATATCTTAGCTCAATGATTTTTTTCTCTTTTTCTGATAGCTGAACTAATATTTCGTCTATTGTCTCCTGTAATGCCAACGAAAAGATATGCTCTACTGGTGATACATTTTTATTATCCTGAATTGTATCTTTAATTTCTGTATAATCGTTATTCTCAAAGATTGGTGAATCGAGTGAAGATGTGTCTTTTATTATGTTCGTTATCTTTTTTATTTTATCCTCGGGAATTCCAGTAATTTTTGCAATCTCTTTTGTGTCTGGTATCTTTCCACTCTTTTCTGTTAAATCTTCCATTAGATAGTAAATTTTTTTTACAAGATTAAGCATATGAACTGGGATTCTAATTATTCTTCCTTTATCTGCAATTGCCTTTATTATGGCCTGCTTAATCCACCATGACCCGTAAGTAGAAAATTTGAATCCTTTTGTATAGTCAAATCTCTCTATTGCCTCTATTAGACCAATATTACCTTCATTTATTAAATCAATAAGAGATAATCCTCTGTTTTGATATTTTTTAGCAATACTTATTACCAATCTTAAATTCGCTCTTATCATTTTGTTTTTATTAATATTTAGAATTTCTGTTAAATATTTTTTTTCTTTTTCATAATTTTCTATATCTATATCTTTATTATTATATTTTATTTCTAAATTTTTTAATTTTTCAGAAAATTCTGATATTTTCTGGCAAATATTATACTCTTCCTCAGGTGTTAAAAGAGGAATTTTAGAAATTTCTTTTAGATATATATCAAGTGAGTCAAAATCTTTCTCTATTTTTTTCCTTTTTTTAATTTTGTGAGATCCTTTGTATTTTTCTTTCAAAAAAAGCCTCTTACTAAGAATATTTGTTTTTCTATATCTTCGTCAAGCAATAAGTATAAATATAAAAAAAATTGTCATTTTTTAATAATTTTGTCAAGGAAAGATTAATAGAGGAGTAGAGAATTGTCCCATTTTGAAGGAAATCCAAGTCATTTTATAAAGCAAGTTACAATTATTGCTATCAGTTAGTGGGCTTTAAAAATTATTATAATTTTTTCTCAAATAAAATTAACCTAAGGATAAATCTATTTTTTAATTGCCTAAAAATAAAATCGCACCCTTTTAAAAATATCTTAAATTTTACTTGCTATTTTTTTAAATTTTTATTAAAAATGGATTCAAAATTAATCCATATTACTATTTTATAATCAGTAAGGGTATAACTTATGCTTTTATCAAATTATTTCTTTAAGACAATCAAAGAGATTCCATCTGAAGCTGAATTAAAGAGCCATAAATTATTGATAAAAGGGGGATACATAAAACAGATAAGTGCCGGCATATTCTCTTATATGCCAATAGCCGTTCGTGTTCTTAAAAAAATAGAAAAGATATTAAGGGATGAGATGGATGCCATTGATGGCTATGAAGTTAATCTTCCTGTTGTAATGCCAGCTTCATTGTGGAGTGAAACTGGAAGATATGAGGCAGTAGGAGAAGAAATGTTAAGATTTACAGATAGAGCAGGAAGAAAGATGCTTTTGGGCATGACTCATGAAGAGGCAGTTACTGATCTTGCAAGATATGTTATAAATTCATATAAACAATTGCCAGTTATGCTATATCAAATTCAGACAAAATTTAGAGATGAGCCAAGAGTAAGAGGTGGCTTAATTAGAGTAAGAGAATTTGTAATGAAAGATGCCTATTCTTTTCATAAAGATTTTGAGGATCTTGATAGATATTATGAAAGAGTGCATAAGGCTTATGAAAGAATTTTTGCAAGATGTGGATTGCCAACAATAAGTGTTAGTTCAGATGTTGGAATGATGGGCGGAACAGGAGCTCATGAATTTATGGCAGTTACAGAATCCGGTGAGGATACACTAATACTTTGTGAAAAATGTGATTATAAGGCAAATAAAGAGGTTGCAAAGGCAAAGAGAGAATATAAAGAAGAGGATATGCTCCCATTAGAAGAGGTTTATACGCCGGATAAAAAGAGCATTGAAGAGGTCTCAAAATTTTTGAATATTACACCAGAAAAGACAATGAAGGCAGTTATTTATGATGTTAATGGCATGCCTGTAATGTGTCTTATAAGAGGAGATCTTGAAATTAATGAGACCAAATTAAAAAATTACTTAAAGACTAAAATATTAATTTTTGCAGATGATGAGACATTAATTAAAAATGGAATTGTTTCTGGCTTTGCGACTCCTGTTGGTTTAAAAAATGTAAGAGTAATAGTTGATGAATCTGTTGCCTATTCTAAAAATCTTGTTGCTGGTTCAAATAAAAAGGATTATCATACAAAAAATGTAAATTTTGGAAGGGATTTTGTCTCAAATGAGATTGTTGATATTTCATCAGTAAAAGATGGTGAAGCATGTCCAAAATGTGGCTCAAGATTAAAGGTTACAAGAGGTATTGAAGTTGGAAATATTTTTAAATTAGGGACAAAATATTCAAAATCAATGAATGCAAAGTATCTTGACGATCAGAGTATGGAACATGATATAGTAATGGGATGTTATGGAATAGGGGTAGGTAGATTGATGGCAACTGTTGTTGAAGTTCTTGCTACTGAGAAAAGAATAATATGGCCTAAAAGTATAGCCCCGTTTCAGGTAGAACTTATAGGGATTTATAAAGAGAGTGATGTTGATTTAATAGCAAAATGCAAAGAAATATACAATTCTCTTGTAGCTAACAATATTGAAGTACTGTATGATGATAGAAATCTTTCTGCCGGGATAAAACTGAATGATGCAGATTTAATTGGTAGTCCGGTTAGAATAATTCTTGGAGCAAAGTCTTTTAATCAGAATAAAGTAGAAGTCACAATCGAAGATAAAATGCCAGTTTTAGTTGATTATGAAAAAATAGTAGAGTATGTAAAAAATTATCTTGCACAGGAATAAATTCTGAATATATTCCAAAGATATTTTATCTTGAGAAAAATTTTTATTTTTAAAATTATAAATTCATATTAAGGTATTTTCTTTAAATTATAAATAAAGAAGGTTTGAATCTGAAATTTTTGTGTTCTCAATTCAGTTTAAAATAAATTTCTAATTACTAAAGATTAATAAAAATTAATTTTTTTTTTTAATGGAATTATTACAGTTAATGAAGTATAATTAAAATTGAACCATAAATAAAGCGTCCTCCTTATTTGATATAAAAGGCTGCAATAAGAAAAGAAGCAGCCTTTTATAATTATAGATAAGAACTTAATTTTTTATGCTGTTTATTTATTTCCGAAAAAAAATATTTATAGTTAAAATATAATATATAGAAAATCCTAAAATTAAAACAAGTAAAATCTCATAAATTAATCAAATATTTATTATAAGTTGGTCTATTAAAATTCATTACCTGTAGTAAAATTTTTAGTCAATTTTTTTAAAAATTTGTAAAGGATTTTCTCAAAAATTTTGTGATTAATAATTAGAAAAAAATTTTATTTCAAGGAGGAAAAATTATGGAAAAGTATGATTTTGTTATAAATAAAGCTTTATTAGAAAAAATTAAGAATTTAGCCAAAAAGAGATCTATATCAATTTCTGCTTTAATCAGGAAAGTTTTTGAAAAGATTGTTCCTATTATTGAAAAAAAGCATCTCAAAGAAAAAAGAAGAGAGAAAGACTACCCAATAGTCTGTGCTACTCATAGAGTAAGGGTATATCTTAGTAAAAATTTGTATAACCAATTGAAGGTAATTCATAGCCATCTAAATACCTTCAGTATGGCTGTATTGGTGAGGGAGATACTGGAGGAATATTTTCTTGGTATTGAGACATTTGGAGAAGAAGAGTTTGAAAATAATATTGAAAGGCTAAAAAAGAAACTTGAAGAATTAAAAAGAAGGAAGGCCGTTATTTTAAAGAAGAAAGATGGTGGGAAGGTGATGCCGCCTGATATCCCACGCGTCCCTCATCCCGACCAGTATTTCTTACTTACTTTTGACTCAAAATTTCGGCTGTTAGAGATAAAATTTCTCTAAAAATCAACAATCTGTCTAAATTTTCCCTTTTCTCTCTTTGTTAGTAAAAACTTACCTTAGAATAAATTTATACTTTTGATTGCCTAAAAATATACATTAATATTGAAATATTTATATCTTTTTTGTAGTATAATTATTAAGATATGAAAAAAATATATTTTATATTTTTTATAAACTTTTTTTTATATTCAGAAGAAATCTTATATCAAGAGATTCAGTATAATAATTTTTTAATAAAATGTTATTCTACAAGTAAAATTTTAGTTGATAAAATTTATAATAAAAAAAATGAATATTTTTTTATAGCAGGAAATAAGGATTCAAATTTTTCTCTTTTAATAGAGTTACCTTATATTAAAGGTAGTTTAGTTAAGATTTCTTCAAATTATAATTTTTATTTTGAACTTTATTACGATGATAAAAAAAATAACCTTGTTTTAAATAATCTATTAGGAGATTTTAATATAGAAATTTTTAATTCTATTTTAAATCTCTGTATAAAAAAGAGAGGAATTGATATTGTTAGCGGTTTTTCTTCTTATAATTTTATATCATATACTGATAATCTTTTTTATATTTATCTTAAAGAGGGGCGAGTTCAATTCATAAAGAAAAAAAATATCACAATAATAATATCTGGGGAATCTTTTGCATTTATAGATGGAAAAAATTATGTCTCAAGGTTTAATGATCCATTAACCGCTAAAAATATTTTAGTCAATAATCTGTATAGTAATTTAGATAAAATAGAAGATAGCAGATATTTTAGTAATTTAGAAAAAAAATTTATAAACTCCATTATTTATAATAAAATTTTTATTGATAATAATTTTTAATTTTTCTTTTAAAAAAATAAAATATTTCTTGCTTTTTTTAAAAATTCATTTTATTATAAAGAGTTATTTAATACATAAAATTAATGACCATAGAGTCATTAATTAAAAAAGTAAGCAGGAGATTTTTGATTGTTAACAAAGACTTTTGTTAAATTAACAAAGGCAAAGCAGGAGAGAATTTTTCAATCTGCTTTAAAAGAATTTGCTACTAAAGGTTATTCTTTAGCAAGTACTAATAATATCTGTAAAGAGGCAGAAATTTCAAAAGGTTCAATGTTCCAATATTTTGAAAATAAAGAGAATCTCTTTTTGTTTGTTGTGAGAAAGGCTCTATCTGAAGTAATAAATGTATATAAAAAAAATTATATTCTTGATATTGAAGATATGTCTTTAAAAGATATATTTATTAACTCCTGTTTTCATCTATTGAAATTTTATGAAATGTATCCATATCATTATAAACTTTATTTAAGAATAAACTATGAAATGGATGCCCCAAATTATAAAGAACTAAGAAGATATCTTGTAAAATATGTTTCAGCAATAACTCACCAGTTTATTGAACTTGGCAAGAAAAGAAATTTATTAAGAAATGATATAAATTCAGATCTTGCACTCTTTTTTATAAATAGTGTTTTAAATAGATTCATAGAGGTATGTTTTGAGCCAGGAATAGAACCAGTTATAAATTATAATATTGTTTCTAAAAATAAAGAAGAAATAATCGAAGAGATTTATAAATTTTTGTTAGAGGGCTTAGGGGTAAAAAATTAAATTTTAACAGAGTGATAAATTTAAAATTATTATAAATTTTATTTACAAGGAGATAAAATGAAAGAAATTGATTTAACAAAAATATTTGATTCAATGAAAGCAAATGACATTAGTGAACTTATCATAAAAGATGGTGGTAAGTTATACGAAATAAGAAGGGGGGGATTCAAACAGGTATCTCAAAATGTTATTACTCAACCAGTTTCAACACAAATTCCTGTTGTAACTCAACCTGTTTCACAGCAGATAACATCTTCACAGGCAATTCAGACTAGTGGAGCAGAAACAAAGGCACAGGAAAATAAACAGGCAGAATCGAAAAATTATTATGAGGTAAAATCTCCACTTGTTGGGACTTTTTATGCATCTCCAAAACCAGATGCTCCTCCTTTTGTTGAAGTTGGGACAAAAGTAACAAAAGGTAAAAAGTTATGTATAGTTGAAGCAATGAAGAATTTTAATGAGATCGAAAGTGAAGTAGATGGCATAGTTAGGGAGATATGTGTCAAGAATGGTGAATTGGTTGAATTTGGAAAAGTTCTTTTTAGAATAGAACTTACATCTTAAAATAATAAGGTAGGTTAAATATGATAAAAAAGGTCCTGATTGCAAATAGAGGGGAGATTGCTGTTAGAATAATAAGGGCAGCAAGAGAGTTAGGTATAAGAACTGTTGCTGTCTATTCAGAGGCAGATAAGGATTCATTACATGTAAAATTGGCAGATTATGCTGTATGCATAGGCCCTGCCCCGAGTACAAAAAGTTATCTTATGTATCAAAATCTTTTAGGAGCAGCAGAGGCTACAAAATGTGATGCTATTCATCCTGGCTATGGATTTTTGGCAGAAAATGCAGACTTTGCAGATACCTGTAAGGCTTTAGGTTTAGAATTTATTGGACCTGATAGTTACTCCATAAGAGCAATGGGGGATAAGGCTACTGCTAAAAAAACAGTAATAGCGGCTGGTGTTCCTACGATTCCTGGTAGTAAGGATGTTATTAAGAGTGATGAAGAGGCTATTGAAGTAGCAAGAAAGGTAGGATATCCGGTTATATTAAAGGCAACGGCTGGTGGTGGAGGAAAAGGGATGAGAGTGGTAAGAGAGGAGAAAGATTTGATATCCAACTTTCATCTTGCATCAAATGAGGCATTGGCTGCTTTTAAGAATCCTGATGTCTATCTTGAGCATTATGTTGAGAATCCACGCCATGTTGAGGTTCAAATTCTTGGTGATAAGCATGGCAATGTGGTCCATCTATTTGAGAGAGATTGCTCTGTTCAAAGAAGACATCAGAAATTGATAGAAGAAGCACCATCCCCAGCTCTTGATGAAGAGACAAGAAAGGCAATGGGTGAAGCAGCCGTTAAAGCAGCAAAGGCTGTTAACTATCATTCTGCTGGTACAATTGAGTTTTTACTCGACAAGAATGGTTCATTTTATTTTATGGAAATGAATACAAGAATTCAGGTTGAGCATCCAGTAACAGAATTAATAACAGGGATAGACTTAATAAAGCAGCAATTTTTAATTGCATCTGGCGAAAAATTGTCTTTTACACAACAGGATATTAAACATACAGGTCATGCTATAGAGTGTAGAATAAATGCTGAAAATCCAGAGAAAAATTTTGCGCCTAATCCTGGTAAGATCACAAAATATATACCACCAGGAGGATATGGTGTTAGAGTGGATTCTGCGGCATTTCAGGATTATACTATTTTGCCATTTTATGACAGTATGATTGCAAAACTTATTGTTCATGGGGCAAATAGAGAGGAGGCTATTGCAAGAATGAAAAGGGCGTTACATGAATTTATTATTGAAGGTATTGCAACAACAATCCCATTTCATTTGAGAGTAATGGAAAATAAGGCTTTTGTAGAGGGTAATTTTGATACCTCTTTTATAGAAAAATATTTTAGCGATTTATTGAAGAAATAATGTTTTTTAAAGGAGAATTTTTATGAGTAGTTTGTTTATAAAATGTCCTAATTGTGGAATTACCCACTTTGAAGGAATTTTAGCAAAATCTCTCTATGTTTGTCCAGAATGTGAACATCATCATAGAATAGATTCTCATCAAAGAGTGAAATTTACGGTTGATAAGGGATCTTTTAAAGAATTTGATAAAAAGATGAAGAGTGTTGATGTGTTGGGTTTTCCTAAATATGAAGAAAAGTTAAAACAATCAATGAAAGAAGCTGGTACAAATGAGGCTGTTATATGGGGGACTGCGACAATTGAGGAGGAACCTACTGTTATTGCTGTAATGGAGCCAAATTTTATAATGGGCAGTATGGGATCGGTTGTTGGTGAAAAGATAACAAGAGCATTTGAATATGCAACAGAGAATAGGCTTCCAATAATAATATTCTGTGCATCAGGTGGGGCAAGAATGCAGGAAGGAATTTTATCCTTAATGCAGATGGCAAAGACATCTGCTGCTGCAAAAAGGCATTCTGATGCAGGCCTTTTATTTGTTTCTGTGCTTACACATCCGACAACTGGTGGAGTAACAGCATCTTTTGCCTATTTAGGTGATATAATAATAGCAGAACCACAGGCTTTGATTGGATTTGCAGGACCAAGAGTTATAGAGCAGACCATTAATCAAAAATTACCTGCTGGATTTCAGAGGGCTGAGTTTTTACTGGAGCATGGGATGCTTGATAAGATAGTCCCAAGATCTTTAATGAGAGAGACATTGGCCAATATTCTTAAATTACATAAAAATGCAATAGAAAAGCCTAAAAAATATAGAATTGAACAGTATGGATTAGAATAAGAGTTATGATTATTTTATTTTGTAAATTTAATATTTAAAGGAGAAGTAAGATGCAAAAAAGAGACCTTGAGAAAGAGTTAAAAGAACTTCAACAGAAGATTGAGAGTTTAAAAAGCGAAATGTCAGAGAATGAGAAGGATACTCTATATCCATTATTGAAACAGCTTGAACAGAGTGCCATGGTTTTAAAAGGGGAATTATATAGAAAGATAACCCCTATTGAAAGAGTGCAATTAGCAAGACATCCAGGAAGACCTACTACACTTGATTATATAAAGCATTTAATTAAAAATTTTATTCAATTACATGGTGATAGAAGATATAGTGATGATGCTGCTATTGTTGGTGGAATTGGATTTTTTGAAGGTATACCAGTCACGGTTATAGGACATCAAAAAGGGAGAGACACAAAAGATAATATAAGAAGACATTTTGGAATGCCACATCCAGAGGGATATAGAAAGGCTTTAAGATTGATGAAACAGGCTGAAAAATTTAAAAGGCCCATAATCTGTTTTATAGATACCCCTGGTGCATATCCTGGACTTGGGGCAGAAGAGAGGGGCCAGGGGGAAGCAATAGCAGTAAATCTTTTTGAAATGTCGGGATTAAGAACTCCTATAATCTCTATTGTTACTGGAGAAGGTGGATCTGGTGGTGCTCTTGCATTAGGAGTTGCCGATAGGGTCTTTATGTTAACCAATACAATATATTCTGTTATATCTCCAGAAGGTTGTGCATCTATTCTATGGAAAGACTCTTCAAAAGCTGGTGATGCAGCAGAAGCATTAAAAATAGATGCAAATAATTTATTAAATTTAGGGGTAATAGACGATATAATAGAAGAACCAGAAGGTAGTGCTCATGAAGATCATGAGAAAGTTTGTGAAAATATAAGAGCAAAGTTAAGAGTAACTCTTGAAGAACTTAAGCAGTATTCAATAGATGATCTATTGGAGCAGAGATATAATAAATTTAGGAAATTGGGCGTTTTTACAGAAGGGTAGTTTTAGATAAAAATTGTATTTTGTAAGGAGGAAAATAAATGAAGATTGCATTACTTTTTGCAGGTCAGGGTGCTCAATATGTAGGCATAGGAAAAGATTTTTATGAAAATTTTAGTGTTGCAAAAAAATATTTTGATATGGCTGAGGATATTTTAAAGACCCCTATTAAATCAATATGTTTTGATGGTCCAGAAGAGACTTTAAAAATGACAGAAAATACTCAACCAGCTATACTGTTGCACTCTTTTGTCTGCTATAAGATTCTTGAGGAAAAGGGTTTAAAGGCTGATACTTTTGCTGGTTTTAGCCTTGGAGAATATTCTGCTTTGACTGCAAGTGGGGTTATCTCTTTTGAAGATGGGATAAAACTTGTTAGAGAGAGAGGATTGATAATGGATAGGGCAGTTAAATCCATTACTGGTGGGATGGCTGCTATTTTAGGTTTGGAAGATAGTGTTGTTGAGGATATATGTAAAAAAGTAGGAGGGGTAATAGTTCCAGCAAATTACAATTGTCCTGGACAGCTTGTAATAAGTGGCGAGATGGAGGCAATAGAAAAGGCATGTAAAATGGCTGAAGAGATGGATGCTAAGAGAGTTGTGGTCTTAAATGTTTCGGGACCTTTCCATTCTCCTCTATTAGAGCCATCAGCATCAGAGTTAAGAAAAGTTTTAGATAGTATAACTTTTAATAAAATCGGAAATAAAAAAATTCTATCAAATGTTACTGCATCCTATCATAATGATAATGAGTTAAAAGATATGCTTGTTAAACAGATGTATTCACCTGTTAAATGGAGAATGACAATAGAGAATCTAATAAAAGATGGTTATGATACTTTCATAGAGTTAGGTCCTGGTAAGACTTTGAGTGGTTTTATGAGAAGTATTGATAAAACAAAGACATCTTTAAATGTCGGCAATATTGAATCTTTGAATAAAACTCTGGAATATTTAAAACTATGAAAAAGATAGCCCTGTTTTCTCTTTTATTTATTGTTATTTCTAATATCTATTCAGAAGTAAATATTTCTAAATTTGCAAATGAGGAGATGAACAGGGCTTTATTGGAATTTAGGAATGGTAATTATAAGGAATCTATAAAAAGCTGCTTAAAGATATTAAATTGTGATCCCAATAATCATTCTTCTATGTTATTACTGGGATATTCTTATCAAAGTCTTGGAGAATATAAAAAGGCAGAAAAGACTTATACTCAGATTCTTTCTTTATATCCAGATCATTATGAGGCTAAAAATGCTCTTAATTCTCTTTATCAAAAGTTAATAAATGATGCAATTGCAAAAAAGAATATAAATCTTGCTTTTTCCATTATAAAAAGGGCTGAGTACTATTTACCAAATGAGCCAATTTTTTATAATATAGATGCTGATTTAAACACTGAGATAGAGAATTATGATGAGGCTATCTCTTTATTGAAGAAATATTGGGAATTAAATCCATTATCTCTTGAAAAAAGAGTTACTCAGGATTTATGGATACTAAATAAAATAACAAATATTTATAAGAGATTGGGTAAAAAAAGGATGGCAGAATGGAGAGATTTTATCACTGGGCTTAATAAGAAATTTCCCGAGAATTTAGATTTAATGATAATGCTTGCAAATATATATTTTTTTAATGATGAGGAGCCAGTAAAAAGAAATAATTTAAGAAATAAGGCTTTGAAAATTTATCTTTCAAGTGCTGGTAATAGAGAGAGTCCACCTATGTTTTTTCCTTTAAAAGGTAGATGGATTGTTATTTCTGGCCCTTTTCAGACTAATTTAGATACGCACAATGGTTACGATGCATACTATCTTGATTTTTCAAAAATCGATGAGAATAAAAATAGAATTTTTAAAGGCAATGGGAATGAAAATAGTGATTATCTTTCTTATAATGAGCAAGTATATGCAAGTTATGATGGAATTGTTGAGGCTGTTTCTGATGCAGCAAGTGACAATCCAGTTGGAAAGCCAAATTTTTTAGCGACAAATTATGTTCAGATAAAGCACATTATAGATGGAAAGGTATACTATACTGTTTATTATCATTTAAAAAAAGGGAGTATAAGAGTATCGGTAGGGGATAAGGTATCAAAAGGAGAGCATATTGGCAATATAGGTAATTCTGGTATATCTTATGCCCCTCATCTACATTTTGGGTTATATGATGAAAACAAAGTTTCTCTTCCAGTCTCTTTTTATATTGATGATAATCTTTCTGATGTAATAACTCCCTCTCTTAATACAATATTAGAATTTTAATTTATTTTGGACTTAATTAAAATATTTTTAGAAGAAAAATAAAATTTTCTATTTTTAATTTAAATAATTAGACAAATATAAGAATTTTTAATATAATTGAATTAATAAATTATTTAATATTATAAAATATTTAATGTCATAAAAAATGAAATATTCTAATTGCTGGGAAGATGTAGAACTCATAATTGAAACATTCAGAGAGAAAAGTAAACCAGTTATTCTTTCTATTGGTTCTGGTGGGGATAATTTTCTATCTATGTTAACACTGGATCCTTCATTGGTTGTAATAATTGATTCTGATATGGAACAGATACATTTAATAAATCTAAAAATTGCTGCGATAAAATATTTGTCTTATGAAGAACTACTTAATTTTTTAGGGATAAGAGATTCCCTTGATAGATTTGTATTATATAAAGAAAAATTAAGAGATTTTTTAGAAAGAGAGACTCTACTTTTCTGGAATAATAATATTTCTTTGATAAAAAAGGGTATAATTCATCTCGGAAAATTTGAAAAATATTTTCATATTTTTAGAAAATTTATTTTGCCATTAATTCTATCAAAAAAAGATATAAACTATTTATTTATACCAAAATCATTGGAAGAACAGAGAGATTTTTATAATAAAAAGTTTAATAATTTTGTATGGAAAAAGTTGTTTGATCTTTTTTTTAATAAAAAGACAATGTCAGCAATAGGAAGAAGTAAAGAGTATTTCAAGTATGTTGATGGGGAGATTGAGGAAAGTATTTTTACAAGAGTTGAGTATGCATTAACTAAAATTCCAACTCATAATAATCCCTATCTTGAATACATAACAAGAGGAAATTTTTTAAAAAATTTACCCTATTATCTTCTGGAAGATAATTATAGTTTAATAAAAAAGAATATTGAGAGAGTTTTAATTTTAAATAAGACAGTTATACAATATTTAAGCGATACTAACTTAAAATTTGATTGCTTTAATCTATCTGATATTTTTGAGTATATGAGTGTAGAGGAGACAAGAAATCATTTTGATCTTATTATTAAAAGAGCAAACAAAGAGGCTTTTTTGATTTACTGGAATATGCAGGTTGATAGATTTTTTGATGATCCTAAAATTATTTTTTTAAGAGATTTGTCTAACAATTTATTTAAGAAAGATAGAGCATTTTTTTATAAAAGATTGATAGTTGGGAAAATATATGTTTAGTATAAATAAAAAAGAAATTTTATGTGGGATAATTGTCTCTATTTTATATCTTATTGTTCTTATTTTATCAGAAGTTATAAAAAGAGTATTTCCTTCTAATAAAGAGATTGGGAGAAAATTTGCTCATATAGGTGGTGGAATTGTCTCTCTTTTTTTCCCGATTTTCTTTACCTCTTATTTTATACCTGTAATTTTGTGTGTAATTTTTTTATTTGTTTTAATAATTACAAAATTTACTGGCACTTTAAAATCTGTTCATAATGTTGATAGAGATACCTTAGGACAATTCTTTTTTCCTTTTGCAATACTATTGACATTCATTTTAGCATCAAACAAAAGTTATTATATAATTTCAATTCTTATTTTAACTTTTTCTGATTCTCTTGCGGCTTTAATAGGTAAAAGATATGGCTCAATAAGTATTAATGTCCGAGGAAGTATAAAGAGTCTTGAAGGTGCGATTGTCTTTATCTTTGTCACATTCATAAGTTCTATTGTTTCTCTATTATTACTCACAGATATTGATAGAATAGATTGTATACTTATTGCTCTTACTGTTTCTGTTGTTGTTTGTGGGGCTGAGCTGGTCTCTTTTTATGGAGAGGATAATATTATCATACCATTGTCTTCATTATTGATAATATCTTATATGAGTAATAGAATTGTCCTTCAAAATCTATGGGTTATTCTTATTCTTGTTTTTTCTATTACAATAGTTTTTATATTATTTTTGCCAGTAAAAAAATTTAAAGAATCTTCTTTAATATCCTTTATGTTAACATATTTTTTAATATTAACATTAAATCATATAAAATGGCTATATCCATTTCTTTTTTTGAATTTATCGCTTGTATTTTTTATTGTTTTATATCAAAAGAAATTTAATATAGATTACAAGGATTATGATTTTATAAAAGTTTTGCCTATGACTACCTCTAATATTTTTCTTGCTTTATTAAATAATATATTTAATCATAATGAAATATTTTATTTTATATACATAAGTAATTGTATAGTGATTATCTCTATTGTTACCTACTATTTTAGTTATGAAATTTTTGGAAACACAAAAAGGATGTATGCAATTCTTTTTTTATCGTTTGTCATAAATTCATTTTTAATATCGATAATCCCGATAGTTTTTTATTCATATAGTCTAAAATATTTTTTATTTAATATCATTATATCATTTGGAATACTTTTATTGAATATCTTGTATTGCAACTATTATTATAGTTGTAAGAAGGATGATTTTTTCTTAAAGAAATCCAGCAAAAGATGGAATATAATATTTATATTTTTAATAATTATTTTTATTATCTCTTTTATTTTAAAATTTATTTTACTGGGGTAGAATTTTATGGAAAGGTTTGTGAATTTCTTAATTAAATTTAGATTTTTAGTTTTGATTATTTTTATTATAATTTTTATCTTTTTTGCCTATCAACTTAAAAATTATTCAATAGACAATTCACTTAATACCTGGTTTTTAGAAAATGATGAGAATCTAAAGAGTTACAATGAATTTAAAGAGATATTTGGCAATGATGAGACAATATCCATTGCAATAATAACAAAAGATGAAATTCTTAAAAACAGAGAACTTCTTATGGCAGTTGAAGAGAGTTTAATAAAAATAAATGGCATAAGGCAAGTATATACTTATAATAATACAAAACTAAAAAACCTTATATCAAAAGACAAAAAATCTTCAATTGTGATGGCATTGCCAGAAAAATATAATGATGAGGCAAAAGATCGTAGCAAGATTCTCTCTAATATAAATAAATCTTTGTCAGAGTTAGAGAAAAAATATGATTTTTCTTATAAAATGGCTGGGATAGGGGTTATGTATGAAGAATTAAATAATTTATCTGCCAGAGACTCATTTATTTTTAGTTTTTTTTCATTTTTATTAATATTTATTTTATTGATAATCTTTATTAGGAAAAAATATTTTATTATTTTTGCTCTTATTATAATATTTCTTTCACTTACAGTGGGTATGGGGTTTATGTTTTTAATGAAAGGGAGTATAAATCTTGTTTCAATGGTAATTCCAGCATTAATAACAATATATTCAATATCAGATATTATTCATATTATAAACAATTTTAAAAGAAGTTATAAAACAGGTAATAAAAAAGAATCAATTATTATTGCTATAAAAGAGTCCTATTTGCCATGTTTTCTTACGAGTTTAACAACAGCAATTGGTTTTATGGCTCTCTATTTTTCTAAGATTAAATTATTAAGAGATTTTGCTTTATTTTCTGCAATAAGTATAATGGTGGAATATTTTATTACAATTATATTATTACCGGTTATGTTTTATTTTATGCCAGAGAAAGAGATAATTTCAGAGGAGAGAAAGATAGAGATATCTTATTTAGATAACTTATATACATTTATTTCAAAAAACAGTAAAAAGGTTATTTTATCATCGATATTTTTGATGATAATATTTCTCTGTGGAATATTCTTAATCAATGTTGACACTTATACAATTAAATTTTTAAAGAAAAGTAATAAAGTTAGAAGTGATAGTGAATTTATAGAAAAAAATTTTGGTTTTTATACTCCACTTGAGATTTTGTTATATGGAGAAAAAGATCATTTTCTTAAAAGAGAGAATGTTATTCACATTAGTAACTTTGAGGATAATGTGTTGAAAAATCCAAATATAGATAATGTGATATCCCCATATAGATTGGTACCATATTTTAAAACAGTGGATGATATAACCATACTAAAAACATTACTGGAAAAAGATCGGTTTTTTAAAGATGTTACTCTACAATATTTTAATAATGACTATTCATTGATGAGGCTAACATTTATGACAAAGATGTTAAGCGCCAAAGAGTATAAAAAGATAATCGCCTTTATTAAACAAGAGGCAAAGGATCTAAAAGAGAAAGGAATAAATATAAAATTTTCTGGATATCTCCCTTTGTATGTTGAGATAATCTCTTATGTCACTCATTCTCAAATTTCGAGTTTTTTAATTGCCTTTATTATTGTTTTTCTTATTATTATGTTATATGCAAGAGAGATTAATCTTGCAATATATGCTGTAATTGCAAATATTTTTCCTTTGATTATAACTCTTGGGCTTATGGGATTTTTAAGAATAAGACTTGATGTTGCTACTGTTACAATAGCTGCGATTGCACTGGGGATATCTGTTGACGATACGATTCACTTTCTCTATAAATTTAAAAAAGAAAAGAGTCTTTTTAAAACAATTAATGAGACCGGTAATTCTATAATTCAGACTTCATTAATTTTTATAATAGGGCTTTTAGTTCTTTTATTTTCATCTGTTAATTCACTTGTTTTTTTTGGTTTATTGATTATTATATATTTTATTCTGGCATTAATTGGGGATATTATAATTCTTCCCTCTTTGATTTATAATAATAAGGCAAAAAATGAGACAAAATATATTTGTTAGATTTTTTATTTTTATATTAGAAAGATTCTCTCCATTTACTCATTTGTTGTTGATATCTATATTTTATAGTGGGACAATTGTCTTTTACAAGAATGTTATAAATATTCAATATCCTTCTTTATATAAAATAGTAATTGGTTTTTTAAATGTCTTTTTAATCTTTCTTAATTTAAGACTACTTGATGAGATTAAGGATTATAAAACCGATATTATTGTCCATCCAGAAAGACCTCTTGCAAGAGGACTAATTACTATTAAAGAAGCAAAAATAATTTCTATTGTAATTATTGGAATTGAATTGATATTTTCTTTGCTGATATCCCCTTTAAATACTCTTTTCTTATCAGTGGTTATTCTTTTTTCTTTTCTAATGTTTAAAGAATTTTTTGTCTCTGAATTTTTGAATAAGCATATATATCTTTATGCATTTACGCATAATCCCATAACTGCTTTAATAATAATTTACAGTTATTCTATCTTTCCTAAAATAAATATAGATATCCCCCTTTTATTATTAATCATTATTGGGTGCTTACAGGCATTGGTTTTTGAATTTGCAAGAAAGATATTAATCTTAGAATATGAAAAGAAAGGGATGCCAACCTATTCTTCCAGTATTGGCTTTGTAAAATCTATATTGGTTACACTATTTTTCTTTATGATTCAATCATTTTTAGTCTTATATATTGCAAGAATTTTATCATTTAATATACTTTATTATATCATTAATGGTATTTATATATCTTTTTATATTTTTATTTCTCTTCTGTATATTTTTAAACGAATAAAAATAGTGATGAAAATTTATGAATATAGCAGTGCTTTTTATATAATTATTTTTAATATTTCTATTATCTTGGAGATGATATGCAGAGTATAATGAATAGTAAGCTCTCTATTTTGACTTATGGTGGGAAAGGATATAATCTTATTAGGCTTAAGAAATATGGTTTTAATGTGCCGGATTTTTTTGTAATAGAGAGTGATTTTTTTTATAATATTATAAATCTTGATCTTACCAAAAAAATAGATTCTTTTGACATACCTGAAAAATATAAAAAAAAGATTTATATTCTATGGAAAAAAATATCAAAGAATGGGAAACATCCTGTTGCTGTTAGATCATCTGCCATTATGGAAGATAGTTCTAATAATTCGTTTGCCGGGCTTTTTGATACCTATCTTAATATAAGATCTTTTGACTCTTTATTGAATTCCATTATTAAAACATCTCTTTCAATATATAATGAAAGAGTTATATCTTATCTAAAAGAAAAAAAATATGAGAATAAGGATTTTTCTATTGCGATTATTGTCCAGAGAATGATAAAATCAGATGTATCTGGGGTTATTTTTACTGTTAATCCTTTAACCGCAAATCATAATGAGATTGTGATTAGTTCGACATTTGGCCTCGGAGAAGGGCTTGTTTCTGGAACAGTAGATGCTGATACTTTTATAATGAATAAAAATGGCAAATTAAAATCAAGCAATGTTGTAGAAAAAAAGGAATCAATTATTTTTGATAATGAGGGGACAAAAAGAATCTGTAATAGTGAGGATATTGCAAAAAAAAGCTCTCTGAACAACTCTAATTTGAGAAAACTTACTAAAATTTCCTTAAAAATAGCAAAAAAGTTTAATTTTAATGCGGATATAGAATTTGCTATCTCTAATAATAAAATATATATACTTCAGGCAAGACCAATAACCACTATTAAAACAAGAGAGAATATATTAGTATGGGACAATTCTAATATTGTAGAGAGTTATTCTGGTGTAACAACACCAATGACATTTACATTTATTAAAAAGGCTTACGCAAGTGTTTATAAACAATTCTGTGAGTTAATGGGAATTGATAAGAATGCTATTAAAAATGATAATGATATATTCAATTCAATGCTTGGTTTAATAGGTGGAAGGGTTTATTATAACTTAATAAGCTGGTATAAACTGGTTTCCTTTTTACCCGGCTATAAGTATAATAAGAATTTTATGGAACAGATGATGGGACTCAGTGTAGTGAAGGATTATGTTGCTATTCAAAAAGAAGAATCCTTTTTTAAGAAATATTTTATATATTTACCTCAAACCATAATAGTAGCCCTGAGAATGTTGTATATCTTTTTAACTATGAAAAAGAGAATAACTAAATTTTTTGTATATTTTTATTCTCATTATAATAGATATAAAGAGATGGATTTTAGCAGTATGAGCCTTTCTGAACTTATTAATACACTTGATGATCTTGAAGAAAAAATTTTAAAAAAATGGAAAGAACCAATAATAAATGACTTAAAATGTATGATCTTTTATGGAATTCTAAAAAAAATTACCATAAATTGGGGAATTGATAGTAATGGAATATTACAGAATGATTTACTGGCTGGCGAAGGAAATATAAAAAGCAAGGATGTAATAACTGAATTAATTGCAATTGCAAAAGAGATAAGAAATAAAGAAAAATTAAATGATTTTTTTCTTAATAAGCCTATTGAAGAGACTTATAATGAAATATTAAATAATCCAGAATACAGAGATATAAAAGAAAGGCTTAAAAGATATCTTTATGATTATGGCATTAGATCGGTTGAAGAGATGAAGTTAGAATCAATTCCAGTAAAAGATAATCCATTATTTTGTATAAATATCCTAAAAAATTATTTATCAAACCCAAAATTTATAGATGATTATGGCATAACTGAGTTAAAAATAAGGGAGAATGCAGAAAAAAAAGTATTTCAGACTTTAAAAAATAAAAGGATGTTTTTGTTTATATCTAAAAAGAGTATTTATAAATTTGTATTGAAAAATACAAGAGAAGGGATAAGAGATAGGGAAAATCAGAGATTCTGTAGAAGTGAGATATATGGCATAGTAAGAGATATATTAAAATCTATTGGAAAAATATTAGAAAAAAATAATGAAATTGAGAAAAAAGAGGATATTTTTTATCTTGAATGGAATGAACTATTTGATTTTATAAAAGATAGATCTACTACACCAGATTTAAAATCTTTGATTGATTTGAGAAAAAAGATATATAATGAATTTAAGAATCAATACTATCCGGATCATATAGAATCAGAGGGAATTCCATATATATGGCTAAAAAATCAAAAATTTTGTAGAAGTTCGGATAATAAGATATTAAGAGGAACTGGTTGTTCGAGTGGTATAGTAGAGAATAGAGTAATAATACTCGAAAAACCAGACATTAATGTTAAATTAAATGGTGAAATACTTGTCGCAAAACAGACAGATCCTGGCTGGGTTGTCTTGTTTCCATCCATAAGTGGACTTATAATAGAAAAGGGTAGTGTGCTTTCTCATTCTGCAATAGTCGCAAGAGAGATGGGAATTCCAACAATAACAGGTGTAACAAATGCCACTTCTATATTAAAAAATGGGGATATCATAAGATTAAATGGGGATTTGGGAGAGATAGAGATACTATGATAGAAATAATTGATTTTGAGTTTGATAAAAGATTATTAAAAAAATTCATTGATTATGGTTATAAGATATATGAAAATGATAATAATTTTATACCGGCATTTAAAGATAAGATAAAATTTGAACTCTCAATAAGAAATTCTTTTTTTAAGAATGGAAGAATAAGAAACTTTATGTCAATAAAAGATGAAAGAATTGTCGCAAGGGTATCTGCAATGATAAAAGAGGGGTGTGATGATGGTATAATCGGCTATTTTGAATGTGAAAAAGATTATGATGTGGTTAAAAGAGTTTTTGATGTTTTGAGAGATTTTTTTAAAAGTTATGGGTGCAAAACTATAACAGGTCCTATAAATTTTACAACATGGAATAGATATAGATTTGTTATAAAATCATATAGGGATATCCCCCCTTTTTTTATGGAGCCTTATAATAAATCATATTATCATGATTTTTTTATAAAATATGGCTTTAAAGTTTTAAAAACATACTATTCAAATATTGTAAAAGATATTGATATTGAACAGTCCAAGATAAAATCTTTTAGTGAAAAGGCTATAAAAAATGGATATTATATAAGATACATTGATTTTAACAATTTAAAAAAAGAATTAGAAATAATTTATAATTTAACAAAAGAGATCTTTTCTAATAATTTTTACTATTCAGATATAGACTTTAATGAATTTAAGATGCAATACAGTAATCTTGATAAAATAATAAAGCCAGAATATTTTGAATTTGTATGCAATAAAAAAGGTGAAGAGTGTGGTTTCTTATTTGGTTATCCGGATTATAGAGATGCGATAAAGAGTATGAATGGTAATAATAATATACTCAGTAAGATAAAATTCTTACTCAATAAGAAAAAGAGAGATACTTTTATAATGAAAAGTTTTGGAGTTAAGAAGAATCTCTATTTTAGTGGTGCTGCATCCCTTCTTGTTTATACCATGTATGAAAATCTAAAAAAAGATCGATTTAAAAATATAATTCATGCTCTTATGATAGAGGATAACACTTCCAGAAAATATGGAATGAACACGACGGATATTATACGGGAGTATGCCTTATATAGATTAGAGGATCTATGAATAGAGGAAATATAGTAAATATTTTACAGGATCTCTCAACTAATTTTTTTGATAAGAAGATTCTTTATTATTATAAATTAGAAAAAGATAAATTAATTCAGCATTCACTTAGTTTTAAAGAATTAGACGACATATCAAGTTCATTAGCCTTTTACTTGCAGGAATCTGGTATTAAGAGAGGGGATAGAATTTTAATCTTTATACCAGTAACAGAATATCTCTATATATATCTTCTTGCTATTTTTAAGATAGGTGGAATTGCTACGATAATTGAGCCAACTTTATCTTTAAGGGATATTGATTATTGTATAAGAATCGCTAATCCGGTCTGTTTTATTGGTATGAAAAATTTAAATATTTATAAATTATTTTTGCCATCTTTAAGAAAAATTCCTTTTTCTATAACGGCTGATAATGATGATTTTTTATCTAATATAAAAAATAAATTTAATTTTAGTTATAAGATAGCTTCTCTTAATGGTGATGAGACTGCTATAATTACCTTTACTTCTGGTTCAACAGGAGTGCCAAAAGGGATTGAAAGAAGTCATAATAGTCTTGTTATTCAAATGGAGTATTTAAAAAAGATACTTAATTTTTCAGAAGATGATATTGAAATGACAAATTTACCACTTTTTGTATTAAATAGTATTGCTAACAGAATCAAAGTTGTTCTTCCATATATAAAAAATTATAAATTAAAAGATATTGAGCCATCTATAATATGGAAAGAGATAAGAGAGATGAATGTTAATAGATTGACAGGTTCACCATTTTTTATAGAAAAGATAATGAATATGGTAGAAAAAGAGAATTTAATAAAAAAGATCTTTACTGGCGGTGGAATTGTGAGCAGCTTTCTTGTAAAAAGACTCGTTGATCTTAATATAGATGTAAATATTGTATATGGTTCTACTGAGGCTGAGCCGATCTCAATTATCAATGGTAGAGAAATTATAAAAGATGAGGAAAAAGAGGGGGTAAATGTAGGGATACCGATTGAAGATATAGAATTAAAGATTATTAAAATTGAAAAATCAAATAGCATAATTGATTTTACTAAAAGTGATAAATCCAATTTTATTGTTGAAAATGGTAAAATAGGTGAAATTATAGTTAAAGGTAAAAATGTAAATCGTTCATATTTTAAAGATATCAATGCAATTTTATATAATAAAATAAAGGATATTGATGGGGAGGTTTATCATAGAACCGGTGATACTGGTTTTATTGGAAAGAATGGCAATCTTTATATTACTGGAAGAAAGGATTTTTCAATAATATTAAATAATGAAGTCTTAAATACTTTTTATATACAAAATAGATTGAATAGAATCAAAGGAGTTAAGAAGAGTGCCATTATTCAGGATAAAAAGGGTAAGATTTATATTTTTATAGAAAAAGAGAAAAAAAGTAGAAAAAAACTTATTATTTCTGATATTAAAAAGATAATAGATTTTGACTTTTCAATAAGATTTTTAAAAAGAATCCCCTTAGATAAAAGACATAACACAAAAATAGATTATGGGAAATTATTGAAGTTATTATAAGCTGGGGATATCCCAATAGAAAAAGAGGTTGAAGATTTTTCTTTATTTTTTAAGACATTGAATCTTATGACCCCTACTATCATGACTATACCTCCACATCCTATTAATCCAGATCCAACCCCGATTAAAGAGAGGGAAGTAAGATCTGATACATACGATTTATCAGCAAGAGGTAAAAAATAGTTTACAATTCCTACTATTAAAAGTGGCAAGCCAATTGTCATTGTTATTATACCACTCGAGATTAATATTTTTTCTAATCTATATTTCTCTTTAAACCAGCTAAAGTCAATGTCTTTTAGAATTGGATTTTCTTTTTTATTTTTGTCATCAGTTAAATCAGATGTGGTATCATTGTAAAAAGTCATGCTAAAATAAAAATTATGTTGTATAAATTTAAATTCTGCAGAAAAAAGATTAGTAGAGAGAAATAAAAGTATAATTATACCTAAAATTCTAAAGTGTTTCATAAAATTTAATTACTATGGTATTTGATAAATATTATAGACCTAAAATCTAATTTTATCCAAATTTTTTTAAAAACTATATCCAATTTTTTTCAAAAATTCTTTTCGTTTTGTTTTATCCTCTTCTGTTTCTACTCCTTTTGGAGAAAAACCATCTATAACACCGATAATTCCAGCCCCATTATCATTATCAACAGTTAATACTGTCAATGGATTTGCTGTGGCACAATATATACGGCAGACCTCATCACACATCTTTATTTTTGATAGAATATTTATTGGATAGCAATCTTTTAACATTATGACAAAAGTATGGCCTGCTTTAATGTTTTTCATAAAATTTATTGCTTTTTCTTCAAGATCTTTATCATTACTTTCATACCTTATTAGACATGGACCTGATGCCTCACAAAAGGCAACAGCAAACTTTGCATTTGGAACAGTGCATGCAATAATTTCAGCAAGATCTGAAACAGTCTTTATAAAATGGCTCTGTCCCAATATTAAATTTATTGAGCCATCGTTATCGTAAAAAAAGGATTTGATATCCATATTACATCTCCCTGAATTTCTTTATTTCTATTATACTTAATTAAATAAAGTTTGTCAATTGAAGAAAATAGCCACTATGATTTAATCCCAATTTATTTATTAATTTAGAAAAATAAGTAAAAGGTTTTAAAAATATTTACTATTTCATTATCAATTCATAGGCATCTCTTGCAATTCTTTCCTCTTCATCAGTTGGCACAACCAATATTGTTACTGGTGAATAGTCTGTTGAAATTATTCCCAAATGACTGCCAACGAGTCTATTTCTTTCTGGATCAAGATGAATGCCAATATTCTGAAGATTCTTACATATTCTTTCTCTCATAAGAACACTATTTTGACCTATACCACCAGTAAAAATAAGCATATCTACTTTTACTATAATAGCACAATACGCACCAATATATTTTTTAACTCTATAAGCAAATACATCAATGGCAAGTTGAGCCCTCTTATTTCCTTCTGAAGCGGCTTTTTCTATATCCCTTAAATCATTCGAAACGCCAGAAATACCTAAAAGTCCACTCTTTTTATTAAGAGTATTCATAATATCTTTAATATCATACCCTTTATCAGCAAGATAACCAATTATTGCAGGGTCTATATCACCAGATCTTGTTCCCATTACAAGTCCTTCGAGTGGAGTAAGCCCCATTGAAGTATCAACTGATTTACCGGCATTTATGGCAGTAATAGAACAACCATTTCCAAGATGAACAGTGATTAAATTTGTATTTTTTGCTGATCTTTCACAAAATTGTAATGCCTTTGTCATAACATATCTATGACTCGTCCCATGAAAACCGTATTTTCTTATCTTATACTGCTCATAAAATTCATAAGGAAGGGGATATGTGTAGGCATAGTCTGGTAGTGTTTGATGAAAGGCTGTATCAAATGTTGCTGTGTGTTTTGCATTTGGCATTGCCTCTATAGCAGAAATAATTCCCTGAAGATTTGGCGGATTATGCAGAGGAGCAAGATCAGAACATTTCTCGATTGTCTCTATTACTTTCTCGTCAATTATAACAGAATCGCTATAACTCTCACCACCATGTACAACCCTATGACCAACAGCATTTATTTCATTAATGTCGCTGATAATCCCATATTCTTTATCAGTTATTGCATCTATCATAAGTTTAAATGCTTCTTTGTGATCCTTTACCTCTTTTTTCTTTTCATAAGTTTTACCATCTTTTGTTTCCTGTTTAATAAATGAATCCTTTAACCCTATCTTTTCTACTATTCCTTTTACAAGATTCAGTCCTTCTGGCATTAAAAATAATTGATATTTTAAAGAAGAGGAACCACAATTAATTACTAAAATTTTTCTATGTAGCATAAAGAATCCTCATTATTAAAGAGTATTAGAAAACCTTACAGGTTTATATTTTTAAAATATAGATAACTTTTATAAAAATGATTTTTAATTTTACTATATTTTTATTATACCAAATTTTTAAAAAACTGCAATATTTTTTTATAAAAATTTATTTTTTTTGAAAAAGTTATAATGGATTTTTTTAGAGGAATTATATACTAAAAGAATTTTATTTTGTCAGAAAAGTAAAGTATCGTGGTTTGTTAAAAGCAGAGTTATGCTAATAGTGGTTTTAGTGAAGAGTAATAAAATATAAAAAAATTTAAAAAATGCCAGTCTTTATAGAAATTGAATCTGTTTTAAGCAAAAATCTGTGCCAAAAACAAGGTAATAATATACCTCCTGGTCTATATAAAAGGGGATATCTGGATGAATCCTCTCATCCTTATCCTTATACCATTTCACCTTTCTTGCCCTCATATCCTCTATTTTATTTTTTACTCTCTCAAGCCTCTTTTCAAACCCATCCACCCCATACTTTTCCACAAGATCAAAATATAATTTCAATATCTCCCTTACCAATACAGCGATACTAAAAGTATTTAAAGTATCGTGTATCTGTTTTAATTCATTATAAATTTTCTCTTCCAGAAATACCCTTACTCTTTTTGTCGCATTCACATAAGGATAGTCTCTCTTTCTTCTATCCTCTGTTAAATGCTTTTTCTTTAAAAAAGGCAGCATTGTATTTATTACTTCCCTTATTATTTCAGATACTCCTTTATTATTTTGTTCTGTTAAAATTTTAATTTTACCAAATAAATTATCATCAATAACAAAATCAAATTGCAGCATTTTATTTACCTCCAATAATATAAAAAATATTTCTATATATTAATCACAAATTTTTTGAGAAAATCCTTTACAAGTTTTAGAAAAAATTTAAAAGATTTTTTTAAAAATAGATTTTTAATATCTTTTGGCTAACTATAGTTTTTTGGGTATAAAAAATGTTTTAAAATTAAAAATGTTGAATTTTTGTTATAATTATAGTATTTTATATAATCGTAA
>Ga0209204_1000285_pt1 | contig 57660 bp, 56 predicted proteins | sample AD_JPNMR2_MetaG_FD_184425 | JGI IMG/M metagenome (GOLD analysis project Ga0209204, IMG submission 184425) | Active sludge microbial communities of municipal wastewater-treating anaerobic digesters from Japan - AD_JPNMR2_MetaG (SPAdes) (version 2) | ecosystem: Engineered > Bioreactor > Anaerobic...
CATCTTCTTTGTTTAACTCCAAAACTGCATGTCCGGTTGTTCCAGATCCAGCGAAAAAATCCAAAATTATATCATGTTGATCTGTCATAATTTTCAAAACATCTACAATGGTATAAAGAGATTTTGGATAGCTTACCCCTCTTCTGCCAATTATTTTTTCTAGTAACCGAGCGCCATAATGGTTGGCATTGTATTTTTTGTCAATCCAACAAGTGGATAATCTTTGCTGTTCTCTAAATTTATAATAAAGTCGGATTTTCCCTTTATCGTCTTTTTCTGCTACAAGTTCATTATCGTTTATCCTTTCCCGTGTCGTTTCTCTAACGGTCATCCAACTTCTTTCTATCCCCTTGTCTGAAATGGGCAACAACTTAAAATATCCTTCTTTCTTCTCTAAAGAAATGTCTTTTAAATCCTTACTCACATAAATAGGATACCAGTTATCGGGCTTTAACTTTCTTAACCCCTTCTTATGGTCGTGCAAAAAAGGACTTAATTTATATTTCCCCTTTTCGTCTTCCAAGTTAAAAGTTTCAGCCTTTTCCCAACTGATAACGACATCGTTAAATTTAGCTCTCGTTTCGTTTTTCGCATAAACCAACATATAATCATTTGTTGCTGAAAAAAATTTAGCATATTGCCTTCCCATAGGATTACTCAAAACAGAAACTACCCCAATTCTATTCTCCCTTCCAAAAATTTCGTCAGCCAAAGCTCCTAAATAAAACAATTCATTATGGTCAATAGCAATTACTATAAATCCGTCTTCCGTTAAAAGACTTCTTGAAATTTCAAGGCGATTTTTCATAAAAGTTAACCATGTAGAATGATTAAATGAGTTGTTGTATGTAAATGTTTCTAAGCTACCTCCTGTGTTATACGGTGGATCAATATAAATCAGTTTTACCTTTCCGGCGAAGCGTTTTTTGAGAGAATGAAGTGCTAAAAGATTGTTGCCTTTAATAATAAGATTGTCTTTGATATCTCCTTTCTCATCCGTTTTGAAATTATCCAATTTATGTTCGCCTTTTGCGTCAATTCTTTTTGCATTAGTAAAAACTTTTGGATCGAGTAAACGGCTGATTTCGTCCGGAGCTAAAATTTCATTCCAAAAAATTTCATCGCGCTTTTGCTCTTCTTTTGTCATTCCACCTTCCAAAACGCAATCTTTATAAGGCCAAGAAAGAACAACTTCTTTTTTCTCGCTAATAAATTCATCTTTTTCATCAACGAGTCCGATTTTATTTTTAAAAGCAGTATAAGAATCTGGTAAAAATTGTTTATTTGAAACAAACTTAATAAATTTATCCTTATCAAAAATTGTAGCTTTTCCAATTTGCTTAAAAAATATTTCCTTTATTTTTTTATCCGACAAAAGAAGATCAATAAGATCTTTATCTAATTTTAAAGCAAGTTCAACAATTTTGTTCTTCAAAAGCTCGCCTTCGCTCACTAGTCGTTCATCTTTTTTGAGTAAATTTTTTAAATCTTCTAATAAATTTGGCATATTTATATTTTCTTTAATTTTCAAGATTTTAAAAACTTCAATATAATTTTTTTTATTTTCTCATAAAGATTTAATTTTTCAAATTTTATAAAATCAGCATTATTTTTTTTATTCTCTATATTTCTTATTTTATCACATTTTTTATAATTTTTCCTGCTTGTTTTTTAAATTTAGAAAATAAAAAAGCTGAAGAGGGACGGGCTCTTCAGCATAAATTTTCACTTTAACTACCTAGTTTAAGAAGATATTCTACAACGTCGGCAATTGTTAATACTGAACTATTAAGATCTTTTACTTTTGGAAGCATACTTAATGCCTTTTTAAAATCGCCAATGTTTTTAGAGATTTTAAAAAGATCTGCAAAAAGACATAATTTTAAAAAGGGATCGCGTATTTTCAGGGATAATTCCCTGGCCTTATCTAAATTACCAGCACTTAACAAATTTTTTGCAATTCCATATAAAATTTCATCTTTAAGATTCTCATTTGGAATCTTAAAAGCTGCTTTTATTGCTGCTTCAAGATCTTCTAGGTCTTCGGTAACTTTCCAAATTTCCGTAAAGACCATACTTTGCCATGGTAGATCTTCTATTCCAGAAGAGATTGTTCTTATTCTTTTTATATCTTCATCAAAATCTCCTGAACATTGATCAGCAACCCTTTTCCAAAAAAAATATTGCTCTGTAAACCATGGTATATCAGAACTTATCTTATATTGAAGTATAGTCAGCCTAATTATTTTTTTAATGAGCGAAATAATGTTTTTCGTCTCGTTTCCAGTTGTCTTTTTTCTCATTTTTCAACCCTTTCCTTGTTAATAGTTTAAAAGTTAAAATTTTACCGTCCTAATATATTTTATAATAATTTTTTAAATTTGTCAAGAATAATACTGAAAATAAAAAAGCTGAAGAGGACGGGTCTTCAGCATAAATTAAATTAATTGTTATTATATATACATTCTATACTGCTTATCACCATTGATAATGCTTCATTCTGTAAATACTCTTCTACGGATAAAAGTGCTCTTAATGCTCTTTTAAGATCTTTAAAATTTTTAGAAATTCTGAAAAGATCTGTAAAAATTATAACCTCTAAAAACGGATTATGAAATTCTGCTATTTTACGAACAGTATCAAGATCTTCATTATTTTTAGAGGTTTTAGCAATTTCTAATAATGCTAAACATTTTAAGTAACCATCTTTCATTTCAAGGGCTATTTTTCTCGCCTCCTCTATCTCTTTAAAAAACAATAAAGTTTTTATAAGATTAAAAGAAAATTCATCTTTTAAACTATCTTTTATAATTCTTAAAGATGATTCTTTTGCCCTGTTAAGATCTTCAATGTTTTTAGAAATTTTAGCAATCTCTAAAAAAAATAATCCTTGCCAAAAATGATTTTCTACTCTTAAACACATCTTTCTTAACTTTTCAATTTTTTCTCTTTCTTTCTTTTTATCCCTTTCACCTAAACGTATCTCTTCAATTAATTTTTTAATTTTGTTAAGGTTCTGTGAATTTAAACTTATATTTTCTTCTGCTCTCAAAACTGATTCTTTTTCCATAAGGCAACCCTTTCTTTTTAAGGTTAATTTTAATTATGTTTTTAATCAAGATTATTTTTAATATAGTCCCGTCCACAAATTAAATATAATCCTGATTTAATAATTTCTATTTTATACTAATTTTAAAATATTGTCAATAGTAAAGAAAAGATAATTTATGCCTCATTTTTTATTAAATTTATTCGTAACGCAAAGCTTCAATTGGGTTTAATTTTGCTGCTTTTTGCGCTGGCCAATAACCAAAAATAACCCCAATCAGAAAAGACACACTAAATGCTAATATTATTGAAAATAAAGAAGTTTTTGTAGCAGTGTTTGTAAAAAATGTTATCCCATAAGATATTAATATTCCAAGAATTATTCCAATTACTCCGCCAAGAAAAGTAAGCATTACTGACTCTGTTAAAAACTGCAATCCTATATCTGATTTTTTTGCTCCAATTGCTCTTCTTAATCCAATTTCTCGTGTTCTTTCTGTAACTGTTGTCATCATCATATTCATAATACCAATACCTCCAACAATAAGAGAAATGCTTGCGATTGCTGCTAATAAAATTGTCATTGTGTTTGTTATTGAGGAAGCAGATTCAATAATATCTTGCTGGGAAATAATATTAAAATCAGCTAACTGAGGATCTGTAATATTATGTCGCTGAAGAAGCAGATTCGTAATTTCTAATTTGGCTTGGTTCATTAGTTTTGAATTTTGAATTTGGACACTTATAGTTGAAACATAATTTACGCCGGCTAAAATTTTTTGAGCCGTTGTTATTGGAACATAAACAATATCATCTTGACTTCCAAAAGAACTTCCGCCTTTTGGTTTTGTTATACCAATTACTTTGAAATTTATGCCATTAATTCTTATTGTTTCGCCGATAGCGTTTGCTCCTTCACCAAATAAATCGTCCCTTGTTGTCGGGCCTAAAACAGCAACTTTTGCCTGATTTAAAACATTTTGGTCTGAAATAAAAGAGCCCTCATCTATTACAACATTCTTTATATCTTGATAAGAAGCAACTGTGCCAATAACTTGAGTGTTTGTATTTTTTCCTTTACTTATAATTTGATATCTGCGAGATAATTCTGGAGCTACATTTTTAACAAAAGGAATTTCTGTTAATATTGCTTGAGCATCTTCTATTGTTAAGGTTTGAGCGCTTCCTCTGCCAGACGTAACTTGAGAAAATGTCCTTTGGAATCCAGGCATTATTGTAATTAGATTTGAGCCCATTGATTCAATGTTTGTTTCAATTGAGCTTGTTGCTCCTTGACCAAGAGAAACCATTACAATTACTGAGCTTATACCTATAACTATGCCTAAAACAGTAAGGGCTGTTCTTGTTTTATTTGCAAAAATAGCTGAATATGATTCTTCTAATAAATCTGTAATAAACATTTTTTTATTCTTTTATTTGCTGAACACTTTTTGAAATGCCGTTTGTTATATCTTCAATAATTTCGCCATCTCTAATTGTAATTTTTCTTTTTGCATTTTCTGCAATATATTTTTCGTGAGTAATTAAAACAATTGTCCTACCTTCTTTATTTAATTTTTCAAATGTCTGCATCACAAACTCTCCAGTTTTACTATCAAGATTACCGGTTGGTTCATCTGCTAAAATAATAGATGGATTGTTTACTAAAGATCTAGCAATTGCAACTCTTTGCATCTCTCCGCCCGATAACTGATTAGATAAGCGATAAAAATGTTTTTCTTTCAAGCCTGCGTCAATTATTGCTTTTTTGGCAATCTTCTCCCGTTTTGACCTTGAAACATTAGCATAAATTAAAGGCAACATAACATTTCTTAAAACAGTTGTTCTTGGCAATAAATTAAACGCTTGAAAAACAAATCCAATTTTTCTTTTCCTAATTTCCGCTAATTCATCATCTGAAAAACGAGACACATCTTTTCCTTCAAAAAAATATTGACCTGTTGTCGGCGTATCTAAACACCCTAAAATATGCATTAGAGTTGATTTTCCAGAACCAGAAGGCCCGATTATTGCCACAAACTCACCCTCATTAATCGAAAAAGAAATACCTTTTAATACTTTGTTTTCAAAATCTCCGGTTTTATAAACTTTTGTAATATTTTTAACCTCTATCATAAATTGAATTAATTTAAAATTATCTAAAACCTCTCATTTGTCCTCCCATTCCCGGCATTTGAAATCCTTGAGTTCTTTGAGCTTGATTGTTTTGATTTGTTTTTTGACTAGTAGAAAGAATAACCCTATCTCCTTCTTTTAATCCTGATATAATTTCTGTCATTGTATCATTTGAAAGCCCAACTTCTATTTTTTGAAAACGAACATTATTACCGTCTAAAATTTGTACTGAATTAATTCCTTTATTAGATTTTATTGCGTTATTCGGCAATAAAAGAACATTCTTTTTAGAATTTATGATAATATCTGCAGTAACACTCATTCCTGGTTTAATTTTTTCATTATATGAATCTAGAGCAATCTCCACTCCATAACTTACTACTCCTTGAGAGACTGTCCCTGCAGCATCTATTTTTATAACTCTTCCTGTAAGATTTAAATCTGGTAAAGCATCAAAAGTAAGATTTACTTTTTGATTGGTTTTCACTTTAGCTGCATCAATTTCATTTAAAGAAATTTTTGCGATTTTTTGATTTGTTATCAAAGTGGCGAGGGTTGTTCCCTGAGAAACAGATTCTCCTTCTTTTGCTTTTTCTGATATCTCAATAATTATCCCGTTAAAAGGCGAATAAATATAATAATCCTCTAATTTTTCTTTTAATTCCGCTAAATTTTCTTCTTTTTGTTTAATATTTTTTTGTTGAGTTCGAAGATCATCTTCATAATCTTCTTCCGATTTTTTAATAGAGGTTTCTAAATTTTCTATTGTTTCTATATTTGATAATAATTTATCTCGCATCTCAGATAACGAATTGGTAAAACTATTAAGATTTGAAAGATGTGTTTCAAGAGTAGTTTCAGAAATAGGAGAACTAATCGATTCTTTAACTATTGCTTCTTTGTATAATAAAATATTATCTCTATTTGCTCGTGTAAAATCAGAAATAGTTTTTAAAAAAGAATAAGTCTGATTAAATAATGTTTTTAAAGATTCTTTATCTGATAGTCTATCTGTTTTTAAATAAATATCTCTTGATTCCTCATACATTTTTTTAAGAGAATCAAATTGAGTTTTTATTTCGTCTTTTTTAGGAAATTTTCTATTTTCTTTATTTATATATACATCAATAAGATAATAGTAATAATCTAAATCTGTTCTTGTTGTGCTATGACTATTTTTTGTAGCCATATCTTCTAACGCTGTTATAATATCAGGAAGAGCGCTAAAAGTATTTGAAACATTATTAAACCCTGCTTCAAAAGATTTATCTAATTGTTTTTTTAAGTCTTCTTGTTCTTCTTTTTGCGCTTTCTCTGATTTTGAAAGCGAATATTTTAAATCTTCAATTTCCTCTTCTATGTTTTTAATTTCTTTTTCTACATCTTTTGAATCTAATTCAAAAAGAAGTTGATTTGCTTTTACATTTTCCCCTTCATTTACATAAACCTTTTTTGTTTTAGCAGACACTTGAGGAGTAATTTCCATTTTGTCTAAACTTTCAATCTGACCTGTACCAGAAACAGAAACAATAAGCGATCCTTTTTTAACTGTTGCAAAATTATACTGAACACCATCTTCTGTTTTTTTTGATTTTGTATAGAAAAAATATCCACCGATACAAATTAAAATTAATATTATTAAAATTATAAATTTATGCTTAAAAATTTTTTTCATAATTCAGTTTTATTTTAAAAATATATTTAAGGCCTTTTAGGAATTGGAGGCATTTTATCGTTTTTATCAAAAGTTCTAATTAATTTAGCCTCAATTTTTCCTTCTTTATCAGGGGAACCAATAACTACTACTAAATCTCCGGCCTTTAAATCTTCTTTTTTAATCTCATTTCTTCCTTTTTGAATTAATGTCTCTTCTGTAATTAAAATTAATTTTTCAATATTATCTTTTCCTTTTATTACAAATTCATTTTCTTTAATTTCAATAATTTCTCCTACAATACCATGACTTTCAATAAAATCTCCCGGAAACGGAGGATTTTCTTGCCAATTTTTTCTAAAACCCTGCCTTGGTCCAGCAAAATTCTTATGATAATTTTCTGCCCAGCGGCAAGAAAATTCTGCTTTTTTTTCACCAACAAAAACCCCAATGCTAAAAATTAAAAGCATTATTGCAAAAATTAAAAGCCCGATAATAACCCATTTTAAAATGTCTTGATTTATTTTTTTGTTTATTTGCTTTTCTTCGTTCATATTTTTTAATTTAATTTTTATTTTAAACTTTTAAATAAAACTTATTAAATTTAAATGTTTTGATAATAAATATTTTTGATAATAATCTTTTTTATTAAAAAACAATCTAATTGCAAAAAGAAATAATCCTAAATTAGTTATAAAAAATAATATTCCAAAAACTGGCAATGATTCAAGAATTGCTAATAAAAAATCATTCCATAAAGCAAAAAAAACATCGAGATTGATAAAAGCGGTTGTAATAAGATAGATAATTCCAGAAACTTGTATCTGGGAAATTAAAAAATTAAAAGAAAATGGTAAAGTAGTAATTGAAATTAATAAAAGAAATAAAAAACCAAACAATGTTTTTCTTGCTTTGTTTAATTCTTGTTCTTTTTTAATAGTAAAAAGAATGCGTTCATAAAGATCGCTAGGCGGTTCTATTATTTTAAAATTAGAAAAATTTTCTCTATTTTTTTTATTCATAGTTGTATATTATTAATACGAAAAAAGAATGCTTTTTGGTGCATTCTTTGCAAAAATTAAAATTTATTTTTAAAAATTTATGGCTCTATAATTATTTTTTTAAGATGAATTAATGCTCGTCTATATCGACTTTTTATTGTATTAATCGGCTCTTTTAAGATATCAGAAATTTCTTGGAAAGTAAGATCTTTATTATGTTTTAAAATTAGAACTTGGCGATATTTTTTAGATAATTTTTTGATTTTAGAGTTTAATAATTTAATTGTGTCTTTTTTTTCCAAAATATTATTCGGCAATAAACTTTTATCAATTATTATTTCTGAAACCATATTTTTCCCGTTTTTATTTTTAAATTTAGAAAATGGTATTTCTTTTTGTTTCTTTCTTGCATTATCAATGCAGGTATTTTTAGCAATACTAAAAATCCATGTTTTAAAATTTTTACTTTGATCAAATTTTTTAAGATTCCGCCAAACTTTAATAAAAACTTCTTGAGTGATATCTTCTGCTTCTTCTTGATTATTAATATAATAGTAAATAAAACTATAAATTGGATTAAGATATCTTTTAATTAAAATCTCTAGCGATTTTTCATCGCCTTTTAAATAATTAGAAACAAGTTGCTTATCAGAAATTTCCATAAATTCTATAAAATAAATTATCATTTATTTAAAAATAAGTCTAGAAAAATAAAAATCTCCCGAAAGGGAGATTTTTAAAAATTAGAATTCGATTTGAATCTATTATTCTATTGGAGATTCTGGCATTTCTTCTGAAGGCATTTCTTCTAAAGGCATTTCTTCTAAAGGAGTAGATGGCACTGTTTCTTCTAATAGTCCCTCCATTGATGGAATATTTTCTTCTAATTCCCCTTCTTCATTTACTGGCTCTGCTGTACCTTTTGTTAAAACAACAATAAGAATTATTACTATAATAACAATAATTAACCAAAACCACCATTGTTTCCAAATTGGCTTTTTTGATTGTAAATTGTCTGCCATAATTTTTAAATTATTTTTTTTAAATAACGACCTTTATTATTTTATCTTTGATAAAACTATAAAGTTTTATCTCTTCCTGTTTTCTACATTTAATTATTATAGCAATAACAAAATAAATTTCAACAATTAATTATTAATATCTCTTATTTTTTACCTATTTTTTAATATTTTGTTATTTTAATAACTTTTCCTTTAATCTGATATTTAAATAAATTTATTTAAAATTAGTTGGGAATAAAACTTTCGGAATAGAATTAGAATTTGTCTTTTACGGCGAAATTTTTAAAGATTGCCTTTATTCTTTAAAATTTGGTTCTTTGTCTAAATCAACTTCATTATCACCGGCTTTTAATTTTTTCTTATTTATCCAAACAAAACCCTTATCAGGAGTAATTACTGCAACATCAACTGCGCCGCCAACTCCAGGCATATCTCCAGGATCAGCAGCAATTCCATCAGAAAATCGCTGAATAGCAGAAGTAGTTTGAATCATTAAAACGCAAAAATCAATTGCATCCTGCAAGCTCATTGTTCCCCACTGAATTACATACTCTAAATTTCTAAGTTGATTATTTATTTCTTCCTGTCCATATTTTTGAATTGCCTCATTAACAAATTTTATATTTCCAATACGCCCATCCCAACCTAAAACAATTCTTGAAACAACATCAGCCTGTCCAACCCAAGACGCCCCATATTCTTTATTTTTTTCTTTACTATCTCTTTTCTTATCAATTTCTCCAGGAATACAACCAACATAAACCTCATAAGAACTGTCTTTATTATAACCGGCAACTAAAAAATTTATCGAATCAATACTGCCAAAACCATCATTTATAATACCCTGCACGTTTTTAAAACGAAACTTTACTACGTATTGTTCTTTTTTAATTTCTATAATTTCACAACCTTGTTGTTGAAGATCATTTTTAATCTTTTTTTGCAAAACATCTAATTGTTCTTGCCAATTATATTTTTTATTAAAAAGATAATGTAATTTTTCTGCAATCTCTTTCACGTCTAATTTATCTAAATCTGTTTCTCGTTTAAATTGTTCAATAAACTTATTAATACTCTTTAATTCTCCATTTTCAGATAAAAAAGCTAAACCTGTTATTGCCACGCCAATTCTTTTATTTAACTGAAAAAGTTTAGAAGCATTATCGCTTCCTATTCTCGCCATCCCTTTACGATTACGAAAAGACTGACGACTATCTGCTGCTAAAACAATGCCTTCTGGAGTTGTAGTATTAATTACTAAAGACATATTAAATTAAAATTATTTTTTAAGCGCTAATAAAAAAATAAATCAGTAAATATTTTAATATTTTCTTTTTATTTTTTAAGTATAAATCTATTTAAGATTTATTGCAAAGACAAAAATTTACAGAAAAATTTAAGCCTTCTTTTAAATAAATTGACTATTATATAAAGAGGCGTAAAAACCATTTTGAGAAAGTAATTGTTTGTGAGTTCCTTGTTCAACAACACTGCCATCACGCATAACTAAAATTAAATCAGCATTTTTAATTGTTGAAAGCCTGTGAGCAATTACAAAGCTTGTTCTTCCTTCCATCATTTTATCCATTGCTGTTTGAATAAGAATCTCTGTACGAGTATCAACAGAACTTGTTGCTTCGTCTAAAATTAGAATAGAAGGATTAGCTAATATTACCCGAGCTATAGTTAAAAGCTGTTTCTCGCCCTGAGAAATATTATCAGCATCTTCGTCAATTTCCATATTATAGCCTTTAGGTAAAGTACGAATAAAATGATCAGCATAAGCTAATTGCGCTGCCTTAACTACTTCTTCATGAGAAGCGTTCGTTTTACTATAAGCAATATTTTCTTCAATAGTTCCGCTAAAAAGCCAAGTATCTTGTAAAACCATACCAAAAAGTTTTCTTAAATCAGACCGTCTCATTTTTTTTATATCTACTCCATCAATTTTAATAACCCCACTATTAACATCATAGAAACGCATTAAAAGATTTACTATAGTTGTTTTACCCGCGCCAGTAGGACCCACAATAGCAACTTTTTGCCCTGGCTTGATACTTGCATTAAAATCTTTAATAATTAACCTCTCAGGCGTATAGCCAAAAAAAACATGGACAAAATCTACTGCGCCTTTTACTTTTTTTAAAATTACTGGATGAGAAGGGTTTGGTGTCTCTTCCTTTTCTTCAAGAAACTCAAATACCCTTTCGGCAGCAGCAGCTGTAGATTGAAAAACATTGGCAATATTAGCAGTTTGAGTAATAGGCCGATTAAATTGATTCATATACTGAATAAATGCCTGAATGCTTCCAATACTTAATTTCCCCCGAAAAGCCAACCACCCTCCTAATACAGAAACAAGAATAAAACCAAAATTTTCAATAAAATTCATCATCGGATGCAAAAGCCCAGAAAAAAACTGCGATTTCCAAGCATTTTCATAAAGTTTATTATTAATTTTACGAAAAGTAGATATTGATTTTTGTTCTCCGTTAAAAGCTTTTACTATTATATGCCCAGAAAACATTTCCTCAACATGACTATCAATTTTTCCTAAAAAAACTTGCTGATTAAAAAAATATTTCTGCGATTTTTTAATAATAAAACTCACTAATAAAAAACTAACAGGTAAAATAATAATTGCCACTAATGTTAACTGCCAACTAATTAAAATCATCATAACGAGAATACCAATAATAGCAGTTATTGCTGTAACAATTTGAGATAATCCTTGGTTAAAGTTTTGACTTACTGTATCTACGTCGTTTGTTACTCGACTTAAAATGTCTCCATAATTCCGTTCATCAAAATATTGCAATGGTAACCGATTTATCTTTGAAGAAATATTTTTTCTTAAATTAAATGCGACTTTTTGAGTAACGCCCGACATTATCCATCCCTGAAGATAACTAAACAAAGCATTAATTAAATAAATTCCTATAAGTATTTCTATTAAATAAAGAATTGCTTTAAAATCAATACCGCCTCCCTGAGAAAGACCAGTATTTTTTAATAATTCCATGCCAGAAACAATTTTGTTAGTAATATCTCCTAATATTTTTGGGATAATAACGCTTAAAATTGTGCTGACTATAGCAAAAATTAAAACCAAAATAATTAAAAATCGGTAAGGTTTTAAATATCTTACCAATTTAATCATTGTCCCTTTAAAATCTTTTGGCTTTTCTATTACCCCTCGCATTCTTCTCCCATGACCACGCCCCATTCCAAAATCTCCTTTTGGTTTTTTAGAAGACAAAACATTAGAAGAAGAATTTAGTTTTGCATTAGAATTATTTTCAACCATAATTTTTATTTTAAATCTCTTGCTAATTCTTCTGGCGAAAGTTGGGAAACAGCAATTTCTTTATAAATACTACACGTACGAAGAAGTTCTTTATGAGTTCCTTCTCCAACTATTCTCCCTGCATCTATAACAATTATTTTATCAGCATCCATTACAGTGCTAATTCTTTGAGTTACAATAATAACAGTTTTTCCTTGTGTTTCTTTTTTTAAAGCGTTTCTTAAAGCAGCATCGGTTTTAAAATCCAAAGCAGAAAAACTATCATCGAATAAATAAAGCTCTGGGTTTTTAGCTAATGCCCGAGCAATTGCTAAACGCTGTTTTTGACCTCCCGAAAAATTGCTACCTGCCTGAGAAACAGAACTATCAAATTTTTGTTCTAATTCTTTGATAAATTCAAGGGCTTGGGCAGTGGCTGCAGCGCGAAAAATTTCTTCTTGCGTTGCGTTAGGATTACCATAAGCAATATTCTCTTTAATCGTTCCAGAAAAAAGCATTGCTTTTTGAGAAACATAACCAATACGAGACCTTAAATCACTTTGCTTCATATCGCGCACATCTACTTCATCAACTAAAACTTGTCCTTCAGTCGCATCATAAAAACGAGGAATTAAATTAATAATAGTAGATTTACCGCTTCCAGTACTGCCAACAAAAGCAGTGGTTTGTCCTGGAAAAGCCACAAAAGAAATATTATATAAAACTGGTTCAGCAGCGCCAGGATAAGTAAATGTAACGTTTTTAAATTCAACTTTACCTCCCCGCCTTGGAACTCTTACTGGGTTTATTGGGTCTTTAATTTGTACATCAGTTTCTAGTATTTCAACAATTCTACCAATCGAAACAGAAGCTCTCGGAATAGCAATAAAAATTATAGAAATCATTAAGAAAGCGGAAACTGCTTGGATTGAATATTGCAAAAACGCCAGCATATTTCCAACCTGAAGATTACCTAATTCAATTTGGTGAGCGCCAAACCAAACAATAGCAATCATCATAAAATTCATAATAAGCATCATTGCCGGCTGCAGCAGCATCATTAAACGATTAATAAAAAGATTAAGACGGGTAAGATCTTCATTTACTTCATTAAATTTTTTTTCTTCATATTCTTCTTTATTAAAAGCTCTTATTACTCTTAAACCAGTAAGGATTTCTCTTGTTACTAAATTTAATTTATCTATTAGTTTTTGAAGTCGATCAAATTTTGGGGTAACTATTTTAAAAAGTACAATAATAATAGAAATTAAAACTATTACAGCAACTGCCATAATCCACGTCATTGATGAAACTAATTGATAAGCTTTAAAAGTAGCAAGCACTCCCATTAGTGGAGCCATAAGAGCAATTCGAAAAAGCATTATAAGCACCATCTGAATTTGCTGTATATCATTAGTAATACGAGTAATAAGAGAAGATGTTAAAAATTTATCAAACTCAACAAGAGAAAAATTTTCCACTTTAGTAAATACTGCTTCTCGCAAATTTCTAGCAAATCCTGTACCAATTCTAGAAGACAAATAACCAACAAATACAGCAGCCAAACTGCCCACAATAGCAACAAATATCATAATTAAACCGCTACGAAAAATTACTTCTGTATTTTTAGATATTATTCCTTCATTGATAATTTTTGCCATATAATTAGGCAAAGTAAGAGTAGCTGAAGATTGAAAAAATATAAAAATGACCATTAAAATAAATGGCCAAATATAGGGAGTAAAATATTTTAAAATCTTTGTTCCCGACATAATAATTGATCATTTTACTAAAAATTTCTCTTTCCGTCAATGCGATAAATATACCAAATTGCTTTTAATTAAAATTATGAAAAATATTTTTTATTAACACTTTAATCTTTAATTAAAAATCGTTTAAATTAAATAAAAAAATTCCAAAGGCATTTATTACTTTAGATAAAATTCAAAAAGTTTTAAGATTTTTATTCCAAGCAAAGCAAAATTTATATACGAAATCAAAATTTTCAAACGAACTTAGCTTCTAAATCAGAATTTTACGAACTTTTGAAATTGTTTTGCCAAATCTGATACACAAATCTAAAAAGCGAAACCTGACCTGACGAGTTGTCCGCCCGCCACCGCAGGCGGCGGGCAGGAAAACCCGACGGCTCGCGGGCAAAAATTATCCCCCTTTTTAATTTTTGCCCACTCGTTTGACTATCTTTTTAAATTTTTACCTGCGGGTATGTTAATCACGAAGTAAACTTTTAGATAATTATTATACCTTCCTTTCATAGATTCCTTAAGTAAAACTATCGTATGAACAAGTATAAAACTTGATAAATCTAAGATCATGATACATTAAAAGGAAAAAATTCCCTAGATAAAAATAGAATATTAAAAATTCAAAAAGAGAAAACATAAAACATAACATTTATATTTCCAAAATGCAGAAGGGAATTAATTTATGAGTCCATGTAAAGCTAGTCCCTATAAAGATCAAACGAAATATATGAATTATTTCAGAGAATAGTAAAACGGAATGGGGTCTAATTCTTTACAATTTTGTTTTGAACAGTAAAATAAAAAAGGAGGTAAGAAGTATATGAAACTACAAGAGAAAAAATTTCAAAAAAGACTTGAAGACTTTATTTGTAAGAGATGCAAAACGCACATTAGCGGAACAGGTTACACCGATCATTGTCCCAATTGTCTTTGGTCAAAGCACGTAGATATAAATCCTGGTGACAGAAAAGCGAAGTGTGGTGGTTTAATGGAGCCTGTTGGAGTAGAGATAAAAGGAGGGAAAAGTGTTATTTACTATCGATGCCAGAAATGTGGATTTAAATCCCGAGTAAAAGCCGCGCCTAATGACAACTTTGAGGAAATTTTGAGGCTAGTCTCTCGACCTCTTTAAGAAAAGAAACCTATTTTGGCATGCCCTTTCTTTATGATATTTTAATGATAAAATATTATGAAGAAATTATTTCATTATAGTATTCCTCATCTGGTGTATATAGAGATGACCTATGTATGTAATTCTTCGTGTGTTTTTTGCTATAACCCTTCTCGAGAAAACAAAATAAATTATAAAAAAATTGATAAAATAGTAAAAGCAGTAGCATGCTCTCATATTCCTCATGTTTATCTTATAGGGGGCGAACCATCTCTTTTAAAAACAGAAAAATTAAAAGAGTATAAAGAAAAACAAGCAGAATTGAATAAAGAAACTGCAGTTAAAGGGCGAAAAGCTAATGTGTTTAAAAAAACACCGTTTAATACGGTGCTTCAAGCATCAATACTCTAAAGATCTCCCGCAATGAAACAATTTCAAGTTACTTCAATTCCCATAAAAAAAGAATTAGAAAATTGCTATGATAAAGATGTTTATATAAAATATTGTGTAGAAAGAGACGTCCCTCTTGAATATACGAGAAGCTGTGTTTCTGTGAATGAAATACAGTGTGGTATTTTTCCTGCTTTGTTGGGATAGAAGAAATGGGTTCAGAAAAAATAATCTACTAGAAGATAAAACAGTTTATCAACATCCATTTTCTAAAATACCAACGTTTCCAGTTGTTGATTAACTTTTTATTTATATATACAAAAAGAAACAGAAATTAAAATTCAATTAAAAGATAAAGAAAATATTGCTAAAAAGTTAAAAGAATTAGGAGGCAAAAAAGAAAAATCATATACCCAAACTACTTATGGTTTCTTTTCCAATAATTTAATAGAAAAAGGAATCTTTCCAAGAATAAGGCAGGAAGATAATTCATTAGTTCTTACAGTAAAATTAAGAAAAGATAAAAAGACTAAATATTTTGAAAGGGAAGAGTATTCAATAAAGATTGATAATCTTAAAGATGCTATAAAAATTCTTCAGCTTTTGGGATATGATAGAATAAGAGAATTCACAAAATTCAGAGAAGAGTGAATCTTTAAAAGACCAGTTAAGGTCAATGTTGATAAATTAAATTTCGGTAGGTTTATAGAGATAGAAGGGCCAAAAAAAGAAATAGAAAGAATGGTAGATGATTTAGGTTTTCAAGACAGGGAAAGATTTGCTAAAGCTTATTTATCATTAGAAGATGATTTTAAGTCAAGAAATAAAAATAAAAAAATAAAAAAATCTTTGTGGTGAAGGTTTTTATTTTTTTGTTTATTTATATATATTCTCTTGTTTGTTTACTTTGACCCTACATTAAAACAATAAACGAAAATTGTTTTTTTATCTTAGGTTTACCCTTATTGTTTAATTTATACTTTTAAGTAAAGATTGTAAAAAAGTTAATAAAAAAATGCGGCAAATAAGTTCATATTTGCCGCATGGTTTTAATAAATTATATTGATTAAACGATGAGCCTGACGCTCGGCTTCTTCAACGTACGTTTTGATGCTTTCTTGTCGCTTAATTTTACCATCGGAAAGAAGATAAACATCAGTGGGGAAAAATCGTTTTAAAAATTGACGGTCATGCGAAACAAGTAAAATTGTGCCTTCATACCGAGCTACCATTTTTTCAAGAGCTTCAATTGCTTCTAAATCAAGATGGTTAGTTGGTTCATCCAAAAGCAACACATTAACTGAAAGAGCAGAGAAAAGAGCAAAAAGAAGTCGAGCTCTTTCTCCTGGGGAAAGAAATGAGATTGGTTTATCAATCTCTGTTGCTTTAAATCCAAATTTTACAAACAGAGCGTATGTCTCTCGAATAGTAAAATTTGTCTTTCGGAGAAGAAAATTTTTAATACTTTCTTCACGCGGAAGATTATCATGTTCTTGAGTAAGATTGCCAATTATAAGACCATTACCACGGTTAATTTTACCTTCAAGAGACGACAATTCGCCACTAATTGTTCGTAAAAGCGTTGTTTTTCCACTACCATTCACTCCAAGAATTACTATGCGACTACCATAAGGAATAGAAAGTGAAATCGGACCAATCCTGAGTTTACTATCAGCATAACTTGCTATCAAATCTACAAGCACAATTTCTTTTCCTCCTTTAGATTTTGTTGGTTTAATGTCTATACAAAACAGATCTCGTTCTAATGGTTTTTCGATAATTTCCATTCGCTCTATTCGTTTTTCAATCGCTTTTGCCTGCTTACCAGATTTACCTGCCTTCTCACGTTTAAAGCCTCGAAGAAATTTATCATTGTCAGTACCAATATAGCGTGAACCAGAAATAGTTTTTTGCTTTTTCTTTTGAAGTTGATCTTCAAGTCGTTCAATTTTTTCTTGTTGCTCTTTATGCTTCTGCCACTGTTGTATTAATTCCTTTTCTTTTCTCAACAAATAGTCCGAATACCTCCCGTTAATTATATTAAGTGTTTTTGTATGCCAATCAATTTCGAAAATTTTTCGTACAATTCGATCAAGAAAGAGACGATCATGGGAAACAATGATAGAAGTCGCATCAGTTCGCGCAATAAAACTTTCAAGCCAAACAAGCGCAGGAATATCAAGATTATTAGTTGGTTCATCTAAAAGCAAAATATCTGGATCAGACAAAAGAACACCCATCATAAATACTTTACTTTTTTGGCCAGAAGAAAGTGAATTGATTTTGCAGTTACTCGAAATATCGATTAAGCCAAAACCGGTAAGCATTACCTCTAAACGATGATCGAAAGCATAGCCATTGCGACGTTTATACTCAGTCATTGCTTCTTGAGATTTTTCCATTTTTTCTTCGAGATTAGCAATACCAGATATTCGACGTAAATAATCACGAATTGTTTCGTTAGAAATAAGGCTTGTGTCTTGCGGCATATAACCGATAATCGCATCCTTCCTTGTCATAACTTCGCCAGAATCGGGTTCAATTATACCGGCTAAAATTTTTAAAAGCGTTGTTTTTCCAGTACCATTGTAACCAATTAAGCCAACTTTTTGTCCTCGTTCTAAAGAAAACGATACATTTTCCAGTATCGTTACCGCTCCATAACTTTTGCAAATTTTATCTGCTTTTATTTCCATAATAAATACCTCCTTGATTTTTATTAAGGGCAATTCTTCTATTTTTGCCCATGTTTCTTGTTTAAAAAATTTTTAAAGTACACCTTCGATAATATTCAAAAACTAAAATGATCTAAATAAACAAAATGAATATATAAATCGAAGCTATACGTAGTTTTACATATTTTAATTCTTATTTTAATTTTACTTTTAATTAATAAAGTCTTTAAATTAAACTGTTTAAGTTTTTTAACCAATCTTTCAGTGAATAAATCATTATCGTTAGCACTAATCGGATTTTTCTACAATCTTAAAAGATTAGAATAACTTTTAATAATCGAAAAAAATGATAAAATGTTGATTGCTTAAAATCAAAATAATTTTTTTTTAATTTCTACTATTAGGTTATTAGCTATTGGCGGATATATTTTTTCTCTTTCAATTTTCTTTAGAGAAATCCATTTAAAATTATTATGCTCAAATTCATTATCTCCATTAAGGATTGGAATTGGTTCTATTCCTGAAACATAGCAATAACTAACATATCCTTTGATTTTTGTCTTGCTGCCTTGTTCAGTATCAATCTCATCATTAACAATGGCTATTAATTCGGGCATTGTCTGTGGACTAAAGCCCGTTTCTTCTTTTAATTCTCTTAGTGTCGCATTCAACCAAGTTTCTCCTATGTTAATTCCACCCTTTACCGGTTCCCATTGATTATTATTAACTCTTTTAAGCAAAAGAACGTTTTTCCCACTATCAATTACAAAAATCATAACTGCCATAATTATATTTTCTTTTTTTTCTGGGTTACCCATATTAATATTAATTTTTTAAATAATTATCATTTTTAAAAGTTTAAAATTTTATTATTATATTGTAACATGCCACAAGTAGTGCAATAAACAGAATTTTTTGCTCTTAATTTTGAACTGCAGTAAAGACATTTATTTCCATTTTTTATTGGCTTATATTTATTATTAGAATTTAAAATATCAAAAAGAAAACATTCGAATCCGCTTCCAAAATTAATGTTATATTTGTTCCTATATTTATCGATGTCGGCATAGTTATTATATTTTTTAATTAGAAAATCCAAAGTAGAAGCGCCTGTAAACGCCATCATTTGAGGCCGATTAATAATAATATTCGGCAATTTTTTTTCAAAAGCTTTTCTTAAAATATATTTTGTTATTTTTGTTCCGTCTTTACTCTTTTTGATTCTGTATTTTAATGGAATTTTCAATGCAAAATTTATTATGTTTAAATCATAAAAAGGCATTATTATTTTAATTCCAAGATAATTAGCAATTTTTTCTGTCATTACATTAATATCTTTCATTCTAATATTAATAAATTCTTTTAATGAGTCATCATCATCTTTCCAATTTAACATTACAGGAAAAGAACCAAATAAATCATCAGATCCTTCGCCTGTAGCAATCGTAGCAATATCGTTTTTTTTCGCTATCCCTAATCCCTTCAAAAGAACAATTCCGGCCGAAACCCAATATATATTAAAATTCTCTAAGATAAGTACAACTTTTTTTATTAACCTAGGTATTTCCTCATCGTTAATAGTAACAAAAAGATGTGTTTTAATATTTATCTTTCTAGACACAATTTTTGCAAATTTTTGATCAGGTGAATTAATTTTATTTTTAATAACAGTAATAACTTTTAAATTTTTATTATATTTTTTTCCCAATAGGGTAATAACACTACTGTCTATCCCACCCGACAATAGAACAGCATCAGGACAATTATTTTTTATTGTTTCATCAAGTAGTCTAAATAATCGATTTTTATAATAGGTTAGTTTTTGTTGCATAATACGTTGGAAATTAAGGATAAATTATTGTTCAACTCATTTATGAAAGTTCTAATATTGTTAGTTTTTTTATTTGTTCCTTCAAAAATAAATGGGACATTATTAAAATTTGATATTTGCGATACTTCATAATAAATATCTCTTAACCATGAAATATTTTTTTTGTCAAAAAGGTTATGATTTTTATAAGCAAAATGAAATTCTTTTATTTGTTTGTAGTTATTTTTAACAAAATCTAAAAAAATCTTTTTATTAAATTTTTCTTTATTCCAAAAATGATTTATGTCGCAAACAATAAATTGTTCTAATTTTAGACTATTATGCATTATAAGATCGTTTTCTACTCCAATCTTTTGTTTATATTTAATAAATTTGTATCCGTATTTTACAAAATCAGCATAATGAAAAACTAATAATTTTATGTCTAGTTTTGCATCTAAGTATCTAATATCCTGCATAATCTTATTTAGGCCTATTTCTTTCCAATCTTTTCTAGGTAAATGTAAATGGATCTGTTTTTTATTGTTTTTTAAAAATAATGAATTTTTATATGATTCAAAATATAAATTATATGTTTTTTTATCATAAAAACTTAATTCTATAATATTAAGATTCTTGCTTAATAAATGTTTTAAAAAAAATTCAATTTTATCAGAAGAATTTAATATTCTGTAATGTGCTCCTAATGATATACCAATCATATTCTTTGTTTTAAAATGTTTTCAAAATTATCTGGGTCAACAATTAATTGAAAATATTGTTTTTTAGTTAACCCCTTAATACCATATTTATAATAAGTAAATTTATCCATTTTTTGTATATCGGTAATATCTATGTTTTTTTTATTTTTTATTTCATCAAAAGGAGAATATGATGTCGGACGTATCACTATATTATTTTTTTTCATTAATGAAAATAATTCAAAAATATCATCTTTAGTCTGATAAGGTATTCCTAGCATAATTAAACCTTTTAAAATAACTTTGTATTTATTGCAATATTTTGCCACTGTTACAATTTGTTCTTTTGAAAATTGTTTTTTTATATAAATTGAAGATTTATTAATAGTTTCCAGGCCTACCGATATTTTATAGCAACCTGCTTTGGCCATAGCACTAATTAAGGATTCATCGGTTAATAAATCAACTCTACTTGTTACGCACCATGATGTCTTGATTTTCCTTTTAATTATTTCTTTACATAGCTTCAAAACCCACTCGTTATCAGAATTAAAGGTTGGAGCAAAAAATTTAAAACTTGTAAAATTGTCTTTATTCCTTTCAATAAAATCACATATTTCTGTAGTATTTTTTCTTCTTTCATGCAATCCAAAGGTACAAGAAGCAAAACAATATCTACAATTAAAGGGACAACCCCTGGCAACTGTTATTGTTAATTCTTTTTTTCTATTCAAGTTATTATAAAAATTAATTGGCGCATTTTTAATATCGGTAAACTTCCAGTTATTAAAAAGAAATTCTCCCTTAAACTCTTGATTTATCTTCTTAATATATACTCCTGATGGTTGAATACTTTTATCTTTAATATAATTAATATAATTCAACAATGACAATTCCCAATCTCCGCTAGTAACAATAGCATCAAAACAATCAAAATTTTTAAAGAAATCGGGAATAAAATTAACAATATCACCATATATTATAATTTTTTTATTGTCATCGATAGTTTTTAAAAATTCGGCAAATCTTATTGTTTGAGAGATATTTTCCACCCTGACCAAAAGGATTATTATTGAAAAATTTTCTTTTAAAATTATTTTACATAAATCAAAAATACTGAATTGATGGTCGAGACAATCAATTGATTTGAGTTTTATATTTTTTTGATTACCGAGAAAACTTGCGATTTCCCAAAAATAAGTATATCTTTTAGGAATAGTAATGTGGATTGGCCTTGTTCCTGTTTGTTTGGGATAAACATGCAATATTTTCATATTTGTAAATTAATTAACTAAAATTATTATAAACAAGTTATGGAATTTTTCCAGCTTTATCTATATAAACAATGGTGAAACACTATACAATTTTAGGATAGATTCAAGTTTTTAACGCAACACTTTTCGACCTTTATTTTCTTATCTGATTTTGGATTAAATTAGTCCAATTGCGCCAAGCGTCTGTACTTTGTGGTTTATCCCATTATTTAGAATTTGCAAGCTTAATTTCTCTCTATAAAATTTATAAAGAGTAAGATTCGTTACTCAGAAACTCATTAAAATTATCAGGAAAAGGGAAACATTTTTCATAGTTAACTCCTATATCACCAAAATGATACTTATATTTTGATCTTTTTTTATCGCACAGAAAAAATGTGTTTCCACTATAACAGTATTTGTTTTTATCAATATAATGACAGCCGAAATGATTTTCATTTGCTCCGGTGGTAGGATTCGAACCTACAACCAAAGGCTTAACAGGCCTCTGCGCTACCGTTGCGCTACACCGGAATAATAATCTCTTTTTATATAATTTTATTTTATTTTTTTCAATACCCTTTAAGTTTTTTTATTTTTTCATGCTCTCTAATTTTCTGTAAAGCCTTCGCTTCAATTTGTCTAATTCTTTCTCTTGTAACTTTAAATTCTTTTCCCACTTCTTCTAATGTATGAGTCACTCCATCTTCTAATCCAAATCTCATTGATAATATTTTTTGTTCTCTTGGGGTTAAATCTACTAAAATTTCATTGAACCTGTCTTTTAATAAAGACCTTGCGGTATGATGAACAGGGGAAACAGTTTTTTCATCTTCAACAAATTCTGCTAAAGCGCTGTCTTCTTTATCTTCTCCAACTGGCATATCTAAGGAAACAATCTCTTGTGATATTTTTTTTATATGATGAACTTTATCAACCTCAATGCCCATTTCTGACGCTATTTCTTCTGGCATTGGCTCTCTTCCTAAATCTTGAAGTAATCTTCTTCTCGCCTGATTATATTTTGAAATAGTTTCTACCATATGAACCGGTATTCTAATTGTTCTTGCTTGATCTGCTAGTGCTCTGGTAATTGATTGTTTTATCCACCAAGTGGCATAAGTTGAAAATTTATAACCTTTTCTCCAATCAAATTTCTCAACCGCTCGAAAAAGACCAAGATTTCCCTCTTGAATTAAATCAAGCAAAGTTAAATTTGGAGATCTTCCGACATATTTTTTGGCAATAGAAACAACAAGCCTTAAATTTGCTCTAGCTAATTTTTTCTTTGCCTCTTCATCTCCTTTTTCAATTCTTTTTGCTAATTCTTTTTCCTCTTCAGCAGTAATAAATGGAATTTTTCCAATCTCTTTTAGATAAAGCTGAATTGGATCAACTTTTTCTTCTTGTGCTTTTGTTTTTTTTGTTTTCGGCTCTATCTCTAAATATCCTTTGTTTTCTTTTATCTCTATTCCCTCTTTTTCTATTTCATTATACAGTCTTTCCAGTCCTAAAATATCTTTCTCTATATTAGGAAAGTAATATAAAATCTCTGATTGAGTAATAAAGCCTCTTTCTCTTCCTTTTTTAATTAATTCTTGAAGTTTTTCCTCTTTAAAAACACTGTTTTTTATTTTTTCTTTTTTTGTTTTTTTCTCTGTTTTTGATTTTTTCTTTCCTTCTTTCTTATCAACCTTTTTTATTTTCATTTTTCTTTTTAATTTTGCGGAATCCTTTTTTTTCGTACTCTTTTTTTCTTTTTTTTTTATTTTTTGCTTATCTGTTTTTCTGTTTTTTTTAATTTTTTTATCTTTTGCTTTTTCTTTTTTCTGATTTTTTGTAGAGGAATTATTTTTCTTTTTTTGAATTTTATTTTTTTTACTTTTCATATTTTTAAGATGTTTCTAAATCATTTTTTATTTTAGAATAAGAATTAAAATCTTCCATTAGTTTTTGAATTTGGGAAGAATTATTTTGCCCTTCTGCTTCTTTAATTTTAAACCCTATTTCATTTAATTTATCTTTTATATTTAAAACTTTAATTTCTTTTAAGCAATACTGGAATTCTTTTTCTAAATTTATTCCTGGATCAATCTCCATAACTTCTGCCCTAAAAGACAACATATCTATTAAACTTTTAATATTGTTTTCTAAGTTTTTATCTAAATAATTAGCATTTTGGGGAGAAGTCATAGTTTTTATTATCTGAAGATATTGGGGAGAAAATAATCTTAAATCTTCTTCTTTTAAGTAAGAGGCAAGTTGAGGAAATTTTAAAAATAAAGTTATTAAATATTCCTGTAGCATATCTTTTTTCGTTTTTGAAGAAACGTAAAATGGCTCTTTTATATTTTTATCAATCTCTTCTTCGATTTTATTATCTTCTAATTTAAAATTTTGTGAAGTAGGAATTTTCTTTAATTCCTCAAAAACATCTTCTTCTTTCACATTTAAAATTTCAGACAAATCCTTTACCCATAAAGTTTGCTCAATTTTATTTGGAATATTTTTAATAATTGGCAAAATTGTTTTAGCAATTTCTTTTTTTCCTTCAATTGTATCTCTATTAAAATCTTTTAAAACTTTTTCAAAATAAAAATCATGAATAGTTTTTGCGTTTTTAACCAAATCCTCCCATAACTTAATATCTTTTAAAACAACATCAGCCGGGTCTAAATCTTCTGGCATTGTAATCACTTTAATATTAAACCCTAAAGACTGCGCTAAATCTATTCCTCTTTTTGTTGCTGAATCCCCAGCAACATCCATATCAAAAGCAGTAAATAAATTATCAGAATATCTTTTTAAAATTCTTAATTGATATTCAGTTAATCCTGTACCCGAAGCAGCAACCACATTTTCAAAACCAGATTGATTTACCATAATAGCGTCCATATAACCTTCAACTAAAATACAAAAATCTTTTCTTCTTATTTCTAAATTCGCCATATTCAAACCATAAAGAGTTCTACTTTTGTCATAAAGTAATGTATTTGAAATGTTTATATATTTTCCTCCTTCATCATTTTTTTTCACTTCTTCAAAAACTCTTCCCCCAAAACCAATCACTTGAGAAGTAATATTAAAAACAGGAAACATAATTCTTCCACGAAAACGATCATAATAGTTTTCTTTTTTTTCTGATTTTAAAGAAAGCCCTGCTTTTAAAACTTCTTCTCGGGTATAACCTTTGCCAACTAAAAAATCAGACAATGAACGCCAATTATTAGGAGCATATCCTAATCTCCATTTTTTTATAGTTTCTTCTTTTAATCCTCTTTTTAATAAATACTCTTTTGCTTTTTTTCCATTTTCGCTTTTTTCCAATTGTTTCTCAAAAAACTGACATGACAACTCGCAAATTTCAAATAATCTTTTTCTTTCTGTTTTTATTTTTGGGTCTTCTCTTTTTAATTCTACGCCAGCCCTTTGCGCTAAAATTTTTAATGCGTCTCCAAATTCAACGCCTTCAATTTCTCTAATAAACGCAAAAATATCCCCTCCTTTTCCGCATCCAAAACAATGCCAAATCTGACGGGAAGGAGAAACAAAAAATGAAGGCTTTTTATCAGAATGAAAAGGACAGGGCGCTCTATAGTTTGCACCTGTTTTTTGAAGTTTCACATAACTACCAACAACATCGACGATATCTAATCGATTTTTTATTTCATCAATAGGAGAATCAAGCATATTATTTTATTAAAATTCGTAATTATTATAACACAAATTTTAAAAAATTAAAATTTTTAAAATATAATTTTTAAAATATTAAAAATTAAACTCTGTTGTTTTTAAAGGCGCAAAGGAATACAATAAATGATGATAAAATATATTTTATGAAAATAGCCCAACTTGTTTCAAATTTATATGATGTTAATACTTTCTCCGATAGAGCGATTTATTCTCATGTTGCCTGGCTAACTAATGGCCTTGTTGATAAAGGAAATAATGTTTCTTTGTTCGCATCTGGAAAATCTCAAACAAAAGCAAATTTATTTTCGGTTATTAAAAAACCTACATCTTTATTGAAGATAAGCGAAGAGGAAAGAAAATATTATATTCATCTTCTTATTTCAAAATGTTATTCATTGTCAGAAAAATTTGATATTATTCATTCTCATTTTAATCTATTAAGTTCTTTTTATTCAAATTTAGTAAAAACACCAACTGTTCAATCTCTTCACAGTCCAATAACTAATGAATTAAAACAATTTCTTCTTTATTTTAAAAGAAATCGTTATGTTTCATTTTCTTTAGCTCAACAAAAAACAATGCCTGAATTAAATTGGGTTGGAAATATTTATCATGGGGTAGATACAAAAATTTTTTCTTTTAACAAAAATCCTCAAGATTATTTTTTATACATAGGAAGAATCACTGAGGAAAAAGGAGTGCATTTGGCAATCAAAGCAGCAAGAAGCGCTGGAGTAAAATTAGTAATCGCTGGAAGAAGCTATCCAAAAGAAGGATACTGGCAAAAAGAAGTTGAAAAATATATTGATGATAAAAATATAAAATACGTTGGTGAAGCAAATTTTGAACAAAAAATTAATTTATACCAAAACGCTAAAGCAGTGCTTTTTCCAACTCAATATGAAGAAGTTTTTGGATTAGTAATGATTGAAGCAATGGCTTGTGGAACGCCAGTAATCGGATGGAAAAAAGGATCAGTACCTGAAATTGTTTCCCATAAAAAAACAGGTTTTGTTGTAGATAGTGTTTCTGATATGGTAAAAGCAATTAAAAAAATTAATACAATAAAAAGAGAAGAAGTTCGCCAAAGGGCAGAAATTTATTTTAGCCTTGAAAAAATGGTTTCTGGATATTTAAAAGTGTACTCTCGAATTTTAGAAGAAGAAAAATATAAAAACAATAAAAAAATAAATTAATTTGCTTGATATATTTTTAAATCGTTATATTATAAATTATAATCTATACTTAGATTATAATTGCACTTTAAAACATAACAAGAACTAAAAATTTAAGGAGGCTATTTATGAAATACAAGGTTAGATTTGTTTATTATTATTACACTAAGACTGATACCATTTTAGCTAATATCTATGATGTAATCCTCCGGGAGAAAAATTTATTATACGCATTGGAAATTGCTGAAGTAGTTGTAAAAAGAGAAGTAAAAAAATCTTTTTTACCAAACACTATGTGTTTCGTTAGTATAACGGATGAAAAAGAGCAAATATATGTTAATAATTTAGCTAAAGAGAAAAACTATATAACACCATTGCCTCTTTTTCCTAAAAATATCGAGATTGTCCCATTATCAGATAAAAACCATAACAAATTACCGACTACTTTTTGCGATACAAAAGAAAAATTTTTTACCATAACTTATAACCCCTAAAATTTTTAAAGCCCTAAAATATTTTAGGGCTTTTTAATTATTTCATTTCTTTTTCTAACCATTTTATCGCGCTATAATTATCTTCTCTTTTTCTTTTGGAAATAAAAAAATATTATTATTAAAATTTATAATATTAAAATATTTTAATATTATGGACCCGGGGAGAATTGAACTCCCATCTCCGCAATGCGAATGCGATGTATTGCCGTTATACTACGGGCCCATTTTTTTAAAATTTTCGGGGCGCCGGGAATTGAACCCGGTCTACGCCCTCCCGAAGGGCGCGTACTACCGTCATACTCCGCCCCGCTTTTTAAACTACCCAATATTTTTGTTTTGTCATTTGGTCTCTTTTCATTTCCACGTCTTCTATTTCTTTTTGCGCCTTCTCGTATAATTCTTTAAATTCTTTCTCAGATAAAGTTTTTAATTTTTCAACTTCTTTTTTTAAAACCTCTTTTTTGTTTTTTTTAGGATCCGAAAGCACATAACTTAACAATATAGTTAAAACCTCGCCGACTTTAGGCCCAGGCTTTATTTTTAAAATTTCTATTACATCATTTCCGTTAATTTTTAACATTTTTACAGAAATCGGATCTTGACTTACTTTTTCAATTATATATTTTAAATGGCGAAGCTTATAAGGCTCTGCTTTTGGGACACCAGAACCAATCCTGTCAGCCATTCTTAACTGTAATAACTCTTCCATATTTTCTAATCCAACATTTTTAACTAACCTTCTAACAGATGATTCTGAAACCTCTCCAACGTTGTAATAAAAAAGATGATATCGGACAAGTTTTGTTATCTTTTCAATGTCTTTTTGAGGAAACTTTAATCTTTTAAGTATTTGATAAGTCATTTTTGCTCCCACAATTTCATGATTATAAAAAGTAGCATCTGGCCCCTCTCCTTTTTTAACTCTCGGTTTAGCAATATCATGAAACAAAGCCGCAATCCGAACATTTTGATTAAATTTTTTTTCAGCAGCATATTTTAAAGACAATAGAGAATGAGTATAGCAATCATAAATATGATGTTTGTTTTGGCTTACTCCATAACCCTCTTCTATCTCTGGAATAATGAATTTTAAAAGACCTAATTTTCTTAACATCTCTATTCCTTTATCTGGAAAATCAGAATTAATAATTTTTAAAAACTCATCTCTTATCCTTTCTTTTGAAATCTCTTGAATTAAAAAAGCGTTCTTAATTATTGCCTCTTCTGTCTCTTTTTCGATTTTAAAATTAAAAATCGTAGCAAATCTTACTGCCCTCATCATTCTCAAAGCATCCTCATTAAATCTTTCATAAGGATTTCCAACTGCTCTAATAGTTTTATTCTTTAAATCTTTTCTTCCGTTGAATAAATCAATAACTCTTGCCTTTTTGTTTAAAACCTCTAACGCCATTGCATTAATAGTAAAATCCCTCCGAGACAAATCTTCTTCTAGGGTTTTAGCAAATTTTATTTCATCTGGATGTCTTTTGTCAGTATATTTTGATTCTTTTCTAAAGGTGGTAATTTCTATTTCTTTTAATTTCGGGTTTTTACTTTTTGTTAAAACAGTAACAGTAAAAAATTTATTTTCATAAAAACTATCAGGAAAAATTTTTTTAATTTCCAATGGTTTAGCGTCTGTTGTAATATCCCAATCTTCAGGATCTTCTCCTCTTAATAAATCCCTCACACACCCACCAACAATATAAGCCTTAAAACCTTCTTTATTTAAAGTTTTAATAATATCTTTAATTTCTTTTGGAATTTTCATTTAAAAAAAATTTAATAATAAAAATAATTTTAAATTATTTCATCTGGCTTATTTTATCTTTTTTTCTTGTTTTTTTCAATTTATCTGATAAAATTTAATTAGCATTTAAAAAATAAAGCCCCCGTAGCTCAATGGAAAGAGTGCCGGACTTCGGATCCGGCGATGAGGGTTCAAGTCCTTCCGGGGGCATTTAAAAATAAAATGGAAAAAATAAAAATTGCTTTTTTTGAAACAGAAGATTGGGAAAAAGAATATTTAGAAAACCATCTTAAAAATTTTGATATAATATTTTTTAAAGATAAAATAAACTCTTTAACTTTTAAAAAAATTAAAGATGTAAATATTTTATCTACTTTTATTTATTCAAAAATCGATAAAAAAGTTTTAAATTCTTTAAAAAATTTAAAGTATATTACTACTCGCTCAACTGGATTTGACCATATTGATTTAAAATCTTGTAAAAGAAAAAATATTTTAGTTTCAAATGTTCCAACCTATGGAGAAAATACAGTTGCTGAACATACCTTTGCTTTAATTTTAACTTTATCAAGAAAAATTTATCCTGCTGTTGAAAGAGTAAAAAGAGGGGATTTTTCTTTAGATAATTTAACTGGTTTTGACTTAAAAAATAAAACATTGGGAGTAATTGGAGTTGGGCATATTGGGAAAAATGTTATTAAAATCGCAAAAGGATTTCAAATGAAAATTTTAGCTTACGATATTATAGAAAACAAAAAATTAGCTAAAAAAATGGGGTTTAGATTTGTTTCTTTTGAGGATCTCTTAAAAAATTCTGATATTGTTACCCTGCATGTTCCTTATAATAAAAAAACTCATCATTTAATAAATATTAAAAATTTAAAATTATTCAAAAAAGGAGCAATTTTAATAAATACATCAAGAGGAGGAATTTGCGACGCAACAACTTTAGTAAAAGGGATAAAAGAAAATATTTTTTCGGGATTAGGGCTTGATGTTTTAGAAGAAGAGTCTTTTATTAAAGAAGAAAGAGAACTTTTATCTTCTATTTTTAGAAAAAAAACTAATTTAAAATCTTCTTATGAAAGTTTAAAAACAGCTCTTGAAAATCATATGCTAATTAACCAGGAAAATGTAATTATTACTCCTCATAATGCTTTTAATAGCCAGGAATCATTAACAAAAATATCAGAAACCACTGTTAAAAATATTAAATCTTTTATAAAAGGAAAACCAATTAATTTAGTGATAAAAAAATGAAAAATATAATAAAAATATCTTTTTTTTGTTTTCTTTTTTTGTTATTTTTTGCAAATCAATCTTTTGCCCAAACCTCAGGATGCCCAACAGGATTAGTTCCATGCGGAGGACAAGATTGTCCTTGCCAATTTTGTCATTTTTTTATAATGTTTGACAATATCTTTAATTTTGTTTTATTTAGAATTGTCCCTATTGTTGCTGCTTTACTTATTGCAATCGCTGGATTTATGTTTATTTTTGGATATGCAGATCAACAAGGAGCAACAATAAATAAAGCAAAAGAATTATTTAAAGCAATAATTATAGGAATGGTAATAATTTATTGCGCTTGGCTTATAGTTAATTTATTTTTTACTGCTATGGGAGTTAAAATTTTTAACCCAAGTACTGGACAAAACTGGTTTGAAATTGATTGTCCTATTTCTAATACTCCTCCTCCCGCTAATCAAGGAACTGTTCCAACTCCAGGACAACAAAACCAATCAAATCAACAGGGACAACAAAACCAATCAAATCAATCTAATATTTCAATTCCTATACAAAAGAAATGCGAAGATTGCGGAAAAGGTTTTGTAAATAGATGTGACATGGTAGAATGCGCAAAATTAGGAAATTGCACATTCGTAGTCCATCTATTTTGGGGAGAATGTAAACCTCTTGAACAATAAATAAAGCCCCGCTAATTCAACTGGCAGAATAGCTCCCTCTTAAGGAGAAAGTTGCAGGTTCGAGTCCTGCGCGGGGCATCAGTAAGAATTTTCAAGCATTTAAGAAAAATTTTTATGATTACAAAATCGACAAAATTTCATAATAAAATCGCTCAAAAGTATGAGAAAGAATATCAAACACCTTATTGGAATTTATATAATGAAATAACTTGGGAACATATTAAAAAATATTTACCTAATAATAAAAAATATCCAATACTTGATGCTGGGGGAGGAACTGGCTATTGGTCACGAAAACTAGCTGAACTCGGTTTTAATGTCGTTTGTTCTGATGTGGCAGAAAAAATGCTTGAGGTAGGTAAAAAAATCGTTGAAAAAACACCTTTATCTGAAAGAATAAATTTTGTCATTTCTGATATTACGGATATGAAAGAATTTGAAAACAATTCTTTTTCGTTAGTTTTATCAGAATTTGATCCGGTCGGATATTGTGGAAACCCACAAAAAGCAATTAAAGAATTAGCAAGAGTAGCACGAAAAGGCAGTGCGATAATTATTTCAGTTGATAGTTTATTTTCGGTTATTGGCCGCATGATTAGTAATAAGAAATTTAAACTAATACCCAAGTTATTAGAAACACATATCTCTGATTTTTCTGGACAATATCCGCAATATAATTTTTCAATCGAAGAATTACGAGATTTATATTCTCATAATAATATTTCTGTTGATAGTATTATTGGCAAAACTGTTTTTACTCGTTTCATACCTAAAGATAAAATTGATGAATTGCTTGCCAATAAATTATTTTATAAACAAATCTTGAAACTTGAACTGGATTTTAATAGCGATCCTTCTATAATTGGTTTTGCCGATCATATTGAAATTGCCGGAATTAAGAAATAAAAAATTTACCGTCAAAATTAAAATTATAATTAATTTCAGCAGTTTGCCTTGCAAACTAAAAAATCTGAAATTGCAATAATAAAATGCTGTATTTTAAAATTTTGTAGAGATTTCCTTGCTGTCGCAAATATTGAGATGCGCTCAAACTATTTTTAAAATACAGCACTTCTGTTCATTTTTTACTTTATTTATTTTTTAAAAATATTATAATTAATATTAATAATTTAAATATTTAAAAAATGAATATAACTAATAATTTTAAAAAAGGGGTAATTAAAGAAACTCTTTCTTTGTTGCCAAAAATTTCTGATAAAATTTGGGAAGAGCAACAAAAATAAACAAAGGTCGAATATAAAAATTAAAATAAAAATAATATGTTTATAAGCTATGCTTTAATAATTTAGGAGTTGTCTTTTTATTAAAAAATTTAGGAATTATCAGCAGCAGTGTTTGGGGAATTATTTGGCCATTGATTTTAATTTTAATAGGACTATATCCATTAATAAAAGCTCGAAGATATAGATTATTCTGGGAAAAAATTTGGAAAAAACTTGATTAATCAAAACACTCCATTTTAAAGAGAACTTTATAAATAGAAAAACGACTAACCTCGTTTTTCTATTATTTTAAAATAACTCTCTTTTCTTTTTTTAAAATTTAGGTATAATTTAAAAATAAAATAAAAATTAATGGTTGATAAATTTTTATTTTATTTATTATTAAAAAAATAGTATAATTTAAATAATATTTAATCTTATGCTTACATCAGAAGAAAAAGAAAAAATTATAGAAAAAAATAAAACCCACGAAGATGACACTGGTTCACCAGAAGTTCAAATTGCTCTACTTTCAGAAGAAATTGATAAACTTCTTTCTCATTTAAAAAAACACCCAAAAGATCTTCACTCTAAAAAAGGTTTATTAAAAATGGTTTCCAAAAGAAGACGACTTTTAAATTATTTAAAAAAAGAAGACGAAAAAAGATATAAAAAAGCCTTGAAGAGTATAAAAGAAGAAAAATAAAAACAGATGATAATAAAAAACAAAGCTCAAAGAGTAGGAGTTTTAATAGATGTGCAAAATCTTTATTATTCTGCTAAAAATCTTTATCAGTCACATGTAAATTTTCAAGAAATTTTAAAGCAGGCAATAGATGGAAGAAGTTTAATCAGAGCTTTTGCTTATGTTGTAAAAACAAAAACTCAAGAAGAAAAAACTTTTTTTGAAGCACTTATAAAGCTTGGAATAGAAACAAAAATAAAAGAGCTTCAAGAATATTATGGAGGAGCAAAAAAAGCAGACTGGGATGTAGGAATAACAGTAGATGCGATAAAAATGATCTCTAATACTGATGTAATTGTAATTGCTTCAGGAGACGGAGATTTTACTCCGCTAGTAGAATATTTAAAAAATCAAGGAAGAAGAGTAGAAATAATTGCTTTTGGGCGATCAACCTCTTCTCTTTTAAAACAAGAGGCAGATGAATTTATCGATATAGATAAAACGCCAAAGAAATATTTACTCAAAAAATAAACAAAATGAAAAATAAAATATATAAAAAAAAGATTGGAAATAAGGAATTAATTATTGAATTTAAAAATTTAGCAGAACAAACAAATGGTAATATTTTTGTTCGATTTGGAGATACTTTAGTTTTAACAACAGTAGTAATGAGCAAGGAAGAAAAATTAAATTATGATTTTTTTCCTTTGACAGTTGAGTATGAAGAAAAATATTATGCTGCTGGAAAAATAAAAGGTTCAAGATATATAAAAAGAGAAAGTAGACCATCTGACGAAGCGATTTGCAATGCCAGGTTGATTGATAGGGCGATACGGCCGAGGTTTCCTGAAAATTTGTTTAGAGAAGTACAGGTAATTACTACTGTTTTGTCTTGGGATGCAGAAAATGATCCTGATGTTTTAGGATTAATTGCTGCCTCTCTCTCTTTATCAATATCAGATATTCCTTTTAACGGGCCTGTTTCAGCAGTAAGGGTTTGTTATAAAAATGATAAGTTTATTTTAAATCCAACTTATCAAGAAAGAGAGGATAGCGTTTTAGATGTTGTTTTTGCTGCTATTTTAAAAAATGATGAGTTATTAATTAATATGATTGAGGGAGGATTTGAAGAGGCTGAAGAAGATTTGGTTTTCAAAGCGTTTGAATTTGCTGAGGAGTCATTAAAAGAATTAATTTCTTTCCAAAATGAAATTATTAAAGATATAGGAAAGGAAAAAATTATACTCCCAAAAATTGAAATTGATTTTCAATTTGAAAGTCAAGTTAAAAATTTTTTAAATCAAAAATTAGAGGAAGCGATTTATAAAAAGGATAAAAAGGAAAGAGATGAAAGTTTAAATTTATTAAAAAAAGATTTATTTTCTTTTATTGAGGAAAATTTTAAAGAAGACGAAAATGCTCATAAAAACGCTCAAATTATTTTAGAAAAAGAAATCAATAGAATAATTCACGAAAATATTATAAAATATGAAAAAAGACCTGATGGAAGAAGAATAAATGAATTAAGAGAAATTTATTGTGAAGCTAATATTTTACCGCGAACTCATGGATCAGGGCTCTTTTGCCGAGAGATGACAAAATCTCTTTCAATTTTAACATTAGGATCTCCAAATGATCAGCAGCTATTAGAAGGAATGGAAATTGTAGGTAAAAAAAGATTTATGCATCATTATAATTTTCCGCCTTATTGTTCTGGAGAAATAAAACCATTAAGAGGGCCAGGAAGAAGAGAAATAGGACACGGCGCTTTGGCAGAAAAAGCTCTTTTGCCTTTAATCCCAAGCTACGAAGAATTTCCATATACAATAAGAATTGTTTCTGAAATTCTTTCTTCAAATGGTTCAACCTCTATGGCTTCTGTTTGTTCTTCTTCTTTGTCTTTAATGGATGCAGGTGTACCAATTAAAAGACCTGTTGCTGGAATTTCTTCCGGATTAATACAAGATGAGAGTGGAAATTATAAAATTTTGACTGATATTCAGGGACCAGAAGACCATTATGGAGATATGGATTTTAAAGTAGCAAGAACAGAAAAAGGAATTACAGCAATCCAGTTAGATGTAAAAATTGACGGAATAAATAAAAAGATTTTTAAAGAAACATTAGATCGAGCAAAAATTGCAATTCTTGAAATTTTAGAAAAAATAAAGAAAGTTTTAGATAAACCGCGAGAAAATCTTTCTCCTTATGCTCCTCGAATTTTAAAAATTCAAATTGATCCAAATAAAATTAAAGACGTAATTGGTCCGGGAGGAAAAATAATTAATGAAATTATTGAAAAAACAAGTACAACTATAGACATTGAAGATTCTGGTCTTATTTTTGTAACTTCAGAAAAAGAAGAATCTGCTCAAAAAGCAATTGAATGGATTAAAAATATTACAAGAGAGGTGGCAGTTGGAGAAATTTTTAAAGGAAAAGTAAAAAGAATTTTAGATTTTGGAGCATTTGTTGAAATTTTACCTGGACAGGAGGGATTAATTCATATTTCTAAAATGGCTCCGTATAGAATTAAAAAAGTTGAAGATGTTTTAAATGTTGGAGATATAGTTGAAGTAAAAGTAATTTCAATCGATGAACAAGGAAGGATAAATTTATCTTTAATTAAAAATGATAATAAATAAACTAAAAATATGGCAGAACTTCAATCTCCTGTAATAAAATATGGGAAGATAAGAACAATGAAAGACGATATTGAAGATATTAAAAATGGAACATTAAAAATTAATGAAATTGATTTTCAAAAAATCAGAAAACTTCAAGAGATATTAAAAAAAGCAAATGAGGAAAATTTAAGAAGAATTCAAAAAGAAAAAGAAGAGGAAGCGAAAAAGAAAGAAGAAGAAATGAAAAGAATTGAAGAGGAAAAAAAGAGAAAAGAAGAGGAAGCGAAAAAGAAAGAAGAAGAAATGAAAAGAATTGAAGAGGAAAAAAAGAGGAAACAACAAGAAGAAGGGGAAAAAGAAGAAAATACAGAAAAAGGGCAAGAAGAGGAAAGAAAGAAAAGAGAAGAAGAGGAAAGACTAAAAAAAGAGATAGAAGAATTAAAAAAACAAAAAGAAGAGGAAGCGAAAAAGAAAGAAGAAGAAATGAAAAAAATTGAAGAGGAAAGAAAGAGAAAACAAGAAGAAGAGGAAAAAGAAGAAAAGCCAAAAAGAGAATTAGAAAAATTAAATTACGAAAAACAAAAATTAAAAGATGAAAGATTAAGCCTCGAGAAGGAATTAAATAATTTAAAAAACCAAGAAAGACCATTAGAAGAAAATAAAAATCAATTACTTAAAGAGATTGAAGAAATAAATAAAAATTTTGAAATATTATTAGAAAAAGAAAAAACACTGGAAGAAAAAAAATCTTTAATAGAAGAAAAAGAGAAAAGGGCAACAACCTCAAAAGAAAAGAGAGAGATAGAACAAGAAAGATGGCAGATAGAAAAAGAAATGGAAGAAATAGAAGAAAAAAGATGGCCATGGGATGAAAAAATTATTGAAATTAATAATAAAATAAAAGAGATTGATACAAGTCTCTCTAATATAAAAGATAAAAAAAATTCTATTACAGAAAAAATAAATCAAATTTTGGAAAGAGAAGATGAAATAAATTTACAAATAGAAAAAATAAATCTTACTTTAGAATTTCAAAATATTATAAAAGAAAGAAAGAAAAAAGAAGAAGAAAAAATATCACTTATAAAGAAAACAAATGAATTATCCCAAAAATTAAATGAAGTTGTTGAAGAAGAAAATATAATCGAAAAAGAATACGAATTAATCGAAGAAGAAGAAAAAATTACAAAAGATATTTCTGAAAGAAGAAAAATTGAAGAGGAAAGAAAAAAAATAGCTCAAAGAAGAAGAGAAATAGAGAAAGAAAGATGGCCTATAGAAGAGTCTTTGGAAAAAAATGAAATAGAAATAAAGAAAAACGAAATAGAAGTGCAAAAATTGTTGGAAAGAGCTTCTATTATTCTTGATAAAATAAAAGAGATTGATAAAAAATTAGGAATAGAAACAGAAGAAACTAATGAGTCTCAAGAAATAAAAAAGGAACAAGATGAAATAAAGCAAAGATTAGAAGAAAAAGAGAACGAAAATGAACCTAATATTTCAGATATTAGCTTTAAATTTTAAATAATATGTCAATAATTGATTCTATCCAAAAAGCACGGGAAAAAGGAGCAAGCGATGAATTAATTTTAAGAGAAATTATAAAACAAAATCCTGATAAGGGAATAATTTTTGAAGAAAAATTAAAAAAAGGAGAAAAAGCAACTAATATTTTAAATGAGATAATAAAAGAAGAAGAAAAAAAAGCCGAAGAGGAAAGGATAAAAAAAGCAAAACAAAGAATTGAAGAATTAAAAAAAACATCAATTGAAAAAGAGAAAATTAAAACTTTTCCAATTGAAGAACAATTTGAACTAAAAGAAGAAAATATACCCCAAGAAAAGATTGAACCATTGAAAAATCAGGAAGATGTTAAGATTATTACTCCACGATATCAACAAAAAATTTTTTCTCAACCTTCAACTCCCTCTTATATGACTCCCCCCTATGATATTCCCGAAAAAGATCAAGAAAAAAAAGAAGATATTGAAACAAAAAATATTTCTCCAGAGACAATAAGACCAGTCCCTCAAAAAACTAGCTCTAGAAAGAAAATATTAATTAGGTTTTCTTTTTTTGCTGTTTTTTTAATTATTTTAGCAAGTATTGGCACTTTCTGGTATTGGTATTTTATAATAAGAAATCAAAAAATATCTCAGCCTGGAGGATGTCAAGATAATAAAGACTGTCCAATAGGATATTATTGTAATACAGAAAAAATATGCGTTCAATCTGTTTTAGTGGAGTGTGAAAAAAACGAGGATTGCCCTCAAAATAAAATTTGCAGTTCGGAAAAAAAATGTATAGAAATGACTTCAATAGTCGAAGCGTTTGAACCTCTTTTTGAGGTTGATAGTACAAGAGAAATATCTATTTCTTCTTTAGAAGAGATAAAATCTATCTTACCGGAAATTCTTAAAGAATCTATTAATTTAAATGAATTTAAAAGAATCGTTATTAAAAACATTACTAAAAATGAAATTGTAGGGCTAAAAGATTTTTTTGACACCCTTCAAATTAGAACGCCCCAAGGATTTTTTAACACAATAAAAGATGATTTTACTTTATTTATCTATTCTCAAATGGAAGGACCACGAATTGGTTTTGCTGTTGAAGTTTTAGATAAAGAAACATTAGAAAATCTAATAAGAAATCAAGAAAGCACTATGAAAAGCGATTATAAGTCTTTTCTTTCTTTTATAGTTGAAGATAAAATTCCTCTTGTTCCTTATTTTAGAAACTCTAAAGATGTTGTAGGATATGTTGGTCCAAATTTTAGATATCAAACAATTTCTAAAAATGATATAGGAATTTCTTATTTAATATCTGATAAATATTTTATTTTTACAACTTCCTGGAAAAGCATGCAAGATGTAATAAAAAGATTAGAATTAGAAATGGAAACAATAGAAATAACATCGGAGTTAAAGCTTAACGATAAAGGAGAAGAAGTAAAGTTATTACAAACCTGGCTTGCTCAAGACCCAACAGTTTACCCAGAAAGATTAGTCACTGGATTTTTTGGATCTTTGACACAAAAAGCAGTTATTAGATTCCAAGAAAAATATGCATCAGAAATTTTAGCTCCACAAGGATTAGTTAAAGGAACAGGAGTTGTTGACTTTTATACAAGAATGAAATTAAATGAATTATATGGAAAATCTGGAGTTATTCCAGCTGTACCAGAAATCACAAAAGACTTAAGATACGGCGATAAAGGAGATGAAGTAAAGGTTTTACAAACCTGGCTTGCAAAAGATAAAGAAATATATCCTCAAGGATTAGTTACTGGATTTTTTGGACCTTTAACGCAAAAAGCAGTTATTAAATTCCAAGAAAAATATGCAACTGAGATATTAGAACCACAAGGATTAACAAGGGGCACCGGTATAGTTGATGCTTTAACGAGAAAAAAGCTAAATGAATTATATAAATAGTAAATAAAAATATTATGGATAAAAAAAATATTGAAAATTTAAGAAAAAAATTAGAAAAAGAAAAAATTCTAATAGAAGAGCAATTAAAAAACTTTGCCCAAAAAGATAAAAAAAATAAAGATGACTGGGACACTAAATATCCTGAATTTAACGAAGGAGGATTTAGTAGTCAACAATTAGAAGAAGAGGCAGATGAAGTGGAAGAATATTTAAATTTATTACCAATAGAACATAATTTAGAATTAAAATTAAAAAAAATTAATTCTGCCATAGAACGAATTAAAAATAATACTTTTGGGAAATGTTTAAAGTGCGGCGGAAAAATTAATGAAAAAAAATTAAAACTCTATCCTGAAACAGAATATTGCAATAAATGTCAAAATAAAATTTAATTTAAATAATGTCTACAAAAATTTTTTCAGCTGCTATTTCTGGCCTTGAAGCTGAAATTATTGAAGTAGAAACTGATGTTTCTTATGGGTTAAGGTCTTTTAATATTGTTGGATTGCCTGATAAAAGCATTGAAGAATCAAAAGAAAGAGTTGGCGCTGCAATTAAAAATAGCGGATTAAAGTCTCCTTTTTCTCAACCTCAAAAAGTTTTAGTAAATTTAGCTCCTGCTGATTTAAAAAAAGAAGGTTCTTTATATGATCTTCCTATTGCTTTAGGTTATTTAACCGCCTCAGGACAAATTAATTTTAACTCTCAAAAAAGAATTTTTATCGGAGAATTATCTTTAAATGGAAAATTAAAATCTATAAAAGGAACTCTTTCTATTGCTTTGACTGCTAGAGATAAAGGATTTAATGAATTAATTTTACCTAAAATAAATGCCTATGAAGCAGCTGCAGTTTTATTTGAAAATAATAATAAAGATTTTAAAATTATTGGAGTAGAATCTTTAAAAGAAACAATTAATTATTTAGAAAATAAAATAAAAATTGAACCTTTTAAAATAGATATTCAAAATTTACCATTAGAAGAAAATTATTCCTTTAACTTTTCTTGGATAAAAGGGCAAGAAAGTGCTAAAAGAGCATTAGAGATTGCTGCTGCCGGCGGACATAATATCCTTTTAGAAGGACCCCCTGGAACAGGAAAAAGCTTATTAGCACGTTCTCTTCCTTCTATTTTACCTTTATTAAATTTTGAAGAATCTTTAGAGGTAACAAAAATTTATAGTATTGCAGGGCTTTTACCTCAAAATATTTCGTTAATTAAAACAAGACCATTTCGCTCTCCCCATCATACTACTTCTGAAGCAGCAATAATTGGCGGAGGAAATCCAATAAAACCAGGTGAAATAACTTTATCTCATAGAGGTGTTTTATTTTTAGATGAATTTCCTGAGTTTCATAGAGATATTTTAGAAAGCTTACGGCAACCGATTGAAGAGGGAAAAATTACTATTTTACGAGCAAAAGAAAAATTTACTTTCCCGGCGCGTTTTTTATTAGTTGCAGCGGCAAATCCTTGTCCATGCGGGTACTATAAAGATCCTAATAAACAATGCACTTGTCAACCTTCCCAAATTGCTAAATATAGAAGAAAATTATCAGGGCCATTAATGGATAGAATTGATATAGTTGTAAACGTTCCACCTGTAAAATTTGAAAAACTAATTACTCCTGATAATGAAAATATTACTTTAAAAATTAGAGAAAAAATTCAAAAAGCGCGGGAAATACAAAATGAAAGGTTTTCTAAAATTAAAAATAAATTTTTTTTAAATTCAGAAATGGAAGCAGTAGAAATTAAAAAATATTGTCAAATTGATTTTAAATCTCAAAACATTTTGCGAAAATTTATTGATTCAGGAAAAATTTCAACTCGCGGTTATTATAGAATTTTAAAAACCGCAAGGACTATTGCTGATCTAGAAGAATCTGAAAATATTAAATATGACCATTTATTAGAAGCCTTAAATTATAGAATAAGAGAAAATTAATTTATTTATTAAAAGGATTGTTTGCTCCTCTTACCTCAAAGTGAACATGACAACCAGTAGCAACCCCTGTTCTTCCAATTGATCCTATAGGAGTTCCTTGGGAAACAGAATCTCCTGGTTTTACTAAAAAAGAAGATAAATGTCCATAATAAGTAACAACATCATTAGGGTGTAAAATAGTAATATAATTTCCTCCAGTATTATCCCATCCTCGTCTTAAAACTGTTCCTCCTGCAGAAGCTAGAACATAATTTCCACATTTTTCAGAAAAATCAATAGCATTATGCCAATGAAGATATTGAGAGATTTTACAAGAAGAAGTAGGACAAATAAAATAACTCGAACCAACAGGTATTTTATTATATATTACTGTTGATGATTGAACATATTGTTTATTGGTTTTTACAGGAGTCGGTATTTTCCCATTAGGAATAATTAAAATATCTCCGATATAAATATCTTCGCTCTCTAAATTATTAAAAGAAATAATTTCCTGTATATCTCCGCTATACTTTTTAGCAATTTCATTTAAAGTATCTCCTTTTTTAACATAATATAATACTCCAGAAACCGGCAAAATAATTAAAGTTTGTCCTTCTTTTAATTTTGAATTTTTATTTAAATTATTAGCCCACAAAATTGTATCTATTGAAATATTAAATTTTTGAGATATTGAAGTAAAAGTATCTCCTTCTTTAACGCTATATTCTATAACAGATCTTCCTTCTTCTAAACTTTCTTCACTATCTTCTTCTATAGTAGCTAGTGTTTGAGAGATTATTATTGATGGAGGAATAACGCCTTTAATACTATTATCTTGAATAAAAGAAATTTCTGATATTTTTTTTGAATTATTTTTTAAAGGGTTGATAAATAAATCATCTTGTAAATAATTTCCCTTACTATTTAAATTTAAATTATTAAAATCTAAAAAAGAAGATCCAAAAGCATAATAATTTTGAAAATTTAATTTAGGATAAAAAATAATCCCTAATATTATAAAAACAAAACAAGAAAAAAAAGAGATAAGAAGGGGATCTTTTAAAACTCTTTTAATTTTTTTTGTATTAATTTTAAAATCCCTTATTTGTTTTATAATAAAATAAGGAATTAATCCTATTTTATTAAAATTATTTGAAATAAATGGTAAAATCGCTAAAAGCGGTTTTAAAATTTTTAAGAAAATAAAATTATTAATAATTCGGCGAAAAATTGATTTATTTTCGACCGTTTTATTGATTAATTTATATATATAAATTTTATAAATTTAAAAGAAATAAGTCAAGAGAAAATGAATTTATATTCTAAAAAAAATATAATTAATTTATTTAAAAAATATAACATTAAACCCCAAAAAAAATTAGGGCAAAATTTTTTAATTGATAAAAATATTATTAAAAAAATTATTAGAAGCTCAAATATTTCAAAAAATGATATTGTTTTAGAAATTGGTCCCGGGATAGGAACTTTAACTATAGAATTATCAAAAAAAGTAAAAAAAGTAATTGCCATAGAAAAAGACAAAACAATAATAAAAATTTTAAAAGAAACAACAAAAGGCTTTAAAAATATTAAAATTATTAATCAAGATATTTTAAAAATAAAAAAAATAAAGATAAATAAAAAATACAAAATTATTGCCAATTTACCTTATTATATTGTTTTTCCTTTTTTAAAAAAATTTTTAGAAGAAGAAAATCCACCACATGAAATGATTTTAACTATTCAAAAAGAAGTAGCTCAAAAAATAGTTAAAAAACCGCCTAAAGCAAACTTTTTATCAATTTTTATTAATTTCTATTGCGATTCTAAGATTCTTTTTTTTATCCCAAAAGAATCTTTCTGGCCTAAACCAAAAGTTGATGGCGCAGTAATAAAATTATCAAATATTAAAAATAAAAATTTAGAAGTTGATAAATTTTTATTTTATAAAGTTATAAAAATAGGTTTTTCTTCTCCTCGTAAAAAAATAATTAATAATTATTTTAATAATATAAAATTAAATAAAAAAGAAGTATATAATTTATTTAATAAAATTAATATTAACCCTAATTTAAGGCCTGAAAATTTAAGTTTAAAAGATTGGATCAAATTAACTGAAGAAATTTCTAATCTGATTTTATAGGCATAACTACATAGATATAAGTATCATCGCCAACAGGTTTTAAAATAGCAGGGCCATCATCCCCATTTAATTCTAAAATTATTTCTGAGCTTTTTATATTTGAAATTCCATCTATTAAAAACTTATAATTAAAACAAACTTCAATATTTTCTCCTATTATTTTTACTGGTAGTTTTGAATTATATTCTCCTATATCTTTATTTTGATTAAAAATTTCTAATTCATTTTTATTTAAATTTGTTTTTATTTTTACCTCATTTGTTTTTCCAGTAAATAATCCGGAAATCCTTAATCTATTTAAAAATTCATCTTTATTTAATATTATTTGAGTATTATATTTTAAAGGAATTATTTCTTTATAATCTGGATACTCTCCTTCTATTAATTTTGAAACAACTTGAATTTCTGGGTAATTTGTTTCTGTCATTAAGGTTTCAAACATTATTTGATTACCAGAAAGATAAATATTTAAATCCCTATCTTTAGTGTTAAAAATATTTATAATTTCTTTAGCAGTTTTTTGAGGTAAAATTAAAGAATAATTATTAGTTAGCTTTTGTTCATTTTTAAAAATAATTTTTTTCTCTCCTAAACGAAAACTATCTGTTGATACCATAGTAATTGCATTTTTTTGAAATAAAAAATAAATACCAGAAATTTCTGGTCTTGAATTTGAAAGTAAAGGAATATCTACAATTTGATTTAAACTTTGACAAAAAATTGAACTTTTCAAAGAAATAAATTCATTTTTTTTAATATTAGGAATGATTGGAAACTCATCAGATGATAACCCTTTTATTTGAGTAAAATAATTTTCACATTCTATTAAAATATCATTATTTTTTGTTTTAATATTTATTTTTTTATTAGGAAGTAAATTTATAAAATTAGAAAATAATTTTGAAGGAATAGTAATTTTTCCCTCTTCTTCAATTTTAGATAATGACCACCAATTTATCCCAATTTCTAAATCAGTTGATGATAAATTTAAAAAATTTTTTTCAGCTGATATTAAAATATTATTTAAAATAGGCAAGGTTAAAGATTTTAAAGAAATTTTTTCCACAATACTTAAACCTTCTTTTAATTTTTCTTGTAAAATTGTTAATTTCATAATTTATATTAATTTAATTTATTATTATAATTAAATATATCTTTTTATTTATTTTTTAAATTTAATTTATTTGGTAAAAAATAGTGATTAAGTTTATATATTTAATATAGTATTAAAAATTGGAAAAATAGTGAATAATTTTTAATGTATTTTTATTAATAATTTGTTAACAGATTATTAACTATTTAATAACTTTTCTCTTATTAAATTTATTTCTTCTTCTAAATTTTTATTTTCTTTAATTTCTTCTGAAATTTTTTTATAAGAATGAATAGCGGTTGTATGGTCTTTTCCATTAAATTTTCTTCCAATAAAAGGAAAAGAGCTTTTTAAATCTTCTCTTAATAAATACATAGCAATTTGACGAGGTTTTACAATTTCTTTTTTTCTAGAATTATTTAAAATATCTTTTTCTTTTAAATCATAAAAATCAGCAACAGTTTCAATTATTTTTTTTGGCGTTATAATTTTATTAGGAGAAGATGTAATATTTTTTAAAATATTTTTTACCATCTCTAAATTTATAGGTTGATTATTTATTTTTTGATACATTATTATTCTATTTAAAGCTCCTTCTAATTCTCTAATATTTTTTTGGATAATAGAAGCGATATATTGGTATATTTCTTCAGAAAACAATACTCCTTTTAATTGGCTTTTTAATTTCAAAATAGCAACCCTTGTTTCAAAATCAGGAATACTTATATCTGCAATCATTCCCCCTTCAAATCTAGATCTTAATCGTTCTGTTAGTGCTTGAATAGTTTTTGGCGGTCTATCTGATGATAAAATAATTTGTTTATTATTTTCATATAAAACATTAAAAATATGAAAAAATTCTTCTTGGGTTTTTTCTTTTCCGGATAAAAATTGAATATCGTCAATTATTAAAACATCAATGTTTTTATATTTAGACTTAAATTGATTCATTTCGTGATTTTTAATACTATTTACCACTTCGGAGGTAAATTTTTCAGAAGAGATATATTTTATTTTTTTATCAGGAAAATTTTTAATAACCTCATTCCCAATTGCTTGTAATAGATGAGTTTTTCCTAATCCAACTCCTCCATAAATAAATAAAGGATTATAAATTAATCCCGGGTCATTTGAAACAGCAACAGCAGCTGCATGAGGTAGTTCGTTAAATGGGCCGACAACAAATGATTCAAAAGTATATCTTGGGTTTAAGTTTGTTTCTTTGTTTATTTTAAATTCTTGGAAATCAAGTTGGTTTTCCTCGTTTAAATCTAAAATAAGTTTTTTATTATTAATTGTTTTTAAATTTTCTTTTCCTACACAAAATTCAATATCTTTTATCTCGTTATCTAAATTATGTAAAATTTTTAAAATTTCTTTATTATATTTTTTTTCTAACCATTCTTTTACAAAAGAATTTGGAACTGATACGGTAACTTTATTATCTTTTTGGGAAACAATATAAGTGTTTTTAAACCAAGTTGAAAAACTCGCTTTTGATATATTTAATTGGATTTGGGCTAAAACTGATTGCCAAAGTTCTTCATTGGTAAACATATTTTTTATGTTTTTATTTAATATTTAAATATATTATTATAAAAAAATAAGTCAAATTAAATAAAATAAAATAAAATTTCAAAATTTGTTAATAAATTGTGAAAAAGATGTTAATTTAAAGTGTTTTATTTGATTATTTTAATAAATATTAAAATTTAAAATTGACCAAATTTAAATTTTATCTTATAATCAAATTATTATAATTTAATTATTAATTATATAAGAATATGTCTTTAACATACAATCCTAAAAAAAGAAAAAGAAGTAAAACTCACGGATATAGGGCAAGAAAAAAAACAAAAGGAGGGCAAAAGGTTTTAAAAAGAAGAATTAAAAAAGGAAGATATAAAATTTCAGTTTAATAATTTAAAATTTTTAAATGCTTCCTTTAAATAATAGATTAAAAAAGAAAAAAGATTTCGAAGAGGTTTTTAAAAATGGGAAAAGTTATAAAGAAAATTCTTTACAGTTAAAATTTTTGGAGAATAATTTAAAAACAAGCAGATTTGGTTTTGTTGTTAGTAAAAAATTTTCCAAAAAGGCAGTTGTCCGCAATAAAATTAAAAGAAGATTAAGAGAAATAATTAGGAAGAATTTAATTTATATTAAAAAAGGGTTTGATTGCGTAATTATTGTTTTACCGGATTTAAAAATTAAAAAATTTGAAGAATTAGAAGAAATTTTAATAAAGTTATTTAAAAAAGCAGATTTATTAGAATAAAAATAAAAAACTAATGAGTATTATTTCTAATTTTTTTAATTATTGTTTTTATCAGCCATTATTTAATTTTTTAATTTTAATTTATAAATTAATACCAGGAGGCGATTTTGGAATTAGTATAATTATTTTAACTATTTTAATTAAATTATTAATGCTTCCTTTTAATAATAAAGCAATAAAATCTCAAAAAATTATTGCTGACCTTCAACCAAAAATTAAAGAAATTCAAGAAAAATATAAAAATGATAAAGAAAAACAAGCAAAAGAAATGATGGAAATTTATAAAAAAGAGAAAATAAGCCCTTTTGCTGGAATTATTCCCGCCCTTATTCAATTGCCAATTCTTATTGCTCTATATCAGCTTTTTTTACGCGGATTTAATACAGAACAAATGTCTTTACTTTATAGTTTTAATCATTTTTCAGGAGAAATTAATCCCTATTTTTTAGGAATTATAAATTTAAGCAAACCAAATTATATATTGGCTATTATTGTCGGAGTATTGCAGTTTTTTCAGTTAAAAACATCAACACCAAAAAAATCTAAAAACAATAAACCCTTAAAAAAATCTGATAGACCCGATATCTCTTATATTATACAAAAAGAAACACTTTTTATTGTTCCCTTATTTACTGCTTTTATTCTTTTAACAATTCCTTCTGCTGTCGGAATTTATCTTTTGACTACAACATTATTTACAATAATTCAGCAATATTCCATTTTAAAAAATAGAAAAAATATTAATTAATAATATGATTGAAGAAATAAATAAAGATAAAATTAAAAAAACCGCAAAAAACTTTTTTGAAAAAATGGGTTTTGATGTTGATATTTCTATCACAGAAAAAGAAAATAATATGGTTTTTATAGATATAAAAACAGATGAACCAAAAATTTTAATAGGGCAAAAGGGTCAAGTGCTATTTGATATCCAACATGTCTTAAAACTGATTATAAAAAGAAATATTTTAAATTCTCCTTTAGGATTGGAAGAAACAGAAAAAGAATTTTTTATTGATATTGATATCAATAATTATAAAAAGAAGAAAATTGAATATTTAAAAGAAACAGCAAACTATATTGCTGATGAAGTTGCTTTACATAAAAAAGAAAAAGAAATGGAGCCGATGTCTTCTTACGAAAGAAGAATAGTTCATACAGAGATTTCTAAAAGAGGAGATGTAATAACAGAAAGTATTGGTGAAGGAGAAAACAGAAGGGTAGTAATAAAACCTAAAAATTAAATTCTAAAAAATAATAAAAATTATATCTTTGTGCCCTCGAGAGGAGTTGAACCTCTATTTTAAGATCCGCAATCTTATGTCCTATCCATTGAACGACGAGGGCTTTTAAAATAGATTTACTTAAATTTATCAAAAAAATAAATTAAAATCAATTGACCGAATTATTTCTTTTATGTAAAATAAAAAATCTTTGGAGGAGTGCGGCGAATGGCAAGCCAACAGTTTGCTAAACTGTACTCGTCTAAAAAACGAGTTGTGGGTTCGAGTCCCACCTCCTCCGCTTTAAAATATTAAAATAAAAGATTAAAACAGAAGGATTAAAATTAAAAAATTAAGATTAATTATTTAAAGAAGGTGTGATGAGAACCCACCCACTGAATTGCGAGAGAGCGAGTGAAACGAGCGAAAGAGGCAATGCCTTCGGGAAACTTTTCGAGTCCCACCTCCTCCGCACAGAAAGATTAGGGTTAAAAATTAGATTGCTTTGTCATCTTTTATTTTAAAAATAACTTAAATTAATATTTAATAAATTTATGGCATTATCAATTGGAATTGTTGGCTTGCCGAATGTAGGCAAATCAACACTATTTGAGACACTAACAAAAAAACAAGTAGATAAAGCAAACTATCCATTTTGCACAATAGATCCAAATATTGGAGTTGTTGCTGTTCCTGATGAAAGAGTGGACAAACTTGCTGAATTAACAAAATCACAAAAAAAGATATACACAACAATTGATTTTATTGATATTGCTGGGTTAGTAAAGGGAGCAAGTAAAGGCGAGGGTTTGGGTAATAAATTTTTAGCAAATATTAGAGAAGTAGACGCTATTGTCTATGTCTTGAGGGCATTTTTAAATAATAAAATTATAAATACTCAAAATAGCATCAACCCTTTTAAAGATAAAGAAATTTTAGACACAGAATTAATTTTAAAAGATTTAGAAACAATTGAAAAAAGATTAAAAAGTTTAGAAAAAGAACTTAAAAATAAAGAAATAATAAAAGAATATGAATCTTTGTTAAAAGCAAAAAATTTATTAGAGCAAGGGAAAATTTTAATAGAAGAATTCTTTACAGAAGATGAAATAAAACAGTTAAAACAATATCAGCTCTTAACATTAAAGCCGAGAATTTATCTTTTAAATGGAAAAGAAGAGGAGGTTTCTCAAGATATTATTAACGAATTTAAAAAAAATAACTGGCCTTATTTAATAATAGATTTGCTAACCGAATTTGAAGCAGCAGACTTATCAAAACAGGAACGAAGAGAGCTCGGATTGCCCGAAGAAACAGAACTTGATATTTTAATAAAAAAATCTTATCAGATTTTAGGATTAATAACATTTTTTACAACAGGGCCTGATGAAACAAGGGCATGGGCAATAAAAAAGGGAACAGCAGTGCCTCAAGCCGGAGGAATAATTCATTCAGACTTTGAAAAACATTTTATAAAAGCAGAAGTTATAAATTGGAAAGATTTAATTAGTGTAGGCGGATTTACTCAAGCGCGAGAAAAAGGATTAATCCGCACTGAGGGAAAAGAGTATATAGTTCAAGACGGAGATGTTATAGAAATAAAACACAATGCCTAAAACAAAAATAAAATTAAAAATTAACCTTTCTTTATTAAAAAGAGATTAAAAATTTTAGTCTCTTTTTTACTTTTAATCTATAAATTATTGCCTTAAATTGTTTTAAATGTAATAATTAAAATATTAAAATTATTTAATTCGGTGGGTTGCGCCGAATGGCAAGGCACCGGTCTTGAAAACCGGAACCCTGAAAAGGGTTTGCAGGTTCGAGTCCTGCACCCACCGCCAATCAGAAAAAGAGGTTGCTGGCTCGCCCTCTACGAGGGCTCGCCAGCCGATTTTAGGCGAAAAATTGAATTTTTTGTCTTTCAAAATAAAGTTCGAGCCGACATTTTTTAGAAATTCCCGGATTTGATAATTGTCGCCCTGCGACAATAGAATTTTGGCTTGTTTCGCCTCGAAAATCATTTCTTTCATCGGTTCGAGCCAATTATTTCCTGATTGTTCAAAATCTCTGATTTTCTGCTCAATATCCAATTTCTCGTTGAGCAGTTTTTGTTTCTTGGCTTGGTATTCTTCAATGGTTAAAGCTCCGCCGGCAATATAGAGGTCTAAAAGTTTTTCAATTTTTTGCTCAACTTCGGCTTTTTCGTTTTGGAGATTTTGAAAAATAATTTCGCTTTCCCTTTTGGCCCGCTGTTTTTCTTTGTCTAATTCTAAAAGCATATTTTCTGCCCAGTCATCAGGCAAAGAAACTTTTTGAATAAAATCTCTTATCTGTTCAACAAGATTTTCTTCTCTCAAATACTTTTCTTCGCATTTTTGCTTTTTCTTGGTGCAACGATAATAATTATGCCCTTTCTGTTTTTCAGCTGTTATCATACAGCCACAGTTTCCGCAACGCATAAAACCGGAAAAAGCGAATTCGTGCTTCCTTTTCCTCTTTTTCTTGCCACGGTTATTCATTACTTGCTGGACAGAATCAAAAAGTTTCTTGGAAATAATTGGCTCGTGGCTTCCTTGATAAACTTCTCCGTTAAACTTAAAAACTCCATAGTAGAAATGATTTTTGAGCAATCGCTGTACACAGGAAACAGAAAGCGGTTTGTTGCGGTAGCTTGTTATTCCGCTCTCCGCCAAAAACTGCTTTATGGCTTTTAGCGTATAGTCGCCGGTAGCGTAAAGCTCAAACGCTTTTCTGATAAACGGCGCTTTGTCTTTATCTAAATCTATTTCTTTTGTTCTGTGATTATTTAAATAGCCAAGCGGCGCAAAGCCCGGCCAAATTCCTTTTCGCAGTTTTTGGCGGTGCCCTCTTTTGATGTTTTCCGAAAGGTTGTCAATATAATACTTGCTTTGTCCGAAAGCAATGGAGAGCATAAATTTTCCCTGTGGCGTATTTTCAAACCAAAAAGTTGGAAATTTCAAATCCAAAAGTTTTCCTGTGTCCAGCAGATAAATGATTTTACCCCCGTCAATTGAATTTCTTGCTAACCTGTCCGGATGCCAAGCCAAAATTCCGCTGGCTTCGCCAGCGCAAATCCGATCTAACATTTCTCCGAAAGTTTTTCGTCCAGGTTCTTTGGCGGTTTGCGCCTCGCAAAGCGAGGCAACGATTTCAAGTTTTTCTTTGGCGGCAAATTCTTTTAGCTCAGCAAGCTGAGCTTCAATAGACAAAACCTGTCTTTCTTCTGAATCCGTTGATTTTCTGCAATAGATAAAGTATTTCATAGTTTCAAATTTAATTTAGAAAAGCCCGCTTCTGGCGTCCCGCAAAGCGGGGCAAAGACAAAAAATTCAATTTTGCAGCTGCCATCGGCTGGCGAGCCCTCGCAGAGGGCGAGCCAGCAACCTCTTTTTCTGATTGGCGGTGTGTATTTGAAAAAATCCGAACCGATTTTATTAACGGGCTCGGCGGGCGGAATTCCCCCCGAACCCCCTTTCCGCCCGCCTCGCCCTGAAGCGGAAGCGAAAAGGCAAACCGCCAAAGAACCTGAAAAATATCGGCCTCGAACTTTATTTTGGCCAGAAGCGGGCTTTTCTTATTTTCCTTGATTGTTTTCATATTTTTTGGTAATCTGATAATAGATGTAAAATTACCATTTACTATTATACTACCAAAACTTTATTAGTATGACAAGTGGAAAAGTTATTAGCGAAAATATAAAAAGATTAAGGGCGAAACTCGGCTTAACTCAAGATGATTTAGCCAAGAAGGCTGATATTAAATACACTACGCTTATGAAGGTCGAAAGCGGAGCAGTGAATAGGCCAAGCGTCCAAACTATGGCGAAGATCGCAAAAGCGTTGGGTGTTAGTATTGAGGATTTAATTAAGTAACTATGGCGTACACAAAAAAATTAAAACTGTTAGACAATATTCAGTTTATTTATGAGCTCGCATTAGCAAGGTTAGAACTATATTCTTTTGCTCCGGATTTAAAAGTTACAAATGATTTTAGAGAATTTGAGTTGAAAGATGAAGAAAATTTTGAAACCCTCAAAAAAAGGCTCGCATATTTTAAAACAGTAAATGGAGATTATACGGATTATTATTATTTACAAAAATACAACCAAACAAAATCAGTCAATCAATATCTAACTCACTGGATTTATCCATATAAAGGCAAATTTCACCCTCAGATGATTAGAGCGTTAATGAATATTATAAAAATTCAAAAAGGTGAAACATTACTTGATCCTTTTGTTGGAAGCGGCACAGCTGTTTTAGAAGCTCAAGTTTTGGGAGTAAATGCAATAGGTATAGATATAAGCCCTCTTTGCGTTCTCATTTCAAAAGTAAAAACGGAATCTGTTGATGTGCTTGATGAGATCAAAAAGTATAAAGATTTTTATCTGTTCAAAAAAGGCGGCAAAGAACCGAGCGATGAAAGGGTAAGAAATTTTTACAAAGTTGCCGAGATGATGGCACACAGCGATCAATCAAGAAGGGGTAAAAATTTCGAATCTTCACTTATTAACGATGCCATAAAAATGATTGCATCTGTTGAGGATTATAATAACGCAATAAAAAAACTGGACTTGAAAATTGGTAAAACAAAGATTTTAGAGGGCGATGCGAGAAAGTTAAATTTAAAGGACGAATCAATTGACGGAATTATTACATCTCCTCCTTACTCTATTGCTTTAAATTATGTTGCTAACGATGCTCATTCCTTAAAAGCCTTAGGTTATGATTTGGATAAAATAAAAGAGGATTTCATCGGAGTCCGTGGGACCGGATTAAACAAATTCGAACTATATGACAAAGATATGGAAAAGGCATATAGTGAAATGTATAGGGTTTTAAAAAAGGATAAATATTGCGTCGTAGTTATAGGGAACGTTACTTTTCAAGGGCAAGAAATAAATACTACTCAAAACGTAATTGATTACTGCGAAAAAATAGGTTTTAAAACTATCAAGAAAATGGAAAAAATAATCTATGGTTTATATAATGTCATGCAAAAAGAATATATTTTAATTTTTCAAAAATAATATGGACAAAAATAACTACATAAAACAATTAGAAGAAACGATTTCAAAATTTTTAAAGCCGTTAAAAGATATTCCTTTTCCTATTGCCATAAAAGCCATTTCGGGACACGATGTTTTAGCTTTTGATAAAAATAGCCGAGAGGATAAAGAATTATTAAGCCGTCTTGCAAAGGCAATGGATATTGCTGTTAAAAATGCTTATAAAACTGGAATTTCAACGGCAAGACCAAATGAGGTTGGTAACCACATAGAGCCTTTTGTAAAAGACGCACTTAATAGCATAGGAATGAAAGCGGAAATTCCTTTAACTTCAAACGGCAAACATCAAAGTGCTGGTTACCCCGATATTTTTATCAAAGATATTGATAATAGAATAACCTATTTGGAATGTAAAACTTACAATCAAAAAAGTATCGGTTCGTCTTTTCGTGCTTTTTATTTTCAGCCTTCTGAGAGTTCTAAAATTACTCATGATGCACGACATTTAATGGTTGGTTTTGAAATAGTTAGAGAGAAACGAAATGGAAAATCAGTTTTTGTTCCGATTCATTGGAAACTTTATACGCTTGAAAAAATGTTGGTACAAGTCAAACATGAGTTTAATGCAAGCAATAAAGGAATGTATAAGCCAGAAGCGTTATTGGCTGAGGGTGGTATTAAATAAGAAAGAATTTGCCGCCAAAGAAAAACTTGAAATCGTCCTTTTCGCTTCCGCTTCAGGGCGAGTCGGGCGGAAAGGGGGTTCGGTGGGAATTCCGCCCGCCGAGCCCGTTAATAAAATCGGTTCGGATTTTTTCAAATACACACCGCCAATTTTCACTTTTTGGGTTTTGACAGGAATTTTGGACGAAGTTAGAACTTGGCCCAAAAGACACCGCTAATTTACCGCTTTTAAAAATCGCTTTATCCGCGGGCGATTACTACGCCCCAAACTTCTTTTGCCCCTGATTTTTTTAAAACTTTAGCGCATTCTTCCATTGTTGATCCAGTGGTAAAGACATCATCAATTAAAAGAATTTTTCTGTTTTTTATTTTTTCCGGTGTATTACAAATAAAAACATTTTTAATATTTTCTTCTCTTTCTTTTTCTTTAAGTTGGGCTTGGGGAAAAGTTTCTTTTATTTTTAAAAGACAATTATTTATTAAAGGAATTTGCAAAAAAGTAGATAATTCTTTGGCGATTTCTTCTGACTGGTTAAACCCTCTTCTTTTAATTTTCTTTTTTGAAAGAGGTATAGGAATAATTAAAAAATCTTTGAAAATTTCTTTTATATTTATATTTTCTGAAATAGAATTGTTTACAATTAAGAGATGGTATATAATCAATAAAGATAAAGGAGTTTTAAGTTCTTTAATAAATGGTTCATATTTATATTTATTTATTAAGTTTTTGACTATAAAATTATTATAAGAAGTAGCACAATATAAGCCATCTAATTTTTTTGTTTTTCTGCAAGATTTACAAGTTCTTTTATCTAAAACTATTTTTGGATATTTGCAAAACGGGCAATAAATTCTATCTGAAATATCAATCAAAGATAAACAATCAGAACATAAATAAGAACCTTCTTTTTTACAATTTAAACAAAATTTTGGAAAAAGAATATCTAAAATAAATTCTTTACCGTAAAACAAAAAATTTTTTAAATTCATATAAAGTTTTAAGTATTTTATCAAATTCTATAATTTATGCTATAATTTGAAAATATAATTTAAATATAAAACATAAATGTTTAAAAATATTTTTAATATAAAATTAAAAAAACAGCCAAATAAATTTTTAGGCATAGATATAGGATCTTCTGCTATAAAAATTATTGAAGTTGGTAAAAAAAACAATACTTTTAGTTTAGAAAATTATGGAGAATTACAGATATCAGTCCCAGAGGAAAATTCTTTTAGAGAATTTAAGGAAGATGTTTTGTCTTTATCTAATAATGAAATTGCAGAAGCAATTTTAGCAATTTTAAAAGAAGCAAAAATTAACACAAAAGATGTTAATTTTTCCATTCCCGACTTTTCTAGTTTTTTTACAGTTTTTAATCTTCCGTTAATGAATAAAAATGAAATCCAGGAAGCAATAAAATATGAAATTAGGCCATACGTGCCTTTACCATTATCAGAAATTACAGTTGATTGGAATATTATTGAAGGAAAAGTTGGACAAACTCCGTTAAAAGTTTTAGGAGTTGCTATTCCTAATAATATAATTACTCAATACCAAGAAATTGCTAATCTTTGTAATTTAACTCTTCATTCATTAGAGCCAGAAGTTTTTTCTTTAGGCAGATCTTTGAATCCATTACTTGTTAACAGTAAACAAACTATTGCTTTATTAGATATTGGAGCAAGAAGCACTACTTTCAATATTTTTGAAAAAGGAATTTTAACAATAAGCCATAGTTTTAATATAGGATCAAATGATTTAACAGAAAGATTAGTAAAATCATTAAATATTAGTTATAATGAAGCTGAGGAAATAAAAAAATTTTATGGGTTGCTTCCAGATAAAGAGTTAGATATTAGTATTAAAGATATATTGCTTCCTTTAATTGATGTAATAATAAATGAGGCGAAAAAAGTTTTTAGAGAATATTTTAAACAAGAAGGAAAAGAAATAGAAAAAATTATTTTAGGAGGAGGATCTGCTTTACTTCCAGGATTAAAAGAATATTTTTTAAATGAGACGAAAAAAGAAACAGAAATTGCAAACCCTTTTTTATCTGTAGCGTATAATCCTATTTTAGGAGATATTCTTAAAAAAAACGGTCCTTCTTATGCAGTAACAGTTGGATTATCTTTAAAAGGATTTGAATAATTTGATTTTCAATTTAAAATTGATTAAAATAAATTAAAGTAATTAAAAAATAATTTTAAATATATGGCAATAGAAATTACACCCAAAAAGGAGGTTGAAGTACCAACCTGGGCAACACTTTTTTTGGTTATTTGCTTAATAGGCGTTTTAGTTTTTCTGGGGTCTTATTTTTATTTTTCTTTTTCTATTAAAAACATAAACCAAAAAATTGCCCAAAAAGATGAACTTTTAAAAGAAACGGCCCAAGAAATTGAATTAAAAAAAGAAGTTTTTAAAAAAGAAGAAAAAATTAACAGTTTTAGTGATTTAATTTTAAATCATAAAAACATTTCAAATATTTTTACCTTTTTGGAAAAAACAACTCATCCTAAAATTGTCTTTAGCAATTTTTCTTTTAATTCTTCTAATAACGAAATAATTTTACAGGCAAAAGCAGAAAACTTTATTATTTTAGGCCAGGAAATTTTAAATCTTAAAAAAGAAAATTTATTAACAAAAATAACTTTATCTGGGGTATCATTAAATCCTGAAGGAAAAGTTGACTTTTCCCTTCATCTTTTTTTGAATCCTCAGATTTATAAATAAAATGAGCCGTTACACTCCAATTATTGCTTTTATTTTATTTATCGCTTTAATTTTTGGCGGAATTTTTATTTTAAAGCCAAAATATTTAGAGTTTAAAGACTTAAAAGATCAATTAGAGATAAAAGAAAAATCTTTAAGCGAAAAAGAAAATTATTTTTCAAATCTAAAAAATATTTTGTCAAAAATTGAAGTTTATGAAAACTCAATAAATAAAATTGAAGATGCTATTCCAGATACCCCTTCTGAACCAGATGTGTTAAATTATATTCAAGAGGTTAGCTTAAAAAACAATTTATCTTTAAAAAGCTTAAATGTTTCAGGTAGTAGTCTTATAAAAGATAAAAAAAAGAATTTGGAAAAGACGTCTTATAATGCTTCCATTTCTGGTTCGTATCCAAATTTTAAAAATTTTTTACAAGAAATTTATAAAAGCGCCCGTTTAATCGAAATAGATTCTGTTAATTTTTCATCAGCAGAAAAATCAAACATATTTAATATTAATTTAGTTTTTTCAACATATAGCTTAGGTCAGTCGTCAGATAAATTAGATAGATGAAATTTCTAATAAATCTTTTAAATAAGATATTAGAAAATTATTAATTTAAAGATTTAATAAATTTAATAAATAAATTTATCCTTATGAAAAATAAAAAATATTTAATTTTATTTTTTTTATGTATAACTGTGGCGATTATATTAGGGGTTTTTCAATTTTCTCCTAAAAAAACAGAAGAAAATAATGAAGTTGTATCAACTACTATTTGGAAGGAAGTAAATATTAATTTTGATGTTTTAAATTCATCTTTATTAGAGAATCTTACCCCATTTACAAAAATTTCTCCTTTTGAAGGTCAAATAGGAAAAGAAAACCCATTTTTGCCTTAATTTTTAAAATTTATGTTTCTTATTGAAGAATTAGTAAGAAGAGGAATTATAGATAAAAAAAAGGCTGAAAGCTTGGAAAATAAAATAAAAAATGAAAATTTAAAAGAAGAAGAAGTAATTTTAGATGAAAAAATAACGACAGAGGATTTTTTATTTAATTTAAAAAGTGAAATTTTGAAAATCCCCTTAAAAAATGTTTCTCCTAATGAAATACCATTAAAAAATTTAGAGATAATTCCTCAAGAATCAGCAAAATATTATAAAATGATTCCTTTAAAACAAGATGGGAATCATTTTGATATAGGGATGGTTTACCCCGATGACTTAAAAGCAAGAGAGGCATTAGATTTTTTATCACGGCAAAATAAATTTAGTTATGATATTTTTTTAATTACCCCTTCAAACTTTGAAGAAATATTTAAAAAATACTCTGCACCTAAAGAGAAAGTAAGTGAGGCATTAGAGGAGCTAGAAAGCGAATTAGAAGAAAAGAAAATTGAATCACTTTCAATTAAAACTCCAAAAACAATAGAAAGAGTAATAGAAGAGGCGCCAATAGCAAAAATAGTAGCAGTTATTTTAAGGCATGGCGTTGAAGGAAATGCTTCGGATATTCATATAGAGCCGTCTTTTGATAAGGCAAGAGTAAGGTTTAGATTAGATGGTGTTTTGCATGCAAGTATTTTCCCCCCTTTAAATGTTTTACCGGCACTAGTTGCAAGAATAAAAATTTTATCAAACTTAAAAATAGATGAAACAAGAGCGCCTCAGGATGGAAGATTTTCTG
>Ga0209204_1000286_pt1 | contig 57473 bp, 71 predicted proteins | sample AD_JPNMR2_MetaG_FD_184425 | JGI IMG/M metagenome (GOLD analysis project Ga0209204, IMG submission 184425) | Active sludge microbial communities of municipal wastewater-treating anaerobic digesters from Japan - AD_JPNMR2_MetaG (SPAdes) (version 2) | ecosystem: Engineered > Bioreactor > Anaerobic...
TATAGGCAACCGCTGCGAACATCCCTAATTCTGGAGACCATGCAATAGAATACCATGAGTTTGCCTCTGGCGCGGCTTGTGCCACCCAGTTGATCCCATCCGTGGAGGTCATTACGCGGTTTGTTCCCGACTGGGCAACCGCTGCGAACATTCCTAATTCTGGAGACCATGCAATAGAATTCCATACATTTGCCTCTGGCGCGGCTTGTGCCACCCAGTTGATCCCATCCGTGGAGGTCATTACGCGGTTTGTTCCCGACTGGGCAACCGCTGCGAACATTCCTAATTCTGGAGACCATGCAATAGAATGCCAGCCATTTGCCTCTGGCGCGGCTTGTGCCACCCAGTTGATCCCATCCGTGGAGGTCATTACGCGGTTTGTTCCCGACTGGGCAACCGCTGCGAACATTCCTAATTCTGGAGACCATGCAATAGAATTCCATACATTTGCCTCTGGCGCGGCTTGTGCCACCCAGTTGATCCCATCCGTGGAGGTCATTACGCGGTTTGTTCCCGAAAAGGCAACCGCTGCGAACATTCCTAATTCTGGAGACCACGCAATGGAAACCCAGTCATTTGCCTCAGATGCTAAATGAGCTGTCCATGTGTAATTGGTAATATCATTTACAGCATTCCACGTTATTCCATTTGAAGACGTGACAATTCTATCGGAAACTGCTACAAATAAATTTAATGTATCCGACCACGTGATTGCCGTATAGGTTCCAAGTGGAATAGTGCGTGTCGTCCATGCAACTCCATCGGGTGATGTTGCACAAACATTCGTTCCAACGGCTACAAACAAACTTAAATCCGAAGACCATACCACTGCATTGTATGTTCCAGATGGAATGGTTTGCGATGTCCAAGCCGCTCCATTCTGGCTTGTCATGCACACCGAATTTCCTATCGCTACGAACAAATCCAGTTCTGGCGAATAACAAATATCATTGCTGAAACTCGCCGCTGTCTGCGCGCTCCAGTCGGATCCAATATTGTAAGTAGCCGCTTGTGTCAGCGCCACCCACCGTTGTTCTGAACTCAAATAATAGAATTGGATATTCGTATTCGGTTCGATACTGGCAAGATAAATCGGATTCGTTCCCTGTTGTAACCGAAAACGATTCGCAGCGTCCGAAGTATTGCTTTCGTGCGGGATCATAATGGAGTAATCTCCTATATTGAATAAACGCAAACTGCGTCCTTTCACACCTCCTCGAATTCCAGTAATCGAAACAACCTTGCTTCCCTGCAATAACAACACATCATAATTCCCAGGCGCATAATCGTTCTGGCTTGCCGTCAACTGCGGGGGGGTGTTCTCATTCGCAATGTCAAACAAAGGCAGGTTCGCCACGGTCCGTCTCAGCGCCGCCTTAATATCATTCACTTCCTTCACCAGCCGTAACAGCAGATCGTCATGTCGTATCGCAGGCATCTTCACTCCTAAACCAGCAAACCAGCAAACCAGCAAACTAGCAAACTAGCAAACCAGCAAACCAGCAAACTAACAAACCAGCAAACCAGCAAACTATTGGCCAACCACTTCATTCCTTCCCGTCACCGTCTCGCGCCCATTCTCATCCATCGCCACGTACACAATGCTCACCTCCACATCGAAACGCTTATCGCCATACTCGATGGGCAGCAGGTCGCCCAAATCCCAGTCGATTCCGTACAACGAGCGCGGCGCCTGCGGACCTCCAGGCGAATTCAAAATTTCCGCCGCCAATTCCTCCACAGGTTCCCCGTCCCACAGGTCAGCGCGTCCCAGGTCCGCCAGTTTATCCTGGTCTGGTTCCTGACTCCCGTCGCGGAACAACTCACAGCGGTTCCATCGGCTCTGATTGATTCTATCACTATCCAGCGCCCAGTCGCTCATGCGGCTGTCCCCGCGTCCAAACCCCTTCACGATCACCGCGTTCTTCTCCTCCAGGTGATCCATGCTGTAGTTCGGGCCTTCCAAATTCCCGTTCTCCACGCTATACACCGCGCCCAGTGTGCGGTCCTGCCCATACAGTCCCGCAAACGTCTGGAACTGCAATCCGATCCCCGAATTCACACTGATCGAAGTTTCATCCTCCAGCGGGAAGCCCTGCTCATCCAAGATCGGGTCCGCATTCTCCTCGTCCAGAATATACTCGGCAAAACTCAACACATTGTAGGGCAGAATGTCAAAATAGATTTTATAGTTCGACGCGCTTTCCTTCGCCAGTTCGAAACTCGTATCCTTCAACTGCTTCAACACGTCCATCACGCGCGTCTCCGCGCAGTTCACGGTCACAATCGGCCCCAACCCAAAGTCCGCCTGCACGCTGAATTCGCCCTCTGGATAGGCGCGCGTATTGTCCAGCGCGCCCGTCTCATCCAACGCGCTCCCGTAAAGCATCTGTTCCCGCACAATCCTCTTCATCAGGTCGTCAATTGCACCTTTCTTGCGCGTCCACTCCGTCCCTGCCGCCTGCACCACCACGCGGCGGTTCAGCAGGTCAATCGTGCTCCTCCCATAAAGTTGGATGATCTGCACGTTGTCCGTTGTTCGCGTGTAGATATTCTTCTTCCGCAAAAGATAGACGGCATCCCTCCGCATCGGGATCCCCGTCGCGGGCGACCGCCAGCACTCCACCCGCCAGTCGGGTTGGAACACAGGAAAGATTCGCTTTCGGAAATCCTGATAGGGCAGTCCCATCGTAAACGTCCCCAGCCCGAGCAATGAGCGCGAATAAGCAAAGAAACTGTATCCCTCCAAATTCAGGAGCAGTTTCCCTTTATCATCCGTCAGCCAAAACTCATACCTGGAACTCATCCCAACTCCTAATTCACAATTCCTAATTCATAATTCCTGATTTCCCTCATCCCACCACTTCCCAATGCCTCGGCACGTGATACATCCGCATCACCGCGCCCGTATCCGTTGCCAGCATCGCCGCAATCGCATTCTCGCCAGGCAGCAACGTAAACGAACGGATGTCGCTCCCAGGCAAAATCGCGTATGCCAGATCGCCGCGCACTGTGCTGGTCATCGTTCCCTTTGCAAAGTCAATGAACACCTCCTCGCCGTCCAAAATCTCCAGGTCGGCATACACGCGCACCTTTGCCGTCTGGTTCTCGATCCATCGCAGCAGGCACGGACCCACCAAATAGATCGTCGGCTGGGTCTCCGCCGTCCCCGCGTTCTCCACCGTCGTCAGGCTGGCGTAGTCGGCATTCAAACTCGCACCCGTATAAATGTTATCCTTCCCGTCCATCAACACCGCATACAGCGCGCTCTCCATGCCCACATCCAAATTCACCCAACTCGTCCCGTTGTAATAGGCAATATAGGCCGCATCCACGCTCCCCATCCGCGTGAAACTTCCCACCGCAACGATATGGCCAAACCTGTTCACATCAATGGCCCGTACCGTGTCGTCCGCGCCTGCATCCATCGCGCTCCACTGTGCGCCGTTCCACCACGCAATGTAGAGATAAACTTCCCCGTTCGTCGCGCCTTCGGTAAATGCCCCGCACACATACACGCGCCCGCTGTCCAGCGCCTTGATGTCCAGCACGTCGTCATTGAACCCGTCTCCCATGTCGAAGAACAGGTTGCTCGAAACGTCGTACAGCACGATCTTCTCCGCCGCAATGTTGGATAAGTTCCCCGATTCGTCCGTAAAAGAACCGCCAATGTACACGTACGCGCCGTCCTGCGTAATGTCCACACAATACGCCTCGGCATTCAGGCCAGGGTCATAACCCATCGCGTGCCACGAACCGTCATAATACGCGCAGTAATTCACCGTGATCGCGCCCGCCGTGGTAAATGCGCCCACCACGTAGATTTTCCCGTCAGGCCCGATGCACACGTCCCAGCCAGTCCCGTTCAGCCCTGTGTCCAGCGCCGTCCAGGTCTGGGTCGCCCGCACCCAGCGCGCCACGCGGTTCGCCGCCACTCCGCCAATCGAAGTGAAGTTTCCCACCGCCACCACGTCCCCGTTCGGCGCCACCGCCACCGCGTTAATCGTATTGTTCGCGCCCGTTCCCATCTGCACCCACTGCGTCCCGTTCCAATAGCAGATGAAGTTCGCAAAGATTTCAGGGTCCGTCGCCGTCGCCTTGTTGTTCGCCTTATTGAAAAGACCGCACGCCACAATCTCACCGCGGCTTCCCAGCGCAAAGTCCATCGCCATCGTATTGAACCCGCCGTTCATCTCGCCCCACGCGCCGTCGAACCGTTTCATCACGTAGTTCACCGTCGCGCGCTCACGGAATGCCAGCGCGTCCGCTTCCTGGTCGTCCTCCAGCAAATACGGTGACACCGCCAGCAGCCTCAGCGGGAACGACTCCACCCAATAATTCCGCACGTCCCATTCGCCTTCCAGACCTCCATCATACCGCGCCCAAAAGTATACGGGGATGTCTCCATCCTGGTACTCCAGCAGGAACTCCTCGCCTCCGCGCGTGCGGTCGGGTTTCACGATCTCGAACAGCGTTTCCCGCAACTGGTGCAGTTTCTTCCGACTATTCGCCTCGCGCCGCGCATCTGGCGCGCGCGTAAAGAACGTGAATGTCACCACCCTGTCAGTCACCTTGAAGTTCTGGTAATAACTCCCTGGCGCATTCGCGAATGGCTGCGTGTGGTTCACGATTGGAGCCACGCCCAATCCTCCCACCACCGTAAAATACAGGTCTTCCTCTTCGCGCTTGCATCCCGCCAGTTCGATCCACTTCCCGCCATCCCGCGTCGAACCGTCCCGCGTCGAGATGCTTCCATGTTCCATCACGTTCCAAAGACACCCATTCTGGTCGCCATCGCAGTACGTGGTGGGGTAGGGGTGTCTCTCCACCTGCGCCCCGTCCACGTAGAATGTGACCGACTGGATTTTATCCGCCGTTTCCACGTACAGACGCACGTCATCCGACCCCGACGAAAACCCGCTTACCGACGCCCTCTGCCATCGGTCGCTTCGCAACTGGACCTCCGCCGTCCACTCCTTCCCAGCCCCCGCGTCCACCAGGCGGATCCTCACTCTCCCGCTGCCGCGCACGTACGCGCTGCCCGTCATCGCCTCGCTGATTCCAGCCAGTTTGCTCACTCGGTAATACGCGCCCTCATACAGCGCGCTGCCCGTCGTCGCCACCTTCAACGAAGCCACATTGAAGCGCGCCTCGTCCAGCGTCCGCGAGATCACACTTCCCACCGCCGTCCATCCCGTTGTGTCATACCGAAACGCGGGATTCTCGATGTAGTTGGTCGTGCCTTCTGGCGCCAAAATCCGCAAACTCGCCATTTATCCTCCCAGACTCTCCAGCATATTGAAGTCCTGGATGATCGGCTCCGAAGCCGCGCTCGTCTGGATGCTCAAATTGTAGTTCCTCGTCGAGTTATAGACCTGCGTCGGCGCGCTCGCTCCCGCCGCCACACTCGGCAGCGCCACCGCGGGCATCGCCACCTGGCTCATCGCGCTCCCCATCGCCTCTGCCGCCAGCCCAGCCGCCCTGCGGATACCGATGGCCATGCCCTCCATCGTCAACTCGCCAACCTCCATGAACAACTTGCTCGGCGAAGCGATTCCCAGCGCCGCCAGCGCCGCCTCATACGCCGAGACAGCCGCGCCAACCACCGCGTCGATCAGCGACGCCGCGCCGCTCAACACGCCCTGCACCATCCCGCTGATCATTCCCGCGCCCACCTTCGCCCAATCAATTGACTGAACCCTCTGCCACGCCTCTGTTATTTTTTGCAGAATCGTATCTTTAGTTTTTCCGAACCATTCAGAAACAGTTTGCCAAATTAAAGATACTTTTTCCCTTATAGAAGTCCACCAATTAGAAACAGCCTCTTTAATAGAATCCCAGGACTTATTAAAATAATATTTGATAATAAACCACAATTGTTCCAGTGTGGTTCCAATTTTCTGCCGGAAGTCTGTCCATCCAGTTTCAAGCGCTACCCATGTTTCGGTGGCAGTTTGTTTTATATTTTCCCACGCCTCCGAAAATGATCTTTTTATTTTTTCCCAGCCTTCAACTGCCCCTTGCCACAGTATAGAGAAAAATTCTTTTGCTGCATCAACAAGGTTATTCCAGCCATCAACCAGAGACTGCCAAATATTAGCCGCGAATTCTTTGACAGATTCCCACATTTTTCCAAAGTAATATTTAAGGATGAACCACAATTGAATCAAAATTTCTGCGAGTCGTGGCCCAAACGCCAACAGCATGGTGAGGAGGAACGTAATAAGAACGATCAACCCTCCGATTGGATTGCTGATGAATATGAAGGCCGCCGTCAATTTCGCCACGACTGTCACCACGCCTATCACCACGCCGATCAGGAAGCTGAATATGGTCTTTATCACGTCCAAAATAATGCTCAGGCGGATCCACGCCGCGATGAAGTCGGCAATCCCCGCTTTGTTCTCGTTGATGAACGTCATAATGGACTGGATGATGCTCAAAATACTGCTCAGGAAGTCCGTCCCGCCCTCCACGTTCTGACCTGTCAGATTTTGAATTACCCTCGCAATGATGTCGACCAGCGACTTAAAGAACTCGTCGATCATTGGGCGGTTCTGGTTCACCCATTCCGCAATGCGTTCCACCGTCCGAATGATGTAAGTATGGATAAACGTGCCGATCCGCTCAATGGCGTTCAGCATGTAATCCTTGTTGTCAAGGATCCAGCGCACGAATTGCGCGATGGCAGGGATCAATTGGTCCCGCACAAATGGGATCACATCGTTTTTGATGGTGTTGCTCACGCTGATAAAGAAGTCCACAATATCATCACGGTGATCGGAAAGCCAGTCGGCGATCCCGTTCAGTCCCGCCACGAAGCCGTCCGCCAGTTCCTCGCCCTCTGGAAGCAACCCGAACACCGCATCCAGGATTTTCACCATCTCCTCGCCGATGCGCGTGGTCGCCTTCACCATCGCGTTCCAGCGGTCTTCATTGTCAGTGAAAAGCGAGACGAATCCCGAAAGTCTCTTGCCGATGGCGTCCAGAATGGGGCGCACCACATTCATCCCCAGCATCGACTTCACAAGGTCCTTCATGTTGTCGGTCGCGCCCTTAAAGGTCTGCGCCATCCGCTCCGAAGCGCCAGCGAATCGTTCCTCCACGATCTGCGTGAACGCTTCCAAAAAGGCATTCACGCCCTCACCCGTGTTGCGGAAGCTCTCGAACTCCGCGCCTGTCAGCCCCGTATTCTCCTGCATCCGCTTCAAAATATCGTTCACAGGCACAAAAGCGCCGCGCGCCAGGTCGGTCATCTCACGCCCAGTCACCTTGCCCTGCTGCACCATCTGCCCCAGGTTCACAATAATGCGCTCGATCTCTGTATTCCCCAAGCCCATGCCAGCCGCAAAGTCAATGATGGTTTCCGTCAGTCCGCTGGCCGCCTCCGCGTTGAACGAGTACGAGCGTGCCAGTGTATACACGTTCGCAATATCCTGCGCGTCGTAGGGGGTTGCCGCCGCAAGTTTCTGGAGCCAATCCAATTGCTCTTTTGTCAACTTGGCGGCTTCCGCCATCGCCTCGTTGTATTCCATCCCGCTATTAACTAGATCATTGAAATTCAGCCGCTCCAGCCGCAGTTCAAGAATCTGAAATTCCGCGCCCGCTTCGATGGTCGATTGAATCAGTTCCCCCAATGTCCGTGTCACCCATTGGATCGCATCTGCCAGTAGTTTCCCCAGGGCATATTCGGCGATCCGCACAACGTGCCCTCCAAACGCGCTCAGCGCGTCCCCAATCGAGCCAAACGCCTTTTGAAGCAGCGTTCCATGGCTCCGTACCCTGTCCAGGGACGAATTGATTTTCCCCATGTCTCCCAAAAACTTTGAGAGACCCTTTACAAGCGCCTCAACGCCAACTTCCTTCATCGTCACCGTCTGCCTGGTTTATGTGCGTCCCGCTTGGCCTTCTCAATCTCGGCTTCGGTTTGCAGGTTACGCATCGCAATGGAGTTTCTTCGCTGTGCAATCGCCAGCGCCTTCTCCATTTCAGGCATGTCGGCCCATGCAGTCAGGGAGATTCCGTGCTCCAGTCGGGTTGTGTGTTCCTCCTGGAGCGTCACCATCCCGCTTCCCATTGCGCGCAGGTAAATACCCGCGCTGATCCCGTTCTTCAACTCTACCCTCGTCACAGGGATGTCGTTCTCACCGACCTTCTGTGTCGCGCCCAGGAAAGTCCTCGGCGGCTGAAACGGAGCTCTCGCGAACACCCGACAGCGCGCCGACCACCTCCTGAACCTTCGCCATATCCGCTTCGTCCGTCATCGCCTTGAACTTCACCCACGTCAGGTAACGCCATGCCTTGTTCTCGGGGTGGATGTCGTTCACCAGCAGCGAATACTCCTCGATCCACGCGTTGTCGTCGGGTCCTGGCATCCCGCGCGGCTTGCTCTCCAGTTCCGTCCCCAGCACGATCATCGCCGTCACCATCGCGTTGCTGTAGGCCATCTTCCACGCCTGCACGTCCTCCAGATAGTTCGGGTCGTCTGGGTTCTCCACCTCGCGTCCCATGGCTTTCATGTACACCAGTGGGGGAGTGGGCCGCTGAAAACTCGCCATCACCTGGATCAGCGTCAGCGGGTTTGCCTTCTTCCCGCGCAAAACCACGCCGCTCGAAAGCGTGATCAAACTGTCCTGCGTCTTCAAGGCCTCATCGACTGCCTTCACAACCTTCTTGTCATCATGCGTCTTCATCGCTTCTCCTTCGCTTCCTGCGTTACTCCCTCCCCAAATTCGCTCTTTGAATTTGGGGAGGGTCGGGGTGGGGTGGGTGGGGTCTTATCCAGCCATCTTCAAGATGATTCCCGCCGTCCCGTTCGGGGCCAGCCCAGCCGCGAACGCCGTGTTCGCATACTTCGAGCAGACAGTCACGTCGGTCAGGAAGGTATTGTCCACTGCCACGGCTTTCTTGCCCTGCGGCAGCACGACCCATTCATTACCAGCCGTGATCGTGCGGAGCACATAGGTCTGCGAACCATCGCTGGCCAGCAAATACCCTTCCGCCTCGGTGATGAATGCGATCTTGTAGATGCGGCTGTAAGTGGCGGGCAGTCCCACTTTGCTCCAGCTTTGACCGCGGTTCGTGGTCAGCCACAACTTGCCCGTTCCGCCCGCGCCTTCGCCGACGAACCAGGTGTCCGTATCCCACATCCAGCACGCGCCCAGGTTTACACCCACCGCGGGGCCTGTCACGCCCTGCCAACTGACGCCGCCGTTCTTCGTGTAAACCACCGCGTTGCTGTTGCCTACGGTCAGCACATTCTCGGTGTCATACGCGTGGACCGCCATCAGGTTCTGCATGGTTATGACGCCGGCATCTTGCACTTCCACGCCTGTCTTGTGATTCTTGCAGAAGTAGATGTATCCGCCGTCGCCCACGATCCAGATGTGACGCACGTCTGCCACACTGATCGCCCGCGCGTTCTTGCCAGCCACGAAGCCGCTGTTCACCTGCGCCCACGTGTTATTGCCTTCGTAGAGCAGTTCGATGTCGGTGTAGTGGATTTCGTTTGCCGTGTTCGAGATGTAAACGATGTCTCCGCCGACCACCGCGCCATCCACAATGTCCTCGTTCGAGAACAGGGTGCTGATGGTCTGGGCCGTCCACGTTTCACCGCCGTCCGCCGAATACAGCAAGACAGGCTGGGTGCCAGGGGTCGCGCTCGCGCCTGCCATCGTCGCCAAAACACGGTCGCATGGGTCGGGGCAGTTCTCGCAGTCGTTGCCAGTGTACACGTCCACCGTGTAAATCTGGCGCGTGGTCGAGACCGAGCCGACTTGTTCCTGGCTCATGTAGCGATACTCGTAGTAGTCCTCGCTGGTCATGTCCACCATTTCGTTCGTCGGGTTGTTCTCGTCGCGTCCGAACGCGCCGAAGTTCTCGAACGAATGGCTGGAGATGCGCCCGTCGGGGAAGTACACGAACTTCTCGCCGCCTTCGGTAAAGTCCTGCGGGTTTCCGCATTTGCCCGAAAGCGCGAAGATGTCCACGCGGCAATTCTTGTTCTTCCAGCCCATGATGACGCTCGCCTGGTTCGTCGAGCGGATCCCGATTCCCAGGGTGGCGCGTTCCTCGCTCCCCTGAACGCTTCCCACCTGAACATCGCGGTTGAAACTGTTCGGATCGGGCGCCGTCACCCGCGTATCCTCACCGATGTTCTTGCTCGGGTCGCTGCTGAATTTTCCCAGCGCCAGTAGTTCGGGCGCGCGCGTCGGATGCACGCCGCCTTCCACATACCACACGCGCTGGTTGATGGCCGTCAATGCCTGGTTACTTGTGCTCATGTCGAACCTCCTGAAAACCTGAAATAGGCTTCGCTCAACTTCTGAATATCAATTTGCAAGGCTTCCTGTAACGCGCCCTGCAACTCTCGCGGCCGCTTCACGATGTCCTCGTATCGAAACAGCCCGCGCGTAAATAACGCATTATGCAAATTCGTCGCCGTCGGCTCGGTCATGCCGATCTCGTCCACCAATCCCTCGGGCGGACCTTCGATGATCACATTTGTTCCATCCGTCAGCGCCGAATACTTCCTTCCGCCAATCACATGCTCCACTCGTTCCATCGCTTCCTCATATCTCCCCTCTCCAAACGTGTTCTTCCGTTTGGAGAGGGGCAGGGGGTGGGGTTTACTTAATAATCCTCACACCATTTCGATGCACCTGCTTATACGCGTAGATCGCGCCCATGCTCGTTCCCAATTTATTCGCCATAAGTTCAGGCGTCACCGTCCAGCCGCCTTCCTCCTGTGACGAGAACGCCGCGTCCCTGCGCCACTTCTCAATGAACTGCTGCACATTTGAGCAACCGCACACAGGGCGGTCCAGTTTGCTTGCCGCAAAGAACGCCACTGCGTACTCCCAATACGGATCCATCTGCGCCTTCGGCCTGTCCAGCCCGCTTCCCTGCCATCCGCTGTAATACCAAAAACGCGCTTGGTCTGGAGCGCGGCACGCACTCCATTCCGCTATGTCGAATTTCTGATTCGCGCTATCCCACGTTGCCGGCGCCGGCGCCGCCATTCCCAGCCTCTGCTCCCGCAAGTGGAAGCATCCTGCCTGCGTCCCAAACTGGCAGGCCACACACGTCCCACAGCAGAATTCATCCATACTCGATTCCCACATAAACTGCACCTGCGTACTTGGGTCGTTATACACACGATACACGTCCACCGTCGTTTCATACGAAGCCGCCGCCTCCGCATCCAGCACGTCCACATTGATTGCATCCATCTGATTCGCTGCGCTCACCTGCCACGCCTTGAACGTGATCGTCGCATTTCCACCAGAGATGGCCACCGTGATCGGGCGGACTTCCCAAAAATCGTTCCCCGCCTTCCCAGGATAATAGACTCGGATTTCGTTCGCATCCGTGACCGTGGTCGCCACCACCACCGTACACGTCTCCGCGTACCCGTCCACGTCCGCATCGGACCTGACAATGGCCGCGCCCGCCTGCACGAGACTCTTCGCCTTCACCCCTCCCGAGATCACCCAGCCCTTCCGCAATTCCACCGAATTCATCATCCAGCGTGGATTCGTCCCGTACAGGTTAAACACGCCTGGTTGCGCTGGTTGCGGATAACTCAGCCGCTCCTCCGCCGTCCAGTCAGGGATAAGGTTATACCCAACCTCCTGCGCGATCTCCCGCTCCGCCGCCTGGATCGCCATGGCAATATCCTCGCGTCCCACCCTGTCGCTGTGCTGCCACGAGTATTGAAAGAACGCGTCTCCACATACATTGTTTGGCAACAAAGTAGCAGAACCCAGTTGATTAAAATGCAATGGGTTAATTCCGATGATCTCAGCCCAGCGATCCAGTGGAAGCCATGTCAATACGTTTGCGCGCGCCATAAATCTCTCCGCGTCGATTGATTCCCTCCGCCTTCCGCACCGCCTTCGCAAACAGGAACGCATACTTGGGGTGGGTGGGCGGATAGCGGTTCAACTTCCGCATCGCCTCTTCAAAAGAGACAGTCGAGTGAAAAACGGCTTCCCATTTCCCGCATTTCTCACAAACGTATCCGTGGACGGTCACGATCTTGTCGAGTGGCCTTCTCGCAAGCGCATCGTAATCAACCATCGCCTCGTAACCGCAATGGCTGCACCGCCTCGGTAACTCAATCATACCCCAATTATAGCATCATTTCACCCTTGACATCCAAACCGTTTAGTTGTACAATCGCTCGCATGGATAAACCTACGCCCGTGTCCCGTCCTGTCGTGACGAAGGCTAACACAGCGCGCACGCAGACGGCGGGGATTCTCCCGCTCGATGGACTTTTATCTACCCCTGAATTTTTCCCCGTTCAGGAAGGCGACCAGTAGCCCGCCCGCCGCTAGTAGCGCAAGCCGTTAGCCGCCTCGTGCGGAGAAAAGGATAATCTCGTGGAGTTTTTAGTTTGTAAAAAGCAAGAAGGCGAAGGTTGTGATTATACAATTGGGTGCGGTATGCACTTCGGCTTCGTCGAAGCCGCTTCACTGCAAGACGCAATTGAGCGAACCGTGTACCCTTATGGTAGAGATAAATATTGCGCTCTCGAAGGCGAAAATGCTTTAGAGAAAATACTCATTATCTCTGCCGAACATGTTACTGCTGTTGATGTTGTTGGAATGGCAAAGGAAATCAAACAGCAAAGAGCGCAAGAAGCCGCAGAAGCGCAAAAAGAAAAAGAACTCGCAGAGTTCAAGCGTCTGCAAGCAAAGTACGGCGGCTAAAATGAAAATGAAATGCCCAAAATGTAAGCATTACGTTGATGACCACGACGCTGATTGTTGTACTGATATACATTGTCAATGCGATAGCAGCGCGCTCGAAGCACAGCAAGCCGCCGAACAAAAGATACGTCTGACCGCCTTGGGCGTGGGGCTGGCGGCGCTATTAGTAAACGATGTCGTTTTGTTGGCTGTCATTATGGCAGTCATCGGCGGCAGGTGATCCAAACGTTAGACCACCATTTTGCAAATAAAGGAGGATGAGCCATGAAAGAAAAGTTGCAAGCCGAGTATGTTGAAAAAATGAAAGCGTGCGTTGAGAATGACGATACCGAAGTGGCGCACGGTGACGCAGACGATTTGTTGTGCGAATTTTTACGCAAGTTAGGCTACAACGAACTCGTTGAAAAGTATCTTGAAGTCAATAAGTGGTATGCGTAATGGGCAGGTGGTCTAACAAAGCGTGCAACGGACGGCTAGACTCGCCCGCTACACCATCGTTATTTTCCGCAGAATACCCCTGCGAAGGTTAGCGGTGCAAAACGCCGCCGCTAACGCAACCGTTATGAATCAATCATTTTCTATCCCCTCACAACCTTCTCCACAAAAATCGCCACCGCGCTGAAAGTCATCACCGCTGCGAATAGACCGATGAACATCGGCAACAACAACCATGCCAGCATCAGTCCCGCCGCCACCCAGATCGAGCTGCACCACACGCAAGAAAATAAGCCAGGAAAAAACCTATCTGGAATGACAAGTGGTTCGCCCTGCTCATCATGGACAATCCCAGCCCGTTCCCGCAATTTCCTGAAAACACTCCACGGCCCAGCCTCGTGGACGATCAGCGACGAAATTCTCCAAGTCGCAATCCCAAAGAGCAATACAGTAAACCAATCCATCATGCCACCGCCGTCCCTAAAAACGCCGACGGATCCCGCGTCTCCATCACAGCCAGTCCGCTCACAATCGCATAGAGCGGGCGGTTGTTCCCATCCCGCAGACCAGTAAAATACTCCGCGTCTCCCAGCATCACGGTCGAGACCTTATGATGCGGGTTGTTCCCAAACCGATACACCTGGCCAGGGATCACGCGTGAGCGCAGACTGAACGTCTGTTCGATGGGACCCAGGTATTCCACCTGCACCATTTGGTCGGGCACTTCTCCAATGTTCACGTCGGCTTGCGGAGCAAAATTGCCCGAACTGCTCATCATGCTCGCGGGGCTTGTTTTTGTCTTTTTCGTTGAAGCGCAACCACACATAAGCGGCCTTCCACCTTTCCGATACGCGCTCCACTTCTCATCCATGAAAGCGCGGATCGCATTTATTTTAGCATAATCTTTTTCCCTCTTGGTACTCGTCTGCATCCGATAGACGAACAACGGCTCGTCCACGCGGAACGCGCAAAAGCCAAGATGATGCACAGCTACCTGCCAGTCCCAATCCTCCATTCCTGGCGCTTTTTCATCCCATCCTCCCTGTAACTCCATCACCGCATCCACCACCTTGCGCGGCGCCAAAACGGACGACCCAGCATACTGCATCGTCTTCGGCACCCGCGTCGAGTCGAAGTCCGCGTAGCGGTAAATCTTGATCCCATTATTGTCCATCAACAGGTCGCTGTAGATCACGCCATCGTTGATCTCCGCGTGCGCCACCATCACTTCCAGAAACCACGGCAGCCAGTAATCGTCCGCGTCCATCCAAACGATGAACCGACCCTGCGCGTGCTTGAAGCCTTCGTTTCTCGCCGCCGCCGCGCCGCGGTTCCCATCCATGTTCACCACCTTCGCCCACGGAGCGCCCATCAGGTCCTTCGGCCACGCCGTCCCCGTATCGTTCACCACCACACATTCCCAATCGGGATACGTCTGCGCCTGGACAGAATCCAGCGCGTCCAGCGCCAGCCCCTCATGGCCTGGCCCCACTGTCACGATCACGCTCACCACGGGGTAGGCATAATCGTTCACATACCAGAATTTTCGGTCTCGTCGCGGCTTTCCCTGCGCCCCAAACGGCACCAAATGCGGCTTCGGATGTTCCCCGCCAAACCGTTCGAGCGCCGTCATCGCCTGCTGGTAGTCTTTCGCGCCCATCCGCCACGGGAACCACGCCGTCCAGTCTGGTTCAGGACCCAAATCGCGCCATTCCAGCGCGCCCTTGCTGTCCCCGCGCTCGCGGTGAAAGTACGTTACCGCCTGCGTGAACTTCAACGCCCGAAAACCGAGCGAAGTCGCCCTGCACCAGAATTCCGCATCCTCATTCCGCTTCATGCGGTCTCGGTATCCTCCCGTCCGCTCCAGCGCCTCGCGCCGCATCATCACGCACGACGGCAATTGATTCAAATGCGCCATCTGCTCGATCCACGTGTACTGCACAGGCGGCCATCCCGAGCGGACAGGTTCCCCGTTTTGCATCGTCCTGCTTCCGTCCTCGCGCACCACTTCCAGATGACCATAGACGATATGCACCGACGGATTGTTCTCCAGCGCCTCCACCTCCAGCCCCAGCGCGTTCTCTGCCAGAAAATCGTCCGCGTCCAGGTGACGGATGAACCGCCCGCGTGACCGATAAAACCCATAGTTCCTCGCGCCAGGCAGCCCTACATTCTCGGCAGTGGGGAGGTACTGGAAACGTCCGTCCCTGCGCTTGTAGTCCTCCACGATCAACCGCGTGCTCTCCAGTTGTGCGTCGTCAATCACCAGGCATTCCCAATCCTGGAACGTCTGTTTCATCACCGAATCCAGGCACATGGGCAGGTACTTGTCAAGGTTCCACGCCGTCACAATCACGCTCACCTTTGGTCGGCTCGTCTCGTACCAGTCGGCATACACGCGCTTGAAAATGTTCGCATACTGCTCGATGCGCGGCTCCCAGCGCCAGCGTGTTCTGGCGTCCTCCATCGCATTCTGCGAAAGCCGTTTCCTCTCTTGCAGGCACAGCGAAATGCACTCCGCCAGCGCGTCGTAATCTCCTGGCGGGGCAAGATAACCCGTCTCTCCCTGTTTGATGATCTCGCTCTGCCCGCCCCAGTCCCAGCCCGCTACAGGCACGCCGCAGGCCAGCGCTTCCAGCGTCCCAATGCCAAATGTCTCGCGCGCCGTGCAAAGATACACGCCCGCGTTCGCCACGATCTGTTTCATTGCATCGTAATTCGTCACCCCCAGCGCTTTCACGTTCTTCTCTTTCCTGCCAATTGTCGTCCAGAACTGCGTCGAGCGCATCCTGGCCGCCACCGTCATCATATCGTTCGGGTCGCTCACATAATCCGCCCGCGCCTTGTTCCACAGCACATAACCGCCGTTCGTCCCCGCCCTGAACTTCTCGGCATCCACGCCGTGATACACCACCTCGGGATAGAAAAATCCACCGCGCCGAACCGCCCTTCCAACCCACTCGCTCGGCACCGTGTGCGCCACGGCCCGAACCATGCTTTCCACTACATCGGCATTCACATCCTGAAAATTATGTCCCCACGGCTGTCTGCTCCAATAGAGCCCGTGGTTCACATTCACAATTGGGATGCCCTTCCTCCACGTCAACATCGCCCCATGGTTCACAATGATGTCCGCCTCGCCAATGTGACGCGTGTGCTGAACGCCGAACGCGGGCAAATGCTCGATCATCGCCTCCACCACGCGGCGGATGCCTCCATCCCCAGTATCCTTCTTGTCCAGATAATCGGGGCTGATGTGGACATTGATCACAGTATCCTCTCCGCCTTCAGGGTCGATTGCAACGCCGAAATCACGTGTTTCAGCACATCATACTTGATCTCCAGACGCTTGTGCTCATAAGCCAGGTCTGGAAATTCCTTTTCCTTGCCAGTGAACTTCTGACGGTAATACTCCGCCGCGGTCAAGGCATGGCGTTCGCCCATCTTCAATAAATTAGCCGCCAGCCTGTCGATCAACTGGATTTTCGCCTCCGAAGCCATTTGCAGGAATTCGGTGATGGAAATTTGCGCCAGTCGTTCTTCTTCCTCGTCTTTGACGGGATTATTTGCCATTGTGGGCCTCCCACCACTGGATCGTTCGCATCAGACCGTCACGGAAGGGGACCCTCGCCTTCCACGCGATCCCATTTGCCGCTGCGCTCGGGTTCATGCGTACCGCGCGTCTCTCGTCCACCGCGCGGTCATGTTCCCACGGATAATTCGGCACCTCGTAGATTTCCGCCATCGCCCGCGCCACGTCCACCACCGACATGGACCTGCCCGTAGCGATATTGTACGTCCCGTTCATCCCGTGGATGGCCTGCGCCACAGCCTCGGCCACATCCTCCACATACACATAATCGCGCGTCTGCTTCCCGTCCCCGTGGATTTTGAACGCGTCGCCTTTCAGGAAGTGACCGATCATCCTCGCCACCACCTGGTTCTCGCCAATCGGCACCTGACGCGGCCCATACACGTTCGCGAACCGCAGGATGACCGAAGCGGGGAACAGCAATCGCAGGTAATTTTCCGCCGTCAGCTTCGAAAGCCCATACGGAGAGTCGGGCTTCAACGGGTCGCTCTCCTTCAACCTGCCAAACCGCTTTTGCCCGTAGACCGCGCTCGTCGAAGCGAACACGATCTTGTTCACGTTATAATCCTTCGCCAATCGGATCACGTTCATCGTTCCCAGCACGTTCACCTGCGCGTCCAGGTACGGATAGGTCCACGATGTCGATATGGCCGCCTGCGCCGCCAGATGCACCACCGCGTCGGGACGCGCTTTCTCAAAGAACTCCCGCATCGCGTGTATCTGGCGCACGTCGCACAGACCCATGTTCAGCCTTCCGCGCCGTGCATTGATCTCCTCCATGTTCTCCTGCCGCCCCGTGGAGAGATTGTCCAGCGCCGTCACGGAATTCCCCTCCTTCACCAGCAACTCGACCACGTGTGAACCGATAAAACCACATCCGCCAGTCACAAGAATCTTCATTTCGGAATCCCTTTCTCATCGTAGGTCATGTGGACCACAGGCTCATCGTAAATGAACCTATCTTGGTAAGCCGTCAGCCCAATCTTTCGCAGTTCCTGCACCATCAGATGTGATGCAAACAGGTTCGATGAATGCACCTTGAAAACAGGCTTCGGCTTTCCTTCTGGCCAGCCTGTCTTGCCCAGATAGCGCACTACTTCCATCCCGCACTCGGGCGAGTCGGGATCCTCGAAGTCCACACCGCGCAGGTCATGGTCCAGCATCACAATGTCAAAGTTCTCCCGCGAAAGTTCCCGCAGGCACTCCTTCACATTACACGCGATGGTCACATCGTAATCCGCCGAGAATTGCCGCAGCGCCGAATGGATGCGCTTCGTGCGGTCGTCCAGAAAAAGAAGTTTTCTTTTCATTTCACCATCACCGTACTTCCTCGTTCTTCCAATTCGAACCGCACGCGCCGCAACCCAAGCGCCTCCTCGATGCCGCGCTGGTGTTCCTTCTCAGCCACGAACAGCAGGAACCCTCCACCGCCCGCTCCCAAAATCTTCCCGCCATACGCGCCGTGCGCGAGCGCCGCCATATACAGGTCGTCGATCCAGTCGTCGCTCACGGTCGCAATGCCTTTTTTGAACGCCCACGCCTCGTTCAGCATCAGCCCCAGGTCTTTAGCGCCCATCTTGTGGATGGACTGGTTCGCTTCGATGGCAAGTTCGCGCAGTTTCTCTATCATCCACCTCGAACTCCCGCTCGTGATCCGAAACGCCTGCTCGTTCAGGATGGAATCCGCCTTCCTGGTCTTTCCCGTCCAAAACAGCATCAGGTTTTCCTGTAGCAGATAGCGCAAGGCGTTTGTCATCCCGATCAGTTGCGCCGTCACGCGTCCATCATCCAAAAACTTGAATAGGTGCAGCCCGCCGCAGGCCGTCGCGTAGTGGTCCTGCTTGCCGACAATCTTTCCAGCATACTGTCGCTCGATCTCGTAAGCCAGTTCCGCATAGACGGATGGATGTGCGTTCAGGTTTCTGTCAATGTACCTGTCCAGCGCGCGGACGAGTCCCACCGTGAACGCGCTCGAACTCCCCAGCCCGCTCCCCTCGCCAGGGATGTCCGCCACCGAGGTGATCTCCAGCCCGCGCAGATTGAAGCGATTCATCGCCGCGCGGACAAGTTCGTGCTCCAGTTCGCTCGGTTCATCCACGTTCTCCGTCTTGGAATACGAGACCCGCATCCTGCCATCGAATTTATCATTGACGCTCACCCACACATATTTGTCAATTGCAAAAGAAAGTACAGCGCCAAAACCTTCTTCGTAAAACTCTGGCATGTCGCTTCCGCCCCCAAACAGAGAAATCCGCAGGGGGGTTCGTGTAAGTATCATTTTCGCCTCCAGGCAACTGCCATCGGAAAACAATCCCACAAAAGGTCGTGGGTGTCCAGCATCCAATCCATGATGCTCTCGCTTTGACCTTTCACCAACTCCATGGATGGATGGAACTGGCACCAGAAATGGTCGAACTTCTCGATCCATCCCGTGCGCCTTCCACGTTCATCAATGCCAGCGTCTCATCGCCGCGCACGTCGAACCAGTTTTGACGGGTTATTATATCCACGTTTTCTCCGATCCGATATGATGCCACGCGCCCCACGGACTGATGTCCAGCGGACGCCAAATCTTCGGACCATCCATCATCATCCGATAGCGCGAGTCGAGGTCAAGTTCAATTTCGCCAGGCGAACGTTCCTCGTGAAACCAGCCGTAATGCTTGGTGAACCGCGCGTGCCGCAGGTTCGGGTTGCCGCTATAGGAATACTGCGTGCTCCGCAAATACTCCAGGAAAAGACGGCCATCCCAACCCTTGACACGCACCTCATTCTCGATGCTCAAAATGCGGAAACTCACCATCCCCACGTCGCCGCGTTCTTCCAGAAGGCGCGTGTACATCCCCAGCGGAAGGCCTTCCGCCAGTTGCCAGTCGTCCTCTAAAAACAGCACAAAATCCGAATTCTGGTGCGCGATCCCCAGCGCCTTATTCCACCCAAGTCCAGCATGGAACGAATCTTCATGCCCCGCGGGGCGCATCCGTTCGTGGTGACTTCCCAGCACGCGTTCGCCCAGTTGCTCCAACAAATTTAAGATAGCCTCAAAATGTTTTGAGTCGCTCCCATCATCCGCCACGTACCACGAGCGCAACTCTTTCGGATAGTCGAGATATTCGCACGTCGAGCGCACCGTCTCCAGCGCCATCGCCGTACGCTTATAGGTCGCCAACACAATCGAGAGGGGAGGCAGGTCAGTCATTCAGCAATTCGGCAAGTTCAGATTCAGTCAGTTCCTCGGCCACGTCGCTGGAATAGGCATGTTCCCAGCCTTTTGAGAAGTCAATCCCAGTCACCGTGGACGGATACACCACGAAAGCATCATCGCCTTTTTCGGTTCTGTCCATTTCTTCCACCGTCACCAGCGTCTCGTGGATTTTCTCGCCAGGCCGCAGCGGGATCCTCTGGATTTCCACCTCGTCTCCAACAATATACTCCGCCATCTTCCCAACCGAAAGCGCCTTCATCTTCGGCACGTAGATCAGCCCGCTCTCGAAGTCCATCGCCCGTTCCACATAGCCGGCAGCCTGCCGCGGTGAAATCCAGAAGCGCGTCATGCCCGCGTAGGTTATCTTGATCGGCTGGCCCAGCGCCTTCGCTCGGTTCCACCATTCCACCACACTGCCCGTGCTCTCCAGCACGTTCCCATAACGAACAAGGTGGAATTTCGTGTTGCTTTCCATGCGCGCAAATTCCTGGAAAATCTTCTCCATCAGCATCTTGGCCGCGCCGTAGGCATTCGCGGGGTGACACGCCTTGTCGGTCGAGATGCCGATCACGTGGCTGATGTTCGCCTGCATCGCCGCCACGCACACGTTTTGGCTTCCGTACACGTTCACGTCGATGGTGTCGATGGAATCCTTCTCCGAGTCGGGGATCACCTTCACAGCGGCCGCGTGGATCACGATGTCGTGTCCCACCATGCCGTTCAGCAGCGTCACACCGTTGCGGATGTCGCCCTGAATGAAGTTCACGTCGGGGTAAAGCCGGCGCATGAAGTCGTGTTTGTGGTTATCTGTGCTGTAAACCGTCAGCCTGCCCGTCCACCCTTCTTCCTTGCGCTTCCGTGCGATTGCGCGTCCCAGCGTGCCCGCGCCGCCTGTCACAAAAATATCAAATTTCGATAGGTCCATCTGTGCCTCCGCGAGCTTCCCTTGGTTGTATAGTGGAGACAGCGAGGGGGAGGGGAAGCGGCTCCCATCACACACCTGGCCGAAGGCGCGCTACCTCACTGCCCCCATTATACAGCCAAAGATATGAATTTGGGAGGACGGTTTCCCGTCCTCCCAAATCTCGAATACGGTCACTACGCGCCCGATCCAGGTCCGCTCAGGTTCCATTCGCTGAACGGGCTGGGCAACGGACGGCCAGTGGGAACGCCACCATTCACGTGGTAGTCCTGGCTGGGCAGAGGATCGTCGGTGTGCTGGAGCGGGACGTAGACAACATTCTGCAAGCGGCCAGCCAACTGCGGGGTCCGCAGGATAAGGCGAGGCTCGGTCTTGCTGATCACTTCCACGCACCAGTTATCGGGAGCCTTCAAGCCCCACAGGAACACGCCGTTGTCGCTCCAGAAGAACGTCGGGGCCGCGCGCACATCGCCCGCCCCTGGGAGAACATCGTTACGGTAATCGTAATACTCCCAATACAGGGTGCGGATGGTCCCGCCGCGCGCCGTGAACGGCACGAAGTAGATGTCGCTCGCGAAGCCGCCGATGGGGATCGCGCCGTTGTCTGCCTTGTTTTCTTCCATGATGCAGTCGTCCAGGATGACAGGCACGCGTCGACCATCGATCATCAGGAACTTGCCGTTACGCATCTCATCGCGGAAGCGCACTTGGGCAGCCGCGTCGAGATTGTTGCTGGCGGTCGCGGTTGCAGAAGCAGCCGCGGTGCAGGCGTCGGTGTTGTACTTGCACGGCCAGTAACGGGTCAGTTCATAGAACAACGGTTCGCGCATCACAATGCGGATGTCCGCAGGCGCAAGACCCTGTTGCTCGGCCTTGCGGTTCAGGATCCGCATCATGGTGGTGATGGTGCGAACGATGTCGGGGTCGGTCTCGGAACTCACCTGCTTGTACGCAAAGTTCTTCACGTCCGAATACAGGCTCGGGCACGCGGCGCCTGTCAGCGCATCGACCTTCGTGGTCGAGATCAGCAGGTCCAGTCCAGGGAATTCCTTATAGCCGCCGTCCGCGCTGGAGTTGGCAGGGTTGCCAGTGTAGACAGTGGGGCAGAACCAACGCTGATAAGCCACGCCTACTTCCACCAGGCGCATCACCATCTCGCGTCCCGCCAAAATCGCATTCTGGCCAGTCAAACCCATGAACGATTGCATCAGGCCGCCCATGCTCTCCACGAGCGGACCGTTCAGCAGGTTCAAGTCCATGAATTCGCCGCGGTTGATGCGCTGGCCGATGCGGTTGATCTCCGCCTGGCGCGTCCTGAATTCCTTGCGTCCGAATACGGTGGTCTGGATGCAGGTCTTGAAGTTCGCGGCCTGTGCGGGGTCGTCACAGACGGCATTCTTCTCCTGTTGGTCCGAGCGCAGGAATCCCGTGATGTACGGGAACAGCGGGTTGGTGTCCACGCTCGCCTGGATCGGGATCGCCTCGCCCAGCGACCCGACGATCTGGGTGTGGGTCGAGATGACATCGCGCTCCAAACCGCGCACGCCAAAGAGTCCGCCAGGCCCATGCACATACGGGCCGACAGGCGCGCCGACGGTCTGCGTCTTCCTGATGTTTTCCGCCGCGAACTGGCCGATCAAATCCATGAAGGCTTGTCCAACCTTCGCGGGGTCAACGGTTCCATCTACAAAACTACGGTTCATTTCACACCTCCTGGGTGGGAGTTGATCTCACTGCGGATGGCTGGTCCGTATGCTTCCCAGGGGGTGGAGGCTGCAATTCCTCCTAGTTCACAACAGCGGCTTGGGTGCCAGTGGCTTCCGAAAGCCAGTGTTGCGACCCAATCGCGCTCTTCAATGCCTTGTCCTTCTCGACCTTCTCGTCGAGCACGTTGTCGTTCGACCCCGAAGCCGAAGCCTGCTTCATCCACGCAAAACGCTGGGCGGGTGGGGTCAGTTTTTCAGCTAACTTCTCGTCGGTGTCGCGTTGCAGGTCCTTCACCAGGCCTTCCAGCGCCTCCACCTTCTCCGCGGCTTCGAACAGTTGGGCAAACTTGGCGGAAAGTTCCTCCATGCCAGTTTCCTTGATGACCTGCTCGACCACCGCCTGGATGTCAACCTGCGGGGCGGGATTCGCATCTTCCTTGACGTGCGCTTCCGCCTCCAACTGCGCGGCGGGCTGCTCAGTCTGCGGATCCTTTTCCTTCGACTCGATCTTCGCCTCGTCCAGGGCTTCCTTCTTCAATCCCGTACGCGCCAAATATTCCTCGGCACGTTTCTTCCCCAACAGTTCTTCAAAATACGCCTTCTTGTCCATGTCAACCTCCTTGACGATGGTATCCAAATCCGTCCATGGGTTCGCCGCATTTTCGAGCGGCAAATCCGAGACTTCGTACATGCGATACTTCAAGATCACGCGCGGGTCTTTTTGGTCGCGTTCCAGCGCCAGCGCGCCGATGCTCATTCCCATGTCCGTCAGTGTGCTTGCTTTCAGGGCGGTCTCTGCTTCCTTCTCGGTCAATTTGCCAGAAAGGATCACAAAGCCGTCCTCGTACATCCAGAAATCGGCCGCGTTCTCGCGTGCCGTCCCTGGCGTGTGCCACATCAAATAGATGGGCGCCATGTCGCGGTTCTTGTCCAGCCACTCAAGGTATTCCTTGTGCGCGCTCTCCGCAATGATGTCACCATCTAAATCGATCCACTTATTCGTCGCCCAGCCGACCCAGCGCCAGTCGCCTTTGGCGTCCTTCTCGATCATCACGCCAGAGCGTTCCTTGTCCATCGAGACGCCGATCCCAAACTTCTTCGCCGCCGCACGGATTTTCGGCATCGCCTTCTTCGCATCCGCGGCCGCCTCGCCTCCCGCCGACATCTGCTGTGCCGCCCGCGCCAGCGCGTTCCGCACGTGCGCCTTGTCGTGAATGGGATACTTCCGAACCTTTTTCCCATCCACTTCGTAAACCAGCGCGAAATTATCATCCGAGAGTTTTTCCCGCGCCTGGCTTGTCAGTTTCTTCTTGTTGATCCAGTCCGTGACGTTCTCCACGATCCCCGTATGACGTTTATCGTAGGCAAGGATCGCGCCCAGTTCCAGTTCATCCAGGTCTTTTTCCATCGGTTCCGACATGCCTTCCAGCCTGTCCGAAAAACCGTTCCCAACGTCCTGAATGGCCTGCGCCTTCTCCTTCGCCCCCATGGGACTGTAAAGGATGTTCCGCACCAGGTCCTGCACGTCCCACGTCAACTCGCGCACGTGTTCCGCCTGTTCCCGCGCGTAACGCAAGGCATCCAACTCATCGAACGATGTCGGCGCGGCGTATAAGACGGCATCCATGGCGGTCATGTCATCCGACTTCTCCGCCAGCTCCTCCACCAAAAGTTCATCATTGGCGTCGTCCTCGCTGGAATCAAATTCTTCCAGTTGGCGTTCCTTCTCCAACTTCCGCTTTCTCGCCGCCTCACGGCGCGCCCGTTTCAATGCCTCGCGCTTGTCCTTCTTCATGGCAACCTCACTGGTTTGTTAAATTATAACATATCACCGAACATCCTGCACAAAATCGAGGCCGATCCCGTTCCGCACGTAATACAGGCGCAACCACACCGCGCCGATTGGTTTTGGCGGCTTGCCCGTCTCCACGTGCCAGCCACTGCTTCCGTCGCGATAATCGTTCTTATACGTCGATGTGCGGATGGCGCTGAATGTCCTTCGCGTCAACACAAACCAAACCCTCGTCAGCACCTATTTTCAACAAACACTCTCATCTTATGAATTTGCCTCTACAGCCGCGTCAATTGCGTCCTGAATGTCTTTTTCAAATGTCGGCGCATATTCATCCGCAATCGCCTCATCGAACTTGCGCGCCTCGAAGCCAGGATGATCTGGCACAATGGGGGTGCTTGCAAATTCCCCAAACCGACTGGGAGCGCGGCTTCCGATCACCTTCGGCCGCGTCGCCGCCCGATACCCTGTTCGGAACTTCAACATTCTCGCCCGCCTCGGGACGATTGGATGGCGCGGAGACCCCTCGTTCACAATGGCATACTTCTTCGAATACGTGAACACCTTCACCGAACTGACCGTCTGCCCGAAGTTGAACGTGGTATTCCACCGCACCTCGTCGAACCCACTGCTCGGATTCATCGTGTTGGACCAGCCTTCGGTCGTCTTCTCGAACAAGTCCCGCAACTCCCGCGCCGTCTTTGTAGTCATCGTGTGACGGATTTCCCCCATCACAGCCGACACGCTCAAAATTTGACTCGGAACTTCTACCCGTATTTTGACACTAACTGACATTAATACCCCTTATCCTCCGAACATCTTCCGCAGGCGGTCGCCTACGGTCAAATTCGGCTTTCCAGTCTCCTGCCGACCCGCGTCCTCCACAATGGTATTCCCGCCGCGGTCGCCTACGGTCTGCTTGGACGGGTTGGCCTTCTTCGCCTCCATCATGTCCTTCCAATACTGCTCCAAGCCCTCGATCTCCTCGGTCTCGTAAATCCCGCGCCGTACCAGGCTCTGCGCCGCCTTCTCGGGAGAAAGCAGCCCGCTATTGATAGCAATCGCCGCCTCCTCGATGGCCTTCGTCCGCACTTCCTGCTTCTCCAGTTCTTCCTGCTCGTCCTTATCGTTGAAGCGCATGTCCACGCCGCGCGGCAACACGCCGTAATTCTTGAAACTCTCCGAGATGGTCCGCATCACCACGCCAGGCCCCTTCCCGCTCTGCTTTCGATGCAGGATCATGCTCTGCGCGCTTGAACCGATGTTCCCGCCAGGCAACGGGGCAAATTCCTGATAGTCCACTCCAAACGCCAACGCCAGCCCGCTAATATACCAGCGCATCTCTTGGTCAAAGTCAAACCCATCAGGCAATGACGCCAGGTCAATACTTGCCGTCGAGACAGGTTTCTCAGGATCCAGCGAAGCCAGGATCGCAGGCATGATGAACCGCAACAGGCCAGAGTTATTCGCCTCTTCCTGCCCGCGCGTCATCTCATCCTTGATGTCCTGACGCGAAACGCCCGAAACGAAATGAATCTGCTTGTAGTGCCGGCCCGAAATCTTCTCATCCTTGAAAAGCAGCACACTCCGCATGATCTGCGCCACCCGCAGGGCACGCGTCACCGAACAATATCCCACGCCGTGCATGTTCTCGATGGGGGAGGGGTAGTCAGAATACGAGATGATCTGATACCACTTCATCTTGTGCTGCTGACCCTTCAAGTCCGTGTACAGCACAGGAATTTCAGGATTGCCCGTCCGAATGCACTGGTTGGAATCCAGATGGTTGATCCCCAGCACAGGCGCTCGTTCTTCCTTGAACTGTGAGTTGGCATCCATCCCAGGGTCACGGATCAACTCCGTGAACGCGCCGTTATCCTGCGTATACAAGTCCGCCGACCATTTCAGCATGTACGGCACCCACCCGAACTGGTCTCCCGCCATCGCCGCATTCAGCATGTCCGTCGCCGCCGCCACCACCTTGTCGGGGCCGCGTAACTCCCAGTCGAAGGTCGCGTTGCGGAAGCCGACGTTCGACACCGCGCCCGCCAGGTAGGTCTCCGTCGGCCAGAAATCCCGCAGTTGACGGTCGCGCACGCGCACGTTCCGTCCCCATGGCGTGATCGCATCCGCCGCCGAAGCGATGTTCCACGTAAACACAAAATTCCCACCCGCGCCTGCCAGCGCGTCGGGAAATTCCTGCTTCGTTCGCTTGTATGCCTCGTCTGGAAAATTACTCTCTGGCACCAGCGCTGGGGGTTTCGCCATGTTTCACCTGTTCCTGATAGAAAACGTAACCCAGCACCTTCCCTGTCTTCTTCCCAGTGCTGTCGATCTCGTTCACTGCCTGCGCCAACCCGTTCCGCTTCTCGATGGCCTTCCGAATCGGATTCTTCGCTCCCAGTCCGTGCGCGAACTTCGCCAGCGCCGAGAATGGAGGCGTCTCCACCATCATAATCGTCCCAGGACTGCAATCGTGCATGTGGACGAATCCATCCATGAACTTCACCATATTTCCCCCGCCGATCTGGTGACACTTCATGCACGCGATCTTGTCCCGCTTCGCCCGCTTCTCGGGCATGATGGTCTGCACCGCCTTCACCACGATCATCGTTCCGCATGGGGATACCTTGTCTGGGACGAGAAGGTGTGGCGGGTCACAGAATGGACACAGGATGGCAATCCCTGTCTTTTCCCTTTGAATCTTCGGATTGGCTTCCCGAAGTTTCATGTCGTATTGATGACTGGTCGTGTGTTTCATGCTTCCCATTTCCTTTCAGAATCAACAGAGTCTTCCTCGTGCTTAATTATAGCATCATTTCTCCCCTTGACATCCCGCACAATCGGTTGTACAATCGCCGCATCTAACGAAAGGAGAATAAAATGTTTTTTGCATGGTTAGTAGTCTTGGTCGTGTTCGGTTTCGTGTCTGGTTGGCAAAACATCCATCCATTGTTTTGGTGGCTTCTTTTTGTGTTCGGCGTTCAGGATGCGTATGACAGACGCAAAACTGGGCGGAAGATACCCTAAAATATATAGCCGCCAAAACGAAGCGTATCTGATTACCATCCAGCATTAAGCGCACCGTTGCTGTTGAATCGTGAGTTAGCCTGCTCTTGGAGAAACGATGGAAAAAAGACCTTACTACAATCAAGCACAAAAGTTTTGCGCGACATGCGGCGAGTGGAAGATACACACCCGCGGGCGCAAATATTACACCTGCCTTACTTGTGGGTTGCGTACCCTGAAGAAGCAGGCTAACCCACGCTTGCACGCTGACGGCGGGCAGGCTGGCGATCAGAGCGGACAAGAGACTTTGCCCGCCGCAGGTAAAGCGTAAACCGTTGGGCGGAAGCCCGAAGGAGAATGATGGCTAATTTTGGTGATATGGAAGTTAAACTTACAGAAGAATCAATTGCCGCCCTGAATGAGTTCAGCGCATCGCTAAATAAATTCTCGGAAGCGGCTGAAAAATGTGTAGTTGCGTTCCAAGAGTTTCAATCCGCCCAACAAAGCGTGCAGCGGATGTGCTTATGGGAGCGGCTAAAATGTTGGTGGTTGGCGCAAATCGCCCACCGCTAACGCCAGTCCGTTCGGCGGCAATTTCAAAAGGAGAAACATGCCTAATTTAGTCACTACCTCAAGAAGTTTTTTGGAGTGGGCGCAGTCCCTTCCTAATGTCGTTATCCCCGCTGGCTTGGAAAGTGATATGCAAGATGCCATCGAAGAAGCAGAAGCCGCCGAACAAAGCGTGCAGCCGACTTTACTTACTCGCTGCCCAAAATGTAATGCCGTCACTGGCTGGCATCATCCACTGTGCGAGGATTACTCGCCAGAATCGCAAAGCGGCTAACGCAAACCGATGGGCGGCGCTCGCTCCGCTCGCCATGCCGCCCATCTGGGCGAGCGTGACGGAGAAGGGCGGCTCGCTCGAAAGGAAAAAGGTGTAGCTAATGATTACGTATTGCAGAACTTGTGGAATTGTCCATTATGGCAGAGAGGCTGGAACCAGGTGTGTCGCCTGCCGCGATGAGAACGGGCTGAAACCATTGCCAGATTTACAGCGCCGCCCATCTCCACGTCCAGCCGACCCGTCCGCCATCGAACTGCTTACTTTGTGGCGGGATCATGTGCTTGGCAAGAAAAAACTTCCTCCCATTGAGTTGTTGTTGCATGAATTGAACGCAGTTCTCAAAACGGCGGACGGCGGCTGACGCTCGCCCAGTTAGGCGGCTTCGGAGGAATAATGTCTGACTTGCTTTGTTTGAAATGCGGCAAACGTAAACGATATGAGCGTAATGGTCGTGTGTTCAACTTGTGTGCCGTCTGTGCGTGGAATGATTTACAAGCATTATTCTATACCGAAGGAGATACTATGAATTGTGTAATTTGCGGTGAAGATTGCCATGGCGATTACTGCCGCGATTGTCAAATAGATGTCGAAATTCAAGAGTATGGCTCGTATTTTATTGGTGACGAAGATGAAGATGCCGCCGAACACAGCGTGCAGCCGACCGCCGCTGGCGGGTCGGATTCAGAGCAAAATTCAGAAAGCGGCGGCGGCTAACGCAAACCGTTCGGCGTTTCGGAGGTAGCCATGTTTGATGATGACCAAATCGAAGATGAATATGACACGAGTTGCCCGTCATGTGGTCATTCGCCAATTCGTTCCTGCCGTTGCCGCGCTCTCGGTTGCGATGATGGCTGGATTGATCGCTACGATGAAGACCCGATGTGGTACGACGAAGATGATCCTGAAATGTGTACCGAGTGCTACGGCACTGGTGTAGAGCGTTGGTGTCCGTCGTGTGGTTTCGATTTACAGAGAACACGCCTAACAAAGCGTGCACCCGACTTGGGGCAGGCTGTGGCGAATCCAGGCGATGAGGGCGTTGCCCCAAGCGGGTAACGCAAGCCGTTCGGCGTCTACTTGAAAGGAGAAAAATGACACTTGAATTGTTAGCCAGCAGAGTTGATGCAATGGAAAAGAGTAAATCTGCCTGGGAAGGTCTTTGCCGAGAAATGTTAGCCACAATCACGCTTGAAGCCAATAAAGAATATTTCTCGGTGCTAGATGATACCTGGCACAAATCTGTCGATGTTTGGGTAAATCGGTTTCACAGCATTGAAGCCGCCGAACAAAGTTTTGCACCTGACGTGGCTATGTGTGAGGACTGCGGAAAGAGTCCTGCTATGGAAGGTTGCTCTGTGTGTGCGGAGTGTGGCTTATAACGCCACGCAGGTAAAAACGACCGTTAGACCCCTTGCCCCGCGTTCACGGTGGCACGAAAGGATAAAGATGGAGTTCAAGTCATTCACGAAAATCCCGCGATTTTCACGCGAGATGATTGTCACAGAAAAAATTGATGGCACAAACGGAATTATTGCCATTGGCGAAAATGGAGAGTTTCAAGTTGGTAGCCGCAACAAATGGCTTACCGATGAAATGGGAAACATCCAAAGCGATAATGCTGGCTTCGCTCAATGGGCAATCAAGAACCGTGATTCTCTCATGGCTCTTGGTGTTGGTTTTCATTATGGCGAATGGTGGGGCAGTGGCATTCAGCGCGGTTACAACCTGAAAGAAAAGCGTTTTAGTTTGTTCAATGTCTCGCGCTGGTCAGATGATAGTGTCCGCCCTGCTTGCTGTGGGGTTGTTCCTACGCTCTACGCTGGATTATTCAGCACCGCCAAAATTGATGAAATTTTGCTCGACCTTGTAACGAATGGCAGTAAAGCCGCACAAGGTTTCATGCGTCCCGAAGGTGTTGTTATTTTTCATGTCGCTGGTGGTTACTTGTTCAAAAAGACGATTGAGAAAGACGAGTACCATAAAGGCGAGAGCGGGGTCTAACAAAGGTTGCACCTGACTTGTGGGATTCAGGCGCGGTTCAGAAGTTTTATCTTAATTCAGGCTTGGTTGCCATCTTCGGGCTTTTCCTAGCCCGCCCACAAGCAGGTAAACCAGCCGTTCGGCGTGCTAAAGGTGAAAAGATGGAAGCACACTATTATCTAATCTCTCGCAAACGTGGTCATACAAACGCCGTGCGTATCCGCGACCATATCGGTCAGGTTATTGCCGACAAAGCGTTCCCCCCGTTCGTAAAGGGTTCTGCAAAAATGTCAAAGGTTGACTGGTGGCACAATGGCCCGCCCAACACTGTATGCACGCCGACTGATTGCGGGCTTCCCGCGTCTGACAGTTTATCCACGCCCGCCGCAATCAGCGGGTGATACTCGCCTTAGCCTCACAAATTCAGCCTCAGTAACTCGTGCGTACACATGCTCAGGCACACCGCCAGGTCGATCTTCAACCTCTCCACGCGCTTCACAATACGAATCTTCGAGTCCTGCTCGTCCAGTTTCGCGTTAGCATTCTGAACCTGGTCGCGCAGTTCAGGCTCGCCGCGGTGCCATAGCCGACGGTCCCGTATCACGTCCCGCAACTGGCTGTCGGCGATTAGGCGGTCATTTCCCTGATTGAACGGCTTGATCCACGCAATCCCTTCCCGCTTCATCCGCATCGCCATATCGTGCAACTGATAGGGGTCATACGTGATCTGCACAATGTTGTAATCCTTCACCAGTTTCCGCACCACGCGCTCGGGGCCAGGGTCCTCCTCCGTCCCCAGGAAGTCGATCACACCGCTTGCCCCAGGCTTCCACGCCTTCGCATACCATACCATCACATCGTTCTCGAACTGCGGATGCCGACATCCCACCAGCAATCCGAAGTTATCGTTGCTCACCGCCGCATCCAGCGCGATGACCATCGGATGGCGCTTCACATCCACCTCTGGCCATTCCTCAGGCCGACGGAAGCACGCATCGAACCACTCCATGGGCACGAACGTATCCTCGCTCGTAACCCATTGGTTTCGGTGCATCCGCTGAAACTCGGCAGGGAGGAGGATCTTCGCCTCCTCGCGGTAATAATCCTTCGTCTGCCACGGACACCGCGGCTGCGTATTCCACAGGCACAGCATCCCAGCCTCACGATTCACGTACAACTCCAGTGGGGTGGGGGTGCCTTCCGTAACTTCGTATAGTCTATCAGGCCATAATAACTCACCCTGCTTCACCCCCAAGTCATACAGCGAATAAAGCAGTTTCGATTCCTCGGTGAAACCCGCATAACTCTCCACCCAGCGGAATGACTTCCCGCGCTTGGTGGGCGAGAGTGTCGCCTCGCTCCACATCCGTTGCTTCTCTTTTTCATTTGCGCCCCACAATTCCGAATTTCCTGTCCAGTAATATCTCCCATTCCGCCGCGCATAGATCGTCCCATTCGGAACAGAGGGGCAGAACACCATCCCTTTATATTTTTCAAGGCTCCAGTTCCTGTGTTCCACTTTCGTCATCTTTCGTCCCTCATCCTGGGAACGCAGGTAAACCGCATACATCACAGGGTTCTTCGGCCAGCGGCGGTCCACCGCCTCATACGAGGAGCAACTGTATCCGCACTTCTGCGAAATTTCCACCAGGTCATCCCGCAATTGCTCCGAGCGCACCGAGATTACATAACCGTTCACCCAGTTCCTGGCGCCATCGCCGTCAATGAAAGTTTTCAGGAACATTTTCAGCTCGGGCAACGGCATGTTTTTGATTTCGTCTGGAACGTATTTCTCGTTCGACAATCCGAAGCGTGAAAGCATCTCTCCAAAGGCCGAGTGATACACCACAATATTCACCCCGCCAGCCCATTCATGCGGGACGAAGCCCATGCGTCTCAAGAGCGCCAGAATTTGTTCACGCTTCTGCGGGTTACGTGTTTTCGATTGTCCGATGGAGAAGCCATCGAATCTGCCCTTTTTCTTGATCACGCATCCTTCAGAAAGAAACCATCCCATGAATTCAGCATAGTCCATGGGCGAGATGATCCGCTCCTCCTGTAATATCTTTCCCGACGGGACGCCGACAGTGGGGGGAATGGTTAGCCATGCAGGTACACCATCATCCCATATGCTCGTCAACACAGGATAATAATTCCTGGTCTGCATGGCATATTTTGCCGCCAAAAATCGGATCGGCAGGGATTCCACAAACTCCCGCTTCCATTTTCCATCCACGCCTGGCGCAATTCCACGGCCTCCTGTAAACTTTCCGTACATGCGATGGTCGGGCGTCACTAGGGCATCCAGCGAACGATGCGTGATTCGCACCATATCTCCATCGTAGGGCGCGCAATATATATCCATCGGCTTCTGCCATTCAAATAAGCCGTCAGGAGAGCGTGTCGCGATCTCATCCTCGAGCGTCAGCGCCTCCCAGCCCTTCCACCCGTCCCTGGTCAGTATCTGCGTCTGCTCATCCATGCAATACGTGATCCCGTCGGCATTACTCCCAGCCTCGCCGCTCGGATCGATGGGGATGGCCTCCAGGAACGACCCGTTCGGCCCCGTCGTGCGATACCCGCGCTGGCTGTACTTCGACCCCAACTTCGGGTTCAATTGCAGGCACCGTCTCAGGTAATGCGCCACTCGGCTGTCGGCTTGTTTCAAGTCATTGGCAATGATGTAAAACTCGCCCCATTCCGTATACTCCGCGCGGAACAGATTCACCGCTGCGGCTATTGTGCTCTTGATCGACTTCTTAATGTCCGACCAGACAATGATCGAGTATCTGAAATTTCCCTTCTCGTCCTTGGCAAGCGCCTCGCGCAACACATCGGCCTGGTACGGCTGTAATTTCAGCCGACCACGCAAAACAGGGTCATTCCTCGTCTCGGGGATGTAGAAGTTCGTCTCCATCCAGTCCACTGGGTCTGGAAACTCCAGCTTCTTCGCTTCCTCCGAAAACCTCGTCGAAAGTTCCTTCAACAACTTCGTCGCCAGATTCTGTCTCTCTGGACTCGTCGCCGATAATATTGACGATTTCATATTCAATCCTCTTCAAAATCTCAGACTTCTTCTTGTCGGTCACTTCGGCCTGCCGCACAGCATCAATCACCGAAGCCCAGATTTTCGCCGTCAATTGATACGCGTCCTCCGCCGTCATGATCGCCCGCAAATCCTTGGCAATCTTCACCTCACTCTCCACCATCTTCCTGTCCAAATCCAGGAAGCGTTCCATCTGGTCCCAACTCTTGTAATCGTCATAAGCCTTCTGGAACTCCGCGTCGATCTGCTTCTTCAACGTGAACGCATCCAGCGCGTCCGCCTCCTTGAACCGCTCCCACAACTTGAACAACGTCTGCACCCTGTCAGGATCCTTGTTCTCCTCGATCCTGTCCATCAACTGCACCATGCGCTGACGGATAAGATTAATAGACTCCCTGTTCGACAGGAATCGCCCGTCCCTTTTCATCTTCTGATAACGGCTGGCAAGCCGCGTGATCGGGAACTGACTCTGGTTCATCTTGAATTCGCTTCCTCCGCCATAATAATTCTTTTCGACCCTCGGAGCGCCATGAAATTTACAGGTCTCATAGAACTTCACCCGCCTGTGTCTGCATTGCGTGTTGGCGCCGCAGTAAGGGCAGACGTACTTCTCCTTACGGTCCTTCCGATAAACGTGCCTCCCGCACTCGCGGCAAAAATCCTTGTCCGCCGAGCATCGCTCAAACTCATCCACACGTCCTCTCCGCCACCATCCCAGCGATCATGTGACAGACCATCACATGAACGTCCTCCTGGATGCGAATATCCGACACGGGGACAAACACCGTCGCAAACGCCTCCATCGAACCGAGAGGCGTGTCGCGCTTATCCCCAGTCAGAACCACCCGATTCTCCCACCTGAACATCTCCGCCGCCTTGATCACATTCCCCGACCTGCCTCCGCATGAGATGGCCACCAGCTTATCCTGCGGCCTCATCATCACGTCGAACACGCCTGCGAACATATTGTCCCAGCCAGTATCGTTCCCATAAGCCATCACCGCTGGCGTCATGTCGGCCACCGAAAAAGCCTTCACTCGCGCCATCTTGACGAGATCGTTGGCGAAGTGTCCCGCTGTGGATGCTGATCCGCCATTCCCGACGATCCACACGGACGCGTCCTGCTTCCACGCATCATAGATCATCTCAGCGCACTTCGCCACTTCGGATAGGTCTATTCCCATGGCGGCCATCACTGTGTCAGAGAGGTAGTCTTGAACCATTACTTATCTCCTCGCCAGTATTATACACCATCGCACATCCGATTTTATCGCCTAAAACTATTGCCATTTCAAATTTTTGGATTTTGTGTAAGTCAGGTGGTGCATATACAAAAAGCAAAAACAGAATAAAAACCGTTTTAGAACAAATGTTTTTATGCTTGTTTATTAGTTGCGATAATGGAAATTATAACAACTTGCGACTTTTTCAGCCTGGAATTTAGGCTTGCCAAAATAAAAATTTTGGGTATAAAAATTTTTTTTGGATCATAAAAGTCGGTGGTCTTTCTTACGTACTTTCAAAAATGTCAAAAATTGCCTCTTGACAAGGTTGCGCAACTATGCTATACTGTAGATAGTTAGACAAACAGCACCTTGATAGCCTAGCCAGCACAGAGCGCAAACAGTCGGCAGGACTGCCCGCCAAAGAGACGCCCGGAAGGTCACTAGCGAGCAGGTAAGACGGACCGATTGCGACGGGTTGACAAACGTCGCACAATTGCTAACTCCTCCATTTGGTACTAGGCGAGTCAAGGCCACATCAAAACAGAAACGGAAACTAAAGTGTAATCGCTCCTCCCTCCCCCGTCTCCAGCAGTGACCATCCTCGCCGCTGCTGGGGATCATGGAGGGCGAGAGACTCGCCCACAAAAAACTCACGTCTCAGACAAATCACTCATGAAAGGAAATATAAAATGTGCCACTGGAAAAACACCCCATCCCACGGATATTTACACCTCTCGCCCAGCGAACTGGAGAGAATCCCAGAAATCGCCCGCCGCCCCTACTATGAAGAAGACTGCGAATATAGCATAGCAGTGACCGCCCTGCCTGAAATTGTATACCAGAAACCCTACGGCGCAACCGACCCCGAAGAATCCATAAAGCACGCGCGCGAGGTATGCCGTGACTGGTATCCTGACATTTATGCCGCTTTGACGGGCGAAAATGTCACGGCTGAAAACTCGCGCACCCTCCGCGAACAGGAATTTTACAAAAATCACGCATCCGATTTTCTAGCCGCCGGCGCCTTTGGAGACTGGAAGGAAGGCGTGACCCCTGGCATGGTCCACGTCTGCGCTATTCGCGGCGAGAACCAAGAGCGTGCTTGCTTCGAGGTCCCAAAAGAAGAGTATAGAAACCGCTCCGAATTCAGGTTCATCATTGACACAAACATCCACAAAATGGTCAAAGAGGTGTAAACGCTCCTCCCTCCCCCGTCCCCAGCAGTGACCCTCCTCGCCGCTGCTGGGGATCATGGAGGGCGAGAGACTCGCCCACAAAAAACTCACGAAACGAAAGGGAAATAGCCATGAACACCTACCGCCTATCAGGAACCGACCGCTCCGTCTCCGCCATTGGCACATTTCAGCCATTCAGCGCCATTGTCCGCGCCACCTCCCCCAAGTCGGCCATGGACAAAAACCGTGAAGCCCGCTATCAGGCAGGCCGTGACCATATCCTCTACAAGCGCGTCGAGATCAAAGTCGGCCGCGTCTGGTCCGTCATCCCCATGCTCAAAGCTCTCGAAGTAGAAGGGTAACATGATTGACATTTTCCCCGCTATATATGTCCTGCCTTTGGCAATCATCGCTGTATGTTTCCTGTTTGGCCGCGCATAAAACAGAAACAGAATTAACCCCTCGCTCCTGCTAATCCCGCCCTCACCACCGAGGGCGGGACACATGGAGACGGCGAGTCTCCGCACGTCGGCAAAACGTGCTCACCCCCTCACGAAAGGCAAAGCCATGAAAAACCCCGATCAAAAACCGCCCCGCGTCCATTGTACGATCCGCCCCAGCACAGATAACCCCGCCCGCGTGTACTTCCTCCCCGAGAACATGATCAAGGCAATCCGCGAACTGGACCGTGCCGACTATGTGACCGTCGGCGCCCAGAATGCCCCCGTGCAAATCGCAACTTTGCGCGACGTACTCAAAACTTGGGACAAGTCCACAAAGAAAAACCCGCACCCTCGCGCAGCCCTGGAAATCACCCCCGACGGAATCCGCTTATGGGAGTATCCAGACGGTCAACCTCGCACATTTCAGATCCTCTATTATCGCAAGCCAGAGAATGACGCGCATTTATGCCGCCTGGACCTCTCCGAATCCACCACGGAAGCCCCCGCCCCCGTTGCCGATAAATGGCTATCCCTGGCCACTGCCAAAGGCGAAGAAGCGCAGAGACGGCCCGCCCTAGCAAAAGTCTATGGCAATATCTCCGCGGACGGGCGTCGCCTCCATCGTGACCTCACCCTTCCCGCCTCCGCCGATCCTGTCCCATTCCCATGGCAACAAGCCTATCCCCCCGTCACGGATAACCTCGTCACCATCCCCAGCCCCGCGCTTAAGCAGGCCGTCAAACAGGCCGCCAAAATGAACCGTGACTGCGTGACCATCTACTTCAACGGCAGCGCGGACGTAAGCGCGACATCAGAGGAATTCGGCACCGTGCGGACCTCCATCACCGAGAACTATCAGCACATTGGCGCGGACCTCACCATAGCGCTTAATCCCCGCTTCATCCTGGACGCGCTTTCAGGCATGGCCGACGACGTGACGATCCAACTCGCCAGCGAATCCGCCCCAATCATCATCACGGACGGAAAGCGCGAAGCCCTGCTTATGCCGCTCCTCCAATCCTGAACATCCAGCGCCGCGGCCCCGTCGGCCTGAAAATAACGGGTACCAATTCCCCCGTAACCCTTGACACGGATGTACAACTGTAGTATTATCGCAACTAATCAGACAAATCACTCACGAATCAAAAAAAGGAGATACCATGAAATACCAAATAACCCTCGACACGTCCAAAAACATCTTTGAAAAACTGCCAGTTATCGAAGCGCCTAGCCCCAAAGAGGCGGCAGAAATATACGCTGGATGTCCAGTAGAAAGACATCTCGGCAGGCTCGGAGGAGAAATCGTAGTGAAAAGGCTCGGTTTTCCTGCACAATCATTCCTTTACGACAAACGCCCCGCCTCGTCTGTAACGCCGCTCCCGTCACCGTCCACCTTGACGGGCGAAAACGTCACGTAATCACTCCTCCCTCCCCCGTCTCCAGCAGTGACCCTCCTCGCCGCTGCTGGGGATCATGGAGGGCGAGAGACTCGCCCACAAAAAAAAACTCACGTAACGAAAGGACCCGCCCCCATGAAAAACAATCACACCCCCGCCCCCTGGCACGTTGCGAAAATGGGAAACGATTCGCAAGGCCTCGTCATCTCCGAAGATGGTGACAATGTAGCCGTCACCTATTACGCCGACGACGCCGCCATCATTGCAGCCGCCCCCGCCCTGCTTGCCGCCCTCCAGCAATTAGAGGGAATGTGCAACATGCCGCAAGTACGCCAGGCCATGATGAAACACGAACAGGCGTTCTATCACAAGTGCATGAATGCCGCCCGCGTTGCCATCCGTGAAGCCGAAGGGAAGTAACCATGAACATCTACCGCTTATCAGGAACCGACCGCGCCGTCTCTGCCATTGGCACATTCCAGCCATTCAGCGTCCTTGTCCGCGCCACCTCCCCCAAGTCGGCCATGGACGAAAACCGTGAAGCCCGCTATCAGGCAGGCCGTGAACATATCCACTACAAGCGCGTCGAGATCAAAGTCGGCCGCGTCTGGTCCGTCATCCCCATGTTGGGTTGCTGAAATGGAGCCACGATGAAAATAGAAAAGTTCTGGATTGTCACAAAGCCGACGAGAGTCAGCACACTTGGCGATATTCTTTTCAAGTCAGATATTCACGGCTTGCAATTGCAGTTTCTCGGCGGTTTGAAATCTGAAAATATTCACGGCATTTATACCGATGAAGCTGAAGCCAAACAAGAAGCGGAAAAACTTTTACAATGAGAAAATTTTTTATTCACGAAAAGGATTGTATGGAACTTCTGCCCACCATCCCAGCGGCAAGCGTGGATTGTGTCATCACAGACCCCCCTTATATTTTAGCGGCTGGCTCATCCAATCACCAAGATCGTGCAACATCCGATATTTGGGAATGCTTATGGAGTGCAAATAAACCAACAGGGCATCCAGCAGAAAAGCCAGTTGATCTTATAGCCAGAATTATTCAGGCTTGCGAGTTGCAATCTGGTTCGGTGGTGCTTGATCCGTTCATGGGTAGTGGCACAACGGGAGTGGCTTCGATGGAATGTGATTGTGATTTCATCGGAAGCGAACAAGATACTAAATGGTTCAAGGTTGCAGAAACTCGCATCAAAGCCGCTCAATCACAGGGCGCAAAATGGTTCTCCGAACGCAACCCAACACCGCATGAAGGCGGACGGGGCTATCGCCCTCCCACAACGGGCGAGTCTGGCGCACAGACAACATTTATAGGCGAAGGTGGTTAGCGTAACCCGCCCCGCCGCTTATGCAAACCGTTAGTGGGCTTGTTCCGCACCCTTGACAAACCTAACGTTAGGTATTATACTAACAACATCAAACAAGGAGATGACCAAATGACAACAATCAATAAGCAATTCCGAACCCCGACAGGCAAAGATGTAACCGCCGAACTGACCATTGAAAATTACAAGGTCAACGGAACCGCACTTATCAACGGCACATCCTACGGCGTCAAAGGTTTTGCGGTTGTGCAGGGTAAAAAGGTTTTGCAGATCACAGGCGCTCCCGCTCCCTACTTGCAAATCCCCTCTGACCTGTACGCGGAACTCGACGCAATTTGCAAGGCTCAGTTTGCCGCCCAGATGACCCCGCTTGAAATCGCAGAAGGTAAGATGCGCGAAGCCGAAGATAAATACAACAAACTATTTGCACAAGGCTGGAACAACGTCGCGATCATCGAAGCCCGCGAAGAGTGGAACCGCCTGAGCGCCGAATACCACAAGCTGTTGCAATAAGGATGTGCGCCATGTTGACCATCAAAAAATCTGGAAACTGGAAACTATATTGGGGAGTGATGCCACTCCCCAAAGATGCAGAAGCCCTCGGCATTGTCACCCGCGAAACTGGCACAGGCGCACTTATCCGCCTCGCCAATGGTAATTATGTGCAAGGCAATGCAGGGGGTATCCGAACATTGCCACAACGCGAAACTGAAGAAGCATTGGCGGTATCAAACGCCGCCGCTGCTCTTGGTCGAATCAAATCTCCGAAGAAATCAAAAACATCTGCGGAGAATGGGCGCTCTGGTGGACGACCGAAAAAGAAAGACGATGACGCCCACTAACACAGCGTCGAGCCGACTCATGGCGGGCTGTGGCAAATTGCCCACTATGAGTCGGACAATCAATATGGAGTAAGAGCGCCTATCCCACCCCCCCCGCAAGCCGAAGAAGGATAACATGACCTCCCCGATCATCCTCTCCCGCACCTCCTCCCTCGAAACCATCCGCGCCGCCCTCGCCGCCGACCCCTACCTCAAATCACCCCACTCCCGCCGTCAATACTGGGCAGCCCTACAGCGATTCGAGAATTGGCGCAAAGACCAGCCCGTCACAAAAACCCTGGTTGAAGCCTATCTATCCCACCTCCAAAAGCGCCAACTTTCCCCCGCCACAATCAACCAGCACCTTGCCGCCGTCCGATGGTGGGCGCGCAAGATCGCCGACCTCGCCGCCGACCACATGAGCGACGAAACCGCCACCCTCATCGGTAAACAAGCCGCCCGCGTCCTCACCGTCAAAGGCGTATCAGGCGACCGCCTCCCTCGCGGCCGATATATCCCCCAGTCCGAATTCGACCGCCTCATCGAAGCCTGCGACCGTGACCCCTCCCCCGCTGGCCACCGTGACGCCGCCCTCTTCGCCGTCGCCATTGCTACAGGCCGTCGGCGCGAAGAACTCGCATCCCTGCGCCTCGCCGACATCACCCAGAAGGACGACGACCACTGGATCCTCACCTTCCACAACACCAAAGGCAGCCGCGACCTCACCTCCGACATCTTCGACGGCACCGTCGCCCGCCTCCGCCTCTGGCTGGACCGTCGCATCACCCTGGACGAAGGCCGCGTATTCATCCCCATCCTCAAATCAGGCCGAATGCGCCCCGCTGGACGCCTCTCGGGCGAAGCCCTCCGCAAAATCCTCCTCGCCCGTTGGGTAGAGACAGGCATCCCCGAACCCCTCACCTGGCACGACTTCCGCCGCACCCTCATCTCCAACCTGATAGATGACACCGACCCCGTAGTCGCCCAGAAGGTGGTAGGCCACAAAGACATCAAAACCACCGCCCGCTATGATCGCCGACCCGACGCCATCCGACACGCCGCCCTCAAGCGCATTGTCCACGTGCCCCACAAAGGCGAGATTCACCCTGAACGACTTTGAGAAAGTATCTCCCCGCTTCCTCATCGCGCCAACATGACTATACGAAGGATATAACCCCATGTCAATCTTCACCCCTCGCGTCCGAATCGTCCGCAAGTCACGCCCGTTCGCCGTCCGTAACGCCGACTGGACCAAACTCCTCCTCTCCTCCGCCAGCCTCTTCGATAGCCTCTGGGGAGGGGCAGAGCGCTCCGAACTGGAAGAAGCCCGCATTGAAAACCTCAACGCCCGCACCGCCAACCTCCGCGCCCAGAACAAACTCCTCACCCTCCGCGCCCAGGAACTCGGGAACAAAGTCACCCTCGCCGAACAGCGCGCCGAAAAGATGGAACTGGAGTTACGCAAACTCCGCCACGAACTCGAAGCCCGCGGCATCGTCCAGTCCGACAAATTCACCGATCCCACCTACTAGGAGACTCCCATGGAACCCTGTTGCCAATTCTGCGGCCTTCACTGCTTCCAACCCTTCCCCGAAGGCACCCCCTACTTCGCCCGCAACTGTTACAACGTCGGCGGCAAAAACGTCGCCATCATCGCCACCTGCGCCGAAGGCCAGGCCTACGAACTCGAAAAATTCGGGTGGTCCTACGACACCATCCGAATGTACATCCAGACATCCCAACCCAGAAAAGGAGACCCCCATGCCATTCAAAAAACATCGTGATGGACATTACGTCTACGACCCCAAAGGGAAACTCAAACTCCCGCCCGCCTCACCTGCCCTCCAGAACATCCCAGGCCTCAAGATCACGTGGGATACACCCGTCAAGCCCGCCATCAAACCGTCCAAGCCCAAGCCCAAGCCCAAGCCCAAGCCCAAGCCCAAGCCCAAGCCCAAGCCGTAACAAAAAGCCCCTCCGTTTGGAGGGGCTTTTTTTATTTCGTCGGCTTACTGAGCATCATCACGCCCCCACCCGCGCCCATCAGCACAAAGAACACCATCGCGCAGATCGAAAGCGTTCCCACCTCCAGCGCCCCCATCAGCCACGCCCACCATAACACGAACACACTCCCCCAGCCCAGCGCGCAGACCATCGTTGAAATCTTCATACTTTTATTCCTCTCGGCGGCCTGAAAATCTCCTCGCCAGGGTCAATATAATCCTCGTCCTTTGGCTCCTCTTTCAGCGCCAACAGGTACACGTTTCTCAAAATCTCGTCAAAATCCTTGCGTTCCTTCTCCCCCAGCCCGTCAATGTATGACTTCAACGCGGGCCGTAGGATCATCCGCAAGGACGCGGCATACTCGTGCCCGTGCCCGTTCAAATAACCGATGGCCAGCAGCTCCGCCAACATCTGCGTACTCACCATGGCCGAAAGTTTACGTCCATACTGTGACTTTGGTCTGCCCATGTATCCGATAATATCACATACTAAAATTCCCGTCAACCTTGACAGAATCACCCGTTGGTTGTACACTCACCCCATGCAACCTTCCCAATACCGCGAACCTGGCTTTTGGATCACCGTCGCAATTCTCACCCTCGCCCTGGTCGGCCTCTTCCTACAGATCACCAGCGAACACCCTCCCCGCGTCGTCGGCGCCCAGATCGTCGCCCCCTCCTCCTCCCCCACGAACGCGACCCCCGCCACCCCCGAACCCTACGCGGGCGCCGCCTGGGAGCCCACCCCCTACTCCGCCGAGATCGAAAGCACCTGCCAGGCCACCTCCGTCTATGGCCGCCCCGATACGAGCGCCATCCCCCTCTACACCCTTCCCGAAAATTCCTACGTCGTCCCCCGCGAACACTTCAACGGATGGACCATGATCCAGCCCGCCCATTGGATCCAAACCTCAGCCCTCTGCGGAGATTAAAAATGTTAGTCAAATCCACAAATTCCGTATATGCCGCCGATTTGGGGTCTTATACGGAAAACGTCCGTATAAGACACAGTTAGCCGCCTTCGTGCGGAAAGGAGTATCAAAGTGAAAAAGTTAGTTTTGCTCATTGTTGTTTTTGTTGTCGCTCTTGGCTTGTCTAGTTGTGGTTCTCCAACTGGCGAATACACTGGCACAAGCGTAGAAAGATATATTGATAACGAAGCGGGCGTGGTGTGTTGGGTCTACACTGCCCCTTATCGTGGCGGGCTTGATTGTATGCCGCTAAACGAAACGCTTTTAGGCAAAGGCGGCGGCTAACATCGCGTGCACTGGACTTGCGCCAGCCGTCGCTCCTGAAAGTAATCAAGTTAGTGGCGCAAGCCAGTAACGCAAACCGTTAGGCTTCTGTCTTATGAACCAAGAAGAATTGCAAAAACTCGGCTGTAAAAAAATCAACTGGAATCCCGCTTGGGATGGCGGCTTCTTCGAGTGGTATGCTCCTGTCAAGGGTGATGGGCGCGGCTTGAAAGATAGCCGTCTGTCTGTGATTTTTGGAGAGCATCCAGACCATCCCGTTTTGGCTTGGCTCGTTTTGCCTGGCTATAAATTGGCATTGCCACACGTCACCACGATTGAGCAGTTTTGCCAAATGTATACCTTGCTAACGGGGCGAAGCCTAACAATGCGTGCAGGCGGACGCACCGCTGGGCGCGCGAAAAATCAGGGCAATGCGGAAGCGGTGCGCCGCTGACGCGAGCCGTTAGGTGGCTTCCTTGCAAAACAAAATTCGTGCTTATGTTGTCCTAGTCTCAAATCCACTTGAACTCGTTTGTTCAAAAAGGACTATTGTTTCTATTGACGAGCCAGATTTGAACAATAGTTTATTTATAAAAGTTGGGCAGCTTTACGGGATTCCAATTTATCAAATTGATCCAGAAAGGCTCCTTGCAAGCTTGGCAGAACCTAAATCGCCTTCAGCCTGTTTGACTGCAACCAATTCTCACGGACAAAAAATCCGTCCACGACCGACTGCCGTCCGGCAGTTGTAATCATCGGTACGCGGAAATCCCCATCAAAATTTGTAATCTTAAATACCCCATTTGGCGCGCCCGACACAGGCGCGCCAATTTTTTCAGGGTGGACAATCCGCGCCGTAAAAACAAGCCAATCTGGAAGCGTTCGCGCAAACTCCTCCGCGTTGTCTTTGGTGATATTAGCCGTCAGCCAGTCGTAGTCCAGATTCCAGACGCCCGTACACGGAAGCCGCTGACCGTCCTTCACGATGGTTTTATCCCGCCCGCTATAGCGGAAATGATTGCCCCCAGGCGTGACAATGCCGAGCAACTGGACAGGCCGCGCCTTCGGATTTTCGTTCAGCACCCACGAATGACGCGGCTCTTTCGGCGTGTTCCAAGCCACTTTGTTCGTGAACGCCCTGTCTGTTGTCGTCATGCGGCGAAAATAAAATTTTAGCGTGTCAAGAGACCATGCTGGATTACGGAGTTTATACAGGAACGCCCAAAGCCATTCGATACCCTCGGTCAAATACAACCTGTCATCAGGGTTTTGAAAGCGGCGAACTTCCGGCACCGACGGACGCGATGGCCAGTTGCGGGGATAGTACGGTTTGTCAGTGTATGGATAGCCTAGCGGGTCGTTTGCTTGATAATCATGCAGGCCGATGATGAGGTACTCACCCGTTTGGGGAGGTGGCGGCTGGACCGTCGGCCAGGTAATCACAACTTCAAGCGTCATTGTTGCGTCAACTCCACCGACCCAGAATACACCTTTCCGTCCTGGGCGGTCAATCGCACGTCGGCACGCGGGTTATTCGTAGAGATGATCGGCTCCACGCTTGCCCGCAAAACCCCGCCGTAATACGTGCAGACATACTCCGCGGGGCTTTCCGTCACGCGGATCCAGCGGTTCCCCGCCGCGTCCGTCGTCTCCCCGAGATTCGTCTCGAATATCGTATCAGTCGCAACAGTTCGTAGATACGTGCTCGAAGAAACAACGGGCGCGCTTCGAATGTTCGCGCCGTCTTTGTACACAATCGTCACTCTGTTCATTTTCACCTCCGGGGTGGGTGGTTCGGTCGCTTCATAACCGAAAAGGGCTTGCAACTCCGCAATTCCTCCGCGGAACACATTTCCATCAATGACCTTCTTCCCGTTCGTCACGCCATACGCCGGCGCGGGAAGCGTCCAACTATTCTGCCATATCTCCCACGACTTCCCCAACTTCGTCCACGCCGAAGGCGCCACAGGCTCATACGTCCCTGGACGCGCAAGCCACAGCGGGAACTGCGCGAAGAACGCCGTATTGAACCCATTGCTCAGGATGTAATCCAGCCGGCTATACAGGATGAATTTCTGCCCTGGGACGAGTTTCCAATACTCACGGATCACCGCCTCATGGTCTCCCCCCTGCGGGTTCGGGTATCCTGGCGTCTCCTCTGCATCCAAAGCGATAGTCCTGCCTGGATACTTCTTCATCACCTGATAATACTTCTGCGCCTGCGACGCAGCCGAAATATACTTCACAGGGTACGGCCACATATAGGGAATAGTCAACTCGTTCGAACCGTTTGCCCTTGCAAATTCCTCCTCAGCAAAACTCTGGATGATCGCCCCGTTCACCACCTTCAAAATGGCAAACACCATCCCGTTTCCGTGTGCCGTATCATATTGGATCGGCACGTGGATTCCACCGTCCCCCACCCAGTCATAATGCGAGTGGTCCGTCCCGTTCAGCGTCTCGCCCGTGGAGGCATTCAGCCGCAACACGTCCTGGACCGCCTGTTTTACGCCGTAAGTGATTCTCTCGGTAATTCTCATGGTCGTCCTATGGTCGTCCTATGGTGGCGTTTTCAAGAACACTGCCAGCGCAAACTGAAACGCCACATAGGAAACAATGGCAGAGATGATCAGCGCGGGCAGAACCTTATCCACAAAATAACGCACAAAAATTCGGAACCAATCTGTCCCGCCTTCCTGGGTCGTGGAATCTGCCTTTCGCATCTTCACGCGCTCTAGCATCGGTTCCACTCTCCCAATGATCTGGCGCATCTCATCCATCTTGCCAGAAAGCGCGATCAACTGGTCACGCATCCCCGTCTTCCCGTTCCCGTAGATCGTCTCGTCCATCCTGCCAACCTTGCCAGATAGATCGACGACCAGCATCCCAATGTCAGAGAGCAATTCACGTTCCTGTTTATTGCTCGTAATTGGCGTTCGCAACTTTGCGCTCAAAGCATCTGCATAGATATTCTGTCCTCCTGTTGGCATGTCGCCTCCGATGATGTAAAAAAGAAGCCGCGCCCACCCGCGGCCATGTCGTCAATTGCCTGCTATCCCAGCGATGGATCCCCGCTGCCAAACATCTTCGCCTTCAACGCCTCGCTCGGCTTCGTCGCCTTGTGGAGACCATAGTTAACGCTCACTGCAAAGAACGCAACGACAAGCGTGTCGAAGAAGCCCTTGGTGGTGCAGACCAGGTTCGTCACGAACCAGCCCGCGCAGTCCCCGCCGAACAGCACACCCGCCAAAACGAACAGCAGACCCGCGTTCAGCAGTTTCTTGGTTGATTCCTTCTGGCCGTCGAACCACTTCGCAATCCACGGGAAGTAGTCGAACAAGATGGCCAAAGCGCCAGCCACCAGGATAAGCAGGAACTCGGAAGTTACTTCAAATTCAAACATGGCGATCTCCTTTCGTCCACCTAAATTATAACATATCTACACTTCGCACGCGTAGCGCGCTCTCGTCCAGACCAGCATCGCGCAATATGTTCAGCGCCATTGCCTTCATCCCGCGGTCATAATACCTCTGCGCGAGCTTCGTCATCCCGTCCTCGTCCACCTCGGGCAACGCCATCAGGCGCACAAACTCATCGTTCAACTCTCCCAACTCCTCGATGCGTTTGTCTATACCGCTCACTCGCTTCCTGCGCCTGTCCCGAAACACATGCGACGGATCCTGCTTCCTCACGGCTGGCATAAATACCTCGCATTCACCCAGCCAGAGATTTTCCCAACGCGCACCTCGGTCCATTTCCCGCCGCTTTTCATAACAGAATTTCCTAACGTCTCAACTTCCGTCCCGCTAGGAACAACTTCCAGCACCTCCGCGCCGGTGCCAGCCTCCGTCCGCAGGTTCAATCCCAATTCCGCCTTCACATTACACACGATCATGGTTTCCCAACGCGGTTCAGGCGTTCCTAACTCTCCTAACTCCATCTGTAATCCCGTTCCTAACGCGTTAGGAGAGTTTGGAACAGGCGTTAGCAATATTCCATTGCATCCAAAAGTAAGAAGTGCGGCCAAAATGAGCACGATCCGCTTTTTATTCATCGCTTGAATTTTCTCCTCATCTCGTCAAAGGGTAGCGGCAAATCAGCGATCTTTCCGCCGTAGGCATATTCTCTGTTGGGAATTTTGCCGCGTCGCCACGCCCAATACCGATCCGTGTACTTGCCGTTGCTTGCCTTTTCCATGTACCATCCATCCGCGTGCATCTTCTCGAAATCCCACTTGCTTTCCTTCACGGTCTCCAGCACATCCTCGGCAAAGTCGTCGGCTTCCTCTACCTCGTCTTGGTTCGCCTTCGACCTGTCAAAATCCTTGTTCCTAACGCCTCCTAACGCGGCGCAAATCTTCTCGAAGTTCGCCAAATCCAAACGCGTTAGGAGAAACCATTCGCCGCGTTTCCTAACGCCGTCGAACCTTTGGTGAACGCACCTTTCCACGATCTCCGCGTTAGGAAATTCCCAACAGGAAATAACTACTAACTCGTTAGGATTTCCCGTCTGTAGGCTGGCCAGCCTGTTCCTAACGTCTTGCGCCACGCCGATAATGAACTGCATCTTTCCTAACGCCTCCTAACGCGGCATCAACTTTTTACTAACGTCATCCACTGTCCAGTGAGAGAGCGGGAAGCAGAGCGCATATACCTCCCGCCCGTCTCCTAACGCCAGTTTTCTCCACTCCACAAGTTTTCCTAACCTGGAAGCGAACGCCAAAAGCACGCCAGCCTGGGTCTCAACCTCGACTTGCGATTTCTTCGTAGGTTGGGAATCCGTCTTTAGGCTTGGAGTGAAATCCCACATACCCGATGTAGACGGGCTTTCCACGCTTGAAGATGGCGTAGCCGACAGGCTTTCTGTCGTTTCTACGCTCGATGCGCCAGTCAGATCGGATTTCAAATTGGCTGTCATGGCTTACTTCCTCCGTTGGGAGCGTTAGGAAATTTTCTCCTAACGCGTTGGGAATGGAGGAGAGGCCTTCTAACTCATAGTAAGAAGGCATCTCCTCGACATTTTCACTACTGGTAGACCATTCGTCGGCGTGGTCTACCGCTTGATAGGGTCCGAGCCGTTATCACTGAAATCGATATCACTGAAACCGACTGGAACGCGATCATCGGTCCCAGGATTGTATGGATTGGTTGGCACGGACATGGGACGGGGACTTGGTCTGCTTGCTGGTTGTCTGCTGACATTCGCTTGGATAGGCGTGTGGGCAGATTGCGCTCGGCCATCATCGGAATCCACCACGTTCGGGATCCCGTCGCCGTCGCTGTCGCCGCCCATCTCGGTCCTATCCTGCCTCCAGGCGCGTTCGCCGATCTCGCGCCCAGCCTTCTTCGCGCCAGCGGATGCGTATTGCTCGTAGGCTTCCGCCGCGGCAATGGCAGCATCTTCCTTTGCCTTCAAACGCGCCTGCATGATGCGGTTCTCGGCTTCGTTCTGGGCGGTCTGCAAAGAGCGCTCCATCTCGCGCCGCTCCTCCGACCATGCCGAAACGTGGTCATACCAGATATTCGACCCAGCATGAAGCGCAAACGCAATCGGGATCACCAACACGGTCCACTTCTGCGCCCATTCAGGAATTGCACGGAAGGCTTCAAAGGTGTGGAGCAGGGAGGCGAGCACGGTCGCGGCTGCTACAGCCGTCACCACCACGAACATTCCAGTGATTCCGACCATCGCATACCCGATCAGCATCTGCGTGTTGTTGCCTTCGTCCCGCAGGCTGGCGCGCTTGTGCCAGTAATACACGCCCCACTCGCCCAGGATGGGGAAGGTGATGGCGTACAGCAGGCCGAAGAAGATGCCCATGATCACGTTGCCCAGGCCTTCCGCACCTCCGAACAGGATGAACGTCCCGTCATCGGCAATGCGGGGGGCCAGGCCGATGAACAGACCCATCAGCGCCGTGAAGAACGCGCTTCCACCCAGACCGACGAAGATCATCGGACTGCGTTTGAAGTCGGCCTTGAAGTCGCTGAACGTGATGGCCTTCTGCTTGCGCTGTTCGGCCTTCCGCTCATTGATCTTCTGGCGGATGGGGATGTACTTTTGGGTTTGATTGTTGCCTTTCATTACAAATTCTCCTTTCAAACTTCTACAACATCAATGCCATGGATGGCCTTCAAAAGTTTCTTCTTGATACGGAACACGTCCGTTCTCACGCCTTTGGCGTCCTCGACAATGGTTTTCTCTCCTTCCTGGTAGCGGAAATCGGCATAGTAATCGCAGATTTTCATCCCGTTCACAACCATCTCGAACTTCGGCTGCAACTCAAGATGAGTTATCTCGCCAGCCCGCTCCAACAGTTTCAACTCAACATAACGGTTCGCTTCCCGACGGCTATCGAACACAAAGCCGTCCACTTCCGTTTTTCGATTGTGATACTTGCTCATCTTGTATTGGCAAGATAGATGACCAGCGTCAATACGGGGGGAATGGAAACCAGCGCCATTCCAAACCAAAACCAGGCTCGTTTCATCATGCTTCACCTCACGGCAATTTTGTGAATAGTCCCGCAGGTCTCACAGCGATAACACTCGAACTTTCCTTCATCGCTTTCGTACACCTGCGCGGTTCGGTCCCAACAGATTGGGCAATACGCCCAAATCTCCACGCGCGTTCCTTCCGTCACCGCGGCTGCGTGGAACAATGCCGCAGGACCAGTGGGGTAGGGGGTCTGGTTTTGAATATCAGACATCATCACTCCTTTAGTGTTTACCGTTTCCATTGTGGCCGTTTCCGTTCTTCTGCCACCAATAGACTGCTTCCTCGTCCCTGCGCGTCCCATTGCGGAACTCCGTGCAGGGCGCATCATAATACAATTCGCACTTCCCCACCTTCCCGCCGCGGTGCTTCGCCACTTCGATCTCCTTCATCGTCGTGTTTTCCGTCGGCTGGATGAACATCACCACGTGGCTGTCCTGCTCCAGGCTTCCGCTCTCCTTCAAGTCAGAAAGGATCAGCCGCTTATCGCCGCGTGCCGCAAACGAACGGTTCACCTGCGCCGCCACGATCAGCGCCACGTTCAACTCCTTCGCCATCCGCTTCAACCGCTTCGAAAGGTACGAAACCTCCTCGGCGCGTGTCCCAAACCTCGCGCCGCTTTCCGTGATCTGCAAATAGTCCACCATTATCACGTCTAGCCCAATCTCGTTCTTCACCCGCAACGCCCTGGCCATCATCTGGTCTGGGGTCACGCCAGGGTCGTCGTCCACAGTAAAGCGCCAGTCTGATATTTTCTCGATGGCACGAGTAAACTTCAACGCCTCATCCTCCTTCAACCGTCCATCCGAAATCGCCGTCGAGTCGATCCCGCTTTCCATCGCCAGCAGCCTCTCCGAAAGTTCCCCGCCCGAGATCATATCGCCGTCGTCCGTGCTCTCCTGCATCTCAATGGAAAAATACAGCACGCTTTTCTTCTCGTGTTTGCAAAAATTCCTTGCCAGCGTCAACAACAAAGCGCTCTTGCCGTCTCCAGGTCGGCCTGCGATCATGTAATACCGACCATACTTGCATCCGTGCAGGATGCGGTCCAAATCCAGCAGATTCGTGATGATTCCAGGCGGACGGCCCAGCGCCACAATCGCTGCATACCGATCCCACGCCGCGCTCATCATCTGACGCGCTCCCAGCAGGGACGTGTGGTCCACATCGTTGCGCGTCCTGCTCCAGGCCAATTCCGCCTCCGCCAGTGAAATCGACGCGTCCTGCCCCGTATCATAGGCCGCCTTCGCAATCGCGTTTGCCGCCTCGATCATCTTCCGCCGCGCCGCGTGCCCTCTCACTATCTGTGCATAAGCAACAGCATTCAGGCTGGTCGGCACCTGCGCGAGCAGGGCGGTCAGGTAGGCAGGTCCGCCCGCCTCCGAAAGCAACTGCCGAGCCTCCAACTCCTGCGTCACCGTCAGCAGGTCAATGGGCATCCTGCGCTCATGCAACTTCTGGAACGCCTCATAACACCAGCGCAATCGGTGAATGTAAAAGTCACCTGGCTTCAACACCTCCGCCACCTCGTAATACGCGTCAGGGTTGATCATCACCGACCCGATCACCGCTTCCTCGGCCTCGCGGCTATGCGGGATCGTCGGCGCAACGGGGATTGCAGTATCCATCTCTGGAGGGGCAGGGGGGAAGTAGTCTGTCATGGCATCATCATCCTTACATTGAAAAAAATTGAAAAAAGCGCTCGTCGTCTGTTCCGTGGTTTCCCGCGAGCGCTTGTTCTTCTGTCTTTCCAAAACTTCCACATGAGATCGCACATTCCTTGCAGTGAAACGGACCCCACCACATGCCATCGGGCTTGGTCTCGCTCTCCATCGGTTCACGAGAATCATCAGGAACAGAAAAGGTTATAGTTCCGCGCGGAACAATTTTATACGGATACCACCAACTCATCTCATGCCTCCACCGCAATTCGCGGTCGCTTCAACATCTCGGGCTTCGTCATCTCGCGGCCATCATCCCCTTGCGGTTGGACGGGTTCGCGCGGGGTCGTCGGCTTCTGTCCCTGCCTGTCGCCTGGCTTCCATCCAAAATAATGATCCTTCCAGCCTTTCAAAACCGCTTTCACATAACTCCAGTTCCTCGCGTTCTTTTCCACGGCAACCTTGAAAGCCGCCTCGAACCACTCCAGCGGATAGTTGTCAACTTCATCTTCCAACATCTGCTTGGTATAGATGTCAGATGCGAGCGTGATGGTCTGCTCATACATCTCCGTCAGTTTGGCCAACTTATTATTATCTTTAATACGGTTCGGATGACTTAAATAGCCTTTTTGACTACTAGAGTCACTAGTTTTCGGCAAAATGTTACTAGAGTCACTAGTTTTCGGTCTCCCAACCGTTGCCCTTTTTTCAGGCGGGAAACCCAATTTTGTCATATTTACTGAATAATTGTTGGTCCCATACACGCTCAATCCCCTATAAAAACACCATCCGTTTTGCTCCAGCGCGCGCACCACACGCGGCACACTCCTGCGCTTCAAGGATGTCTTTTTGGCGAGAGTTTCAATTGAGTTATAGCTGTTCTCCCCAAAATCGTCGGCGCTGTCCGCAATGGCAACCATGGTGATTTTCGCCGTGCTTGCCGATACCTTGTAAGCCTTCCCGTTCTTGTGGATCCCATCCAAATCGGGAATATCCGTCCACAACACGCGTGCGATCACATTGACGCTCATCTGGTCTCTCCTTCTCCAAATAAAAATCCATCCCTCTCTGCGGCGGCTTGGCGGTCAAAGGACACCGCTCGCGCGGCCGTGGTAGTTACCAAAGCCGCCTGAGAGAAGGATGGATTATTGGGATGGTAAAACATCATGCCTTTGACCTTTCGTATTTCCGCCTACCACAGCGGATATAGTAATTATACAACCAAACTACAAATTGTCAATATGCTCCCCTTCCCTGCTAAGGAAGGGGTTGGGGGTTAGGTATTCCTCATGCCACTGCCATTCCCCTCCCACCACCTCGATCCGTCGGCTCTTGCTATCCCCCAATCGAATCTTTCCTTCACGCTCCAGCGCCCCCAGGTGATAATGGACCACGCTCGTCGAACTGATTCCCGCGCCTTCCACTATCTCACGCGAAGTGGGGGAGTTTCCATCGTGTGCGCGCTTGTAGTCTACAATAAACTCGAAAATCCTCTTGCGCGCATCCAAATTCGTATCCATGGGTCTTCCCATTGCTTCTCCAGTTTTTCAGAAAAACCGCCCTCCCTGTCCAGCCTGCTCACGACAGGCTGGACATTGGGGGAGGGAGGAACGTCCACGCGCCAGCGGCAACTAGCGCGGTGGTTTCCAGTGAATACCGTACACGAAATTGCTCTGCACCATCACCTTCAAATCCTTATCCGCAAACTGTCTCTTGATCTCGGTCTCGAACTTCCGCCACGTCTGGAACCCCAGCGCATTGGCGATCTTGTTCAACTGCGCGCGCCGTGCGGCGCTCTTTTCCTTATTTGTCAGTGGCATGGTTTTCACCTCGCGCCCATTCTAACCCCATAGTTGCATAACTGTCAAGCCCCAATTCTCCCTCCCTAAAGGGGAGGAACGGGGTGGGGCTTCCTCTTGACAAGTTGTACACCCCATGATACCATGCGCGGCATGTCATACATCATCGCTCACGCAAATTCGGTCAATATCCCGCTCGCCTCAGAATCCATCCAGTGTTGCGTCTCGTCCCCTCCCTATTACGGACTGCGCGATTACGGCACCGCCCGCTGGGTCGGCGGCGATCCAAACTGCAAACATCAATATCAAAAGGGCGGACGTGATCCGATGGCATCATCGAAGCAACTCTCTAATCAGGGGACGACGTTCAGCCAGTACGAGCATCAATGCAAACTTTGTGGCGCGCTCCGCCTCGACGATCAGATCGGCCTCGAACCTTCCCCCGAAGCCTACGTCGCCAACCTGCTCACTGTCTTTCGTGAAGTTTGGCGCGTCCTCAAAGATGACGGCACTCTCTGGCTCAATCTCGGGGATTCATACTGGGGCGGCAAAGGACAATCATCGCAGGCATGGTCAACAGAAAATCAAGATCGCGATACGCTCCAAAAGTCATATCATCAAATCAGCGGAAAAGGCGAAACACGCCCCACCGACGGAAAACACCCAATCATCAAACCCAAAGACCTCATCGGCATTCCCTGGATGGTCGCCTTCGCTCTCCGCGCTGATGGCTGGTTCCTCCGCCAGGACATCATCTGGCAGAAACCCAATCCCATGCCAGAATCCGTCACCGACCGTTGCACCAAGTCGCACGAATACATTTTCATGCTCTCCAAATCCTCGCGCTATTACTACGATTACGAAGCCATCCTCGAAATCGCCAACTACGATGGCCGCAAAGATACCGTAATGAAAGGCTCGGAAAAATACAAAAACGGGTTTGCTCCCACCGATCAACGACCGCAGTCTCTTGCGGTTGTCGGGCGCGAACGCTGGGCGCGCAAAATGCCTCCCATCGGAAAGAAACATGCCTCCGAACGCAATCGCGGCGAAACCGCCGAACCCATCCGCGGCTACACAACCAAATCGCAAATTCCCGATATGCAAAATCATGGCTCGTCCACCCAATCCTCCTACGGAATCTCGGGCAGTGGTTTCAAAGGACATTCGGGAAACTACGATTCCGAAGGCAATCTGCTCGGCCACGAAATAGACGGCATCCCAGCCCGCAACAAGCGCGATGTCTGGACCGTCGCCACCAGCCCCTACAAAGGCGCGCATTTTGCTACCTTCCCGCCCGATCTCATCGAACCGTGCATCCTCGCTGGCAGCAGGGCGGGGGATGTCGTTCTCGATCCGTTCAATGGCTCTGGCACCGTTTGCGAAGTTTCCCTCAAACATCATCGCCATTACTTCGGCTGTGAACTTAACAGAAAATATATCCAACTTTCCCACGAGCGGCTTTCCAAAGTCCAACTCGTCATGCCAGGAATCTAAAATGGCTCCTCCCGCTCCCCTCTACACCTTCCGCGCCGTCCTCGATGGCGAAACCTACCAATACATCGCATTCTACAAATGGGCGCTCGACCTCTCCAAGACCAACCTGCGTCCCGTCCATTGCCATGAATGTGGAAGCCAGTTTCCAGTCGGCGAGTGCGTCTATCATCGTTGCTACCGCGCCAACTTCTTCCTCTGCATTGACTGCGCTAAAAACGCCATCCTGCGCTACGGTCAAAATGGATTCGGCGTCAACGTCCTGTTCAATCTTGTCCTGTGTCATTATTCCACCCCCAAATTCACAGCAGAACAAGTCGCAGCATCCCTCACCCGCTTCACCTGCACCCTGAACGAAAACGGCCTCGTCATTCTCCACAACTGAAAGGATTCCATGAACATCCTCCTCCTCCAACAGCAGATCAACGAATACATCGCCGCCAACTCCAGGTTCGAACCGCACCGCGCCTACCTCGGCATGTCCAAAATAGGGGACTGCCCGCGCCGCGTCACGCGTGAACTCCTGCACAGACTCATCCCCACCGACGAAATCCACCGCATGTCCTACACAGGCTACGACCAGGAAGCCTCCATTCTCAAAATGCTCGTCGAAGCGCGCATCGCCCTGCCATACAAGCGCGAACTCGTTTCCCAATTCGACGAGCGTCTGCGCGGCCACATCGACGCCGTTACCGTCGAGAATGACCTGTTAGAGATCAAATCCCTCTCCAGCCTCAAATTCCAGCGCGTGGACCAGACCCGTCGCATCCATCCTCGTCACTACGTCCAAGTCCAACTCTACATGCGCTATGGCGGCTACAGACAGGCCCTCGTTGTCTACCGCAACCGTGACACCTACGAACACCTCCTCTTCCGCATCGCCTACGATCCCGCCCAGGCCGAAAACTACGAACAGAAAGCCAAACGCATCCTCGCCGCATGGGACGAAAAACTCATCCTCCCCTGCGAGTGTGGACATTGCAAACGCCCGTAAGACGGCATGATTCAGCCATTTTGACGCCCCACGGGTCATTCCATACCAACACAACCGCCCCTGCGTTTACAGGGGCGGTTTTCGTTCTCACATGGACAAACTACGCATTATCGGATCTCGATATTTCATACCACTCCCCGCTTGGAACTTTGACCAGAGTGATAGTGTCCTGAAATGTAGTCAGTGTACAGTCTCCATTAAGACGCAGATTTCCAGCTGAATCCTTAAGGGTTGGGTCACGCGCATTCGCGACACTCGCCAAAATCAGAAAATCTCCAGTCGAGCCGCCGTTGATTGTGTCCAAATCGTCCGTCGCTGCGCCCCCTTCCGTATCAATCCGGTGAAATGATTCTGTTACCGTTATCTCCCCTCCGCTGATCGTCAGCGTGGATCCCGTACCCATGTTGATGAAACTCGCCTGCCCGTGGACGTGATCGCTGCGTGCCGCCGTGGTTGCCGTCCCTGTTGCCGCCGTTCCCACCTTCTTGGGCGTCGTCGCATCAAACAGCGCCTTGTTGCTGTAGCCCGTCTCCCCATTCCCAATCGCCACAATATTGATCAATCCCGCCGCGGGAGCCGTTGCCTTCACCACAAACCCATGCGCGCTCGTGGACGCGTTGTTCGTCGTGATGTCACTCAGACTCAAATCGCTGTCCTTCACCGTGTCCCAGTTCCCCTGGCCATCCATGAAGTTGGTTGCCAGGTTCGACAGCTTCTTCAAAAACCCATGCTTCGTCGTGGACGCGTCGTTCGTCGCATTGTCGGCCAGCGTAATAGCCGCCTCCGTGATCGCCGCTCCATCCCCGCCCACATGGTCGTGACTATCCCCATTCGTCACGCCGTTCGCCGCCGCCGCGTAAAGTCCATTAAAAACTGCCGTCAGTGCGGTAACAATCGCGCTGTAAAGTAATTTAACATTGCTTCCGCTTCTTGCCACAATAAATAGATCATTGTTTGCAGGAGCGCCGCCGTTTGTATAAGCAGAAATTTTAGCCATGTTTCACCTATGGTGCCTTCATCACCTTGTTTGCTCCAGCCGATGCGACTGCCACCGCCGAACTAATCCCAGTAGACCATGCCAGCCCACTCCACGTTCCCGCAGGAGTCGCGCTACCTTGCGTCCAGGTTATGCCATCAAACGAGAACATTGAATCATCTTCGCCAACGGCCAATAGCATGTGTAATTCTGAAATCCATACTAGCGCAAGCCATGTTCCTGCGGTTGCCGTCCTCGCGGTCCATGAACTTCCGTTTGCGCTTGTCGTTGCATAATTCGTCGCACTTGAAACCGCCACAAATAATCCCAATTCTGGAGAATATACCACGCTATTCCACGTTCCTGCTGGGATGGTATGCGATGTCCACGTTGCCCCATCGGGCGAACTATAGCACAACGCATCTCCAGTTATAACAAACAACGCCTCGTTCCCTGACCACGTAACAGCTCTTAAATCGCCATAAGTAAATGGCCGCCATACCATCACGCGGTTTGTTCCCGACTGGGCAACCGCTGCGAACATTCCTAATTCTGGAGACCATGCAATAGAATTCCATACATTTGCCTCTGGCGCGGCTTGTGCCACCCAGTTGATCCCATCCGTGGAGGTCATTACGCGGTTTGTTCCAATATAGGCAACCGCTGCGAACATCCCTAATTCTGGAGACCATGCAATAGAATACCATGAGTTTGCCTCTGGCGCGGCTTGTGCCACCCAGTTGATCCCATCCGTGGAGGTCATTACGCGGTTTGTTCCCGACTGGGCAACCGCTGCGAACATTCCTAATTCTGGAGACCATGCAATAGAATTCCATACATTTGCCTCTGGCGCGGCTTGTGCCACCCAGTTGATCCCATCCGTGGAGGTCATTACGCGGTTTGTTCCCGACTGGGCAACCGCTGCGAACATTCCTAATTCTGGAGACCATGCAATAGAATGCCAGCCATTTGCCTCTGGCGCGGCTTGTGCCACCCAGTTGATCCCATCCGTGGAGGTCATTACGCGGTTTGTTCCCGACTGGGCAACCGCTGCGAACATTCCTAATTCTGGAGACCATGCAATAGAATTCCATACATTTGCCTCTGGCGCGGCTTGTGCCACCCAGTTGATCCCATCCGTGGAGGTCATTACGCGGTTTGTTCCCGA